>JADHED010001294.1_pt1 | contig 22301 bp, 19 predicted proteins | sample 8952041 | NCBI WGS metagenome assembly JADHED01 (sample SAMN16124423, study PRJNA663239) | bioreactor sludge metagenome | isolation source: sludge (control) | place: India:Bengaluru | collected 2018-09-08
GGGGTTCTTGGGGAAGCGAGATTGAGTTAGAAGCAAGATTTTCTTGGGCCTACTTGGTTCAGATATCGCTCCGCAGCCCCCTTCTTTGCCACGATCGAAGCAGACTGCTTTTCAGCGGGCGCAACGCGACGCCGCAATGGCGAGTCGTCGAGGTGGAAACGGGTGATTCGAACGCGGTCCGCCCCGAGAGTGAGCAACCCGGCGCCAGCCGGCCTCCGTTGGGATAATCTAGACGGGCGGTTGATATCGGTGGCCCGCCTGGGCCGAAAGCGAAGTGAGCCAGGAGGTCCGGGAACAACGATGCGAAGGACGGGGGCGAGTTGGTCAGGTTTCGCCGGACTCCTGCTGGCTTGCGCGACGCTCGCTGCTACTGGGGCGCCCAGCTACCTTCCGAAGACGTGGCAGACCGGCGACGGGCTTCCCGTGAACGTTATCGTCGCCGTCGCGCAGACGGCGGACGGCTATCTCTGGTTCGGGACCGAGGAAGGGCTCGTCCGTTTCGATGGGGTGCGCTTCACTCTCTTCGACCGCGACAGCGCCCCGGCCCTTGGAGAGAGCTGTGTCCGTGGTCTCGCCGCGGCCCGCGACGGGGCACTCTGGATCGTCACCTGCTCGGGCACGCTTTTCCGCCACGAGAGGAACGGATTCTCACGGGCCGGCGCCGCCGGCATCCTTGGAAAGGGCCCACTCTGCCCCGTCCTCGAGGACTCCCGGGGGGTTCTGTGGGCCGGCACCGAGGGGCGCGGCCTGGCCCGGGTCGAGGGAGGCGCGATCTCGCTGCTCGGCCCGGAAACGGGCCTGCCGCACGGCGCCGTCAACGACCTCTGCGAGGCCGGTCCGGACCAGATCTGGGCCGCAACGCGGGGAGGTCTCGCCCTTCTCGAAGGGGGGCGCGTTTCCGTGGTCCTCACCTCTCGCGAGGGGCTCGCCGACACGAACGTCCTCTCGCTCGCGCGGGAAGCGGGAGGAGCACTCTGGATCGGGACCGCCCATGGCGGGCTTCATTCCTGGGACGGAAAGGTCCTCCGGACGATCGATGGGCCGGGCTCGAACGTCAACGCTCTCCGCTTCGACTCCGAGGGACGCCTCTTCGCCGGAACGAGCGGAGCTGGCGTGAGACTCGTCGAAGGCTCGCGAACGGTCGTCCCGCCTGGCCTCGAGGCGCTCTCCGCAGCCCTCGTCCAACGCCTTCTCTTCGACTCGGAAGGGGCTCTCTGGGTAACGACGACGGGGATGGGAGTGACACGCGCCACGCGGCGCCGCATCATGATGCAAACCTCGGCGGAAGGACTCTCGGGCGACATCGTCCTGCCAGTCTACGAGAGCCGGTCGGGAGACCTATGGGCCGGGACTGCGGGGAAGGGGCTGAACCTCCTTCGCAATGGGAACTGGACGCGGTTCGGCCGGGCGGAGGGCCTGTCATCGGAAGTTATCTTCGCCATCGGAGAGGACGCAGCCGGGCGGCTCCTCATCGGAACGTCTGCCGGCCTCGATGTCATGGAGCACGGCCGGTTCGTGCCGTTCAAGGCGGGGGTGTCCCCATCCGCCCCGCCGTCTCGCGGATCCTCCTCGCGCGCGACGGGACCCTCGTCGCGGGGACCCACACCGGCGGTCTCCTCCTCATCGCGGATGGCACCCTTTCCCGCGTCACGGTGAAGGACGGGTTGTCGAGCGACCGGGTTCAGAGCCTCTTCGAGGCGCGAGACGGACGGCTCCTCGTCGGCACGGCCGCGGGCGGCCTGGACGTCGTGCGGAACGGACAAGTCGTAGGCCATGGCGCCGACGGTTCCCTGGCGGGCTTCGAAGTCACGGGCCTCCTCGGCGACCCTGATGGCATCCTCTGGGCGGGAACTGCGGGCCGAGGGCTCGTCCGCCTCGAGAGCGGCAGGAAGAGCGTCTTCGGACGCTCGGAGGGCCTCCTCTACGAGACGGTCTTCGCCCTCGTGGACGACGGGCGCGGCACCCTCTGGCTGACCTCCAACAGGGGGATTTTCGCGGTCCCCTTCCACGAACTCGAGACCGTTGCCCGGGGAGAGAAGCTCTCGGTCCAGGGAGAGGCGTTCGGGCGGGCGGACGGGATGGCTAACCGCGAATGCAACGGGGGGATTCACCCCGCGGGAGTGAAACGGACTGATGGGACGCTCTGGTTCCCGACCGTGGCGGGCATCGCCATCGTCGACCCGGCCGTGGCCGGTCCGCCTCGTCCGCTTCCGGCGACGCTCCTCGAGCGCGTCGACGTGGACGGTGTCCCGGTCCGGCTCGACGGCTCGACCGGAATCCTCCCTGCCGGCACGAAACACCTCGACGTAACGTTCACGGCCCCCTCCTTCACGGACCCGGAGAGCCTCCGGTTCCGCGTGAAACTCGAGCCGTTTGACCGCGACTGGATCTCCATCGGAAGCCGGCGGTCCGTCACCTACACGAACCTGGCGCCGGGACGCTACACGCTGAGCGTCTCGGCCGTCCGCGGGTCCGCCCCGGGGGTTGCCGCAACACTGGCGCTGCGCGTGAAGCCGCGCTTCTACCGGACCGTTCCCTTCTATCTCTTCTGCGTGGTGCTCGCCGCCGTGGCCATCGAGGGCGTCATCCGCTTGCGGCAACGGAGGGCTCGCCAGAAGGACCAGATCGAACTCGCCGAGAGGCGAAGGGGCGAGGAGGCCGTCCGGGCACTCAACGAACAACTCGAACAGCGCGTGGCACAGCGCACCGCCGACCTGGAGGCCGCGAACCGGGAAATGGAGAGCTTCGCCTACACGGTTTCTCATGACCTGCGAGCGCCCCTCCGCGCCATTGAGGCCTGGTCTCGCCTGCTCGAGGAAGACTGCGGCGGGCCTCTCGGCGTGGAGGGCCGGGAGTACCTGGCGCGGATCCGGGCTGGAACCGGAAGAATGACGGGGCTCATCGAAGGGATCTTGGCGCTATCGCGCCTGTCCCGCGCCGAACTCCGTCGCGAGGCGATCGACCTGACGGCGATGGCCGCCGCGATCTGTGACGATCTGCGCGCGAGAGAACCCGGGCGCGACGTTGACATTAGTGTTGAGCATGGGCTCCAGGCCGATGGAGACCCGGTCCTCGTCCACGCCCTCCTCGAGAATCTCCTTGGAAACGCCTGGAAGTTTACGGCGCGGCGAGGTAAGGCACGGATCGAGATGGGCGGCGAGCAGGAACGGGGCGAGACCGTCTTTTTCGTCCGCGACGACGGTGCCGGGTTTGACGAAGCTCACGCGAGCCGGCTCTTCACCCCGTTCCAACGCCTGCACGGAGAGGAAGAGTTCCCCGGCCTCGGCGTGGGCCTCGCCTCCGTCCAGCGGATCGTTCGCCTGCACGGTGGCCGCGTCTGGGCCGAGGGTGTACCCGGGCGCGGCGCCACGTTCCGGTTCACCCTCGCGCCGGGGAGCTGATCTCTCAGGGTGCTGCCGTCCCTTGACCCTGCCGCCCCCTTGGGTTCGGGTACTTCCGGCGCCTGGGGCCAAGCCGGGCAAAGCCTGACCCGGCAGGCGTGGTCTTTTCCAGGAGCGAGTCTGCCTGCGAAGGAAATACATCGGGGACCGCCCGGTGCGGGAACTCTGATCGCGGCGGAAAGGGACCGGGGCTCGAAGTCTGCCTCATCCGCAGCGGCGAGCCATCGCCTGTACCGGAGGCCCCCGAGCCTCCCCTCGCAGCACTCATCCTTCCGCCTTCCCTCGGGCAAGCCGAGGGGATCTGCGAGTTGCTCCCGCTTGCCGGGTGGATCGCCGGCACCGAGCAAAAGCGAGAGACCCGGCTCGAGGAGGCAGCTCACTCGGGGACGAGTTCGAGAGTGAGTTCCCCGGCATAGCGCGTAATGTTCAAGTAGAAGACGTTCAGTCTGCCAGGATGGATAGTAATTCGAGCCCGCGGACCGGCCGAGGGAAGATAGAGTTCGGCCAGCCTCGAGAGCACGCGGCCCAGCGCGGCGCGAAACGGCAACGGCCGCCCGGCATCGTCCAGCATCCGCTTTGGGGAGTACGAGTCTTGGTTGATGCGCCAGGCAGTTCCGGGCTCGCCTCGCTCCCAGATGAGCGCGGAATATCCGTCGCCAGCGGCGGCGAGGACCATCGTCGATCTCCCGAGAAGTTCCCGTACATCGGCTGGCAGGCTCAACGCTCTCTTCGCCTCGTCGCCCCACAGAGTCTCGAGCTGTTTCATCGCGACGTCCATGCGAGCGGGCTCGATCATGAAGAAGTCATCCGAGCGAATCGGCCCGAGGCGGGAAAGGAGAGTCCGGTGGCTGGGATCGAGCTTGAATCCGAGCCTTTTCTCGGCGGCGGCGATTGCCTCCTCCGGCTCGGGCCGCAGCTCCTCGAAGTGCCGGGGGTCGAGTCCCTCCGCTTCCAGAAACTCGCGCCAGGCGGCAACGGGTTCGAAGGCACCCGAACCTCCGAAGACGGGTCCCACCGGGGACAAGATTCGAAAGACCTGCCGGACCTGTGCCTTCTCGAGCCTGCCTTCAGCCATCCGGATCGTCAATCGAGCCACGGCTTCAACGCTCGTGGCACCGGGTGGACAGCCTGCATCGAAAACCACCGGGTCCTTCCCCTTTCCCGTGAGGAGTGTCGTGACAGATGGGCCCCCCTCGAAGCGGATCTCGAGCTGACCTGTCGTGCCCTCTGGCTCGATTGCCTGGATCCGCATGCGCGTCATTCCTCCTTGGTTAGGAGCGGCTGGTGTGCTCTTGGGGGGTGCCCCGGGGACGCCGCCCGGCGTGCCCCCTTGAGCACTCGCCATCGTGAAGGCCAGGATAGTGGCGGCCACCAGCAGCCCTCTGATCGAGAGCACGCTGGGCCGGACCTCCGCTTTGGTGAACCGGCGTGCCGACGGAAAGGGCGCTTTCGAAAACGTGTCGCTGTTCATGTGTTTTCCACGACGGAGTTGCTCGATAAACGAGAGGACTTCATGGGTGGCAAGAGTCTAAGCCCGAATGGCGCCCAAATGGCACAACCGGCCGCCCTGGAGGATCCATCGGGACATGGCACACTTCGGTGACCACTTCGTTCTTCAGGAAGGCGGCGAACGCGGCAGCGCGCTTCGCACCACGGGAGATAGTGACAAAACCTCTTGTCAGTTCGCGAGGGGAGAAGAGCGGCACCACTTCTTTACCAAGGATATCGAAGGCAGTGACGAAATGGTGCACAGGTGATGGCGGTTGAGTTCACATGCGGCGCGGCGAACGCTGAAGCCGGGCGGCGACGTCACATCACCGGCTAGCTCAGGCGGACGCGCCGCGCCACGGCCGTCACGCTCCGCTCATCCAGGAGGGCGTCGAGCGCGAGAAGCAGGTTGAGGCCGAGGTCGCCAATATGCGTAAAGTGCATTCAGTGAATCTAACTCATGCATTAGACACAGGACACGCCCGCCCCTAACATCGAGGCTTGAACGCCCCGTTCTTCGCCCGGCGCTCGGGGCCGCGAAGTCAGCTGTTTCATGCTCTCGGGTCGATCACCTCAACTCCGGGAAATCTCCGGAAGTCGTGGTCGGTCGTCACGACCGGAGCGCCATACTCGATGGCGAGCGCCGCCAGGTGAGCGTCGGAAGTGAGGTTCCCGGCGGTTCCGGCCGCCCGGACGAGGCCTCTGAAGACGGTCCAGTGCCTGGGTCCCGGGACGACCGGCTGGACGAACGGCTGAGAGAACCACGAGTCGACGTAGGCGATGGCCGCGTCTGCATCCAGGGGCCGGCGCAGAATGCCTGCCCTCGTCGTAATCCGAAGGAAAGCGAGCGTGACCACCCAGGCCAACCCCACCGGGCGATCCGCGGAGAGCGCCGCCTCGAGCCAGGCGTGTGCCTTCCGGTGATGCACGGAGTCCGCGTCCACGGCGTAAACGAGGACATTGGCGTCTACCAGCAGCACGTCTACTTCCGGAGCCCGAGCTTGCGAGCGATCTCGGCCTCTTCCAGGGCGTCGGCGAGCCCAAGGGCGCGGTCGATGTCGATTCCCGGCAGGACCCCTCCCAAGTGCGCCGGCCGGAGCCGATAACGTTTGGGCCGGGGTCTGAGAGACGCCGCGAGACCGGCCCTGATCATCTCGTCGACGACTTGTTTGAACGGCTTGCCGGTGCGGTGAGCTGTCTCTTTCAACGCGGCAAAAACATCATCGGAGAGCGTCACGGTGGTCCGCATGTTGGCATCTTAGCATCAGCTAAGAGACACCAGAGCAGCAAGACCGGGCGAAGGCACCCTTCTGCATCCACCAGTGCGCCGTGCCCTCGCGAGCCTCGCTGGAGCGTGCCCAGTGAGCCAACGGCTCTTTGGAGTAGCGCGGCAGGCAGGGCTGCGATGCGAATTCGATTTGGGTGTGGCTCTTTCTCGACGGTCTCAACTCAGCAACACGACGCCGGGGGCCTCACGGGCACCGGCTCATACGCCCAGACGAGCGTCGTGTCATCCTCAGGGTCATAAGCCGGCCATGCAGGCACGCCGCTGCCGTTCGGGTCGCCGGAGGCGGCGATCCGCCCCCACGCGCTGTTCATGGCCTCCGCGAGGCTTAGGGCCGTGGCGTCCGGCGTGTATCCCGGAATGTTGCCGAGGCTCGCGAAGACGAACGGCAGCTCGATGCCGTGCGTCGCCCCGTGGATGCGGTGAGCAGGGTACGAGAAGAAGTAACGGAAGACCTTCGAGCCGCCCTGCGCCGCGGCCCTCGCGTGGCGGCGCGACGGGCAGACGAAGCGGGAATCGGTGGTCACGGCCACGTAGGCCTTGCGGGGCGTTGGATAGGCCGATGCGGGATAGCGGGCCAGGACGAACGGCGCTACGACGCCGAACTGGGACGTGATGGCGAGCCGGTACTCGGCCTCGGTCGTGATCGCCGGCGCCGACGCGGCCGTCTCGTCGGCGTTCGCCCCGACGACGAACGTCACCCTGTTGTGCTCTCCCATGGCCATCGCCGCGTCCGGCGAGTCCTTTAGGACGAAGCCATCGACGGAGGGCCCCCAGAGCTGGCCGCTGAATGTGCCGACGGTAACGACGGGCGGGACCGCCTCGAGGATCCGTTCAAAGGGGAGCGCGCGCAGGCACGCCGCCGGGTCGGCAGCGGCGGAGCAGCCGGTCTTCGCGGTTATTGTGTCGCCGAAGGCCACGAAATCCGCCAGCGGACGCGAGCCGCAGCCGCCGCTCTGATCGATCCCGGCCACGAAGAGCCCGCGCGCCAGCGGCGAGGCGACGAGCGTGCAGACGTTCACCCCTCCGGCCGACTCGCCAAAGATAGTGCCCCGCGACGGGTCGCCGCCGAACGCCGTGACGTTCCGCCGCACCCAGCGGAGGGACAGGCCTTTGCCAGAAGAGCGGCCCGCCAGTCACCCGCTCCTCGCCGCGAACGAGTCCCGAGTTGTCGACGATCGTCACCAGCACCTCGCTCTCCGCCTCGAGAAGAGTGACCGCGACATTTGTCCGGAAGGCCGTGCCGGCTTCTGCCGTGTGCGACAACCAGGGGGCAAGCCCAGTCTCGCCGGGACGCAGCGTGTCCGAGGCCCGGACCGCGTCGAGCGCCAGGCCGTACGTGCCGCGCGGATCGGCGACGTTCGCCGGCACGCCACGCACCAAGAGCGGGCTCTCCGCCCGGGCCGTCAGGGTACCGGCCGCCGACTCGAGGCCGAAGAGCGACGCCACTGGGTCGTCCACGCGCCGCGTCTGGCGCGGCCCGACTGAGATCCGGGCTGGCCCCGTGACTCCTTCCGCCGTGACCAGCCCGAGTTCCACCTCGAGCGCCGCGCCGCCCGGGTTGTAGAGTCAGAGAGTGGAGACGAACCGGCTCCCGAAGGCTCCGCCCGCCCGCACGACGCCCGGCAGGACGAGGTCCGTGGCCACATCCGCCCGCGCCCAGAGCGCGGACGGGATCACAAGGAGCAGAAGCCACGCGGCGTGGCCTGGAATGCGTCGTCTCATGGGAACCCCCGGCCCGGTTAGACGCTCCTCTCGATCCGAAAGGTTACCTCGGACGGTGGATACAAGTGCTCTCTAACTTTGCCAGGGAGCCGGGGGTTGAAACCCCCGAAGAACGCCCAGATTCGTAACGTCAGCAACCGAAAGATGGTAGCCGGGGGCACCCCCCGGCGATGGTACATAAATAACTCTCTTTCAATATTCTCCTGTTTGTCCCCATTCGAAAAGATGTGGCTGGTGGTCAGGCATAAGAGGCGTCTTCGTCCACAGCCGCGGAATTGCCTGAGGGCCGCGAGTGGCACATTAACGGACTGGGTAGCGAACTCGTCGTCCCTTCTGTTTCGTGAGTGCGCTCAAACCCGAGATCCCCTCCATCGCACTTGGCATCCTCAGATTCCTTCCGCTTCTAAAGGGCCCCAACACCTGGCCATGCGGGAGCATCTCTATGATCTTTCGAGGAAAAGGCCCATCCCGATCTAAAGGAGTTTCGGAACGATGACCCAGGCAGCTAGGAACGTCATACTCTCCATCTTCGCTTCTATCGCCCTTTTCCTTGTCGTCTCCACTTGGGTTCCTTCACGCGGAAGCCTCTCCGGGGAAGAAGCCCGAGTCACCAACATAACCCCGCAGCGGAATACGTGGCACGAGGTCGAGATCACGACTGCCTCTGGCATGAAACTCAAGTGCCGCACGAGGAGAGGGTGGCCTCTGCTCGGTCCCAGCCGGTGCCCGCTCGAACAGTTCGAGCAACTGCGCGACCAACCCCTGAGTGTCATGCATGATGGCAAGCGTCCCTATGAAGTGATAGCTGGGAGCCGCTTGGTCGTAGACTATTCGGCACACAGGAAAGCCCAGTTGATCGGGGTCCTTCTGGCCGCTTTGATGCTTGGAATGGCTGTCGGAGTCACGAAGCTTCCTGTCCGGTAGACACGGTACAAGACTCGATCAGCGTCCGGACCGCCCAAAGGGACGGTGCAGGCGTTCCGGCCGGCGAAGACAGTCCAGCGAGAGATGCGTCCCTGGTACGTTCGGACAGAAGAAAGCACGCAAGGGCACGCGCTCGCCGAGATGTTGTCCTACCTGGCCGTCAAGCTTCTTCGGGAAGACTGGAAGGGACTCGACATGACTGTCGAGGAGCGGCTCCAGGCTTCCTTCGAGGGCACCTTGTCCGGGTCGAACCCGTAGAAGTTCCGCCCGGTCGGGAGACTCCCCGGATTCCGCACCGGGTCGAGACCCGCTTCTCCACTTTCGTTTCTTCGATCATGAAGTGGCTATCTTGGGGGATTCCCGCAGGCGTTTCTTTCAGTTTCGATGGCGAGACGGCTCCACACTTCCCCGGGAAGGACTCAGGAGCGGAACGCGTAGTAGCGCGGACCGTCGGTGACGTTCGTGAGCCCCGGAAGGATCTGGCCGGAGAGCGCGATGGACGGCGCCCGGACACCGACGTGATCGAAACCGCAAATCGGCAACTGGTTGCCGCTGGGGATGACCACGGCGTCACCGATGTCGACGAAGTACTCCTCGCTGGCCGAAGCCCTAGACGACGGGCACCGGCGCGCGATAAACGCCTGCCCCGTTTCGAGCTGAAGCCTCAGCCCGAACCAGGCGACAGACCGTCGGATGCGGGAAGCGGAAAGGACTGCCCGGCCAACCGCAACGGAGACGCGCCCGCCAGCACCAGCGATACCAGCAAGAAGCCAGCGGGAAAAGGGTGGTGGCGCTTCACGTTGCGCAGGCCTCGTCCCTCGCGGGGGCGCAGGACGGCGCGCCTCCGCGCTCGGTGATCCCGTCATGGGGGATCAGCCAGGTCCCGAGGACTTCTATTCCTTGCCCCAGAGGACGACTTCGGCCCTCTTGCCACGAGCGGGCCTGTACCAGAACTCGACCCTGCTGACGACGCGCTTGGACCCCGGGAGATCGATGACCCGGCTTCGCTTTCCGGCCTGGACCACCCTGTTCAACGGGACTCTGAATTGCTCCCCGTTTCCGAAGATCACATTCACCTCGAGAAACTGGACGGCGCTGCGTCGAACCTCTATGCACAGGGCGCGTATGAACCCCGAGAACCCGCAGTTGACGACGTCCTTGTCGAGGCCTAAGTCCACCGTTCTCGTCCCGAGTTGCTTCCAGCCGTCCTCGATGCCGGCGGAGGCGGTCCATGCGCTGGCGAAGCCCGCGAGGGCCATCCCGATGAAAGTTCTTCTCTTCATGTTGTCTCCTTCTGTGACCGGTTCAGCCGGTCCTGATTGTTGGTGACACTCGCCGTCACAAAGGGTGGTTCCGATCCGCGTCATGCCGTCGCGCCAGCGGTATCGTCCCTAGCATCCCACACATGAGAATCGCGGGCGTGGCCGGTGCCGCCATGACCATGGCCAAGGCAGCCAAGAGCACGGGTGCCCCGGGAACGACTTGCTTTCTTCTCCCTTCCTCTCCCTCTATACCTTGCGCTACGCCATGTACTTCCGGCACGCCAAGAAGCTGCAGCCATCTCGAGGGAACGGTGATGGATCGTCAATTTCCCTTCAAGTCTCCTCTCGGCGAGTGCTCTGTTCCTTGCCAGAGCCAGAGTCGTACTGTCGGAGAAACCGCACCGCGTCGACCCATCCGAGGGCGTCAACAAGAACTCGAAACCCCTTGCCTCTGAGTTCGCTCTGATTGGTGATTAAGTGTGTCCACTGGGAGATCTCCTCCATGAACTGGATGGGATCCATGACTCGAACGCGGAGTCCCCCGGAGATTCGGGCCGATAGCCTCAGGAGTTGAAGGTCTACTGTCAGGAAGGTTGTCGCCCCTAAGAGTTCTGCGGACGCAAGTATGACTCCGAGGCACTAGCAAAGATGGTCCCGGCTGGAACACCGGCTTCCCCACGGGGTCTCGCGTATCTCGGGTTCGGCATCTGGGCGCTGGCCATCAGTTCCCTGAATCCCTTCTACCTGGTCTTCATCGTGCCCGCGCTCATGCTCCTGGCTGGCTCCTCTGGAACGACCGCGCGATGAGAACCGGTCTGCGGCACCTGACCGGTTCGGTCGTGCCCTCCGCTCTCTTTGCCTCGGAGCTGCCATCGGGCCAAGCCGTTCCGGAGACACCAAAGGTCACCGGGTCAGCCGAAGTGTCTCTCATCAACATCGATGCCGTGGTGGCGAGAAAGCGAAGTTGCTCGATGCTTTCGACAATCAAGCCATTAAGATCTCTCGCGAACGATGATGGACCTTCGCCGGTATCTAGACGCGTTTCTAAAAGCCTCCACTCTCGGAGACAGGATCGATGCCTTCGCCCGTCTCATCCGGGCCGCCCGCGCCGAAGGACGAGCCCCCGGAAGCCAATCCCGTCTCGCCGCATTCCTGGACACCCTGGAATCTGCTCCGGACCGAAAAGAGGCGTTCGCCACGGCATGGGCCGCGCTTCTCGGTGACACGCATGGAACCGGACTGTTCGGGGACTCCGGAATCCCGAGCGATCGCGGCTTTCTCTCCGAACTCGGGGACCGTCTGTCCGATCGCGTGGTTCCGACACCCCGTGACGAGCGGGACCTCTCACACCTGATGAGGCGGCTCTTCCGGGCGGACAGCGAGGTTCAGTGGCTGAAGGCGCTTCCCGCCGCCGACATCGACCGTTTCGTCCGCTTCACAGCCTCCGTGTGCCCCGCTTCCGTGCTCGACTCTCTGGCGCAGTCGTTCTCGGACGGTTTCCGGCTTCTCCTGGGCCGGATTCAGGCCCAAGGCCTGTCGAGGAAGCTCCGCCTCCGCGGCACGGCCAGCACCATCTCTGAGTCGCCCTTCTTCCGGGTCGCCCGCTCCGGCGATGCCCTTCTCGACGCCTGGCGAAGGAACGAGGACATGTCCGCCCACATGGCAGCATTCCGCCAGGACTCGACCGGGTGCCGGAAGGAACTCCGGGTCATCGCGCGGCGGCTCGAGGATGCGGGAGTCTCCATCGACATCGTCTTTGGCCTCGAGGTCATCGACCGGTGCCTGACTCGAACCGCCCTGATGGCGGAGGTCCTGGGCAATCCCGAACTGGCGGAGCGATCCCGGGCTCTCCACCGGCTCCTCGTCAAGCTCGCCGAGTCGGCCCACATGGACCGCAGCGTGACCCATCTCGTCAGATGGAACCTCCACCTCCTCGACCGCAAGATCGTGGACCGCTCCGGCAAGACGGGAGAGCACTACGTGGCGTCGAGCCGCAAGGACTACTCCCACATCTGGCTGGCCGCGGCGGGCGGCGGGGCGCTCACCGTCTTCACCGCGGCGATCAAGATGAAGATACACGAGTGGCATCTCGCAGCGTTTCCCGAGAGCTTTCTCTATGGTCTCAACTATGCGGCGAGCTTCCTTCTCTTGCAGGCGTTCGGCCTGATCCTGGCGACGAAGCAACCGGCGATGACGGCGGCCGCGCTCGCTTCCATCGTTCGCGACACACAAGGCGACGACCGGGAAGAGAGGATCGCCGCGTTCTTCACACGGCTGACGAGTTCACAGTTCGCCGCGGCCGTATCGAATGTCCCCAGCGTCGGGATCGGGTGCTCGGTCTTCGTTTTCCTCTTCAGCTTCCTCGCGGGCCGGCCCTACCTCGACGAGAAAGTGGCCCGCGAGACCTTCGAGACGCTCTCACCTGTCAACAGCGGGACGGTCTTTTTCGCAGCCCTGACCGGCGTCTTGCTCTGGCTGGGAAGCCTCGCGGGAGGCTGGTTCGAGAACTGGGCCACGTACCACCGGGTTCCCGAGGGACTCGCCCAGCACCGCCTGGCCCACTACATCGGGCGCGCCCGGATGGAACGCATCGCGGCCGCCTTCGCACGCAACGCCTCCGGCTGGGCGACGAACGTCGCGCTCGGGTTCCTTCTCGGCTTTGCCCCAGCGGTCGGGCGGTTCTTCGGCATTCCGTTCGACGTTCGCCACGTCACGCTCTCCACCGGGATGCTGGCGCTGGCGGCGGCGAGTCTCGGAGAGAACTGGCTCGGCGGAGGCTCCTTTCTTCTGGGGCTCTCCGGCATCGCAGTCATGTTCGTTCTCAACCTCTCCGTCGCGTTTTCCCTGGCGCTTTTCAACGCTGCCCACGCCTATGAGCTAACTGGGCCGGAACTCTGGGGCCTCCTGAAGGAGGTTCTCTCCCGCGTGTTGAGACGCCCGATCGAGCTGGTCCGTCCGCCGGCAAACAACGCGGGCGGCAGTGGGGATGGACACGGCTGAATGAACACGAGTCCCTCTGAGCCGCGACAATCAATGCGAGGAGTTCCTATGAGGCAGAACGTGAAGCTGTGAGGGAACTCATGGAGACGCAAAACGTCACGGTGGGCCTGCCCCGGGATCTCGTCCGCCGGGCGCGACACGTTGCCGTCGAGCGCGGCATCTCCCTGTCGAAGCAGCTCGCCGAGTGCGTCACGCGTTCGCAGTTTCACGAGGAGACCTACGACGCCGCCCGAGAGTCTCTCCCGCGGCTGGCGATTTGGGCTTGACTCAGGGCGAGGCCCGTTCCACGCTTGACCCCAGGAGGCAAGAATAGCGGCGGCGCAGATGGACTTCCTTCCCCCTGCTTTCAAGCCCGGAGATCTGGTTGCCGGCCGGTACCAGATTGTTCGGTGGATCGCCTCCGGCGGTATGGGGGAGGTTTACGAAGCGGACGACCTCCTGGCGAAGACGCGTATCGCTCTCAAGACCCTCAGGCCGGATGTCGCGGCAGTTCCCGGCCACGTCGAGCGCATGCGAAGAGAACTGGTGCTGGCCCGCCGGCGCCAGCATCCGGCGTTGTGTCAGGTTTACGACCTGGGAGTTCACCCAGCAAGCCCGTCCCAACTCCCGGTCCACTTCCTCACGATGGAACTCCTTCACGGCGACACCCTCGGGGAGTGGCTCCGGACGAACGGCCCGATGGCGGCGGGCGACACCATTCCGGTCATCAAGGCGATCCTGGAAGGGCTCGACGCCCTCCACTCGGCCGGGGTCCTGCACCGGGACATGAAGGCTGACAACATCTTTCTGGCTTCGCGAGAAGGCGGGGAACGTCGGACCGTCATCACGGATTTCGGGCTTGCTCTCGACCTTGGCCCGTCAGCTGAGCCTGGACTAACTCAGTCCGGCTATGTGGTTGGAACGCTCGAGTACATCTCGCCCGAGCAACTCCAGGGCCGTCCGCTGACACCGCGCTCCGACCTGTATTCCCTCGGTGTCGTCGTTTACGAAATGCTGACGGGCGAGCGTCCGTTCTGCAGCGAGAGCCCGTTTTCGGAGGCTGCCCGAAGGCTCTACGAATCTCCGCCCTCCATCCCAATCCTGGACACACCTGCGGCACGACACCTCGGCGCCTTCGTCGACAGATGCCTGCGGCTGGATCCGGCCGATCGCTTCAGCTCCGCGGAAGAAGCTCTCGGATTCCTCAGAGAGCCAAACTCAACCACACTAAAACCCACCAGGCCCATTTCTGTCTTTCCGCCGTTCCCGCGAGGCCTTCGCCTGACGACGCTTGGCCTTGTCGCGGCGGCCGCGATGATCCTGAGCCTGGGTTGGCTTTTCTTGAAGCGGGATGCCAGCGCGACAGATCCGCGCAATGCCCAGGCCTACGAGTTCTATGTCCGGGGAAGGGCGCTGCGGGATCAGGACAGCCTGGAACTCCTGAAAAAGAGTGTGGAACTCGACCCTTCGTTCGCTCCTGCCTGGGAGCGCCTCGGGGCCGCCTACCTGCAGACGGCGGCTCCCCATCTGCAGGGCCGAGCCGCTTATCGCAGCGCCGAAAACGCCCTGCGAAAAGCCCTGGAACTCGATCCGTCAAACCGCGAGGCCCGCCTGATGCTGCCGATCGTCTTCATCGAGACGGGCCGGCCTGCCACGGGCGTGCGCTACCTGGAACGGATGCGAAAAGAGAACCCGAAAAGCGCTCGCACCCTCTGGCACCTCAGCTATGGATACCGTTTCCTCGGGCTCCTCGAAGCCTCCTCCGAGGCTGGTCTCGAGGCTATTGCCCTGGATCGCCGCATCACCACCGACGCCTCCTGGGCCTTCAATACCCTCCTGTACGCCGGTGATTACGAAGGCTTCACGAAATCCCTGCCAGCGCGAGTCGATGCGTACACGACCTTCTACCGCGGGTATACGGCGCTCCATCAGGGAAACACGGCCTCGGCCGCCAGGCTTCTCGCGGAAGCCTACCAGCTCGACCAGACTTCGGTGCACGCACAGACGGGAAAGGCCATCCAGCTCCACCTTGCGGGAGACCCGGAGCGCGGCCACCTCATCCTCGACGCTTTCCAGCCTTCCCTCGAAAAGGACGGGCTCGTCGACGGAGAGACCCTCTACAAGGTCGGGCAAGCCTACTGGCTCCTCGGAGAACGCACGACTGCCCTCGCCTGGGTGGAAAGAGCCATGGGGCAGGGCTTCCTCTGCATTCCCTACATCGAGAACGACCCGCTACTGAAAGGAATGTGGAGTGATCCCCATGCGTCCGAGGTCCTCCAGAAGGCCAAGTTGAAGAGGGCCTCGCTTCTCTTTGGGATAGCCGGGGAGTAGCAGAGGCAGTCCTTCACGCGGGAGCGATCCTGCCAACACGAGACCGGCGAGCCATCATGACTTACCAGAAGGTGGGCGTACCCTACGAACTCGTTGTCTGACGATTGAGGAGCGCCCTCCGTGATGCCGCTCTGTCGGGACTGCGGGAGGAACGCTCCTCGAGGCTCTTCGGCCGGAGTAGTTCGACCGGTAAGCGGCATCCTCACCAGGGTGGGAGTCGGCTTGCCGCTACCCAGGAAAGCACCCCCATGAACCCTCTTGACGTTGCCGCTCGCGAGGATGGGGTTTCAATCCACGCGCCCCGCGCGGGGCGCGACCGTTGTCCAGCTCAGCATCCGTCGTGTCCTCAGTGTTTCAATCCACGCGCCCCGCGCGGGGCGCGACAGGTTTCGCCGCCGAGGCAGGCGTACGCCGGATGTTTCAATCCACGCGCCCCGCGCGGGGCGCGACGCTTGCGTTTATTTCGCTTGCGGCCGTCTACAGGGTTTCAATCCACGCGCCCCGCGCGGGGCGCGACTGGCTCGAGATTGCCATCGCCGAAATCGGCGTAAAGGGTTTCAATCCACGCGCCCCGCGCGGGGCGCGACTATCTCACCGCAGGGGTGCTCAACTCAACCTCGCTGTTTCAATCCACGCGCCCCGCGCGGGGCGCGACCGTGCGCGCACTTGACCTATCTGCAGCGGCATGGGTTTCAATCCACGCGCCCCGCGCGGGGCGCGACGCTCGCTGAGGCAAAGGCGCTGCACGAGATAGCAATGTTTCAATCCACGCGCCCCGCGCGGGGCGCGACCGGATTGTGTCCTCGTTGGCGCTCACCCAACGTCTGTTTCAATCCACGCGCCCCGCGCGGGGCGCGACCGGCGTCGGCGGTAAGCGTGATGCCCGCGTTGGCGTTTCAATCCACGCGCCCCGCGCGGGGCGCGACAAGGCCTCTGAGTGAGGCGGCGCGGTCTCTCATAGTTTCAATCCACGCGCCCCGCGCGGGGCGCGACAGAACGGAGGCTCTGTCAATGAATAGTTTGTTCGTTTCAATCCACGCGCCCCGCGCGGGGCGCGACCGTCCGCTGCTCCGTCAGTTCACCTGCCTGCTCGCGTTTCAATCCACGCGCCCCGCGCGGGGCGCGACCAGTACCTCGAGCGCAGCCCGGGGAAGACATCTTTGTTTCAATCCACGCGCCCCGCGCGGGGCGCGACGGTATGACCTCGTCATGCCGATGGGGGACCCTGAAGTTTCAATCCACGCGCCCCGCGCGGGGCGCGACCGGCGAGATCATCTACGAGGTATTTGCCTCAGATGGTTTCAATCCACGCGCCCCGCGCGGGATCCTCATCGACAGGCTCTCGACGCTGTTTCAATCCACGCGCCCCGCGCGGGGCGCGACAGGTTCAGCAGCAGGCCGGAGTCCTTTCCCCCAGAGTTTCAATCCACGCGCCCCGCGCGGGGCGCGACCTTGGACTCACCGTGATGAGCCCGAGAGATCCCAGTTTCAATCCACGCGCCCCGCGCGGGGCGCGACACAAGGCGACGAAGCCGATCATCCGAGAGTGGATCCGTTTCAATCCACGCGCCCCGCGCGGGGCGCGACATTGTGTGCTCCTGTTGGCCGCCGGACTCCCGGCGGGTTTCAATCCACGCGCCCCGCGCGGGGCGCGACAAGTACTGGTTCAATCAGTACCCCTGGCGGTCCTCAGTTTCAATCCACGCGCCCCGCGCGGGGCGCGACACGTAGATTCTGCGGTCCCAAAGCCCCTCTCCCAGTTTCAATCCACGCGCCCCGCGCGGGGCGCGACCGATCACGGCTTTCACGGGTGCGGTTCCCGTGGGTTTCAATCCACGCGCCCCGCGCGGGGCGCGACATACCGTTTTTAGAGGTTGCGGTGGCTGCCGGGGTTTCAATCCACGCGCCCCGCGCGGGGCGCGACGTATGAGAGGCAAGACACCAGCGAGAGAGACGGCGGGTTTCAATCCACGCGCCCCGCGCGGGGCGCGACCGCCCCCGATTGCGTGGGGTGCCATTCCCCCTCGGTTTCAATCCACGCGCCCCGCGCGGGGCGCGACGCTGACCACGCTCTTCGTCGTAACGCACCACGTAGTTTCAATCCACGCGCCCCGCGCGGGGCGCGACGGCACGAACCGGACTGCCCTCCTCGAGCTTCCGCGTTTCAATCCACGCGCCCCGCGCGGGGCGCGACTGGTGACCAGACACCAGCTTACCGGTTCGCTTGTTGTTTCAATCCACGCGCCCCGCGCGGGGCGCGACCTGAATGTGCCACCCGAGGTTATCCGTGCTGATGCGTTTCAATCCACGCGCCCCGCGCGGGGCGCGACTTGCACTCTGTGATCGATGGCGGTCTCGTTTCGCCGTTTCAATCCACGCGCCCCGCGCGGGGCGCGACCATTTACTTCCCCGCTTTCGGTGCCTCGAAGGGCAGTTTCAATCCACGCGCCCCGCGCGGGGCGCGACACAGGCGGTGGTTGTGATGCCCTTCCAGCTGCTCGCGTTTCAATCCACGCGCCCCGCGCGGGGCGCGACCGCGGAGATATTGCACAGAGAAAAGCGTCTCGTCGTTTCAATCCACGCGCCCCGCGCGGGGCGCGACGGCAAGGATCCCGCGAAGGGCGGGAAAGCTGCGGGGTTTCAATCCACGCGCCCCGCGCGGGGCGCGACGTAGCAAGGCAGACGCCCGATGGGCCACCAATGCTGTTTCAATCCACGCGCCCCGCGCGGGGCGCGACGCCCGAGCCGTTCGAGGTGCTCGGGGCGGTTTAGGTTTCAATCCACGCGCCCCGCGCGGGGCGCGACATCAAAAATCGACGTAGCCAGATGGTTCCATTGGTTTCAATCCACGCGCCCCGCGCGGGGCGCGACGCAACCTCAGGCGGCTCGGCGTCTCTCGGCGCCGTTTCAATCCACGCGCCCCGCGCGGGGCGCGACCGCGCACATCTACGGCTCTCTGACCGGCGAACTCCAGTTTCAATCCACGCGCCCCGCGCGGGGCGCGACCACTCGGGTCAGTGGGCGGTGGGTGGAGAAAGTGTGTTTCAATCCACGCGCCCCGCGCGGGGCGCGACATAGTCTTTCGGATCGTCTCCAGGCCATATTTCTGTTTCAATCCACGCGCCCCGCGCGGGGCGCGACATCCGTGCGGAGGAAGTCGATGTGGCTGATCACTGTTTCAATCCACGCGCCCCGCGCGGGGCGCGACGTCGTGTTCGACGGCAAAGGACGTGTTCTCCTGCGTGTTTCAATCCACGCGCCCCGCGCGGGGCGCGACCACTGGACCTTCCCGAAGGGCGGATGGGAGCCTGGGTTTCAATCCACGCGCCCCGCGCGGGGCGCGACGGAATCACCGGCGGCTAGCCTGGAGAGCGCCTGCTTGTTTCAATCCACGCGCCCCGCGCGGGGCGCGACCCCTTCGTCGCCGCTCAAACGTGTACCGCACAAAGTTTCAATCCACGCGCCCCGCGCGGGGCGCGACGCACCGCGGGCATTTTTGCGCGGCTGAAGTGTCTGTTGCAATCCACGCGCCCCGCGCGGGGCGCGAACGGATACCGCCACAATGCCAGGACCAGTGAATTGTTAAAACCCCCGCCCCCCGGGGGGGCCCCCCCCCCCCGGGGTTTTTTTGGCGGGTCTTACGTGTGTTTTACACCCCCCGCCCCCGGCGGGGGCCGCGACCGTATACCTCCACAATGCCAGGACCCGTTTTGCAGTTTCAATCCACGCGCCCCGCGCGGGGCGCGACGCCGTGGGCTCCCCGCCCTCCTGGGCGGCCGCATGTTTCAATCCACGCGCCCCGCGCGGGGCGCGACTCCACCGTCAAATCACGTAAGCGGACGCCGGTATGTTTCAATCCACGCGCCCCGCGCGGGGCGCGACTGGACTCACCGGACTCGGAACCGTCTCCGCAGGGGTGTTTCAATCCACGCGCCCCGCGCGGGGCGCGACATCTGACCCTGATACACACACCGGACTCATTCTTGTTTCAATCCACGCGCCCCGCGCGGGGCGCGACGCTTTCCCGCCCTTCGCGGGATCCTTGCCGTGCCCGTTTCAATCCACGCGCCCCGCGCGGGGCGCGACGACCCAGACGGCGAGCCGTCGGGCGGCCATCGAGTATGTTTCAATCCACGCGCCCCGCGCGGGGCGCGACCGGTTGTCACTCGCAGGATCAGGCAGCGCGAGGTGTTTCAATCCACGCGCCCCGCGCGGGGCGCGACCTCGATGAGCCCTTGCGACCGATCGTGGCGACGGTTTCAATCCACGCGCCCCGCGCGGGGCGCGACACCTCGGTGCGGACCCCGATAGGGTAGTCAAGCAGTTTCAATCCACGCGCCCCGCGCGGGGCGCGACGGCGACGGTATAGAGTTGGTGCGCCCCTGCCTTGGTTTCAATCCACGCGCCCCGCGCGGGGCGCGACTTTGGCAACTCCCACAACTCTTTCAGATGTCCTGTTTCAATCCACGCGCCCCGCGCGGGGCGCGACTTTCTTGACTTTCCTCGCCGCATGCGCGCACGAGTTTCAATCCACGCGCCCCGCGCGGGGCGCGACCAGCGTGGCGGGTGGCAGCCTCCACACAATCGCACGTTTCAAACAACGCGCCCCGCGCGGGGAGCGACCTGTCCTTGATGGCGAAATTGTCGTCATAGACAAGTTTCAATCCACGCGCCCCGCGCGGGGCGCGACGCAATTGGCGGAGATCTAGTGTTTGTCGCACCAGGTTTCAATCCACGCGCCCCGCGCGGGGCGCGACCTTTTCGATGCCGCCAAGAGCCGCGATCGCGCGATGTTTCAATCCACGCGCCCCGCGCGGGGCGCGACGCGGCCTTCGTGGTGACTCTGATCCCCTGTTCAACGTTTCAATCCACGCGCCCCGCGCGGGGCGCGACCGCCGAACACGCCGTCCGCCCTCTCTTCCGGCTGTTTCAATCCACGCGCCCCGCGCGGGGCGCGACCGGCAACCCTGCCATCTTTAAAGTGTACCTCTACAGTTTCAATCCACGCGCCCCGCGCGGGGCGCGACCGCGGTCCCAGAGAGACTGGAGAGTCATGTCCTTGTTTCAATCCACGCGCCCCGCGCGGGGCGCGACGTAGCAGAGCCGAGCCCGGATTGGTGGCCGATGTTTCAATCCACGCGCCCCGCGCGGGGCGCGACGTAGCGGGAGTAGTAGTAGTAATAGGCGTTTGCAGTTTCAATCCACGCGCCCCGCGCGGGGCGCGACTCCGGTGGCTCCGGCGCTGGCGGCATTGGGAGCCAGTTTCAATCCACGCGCCCCGCGCGGGGCGCGACGACGAATCTCCACTGGCTCGCCGTTACGACCGAGGTTTCAATCCACGCGCCCCGCGCGGGGCGCGACGTCACCTGGATTTGGGAAGGCCGAGTCCCCTTCGGGTTTCAATCCACGCGCCCCGCGCGGGGCGCGACCCGCGAGGAGATCGGCGACGAGATTGACCTGCACCCGGTTTCAATCCACGCGCCCCGCGCGGGGCGCGACCGGCGAATGTCGGTCGACGGTGGGGAGGAGAGGTCGTTTCAATCCACGCGCCCCGCGCGGGGCGCGACATTCTGCGAGGTTTACCGCTAATGCACCCCGTCGCCGTTTCAATCCACGCGCCCCGCGCGGGGCGCGACCTCCGCGAGCGCAAACTCAGAAATCTGCGCATGGTTTCAATCCACGCGCCCCGCGCGGGGCGCGACTGAAGCCTCGGATCCGTGCTTCGGTGCACGGCAATGTTTCAATCCACGCGCCCCGCGCGGGGCGCGACTGATGGCGATCAAGCGGCCGGCTTGATTGCTGGCGTTTCAATCCACGCGCCCCGCGCGGGGCGCGACCGCCCCCCGGCCTCGGTTTCGCGGATTCGGTGCTGTTTCAATCCACGCGCCCCGCGCGGGGCGCGACCACAATCGGGTATCCATCGCACCCCAGGGTCCAGTTTCAATCCACGCGCCCCGCGCGGGGCGCGACTCGGCACCTTCCTGCGGCGTGCAGTCGTCGGAGGGTTTCAATCCACGCGCCCCGCGCGGGGCGCGACCAGCATACGCCTCCGCCGCCTTCGCCATATCGTTGTTTCAATCCACGCGCCCCGCGCGGGGCGCGACCTCCGCGAGCGCAAACTCAGAAATCTGCGCATGGTTTCAATCCACGCGCCCCGCGCGGGGCGCGACCAAAACGAGCCACAAGACGGGACATGGTCTCGCCGGGTTTCAATCCACGCGCCCCGCGCGGGGCGCGACCGGAGAACGCATCCGCCCTCGGCTGGACCATGGTTGTTTCAATCCACGCGCCCCGCGCGGGGCGCGACCCACCACCCGAGCCCGAAGACGCGATCCTGCAAGTTTCAATCCACGCGCCCCGCGCGGGGCGCGACGGGATTCGGCATCGGGACCACCCCGACAACGCTATGGTTTCAATCCACGCGCCCCGCGCGGGGCGCGACGGAGAGAATCCCCACGTGCCCATCAAGCGCATCAAGTTTCAATCCACGCGCCCCGCGCGGGGCGCGACCCGAACTCGACAGCACACCACTCGTGGACGCTCTTGTTTCAATCCACGCGCCCCGCGCGGGGCGCGACACTGGATTGGACTATCTCGTAAGGCGGTTCTGTGGCTGTTTCAATCCACGCGCCCCGCGCGGGGCGCGACCGCCATGGACGGAGTGCCGTGGTCCTGGTCCTGGTTTCAATCCACGCGCCCCGCGCGGGGCGCGACTCGGCCGCTTCGAAGGCGCAGAGGTACTCTTGATTGTTTCAATCCACGCGCCCCGCGCGGGGCGCGACCTCTTGGGATGGCGAAACATAGGCGCATTCTCGAGTTTCAATCCACGCGCCCCGCGCGGGGCGCGACGGGTCCAGTCCGGTGGTTTCGATGTCGACGGCGATGTTTCAATCCACGCGCCCCGCG
>JADHED010001297.1_pt1 | contig 22289 bp, 18 predicted proteins | sample 8952041 | NCBI WGS metagenome assembly JADHED01 (sample SAMN16124423, study PRJNA663239) | bioreactor sludge metagenome | isolation source: sludge (control) | place: India:Bengaluru | collected 2018-09-08
CGAGCGGCCCGGCCTCGGCGCCCGCCGGCGAGCCGTCCGGCGAGGCGGCCCGCGGCCCGTCCGCGCCCGGGGCGCCCTCCATGTCCCTGCCCGCCGACGACCCGTCGGCCTGGCCCTCGGCCATCACCTTCCCGCCGCGCAACGAGCCCTACGACTTCCGCCTCCTGCTCGAGGCGAAGTACCGGGACGGCCTCCGCCGCAACCCGGTGTCGAGCTACGTGGACATCGAGGGCACCATCGTGTGGACGCAGGAGTACCTGCGCTATCGCCTCAACGGCTGCCTGCACGGCGATGCCATCCTGCGCGTCTTCCGCCAGATCGACGGGTTCGGCGTGCAGCCGGTGTGCGGCGCCGAGACGCCGAACTTCCCGCCGCGCAACGAGCCGTTCGACTTCCGGATTCAGCTGGAGGCGAAGTACCGCGACGGCCTGCGCCGGAACCCCACGACCACCTACGTCGACACCGAGGGCGACATCGTGTGGACGCAGGAATACCTGCGCTACCGGGTGAGCACGTGCAGCCACGCCGTGTCGGTGACCAAGGTGTTCGACCAGATCGACGGCCGTGGCGTGCAGCCCGATTGCCGCACCGGCGGGGGCGGCGGGGGCGGCGGCTCGGTGGTGACGGGCTTCGTCAACCCGAACGAGATCGTCTACGCGGAATGGAACATCACGGCCACCGGCGCGCTCAGCTGGGTGCTGACCTGGGCCGACGCGTCGGTGGATCTCGACATCGCGCTCACGCTCGCGTCCTGCACCGACCCGCTGCTCGGCGCCTGCACGGTGATCGACATCTCGGAGGCGGTGGGCACCAACCGCGAGGTGGTGAGCACCAACGTGCGCGCCGGCGAGCGCTACCGCACCTGGGTGGCGAACTGGGATCCCGGCCGCGGCCAGGCGTTCCGCATCGAGGCGGTCGGCGGCGCGGCCGATCCGTCCGGTCCGATCGCGGCCCCCGCGACGGGCAGCGTCGCCATGGACACCTACGAGGCCCGGGGCGGCGGACGCTGGAGGAAGCACTGACGCCAGGCAAGGGCTGGTGGCCGCACGCCGGAGGGCGTTCGGCCGCCGGGCCGGCGGTGGTGTAGTCTCGCTGCCGTGGCACCTCCCCAGCGTCTCGTCGACGCGCTGCACGCGGGCGCCCGCATCACCGTGCTGACGGGCGCCGGCGTGTCGGCCGCGAGCGGCGTGCCCACGTTCCGTGGCGCCGGCGGCCTGTGGAAGACCTACCGCCCCGAGCAGCTCGCGACGCCCGAGGCCTTCGCCCGGGACCCACGTCTCGTGTGGGAGTGGTACGACTGGCGGCGGCAGCGCGTCGCATCGTGCGAGCCGAACCCGGCGCACCACGTGCTCGCGGCGTGGACCCGACGCTTCCCGCACCTCACCCTGATCACGCAGAACGTGGACGGACTGCACGAGCGCGCGGGCGCGACGCGCGTGCTGCGGATGCACGGCTCCATCTGGGAGGTGGGGTGCTGGCACGGATGCGCGTCGGCGCCTCGCCGGTGGCGCGACGAGACGGTCCCCTTCCCGGAGCTGCCGCCTCCCTGTCCCCACTGCGGCGGGCCGCTGCGCCCGGGCGTGGTGTGGTTCGGCGAGCCGCTCGACGAGCAGGTGCTCGCGCGCTGCCTCGAGGCCGCCGCGTCAGCCGAGGTCTTCTTCACCGTGGGCACCTCGTCGGTGGTCTACCCCGCGGCGGGGCTGCTCGACGTGGCACGCCGCCACGGTGCGTTGACCGTGGAGATCAACCCCGACGACACCCCCTCGTCTGAGGGGATCGACGTCCGGATGCGCGAGCGTGCCGAGGTGGCGCTGGTCGAACTCGACCGGGCGCTCGCGGCCGGATGATCGCGCGTCGGGAGTAATCTGGAGCATGTCCAGCACTCACCCGGATCGCCTCCGCGTCCGCGGCGCGGCCCTCGCGTGCCTCTGCCTCTCGATCGCCGTGACGAGCGCCCAGACGCCAGCCCCTCCTCAGCCGGCCCCGCCGGGTGCCGCCCCGGGAGCCTCCGTCCAGCAGCTCGCCTGGCTCGCCGGCTCGTGGGCCAGCGACGCCGCCGACCCCGTGGCGCAGGAGGAGCACTGGACGTCGCCCCGCGGCGGCGCGATGCTTGGCATGAACCGCACGGTCAAGGGCGACCGGATGGTGGCGTTCGAGTTCGTCCGCATCGAGGAGCGGGACGGCACGCTGGTCTACCTGGCCAGCCCGGGCGGCCGGCCGCCGACGACCTTCACGCTCGCCGAACTCGCGGCCGGCCGCGTCGTGTTCGAGAACCCCACCCACGACTTCCCGCAGCGCGTCCTGTACACGCGACACGGCGACCGGCTCACCGCGCGCATCGAGGGCACGCGGGACGGCCGCGCCCGGTCGATGGAGTGGACCTGGACGCGCACGACGCTGGCGCGCTGACGCGGCCCCGGGGCCTGGCGCCAGCGTCCGGCACCAGGTCTCAGTGGCGTCGCGCGAGGTCCGCGCCGAGCGACGCCAGCCCCTCCACCACGCGCGCGAGGTCGCGCGCGGTCGTGCGCGGGTTCATCACCGTGGCGCGCAGCACGCGGCGCCCCCCGAGCACGGTCGTCGTGATCCAGCCCTCACCGCCCCGGTTGAACTCCGTGCGCAGGCGCAGGTTCAGCGCGTCGAGATCGTGCGGGCGCGACGCGGGGTCCCCGACGTAGCGGAAACACAGGATGTTGGACTCGGGGACGTGGAGGGCCTCGAACGCGGGGTGGTCGCGCACGGCGTCGTGGAGCGTGCCGGCCGTCGCGCAGAGGTGGTCGTAGAGCTGGCCGAGGCCGCGCGCGCCGAAGCGCTGCAGCACCATCCACACCTTGAAGGCGTCGACGCGGCGCGAGCAGGCGAAGCTGCGCACCCCCTGGTCCCAGTTGCGCGCGCCGTCGCCCGCGTGGAAGAGATACGGCGCCTGCTGCGAGAAGGCCGCCTCCAGGTCGCGCTCGCGGCGCACGAGGACGACGCTCGCCGTGAGCGGCAGCAGCATCATCTTGTGCGGGTCCCAGGCGAGCGAGCGCGCGCGGTGGATGCCCGACACGCGGTGGCGATGCGCCTCCGACAGCAGGGCCGAGGCGCCGTGCGCGCCGTCGACGTGCAGCCAGAGTCCGCGATCCTCGCACGTGCGGCCGATGCGCTCGAGGTCGTCGAAGGATCCGGTGGCGGTGGTGCCGGCCGTCGCGACCACGGCCATCACGTCGCGGCCGCCGGATCGCAGACCGTCGAGCGTGGCCGCGAGGGCGTCCACGTCCATCCGGAACTCCCGCGACGGCACCGTCACCGCGTGATCGGTGCCGAGGCCCAGCTCGCCGATGGCGCGCGCGACGCCGTAGTGCGCGTGCTCGCCGCAGACCACGACCGGCGGATCGGCGCCGACGCCTCGCCGCCAGGCGTCCGGACGCGCCGCCTGCCGCGCCGCGAGCAGCGCCGCGAACGTCGCCTCGGTGCCCCCCGAGGTGAACGTGCCGCCGGCCTCGGGGCCGAAGCCGGCGAGGTCGCACAGCCAGCGGAGCACCTGTGTTTCGATCGCGGTGCCGGCCGGCGACATCTCCCACACCGCGGCCGACTGGTTGAGCGCGGCGGTCAGTGCCTCCGTCCACACCGCGACGGCCAGGGGCGCCGACACCTGGTGGCCCAGCGAGCGTGGGTGCGCCAGGCGATTGCACTCGGGCAGGACGTCACGGGCCACGCGATCCAGCAGGTCCGCCAGCGGCCGGCCTTCGAGGGGCAGCGGCTCGAGGAACCGGGCGGCGACCTCGGCGGGCGCGCGCGGCGTCGACACCGGGCCCTGCCCGGACCGGGTGTGGTCGAAGTACCCCGCCACGAGCGTCGCGAACGCCTCGGCGGTGCCGGTCGTGGTGTCGCGTTCGAGTTCGGCGAGCAGGAGCGGAAGCGGCCAGGTCACGGGACACGCCGGGCGCAGCAGCCTCGTGCGGGCATCGACGCGGTGCCCGCCGGGCCGGCGCCTGAGGATACCAGCGCCCCGCCCGCGAAACACTGCCGCGAAACTCCTTGACACCACCGGGCGGCTCAGCCGTTACTGTCGTTCGCCGGGCAAACCTTCGACGCACCACGGCGGGCCGCCGCGACGCGCCCGACCCCCGGGGGTTCGCACGCGGCCGCCCACGGCTGTCGCGCGGCCTGGAGACGCCATGGACTACCTCGACTTCGAGCTGCGCATCGCACCGGGCAGCGGCCGGCAGTATGCCGTGTCGCTGGTCAAGTCGCCCGCCGGCGTCGCGACGGGCACGCTCCAGTTCCCCTACGACACGATCGCGCTCGAGCACCAGCTGCGCGGCCTCGAGCTGGCGGTGCTGAAGTCGAGCACGCTGCGCCGCGACATCCTCACCGCGTCGCCCGAGACCGACTCGGTGTCCGACTTCGGCCGGCAGCTGTTCGGGGCCCTCTTCGCCGACCAGATCCTGACCGCGTTCCGGCGCAGCCAGGACCGGGCGCAGAGCGAGAGGAAGGGCCTGCGGGTGCGCCTGCGCGTGGACGCCGCCGACCTCGCGGCGCTGCCCTGGGAGTTCCTCTACGACCCCTCGGAAGGCGACTACGTGTGCCTCTCGGCGGCCACGCCGGTCGTCCGCTACTTCGAGTTCGACCGGCCACCCGAGGCCGTCACGGTGCAGCGTCCGCTCTCGGTCCTCGGCGTGATCGCCAGCCCCAGCGACCGGCCGACGCTCGACGTCGGGCGCGAGCGCGAGCGCATCGAACAGGCCACGGCGCGCCTGCAGGCGTCGGGCGACGTCCGGATCGAGTGGCTGGGCGGCTCGACGTGGCGCGACCTGCAGCGCGCGATGCGCCGGGGGCCCTTCCACGTGCTCCACTTCGTGGGACACGGCGGCTTCGACGCCGCGAGCGGCGAAGGCGTCATCGCGCTCACCGACGACAACGGGCGTTCGGCGCTGCTCGGGGCCACCGAGGTGGGACGGCTGCTCGCCGACCACCACGCCCTGCGCCTGGTCGTCCTCAACGCGTGCCTCGGGGCCCGCGGCAGCGGCGACGACGTGTTCTCGAGCACGTCGGCCGTGCTGGTCCGCCGCGGCGTGCCGGCCGTCGTCGCGATGCAGTACGAGATCAGCGACCTGGCCGCCATCGAGTTCTCCCGGTCCTTCTACGACGCCCTGGCCGAGGGCCTGCCGATCGACGCCGCGGTGGCCGAGGCCCGCAAGGCGGTGAGCGTGTCCTCGCGCAGCTCCGTGGAGTGGGCGACGCCGGTGCTCCACATGAGCGCGCCGGACGGCATGCTCTTCCGGTTCGAGGGCGGGCGCCAGGCCACGCCCCCGGCCATGGCGGGTGCGCCCGCTTCGGGCGCCTCGACCACGCCGGAGCCGGCGGCGTCCACGCCCCGCCCCGCGCCGGTGGAGCCCGCCGCGGCGCCGCCGGTCGCCGGGGCCGTCAGCGCGCGTGCCCTGGCGTCGGGCGCCACCCTCCGGCCGCGACCGTGGCAGGTGATCGTCCGCTTCGTCCTCAGCCTCGTCCTCGGCACCCTGTTCGCCGCGGCCACCGACGAGTTCGCCTTCCCGGGGACCGAGCCAGGCCTCCCGTTCCTGGGGTTCTTCGTCGCGTGGTCGGTGGCGATGTGGTTCGCGCTCGGCACCGTCGGGCCCCTGCAGCCGCGCGACTGACGCCGGAGGCTGCGTGACCCCGCCCGCCAAGCGCGCGCTGCTCGTCGGCATCGACGCCTACGCGCACGTGCGCCCGCTGCGCGGCTGCGTGAACGACGTCGCCATCATGCGCGGCGTGCTCGTCGACACCTTCGGCTTCGCCGCCGACCGCATCCGCCAGCTCACCAACGAGCAGGCCACGCGCGACGCGATGCTCGCCTCGCTCGACACCCTCGTCGCCGACACCGGCACCGGCGACATCGTCGTCTTCTACTTCGCGGGGCACGGCTCGCAGATGACCGATCGCGAGGGCGACGAGCCGAGCGGGTTCGACAGCACGCTGATGCCCTACGACACGGCGCGCGCGCCCGGCGCCAACCGCGACATCACCGACGACGAGGTGCAGCAGCGCCTCGAGGCGCTCGCCGGCAAGACGCCCTACGTGACGGTGATCGTCGATGCGTGCCACTCGGGCACCGTCACGCGCGACGCCTTCGGCGGGGAGGCGCGTTCGGTGGCCGCCGATCGGCGTCCGGCGGCCGAGCTGCCGCCCTCGCCGACGCCCGCCGGCCGCCTCGACCGCGTGGCCTCGGGCCCGAGCGGCTGGATGCCGCTCTCCGACGCCTTCGTGCTCATCGCGGGGTGCCGCGACGAGGAGCGGTCCTACGAGTTCTTCCCCCCGGAGGGGGGCGGGACGCTGGCCTACGGCGCCCTGACGTTCTTCCTGTGCCAGCAACTGCGGAAGGCGACGGCCGCCACCACGTACCGGGACGTGTTCGAGCGCGTGGCCGCGCTGGTGAACGCCGAGTACGCGGAGCAGCACCCGCAGATGGAGGGTCGGGCCGACCGCGAGGTGTTCGGCGTGCGAGACCTCGTGCCGGCCAGCTTCGTGCGGGTGGACGAGCGTGCGGGGTCGATCGTCCTGTTGACGGCCGGCGCGGCGCACGGCGTCACGCCCGGATCGACGCTGGGCGTGTACCCGCCCGGAACCCCGGACCCGGCCGCGGCCCCGGCGCTCGGGGAGGTCGAAGTCTCCTTCGTCGGCGCGGTCACCGCCGAGGCCCGCATCCTGCGCGAGACAGCGGCCGGCGCCATCGTGGCCGGCGCGCGCGCGTTCGTCTCCGCGCACGGCTTCGGCGACTTCAGGCTCGCGGTGCACCTGGTGGCGGAGGACGGCGACGCGTCGGCCGTCGCCGCCATGGGGGAGCGGCTCCGGAACTCGCCCAGGGTGAAGCTGGTGGGGGCCGATGCGGCGGCCGCGGCGCGCGTCTACCTGCTGCCGCCACGCCGCGAGGTGCCGGACGGGGCGCCCGTTCCGCAGGTGGGCGCGTCCGCGCTGCCCCGATGGGCGGTCGTGGGCCAGACCGGCGACCTGCTGATGGAGGTGAAGGCCATCGGGGAAGAGGAGACGGTGGTCGCCAACCTCGAACGCCTCGCCAGGTACCGCCAGATGCTGGCGATCGAGAACCCTGATCCCGCCAGCCGGCTGAAGGGCCGGTTCACGCTCGACCTGCTCCGGCAGGAACGCGACGGCGCCTGGCGCGTCGCCCCGGCCGATCCCGCCACCGGCCTGGCCTCCTACGACGAGGGCGACAGCATCGCGTTCCGCGTCACGAGCGCCCACGACGCGCCGGCGTACGTGTCGCTGCTCGACTTCGGCCTCACGGGCGCGGTGACGCCCGTGTTCCCGCCGCGTGGCGCGCAGCAGTCGCTGGCCCCCGGCACGTCGTTCGCCATCCCCGGCCCGGGCAGGGGCTGGCCGTTGGGGTGGCCCGCGGGGTTCCCCTACGTGGACACGGCCGATCGGCGGCGCGAGGCGCAGGGCATCGAAACGGTGAGGCTCTTCGCCACGGAGCAGCCCACCGACTTCGTGGTGGTGGAGCAGCCCGGGATGCGATCGAGCGGCGGGCGCACGCCGCTCGCCGCGCTGCTGCGACACGCGATGCACGGCGGCGCCGTCCGCGGCGTCGTGATGGCGCCCGAGGCCGGCGACGACTGGACGACGGTGTCGCGGTCGTTCGTGCTGCGGCGACGGAAGGAGGCGTGATGCAGAAGCCGTGGGCGGTCCTCGCGTACACCGTCGCGGACGACCGTGGCGGCGGCGGCGCGCTCGACGGCGCGGCGCAGCAGGAGCTGAAGGCCATCTGTGACGCGGCCGACTTCAGCCAGGTGAACGTGGCGGCGCAGGTGGACTTCAAGCGCACGAAGCGCGGCGTGTTCCGCGGTGCGCTCATCGCGCCCCCGGCGCCGCCGCGCGAGTTCGAGGACGTCGAGGACACCGGCCACGCCCTGTGGAGGAAGATCCTCGGCAACGTCCGGCGGTCGCGCATCCGCGTGCAGGCCAACAGCGACGACCTCAACGCGGCCGGCGCGGGCGTGCTGGAGGAGTTCCTGCAGTTCGGCCAGCGCGAGTGTCCCGCCGACCGCTACGTGGTGTCGTTCTACGGCCACGCGTACGGGCCGTTCGGCCTGTTCTACGACCGGGCGGCGGGGGAGCGGGACGCCACGACCCTGCGGTTGAACGACCTCGCCGGGTCGATGCGCGCGGTGGACCGCCGCGCCGCCGTGGTCCTGTTCAGGGACTGCTTCATGTGCACGCTGGAGACGGCGGGCCAGCTCCGGGGCGTCGGCGAGTTCATGATCGCCACGCAAGCCGAGGCCCCGATTGCCGGCGTCTGGCCGTGGCTGAACTTCATGGCGGCGCTGCTGCCGGGAGCCGCGTCGATCGACGTGGCCCGCGCGCTCGCGGTGCAGCTCGCGGCGTTCCTGGAGGTGCCGGCGAACCGGGGACCGTACGTGGACGTGCCCTACTCGCTGATCGATCTCGACGCCGCGGAGGCCGTCACGGCGCCGCTCGGGGCGCTCACGCAGGCCCTGCTCGACGCGCGGACCGATGCGCGCCGCCGGGCCGCGTGCGCGGCTGCGCTGGAGGGGGCGCGCGTCGGCGAGGCGGGCAACCCGAAGGCGCCTGGCGATCCCGCGCTGCTCGACGTGCTCACGCTGTGCGACCGCCTGCAGCAGGTCCGCGGCGGCGAGGTGGCCGCGGCGGCCGCCGCGCTCGGCGACGTCGTGCGCGACCGCCTCGTCCGGTGGCATCACAGCCGCACGGGCGTCCACCGTGGCGTCAGCCTCTACTACAAGCCCACGTCACCGCAGGACCGCGGGACGTCCTTCGTCCAGGCGCCGGCGGGAGACGACGAGGCGCGCGACGCGGCCGCCTACGCGCGCCTCGCGTTGTGCGAGGCGACCGGCTGGCACCGCGTGGCGCTCGATCCCCTCGTGCCGTGAGCGGGCGGGAGACGTCGCGCGACGAGGCCGCCGCGCGCCCGCCTCCCGCTGCCGATCAACGCTTCTTCGCCGTCTTCTTCGCGGCCGTCTTCTTGGCGACGGTCTTCTTGGCGACAGCCTTCTTCGCCACCGTCTTCTTGGCCGCGGCCTTCTTCACCGTCGACTTCGCTGCCGAGCGCGGGCCTCCCATGCCGCTCGGCTTCTCGCGATCCCTGGGCATCGTCACTCTCCTCGTGTGAGGGCGTCTCGCGCCGACACACTCCCGGCAATCGGCGTCCAGTCGACGCGGCGGCCAAACTCGGCCCGATGTCGGGTTGTCGTTCGCGGAGCCCCGCGGCAGTCTACCGCGGAACCCGTTCAGCGCGGCGCGCCCGTCACGAGGAACAGCGTGGACGGCAGGCTCGTGTAGTTGTAGACGTACCAGCCGCCGTCCTCGGCCCAGTCGACGACGTCGATCATCGCGATGGCGCCCAGGCCGTCCGGCGCGACGCGACGCACGAGCGTGCGCCGGCCCGTCGCGAGTTCGACCCGCTCGACGGTGGCGGGCACGTCGCGCCCGCCCTGCACGAGGAGGGCCTGGCTGTCGGCGCTCCAGGCGATCGGCTTGTCGTCGGCCCGCAGCGCGGTGACCGGCACCGCGGGACCGCCGTCGAGCGACGTCAACTGCAGCGAGCCGTCCTCGCGCGTGAGCAGCACCGTCCGGCCGTCCGGCGCAAGCGACGCCAGCACGCCCTCCTCCGTGAGCGGCCGGGGAGGCGAGCCGGCGAGGTCCTGCTCGTAGCAGCGTGGCGCGCGTCCCGGCTCCGCGCCGCACGCCAGCAGGCGCCGGCTGTCGGGAAACCACTCCGCCGAACTGTAGCTGACCGTCGTTCCCCCACCGAGGCGGATGCCGTCGCCGGCGCCGGTGGGGTAGACCACCACCTGCGCCGGGTCGGAGAGGATCGCCGCGGCCCACTTGCCGTCCGGCGAGATCCGCTGCGCGCTGCCCTGTCCCAGGCGCATGGTCTGGCGCCCGTCCGTGCTGCGCAGGACGACCCCGTACTCCGCCGGGCCCACGTCCACCATCAGCAGCCAGCGCCCGTCGAGCGAGAGCGCGCGGCCGCCCGCCGATCCGAGCCACGACAGTTCGCGTTCGGCCTCCTGCCCGGGCACCCGGGCGCGCACGCCGAAGCTCAGGTCCTCGCGCACGGCCAGCCAGCGCCCGTCGCGAGCGACGTCATGGACCACGAACCGGCCTGGCGTGCCCAGGACGACGCGCGGGGCCGTCCGGCCAGACGCCGGCACGCGCATCGGCTGGAGCGGCGTGCTGCCGGAGGCGCTGCCCGAGAACAGGAGCGACGAGCCGTCGGCCGTCCACGACAGCCCCTGCATGCCCCACAACTCACCGCTCAGCGTCGTGACCCGTCCCGCGCGATCGACCACCTTGACCCACCCGCGGTCGTCGAACCGCCACGGGTGCTCGAAGAAGGCCACGCGCTCGCCGTCCGGCGACACGCGTGGGTCGCTCAGGTAGCCGCTCGCCTCGTACAGCGCGGTGCCGGCGGGATACTCCAGGCGATCGCGACCGTTGCCCAGGTCGTGCACCACCGCGAGCGCCGTGCCGTCGGGCGACCAGTCGGCCTCGCGCACGTCGTCGCGCACCGCGCGGGGCGTGCTGCCGATGGTCATGCGCGCGAGCGTGCCGGCGTAGAGGCGCTGCGACAGGTGGCGCGCGTTCACGATGAGCGCCAGCTCGCCGCGCGACGAGACCGAGAGCAGGTGGGCGCCCGGCACGCCGAGCGCCTGCGGGCCCTCGACGTTCGGTCTGATCACGAACAGCTCCGGCACGTAGGCCTGGGGGGCCGCGCTGTAGACCACCGTTTCGCCGTCGGGCATGAAGCGCGCGTTGGTCACCGGCAGGCGATCGAAGGTCAGGCTCCTGAAGCTCGCCGCGGGCGCGGGCGGCGCGAACCAGCGGGTCGCCACGGCGCCGAGCGCCACGCCGGCGCCGAGCATGGCGATCACGAGCGGCGCGAGGTGCCAGGGGATCGGCCTGCGCGGGACGCGGGGCGCGGGCTCCGCGGAGGCCGTCGCCAGCGCGGGGGTGGTCGAGGAGGAGAGCGGGGCCGAGACGGCCTCGAGCGCGAACGCGACGTCGCCGGCCGACTGGAAGCGCTGGGCGGGCAGCTTGGCGAGGCAGCGGCGCACGATGCGGTCGAGGGCCGGCGGCACCGCGCCCGCCACGAACTCCGGCGGGTCGGCCTTGAGGATGGCGGTCATCGTCTCGACGGCGGAGTCGCCGGAGAAGGCCCGCCGCCCGGAGAGCATCTCGTAGAAGACGGCGCCGAACGCGAAGATGTCTGTGCGCAGGTCCGCGGCCTCGCCACGGACCTGCTCGGGCGACATGTAGCCCGCCGTGCCGAGCACCAGGCCCGGCATCGTGGCGAGCACGGTGGCGGCCTCACCGCCGCCTGGCGAGGTTCCCGGTTCGATCAGCTTGGCGAGGCCGAAGTCGAGGATCTTCGCCCGGCCGTCGGTGGTGACGAAGATGTTCTCGGGCTTGAGGTCGCGGTGCACGATGCCGCGCTGGTGGGCGGCGGCCATGCCGTTGGCCGTCTGGACGGCCAGGTCGACGGCCCGCCGCGGGGAGAGGGGGCCGTGCGCGACCAGGGCCCGCAGCGTCTCGCCCTCGAGCAGCTCCGACACGACGTACGGCCCCTCGTCGGTGACGCCGAAATCGAACACCGCGACGATGTTGGGATGGTTGAGGGCCGCCGCCGCCCTGGCCTCCTGTTCGAAGCGGTGCAGGCGGTCCGCGTCGCGCGACAGCAGGCGAGGCAGCACCTTCACGGCGACGTCCCGCCGCAGGCGCGCGTCGTGCGCGCGATACACCTCGCCCATGCCGCCGGCACCGATCGGCGCGACGATCTCGTAGGGTCCGAGGCGTGTCCCTGGAGTGAGCAACGGCCGGATTATGCCCGATCGGGCCGGACGATGGTGCCCGGCGCCGGCCGGCCGCCCGGTTCGGGGGCACCGGGTGCCGCGCGGGCGGTCCCGGGGTCCATGGGGAGGGTGTGATTCGGGTGTAGGATTCCGGCCACGCGCCGGGGGGCGCGTGCGCCGCGGACGCCGTCGCGCTGCCTGTGCCGGTCGCGAGACCGCGCCCGGTGGCGTGGCACCGCCCGTCGGTCCAGCAACGCCGGTGGCTCCCGGCAGAAAGGCACGTCCCGTGGCTCTCGACAGGCGTCGATTCCTCGTGTCGTCGGCGGTGGCAGGTGGCGCTCTCGGGCTGCGCGGCATCGCCGGCCACGCGTTCGCCCCGGTTGCCGATGACGCCCGCCAGGCCGCCGGCGCGGCCACGCCGGCGAAGCCGCTGCGCATCCTGATCCTCGGCGGCACCGGGTTCATCGGGCCGCACCAGGTGGAGTACGCCCTCGCGCGCGGCCACCAGGTCACGCTCTTCAACCGGGGCCGCACCAACCCGTCGATGTTCCCGACGGTCGAGAAGCTCACCGGCGATCGCAACGCGCCCGACGGCTACGCCGCCTTGAAGGGCCGCACCTGGGACGTGGTGATCGACAACCCCGCCTCGCTGCCGCGCTGGGTGCGCGAGGCCGCCGCCGCGCTGAAGGGCAGCGTCGACCGCTACGTGTTCGTCAGCACGCTGTCGGTGTTCGCCAACCGCCGCGAGATCGGCATGAAGGAGGACGGCCCGCTGCACGCGCCGGGCGATCCCGGCGCGACGGAGGTCGGCAACCAGTACGGCCCGCTCAAGGTGCGGTGCGAGATGGAGGCGCGCGAGGCCTTCGGCGACGGCGCCCTCGTCGTGCGCCCCGGCCTCATCGTCGGCCCGGGCGACCTCACCGACCGGTTCTCGTACTGGCCGGTGCGCATCGAGCGCGGCGGCGAGGTGCTGGCGCCCGGCACGCCCGACGACCCCGTGGCGTTCATCGACGCGCGCGACCTCTGCGAGTTCATGGTGCGGCTCTGCGAGCAGCGCGCCGGTGGCACCTACAACTGCGTCGGGCCGCGCCCCGGCCTCACGATGGCGGGGATGCTGTACGGCGTCCAGGCGGTGACCACGAGCGATGCGCGGTACACGTGGGTGGACGCCGACTTCCTGCTGGCGCGCAAGCTCCGCCCGTATCGCGACCTGCCGGTGTGGATGCCGCCGCGCGGCGACAGCGCCGGCTGGGCGCGCATGGACTGCAGCAAGGCCATCGCGGCGGGCCTCACCTTCAGGCCGCTGGCCGACACGGCGCGCGCCACGCTCGACTACTACCACCGCCAGCCCGCGGAGCGGCAGGCCGCGCTGCGCGCGGGCCTCGCGCCGGAGGTGGAGCGCGAGGTGCTGGCCGCGTGGCACGCCCGGCCCCAGTGATCCCGTCGCCGGCCGTCGGGAGGGGCCGGGCTCAGTGGCGGGCCGGCGTGACGTCCACGAGGTCGCCCGGCGACAGTGCCAGCCGGGGGACCGGCGCGATGACGATCGCCCGCCCGTAGGCCGGCACGCGCGGGTCGCGCCACAGCCGCTGCGGCAGCACCTGGACGCTCTCGCCGACGCTCACGACGGTGGAGTCGGCCACGGCGCGCGGCACGCGGCGCGTGGCCACCGAGACGGGCACGCGTGCGGCAAGGCGGCTCGTCACGTCCGGGTCGGCGTAGACGACGATGCTGCGGACCGCCGACTCGACGATCGTGAGGATCGGGTCGCCGGCGCGCACCGTCTGGCCGGCGCCGCACCATACCTGGCTCACCTGGCCGGCGACGGCACTGCGGAGGACGAGCGCCTCGCGCTGCAGTTCGATTTCCCGCAGCCGGACTTCCTCCACCGTGATCGCCTCGCGCAGCGGCGCCAGCTGCAACTGCTGGCCGCCGCCGGGTGGCAGCCGCCGCTCGTGCTCCTCCCGCCGTCGGCGCGCCTCGCGCCACTGCCCGTGGGCCTGGGCCAGCACGTCCCTGGTGTGCTCGGTGCGGGTGCGCAGTTCCTCGTGGGCCAGCCGCGCGTTCTCGGAGTCGGCCTGCGCCGCCAGGCCTTCGCGCGACAGCGTGCCGATGCGCTGGGCCTCCAGCCGTCGCCGCTCCACCTCGACCGCGTCGCCCGACAGCTGGGCCTGCAGCGCCAGGGCGTCGAGGCGGCGCTGCTCCTCGTCCATCTGCAGCCGCAGCAGGTCGGCCGCGAGCTGCCCCGTGTCCAGGGCGACCGACGCGCCGGCCGCGGTGAGGTCCGCGCGCAGCTTCCGGATGTTGGCCTGCGCCGTGTCCACCATCGCGCGCACCAGCGCATCGTCCATGAGCACGACGGGCTGGCCCGGGCTCACCTTGTCGTTGAGGCCGACGAGCACCGCCTGGACGCGGCTCGTGATCGTGGGCGAGACCAGCGTTTCGAGGCCCTGCGCCAGCCCGGTGTGGCGGACGTAGGCCGTGCGGTCGGCGAGCGCCACGGCCGCCACGGCGGCGAGCGCCAGCCAGACCAGGAGCGGCAGCACGGAACGACGGAAGCGATCGAGCCGCTGCCGGGGCGGCTCCGGGACGACCGGCAGGGGCTCGGCCATCTCACACCTCCGACAGCTCGTCGCGCAGCAGCACGGAGGCCGACGCGACGCCGCTCACCTTGTGCAGCGCCTCCATCAGTTCGTCGTCCCGCGTCCGGTCGCGCAGGCCGATCTGGTAGACCACCTCGGCGTCCTCGCCCTCGACCGACTGCCGCTTCGAGATCTGGCGCGAGGCGCGGCAGAACCGGGCCATGACGGCCTCGCACTCGAGGCGCGTGCCCTCCTTCGCGGCCAGGCGCAGCGTGAGGTAGCCGTCGAAGCGCGACAGCGTGCCGAAGGACACCGCGTCGAGGTACCACACGACGCCCAGCATCGCCCCGGTGCCGACGATGCCGGTCATGAAGCGCTCGGTGCCGATGGCGATGCCGACGACGATGGCCAGCAGGATGAAGACGGTGTCGCGGGTGTCCTTCAGCACGTTGCGGAAACGCACGAGGGCAAGGGCGCCCAGCAGTCCGAAGGCCGTCACGATGCTGTCGCCGATCACGGTCATCAGCAGCGCCACCACCACGGCCATCACCACCAGCGACTGCGTGAAGCTGCGCGAGTAGGAGAGGCCGCTGTGCGTGCGCACGTAGGTCCAGGCCACCACCTGGCCGAGCAGGAAGGCGACGAGCAGCGCCAGCAGCACGGCCTGCACCGTGGCCTCCGTGCGCATCCGGTCCACGTCGTTCAGCGACTGGAGCAGGTCGCTCATGACGCCGGCCGCAGCGCCATCGGGGGCGCGGTGAATCCCGCGAGGCACAGGGCGGTGGCGCCGCCGTTGGCGACCATCCGCTCGATCGACAGCGCGTACTTGCAGCACGGGCGCTGCACGAGGCCGAAGGTGCGGACCATGTCCGCGATCCACAGCGGGAACGCCTCGGTGTACTTCACCTCCACGACCACGTCGTCGAGCGGCACGGGCGTCCAGTGGCCGCCGGCGTGCGCCAGCGTGGGCCCGAACGTCGGCTGGAAGCGCACCTCGGTGTCGAAGGTGACGCGGGCCGGCTCGGGCCCCTGCGCGACGTAGGCCTCGCGGCGGTACTTCACCCGCACCACGGGGCGCGCCGCGGTGAGCGCGAGGTCGGTGGCGAACGCGTCGAGGCCACGCGGCTTGCGCGCCAGGGGGCGGCCGGCGCCGCGCCCGGCGAGCACCGACCGGGCCTGGTCGCGGGTGAGCACGGCGCGTTGCTTGGAGACCAGCCGGTTGACCCGCGACTTCACCTCGAGGAAGACCGGCGCCGCGTCGTCGTCGGTGTAGGTCCGCGCCCGCAGCTTGAAGCGCGAGCGTTCCCCGCCGAGGTACTGGCGGTAGAAGAGCAGATCGTCGGTGTCGAGGTAGAGGCTGCAGATGGAGTAGCGCTGGTCGGGCGCGAGCGCGGCCAGCGGATCGACCTGGGCGAACGCCCGCACGAACTGCCGGAGCGACGGCAGCAGCAGCGGGCTCACGAGGTACTTGCACTCGAACCGCCGGGCGATGGGGGTCGTCGGCGCCGGCGCCCCAGGGACGAGCAGGTCGAAGAGCATGGTCGCCTCCCTACGGGGAGCACGTGGCCGAGCCGCTGTCGCGGAACGACCGCCCGGCGACCGGCACGAACTCCCAGTCGTAGCCCGTCGGATGCAGCGTGAGGCGAAGCACGCCCCACGCCTGGTTGTCGCGCACCTCCGAGTTCCTGGCCGGCGATCCCCACCCGTAGAGTTCGTGGCCCCCCGTCCCGACGATGAACGAGCGCAGCCCGCGCGCGAGGTCGAGCCGCCCGTCGGCGTCCTGCGGCGCGAAGCGTTCGTAGACGTGGTCGTGGCCGCCGAGCACGAGTTCGGCCCCGGACGCCTGCAGCAGCACCCAGACGTCGCGCATGTTGCGCTCGCCGCCGCTCGGGCCCGAGCTGTAGAGCGGGTGGTGCCAGTAGGCGAGGATGCACGGGGCCCGCGTCGCCGCCAGGTCGGCGCGCGCCCACTCGTACTGCGGCGACCCCGCGTTGCCGTGCAGGTTGCTGTTGAGCGCGAGGACGTGCCACGTGCCGAGGTCGAAGCTGTAGTAGCCCAGGCCGGTTGCGCCGGCCACGGGCCCGAAGTAGTCGAAGTAGCCGTACCAGGTGTTGTTGTACCAGTCGTGATTCCCGGGGATGGGCCTGGTGCGCGACCGGTGGCGTCCCCAGGTGGGCTGATAGCAGTTCTGGAAGTTCTCCGGGCGGCCGTCCGGGTAGGCGTTGTCGCCCAGCGTGAAGACCACGCCCGGGATGCCGTCGAGCAACTGGGCGGTCAGCTCCGGGCCGGCCGACCCGCACAGGCCGATGTCGCCCGCGCCCACGAAGGTGAACGACGGCGCGGGTGGCGGCGGCAGCGTCGAGAACCGCACCGGCGCCTCCACCGGCACCAGGTCGAAGGTCGTCCCGGCGCTGGTGCGACCCTGGTACTCGAGGCGGAGGCGGCCCTGTTCGGCCCGGTGCCGCAGTTCGATGGTGAGCCGCAGCTCCTGCCGGGCCGTCCCCGACGCGGGCACGTCGAGGTCGATCGTGTGGTGCGTGGCGTTGGCCAGCACGCCCGCCTCGTCCAGCACCGTGGCGGTGAGCTTCACGAGGCGGCTGGCCACGCCCGCGCTCTCGCGGAACGAGACCTCGGCCACGATCGTGTGCAGGGCCTCGCCCGAGGGGCCCGCCGAGGCGACCGCGGTGAGCGGCGCGCCGGCCACCGTGGCGACGATGACGGGCAGGGGCGCCGGGGACGCGGCGGGCGGGCTGGGGGCGGTGGGCGAGGCGCGGTCCTCGTCGCCGCACGCGGCGGCGAGCAGGGCGGCGAGCGCGGCGAGGGCGAGAACGGGAGCCCGGTGGCGGGTCATGTCAACGCTCCGTGCCCGCGCCCACCTGGCGCAGGACCTCGGTGCCGCGGTGCCGGGCGAAGGCCACCATCCAGTCCACTTCCTGCTCGAAGCGGTCGTTGGCGTAGGCCTTGTTCCGGTCGTCGTGCGCGGCCGGGCGAATCAGCGCGGCCTCGCGGGCGATTTCGCGTTCGAGCCAGCCCCGGCCGTCGCCGTCGACCTGCTCGGCGGCGAGGGCGGCGCAGCGGCGCAGCGCGGCGACGTAGGAGGCGCGCTGCGTGGGCAGCCGCAGCGCGGGCGCCAGCAGCGCGTGCCCGTCGAGGCCGGCGAAGACGTCCTGCGTCGGCTCGCGGAAGTTGTAGTCCTTGTCCCAGGGAATCAGCTGGAACCGGTCGCCGTCCTCGAAGCGATACAGGTAGAAGTTGTTGAGGCCCCAGTCGCCGGCCAAACCGTCGTGGTCGGCCAGGAAGGCCTCCACGGCCAGGTAGGCGAGCAGCAGGTCGAGGTCGAAGAAGCGGCGCATGGCCTGGGCCCACTGGTCGTCTGGCGTGTGGTTGGCGGTGGCGATCATGGCGGCGATCGGCTCGAACAGCTGCTGGGGTGACTCGTCCTCGCGGGTCTGCGGCTTGAAGTAGGGGGCATAGGCCGACAGATCGGGCCCGAGCCACTCGAACCGGTAGCCACCGCTTTGCCACTCGTACTCGTAGAGGTGGCCGTCGTTCTCGCCGAAGGCGGCCTTCAGGAACGTCTTGTCGACGGACTCGAGCACGGCGTAGAGGCCCATGTAGGTGCCGTTGACGTAGACGCGGGCGTGCACGGCGCGCGGCGCGGCGATGCCCATCTTCCGGAAGAACTGCATCGAGACGAGTTCCTTCATCATCCCGGCGTCCTGGCGGAAGTTGTCGAGGTCGAGCGCCTTCAGCCCGACGAAGCGCTGGCCGTCCACGTACCGGTCGAAGTCGAGCTTGAGGGCGGGCTTGCGGGGGTCGCGGCTGCCCGTGCCGCGCGACCGCACCCCGGCGTTGCGGACGACCAGGCCGCGCCACTCGACGTCCACCGGGTAGTAGGTGTTCTCCATGCAGCGCGCCTGCAGCAGTTCCCAGTCGCCGGCGTGCATGGCGAGCCGCAGGTCGTGCACCACGGTGTCGTCGAAGAAGTCGGCCGGGCCGGGCGCGTCCTGGGCGCCGGCTCGGCGGGGCAGGGCGAGGGCGAGGGCGAGGGCCACGACGGCGGCGACGGCCGTCCGCAACGCGACCGACCGCTCGAGGGCAGACATGTCAACCCTCCACGACCGTCCCGGGGGGGCACCGGCTGCGACCCCGGGGCGGCGCCAGCCTCGCGGGCGCGGGCTGGCGTTCCTGCCGCCCGGTCCCGGGCGTCATGACGGCTGTGCCCCCCCCGCCGGCGTGGTGTTCACGACCTCCAGGTACTCCGCCGGCACGACCAGCGCCTCGCCCGGGTGCGTGTTCTCCCGGCGGAGCAGCTCCACCAGCGCCTCGTGGAACGCGCGCTGGCCGGCCTCGTCGAGCGCCGCGAACGCCCGGTGGGTGGGCCCGTAGTGGGTTCGGAAGAACTCCACCCAGTGCTCGGCCGAGCGGTAGCGGAAGGTATAGGTCTTCCGGACCGCCTGGATGTCGGCGGCTCGTGGTCCGAACAGCTCCAGCAGACGTGGCTCCGATCCCCAGGCCATCGGTTACGGTGTGCCCGCTGGTGGTGGGACGAACCGGGCCACGACCGCGAACAGGCGGCCGAGGAACCCCTGGGGCGTCCAGTTGGCCAGCCCGATCCGGCCGCCGGGCCGGACGACCCGCAGCAGCTCGGCGGCGGCCCGTGCCTGGTTGGGCGCGAACATGACGCCGAAGGTGGACAGCGCCACGTCGAACGACGCGTCGGGGAAGGGCAGCCGCTCGGCGTCCGCCTCCTGGAAGGTGATCGACAGGCGGTCCGCGTCGGCGCGTCGCCGCGCCTGCTCGAGCAGGGCCGGCACGTAGTCGGTGGCCGTCACCTCGGCGAAGCGCCGCGCGGCCGCGAGCGCGGCGTTGCCGTTGCCCGCCGCCACGTCGAGCGCGCGCTCGCCGGCGTGCAGGTCCACGGCCTCGCACAGCGATTCGCCGACGATCTGCAGACGCACACCGATGTGGCCGTAGTCGCCCGAGGCCCACGTGGCGTGCTGGCGGGCCTTGAGCTGGTCGAAGTCGATGACGGGAGCGCCAGGGGGCGCGGCGGACGGGACCGGCGACGGAAGGGCAGTGGGTGTCATGGGGGGCTCCAGTTCCTGTTCGAACGTTCGCGGGCGCGCGTCGTGCGACCTCGCCAGGTCAGGATCCCCCGATGGGGGCCGTTGACGAATGCCCCGGCGTCGGGAACACTTGCTCATCCGTCCGAATCGCCAAGGCTTGGACCGCCGGCCGCCCCGCCGGTGGTGGCCGCGCGTCCGCCGAAGACGTCCGGGGCGCTGGAGGAGCGATGAGCGGCGACACGCTGTCGGACCTGCTGCGCGCCGTCCGCCTGCGCGGCGCCGTCTTCTACTACGTCGAGGGCTCCTCGCCCTGGGTGGCCGAGGCGCCGCCGGCCGCCGACCTCATCCCCTTCATCATGCCGGGCGTCGAGCACCTGATCGAGTTCCACGCCCTCGCCGAAGGCGCGTGCTGGGCCGCCATCGTCGGCGAGCCGCCGGTGCGTCTGCACGCCGGCGACCTGGTGCTGTTCCCCCAGGGCGATCGCCACGTGATGTCGAGCGCGCCCGGCCTGCGGGGCGGTCCCTCGAACGACGACTTCCTCTTCCTGCCCAGGCCCCCGCAGCTGCCGTACGCCTTGAGCGCCGGCACGCCGGACGTGACGACGGCGCGGCTCGAGGGCGGTGGACCCGATCGCGCGACCCTCGTGTGCGGGTTCCTCGGCCTCGACGCGCGGCCGTTCAACCCGCTGCTCGCCGCCCTGCCGCGCGTGCTGCACGTCACCGGGCGCGCCCTGGGCGAGGGCTCGTGGGTGACGGCCTTCCTGCGCGCCGCCGTGCTCGAGTCCAACCAGAAGCGGCCCGGCGGCGAGGCCGTCCTGGAGCGGATGAGCGAGATGCTGTTCGTGGAGGTGCTGCGCCGCTACGTCGACGCCATACCCGACGGCCAGACGGGGTGGCTCGCCGGCTTGCGCGACGCGGTGGTGGGACGGGCCCTCTCGTTGCTGCACGAGCGGCCGGCCGAGGCGTGGACGCTGGAGCAGCTGGGCCGGGAAGCCGGGCTGTCGCGCTCGTCGCTGCACGAGCGGTTCGTGCACTTCATCGGGCAGCCGCCCATGCAGTACCTCACGCAGTGGCGGATGCAGCTGGCGGCCGCGCGCCTGCGCGACACCGACGCCAAGGTGGTGGACGTGGCGCTCGGCGTGGGCTACGAGAGCGAGGCCGCGTTCTCGCGCGCGTTCAAGCGCGAGGTGGGCGTGTCGCCGAGCGACTGGCGGCGGGGGCGGCGGCCGGGCGCCCGCGGGGCACACGCGTCCGCCTGACGATCGTCGTGCGCAACGCCGTGCCGGCCAATCAGTCCTCGGGCGGTTCGCCGCCCGGCGCCATCTTCACCAGTCGCGGCTCGAAGCGTGCCAGCGGCTCCACGAGGTCGCGCTGCGCGGCCATCACCGCCTCGATGTCCTTGTAGGCCATCGGCACCTCGTCGAGGCCGGCCGAGAGGAGCGTCACGCCGCGCGTCTTCAGGTAGCGCTGCGCCACGTCCCAGGTGAACAGCTCCTTCGCGCGCGTCCGGCTCATGCGCCGCCCCGCGCCGTGGCTCGCCGAGTTGAGCGAGGCCGCCACGCCGAGGCCCCGGACGACGAAGCCCGGGGCGGCCATGGAGCCGGGGATGATGCCGAGCACGCCGACGCCGGCCGGCGTGGCGCCCTTGCGGTGGACGATCACGTCGGCGTCCGAGCCGTCGGGCAGGCGATGGCGCTCGCGCCACGCGTAGTTGTGGTGGTTCTCGAGGTCGAGGAGCACCTCGACGCCGAGCGCCCGCGCCACGTGGGCGTGGATCAGCGCGTGGTTGGCGGCGGCGTAGCGGCCCATCAGCTCCATCGCCGCCCAGTACTCCTGGCCGGCGTCCGACCGGAGGTCGAGCCAGGCCAGGTGCGCCAGCTCGTGCGGCAGTTCCGGGTGCGCGTCACGCGCCACGCGGCTGTAGTGCTGTGCCACTTGCGCGCCCGTGCCGCGGCTGCCCGAGTGGCTCAACAGCGCCACGTAGTCGCCGGGGGGCAGGCCCGCGGCGGCGTCCATCACGGTGAGGCGGCCGAACTCCACGAAGTGGTTGCCGCTGCCGCTGGTGCCGAGCTGCGCCCAGGCGCGGTCCTTGAGGTCGGCGGTGAGGCGGGTCACCTTCCAGTCGGCGTCCATCACCTCGTGCTGGCGCCGCTCCTTGAAGGTGGCGCCCACGCCGAACCGCGTCTCGCGCTCGAGGGCTTTCGTGAGCCGCGGCTGCTGCTCGGCCAGCGCCCGCACGGGCAGGTCGAGCACCGTCATCTTCATGCGGCACGCGATGTCGACGCCGACGGCGTACGGGATCACGGCGTCGCGGGTGGCGAGCACGCCGCCGATCGGCAGGCCATAGCCGACGTGCGCGTCGGGCATGAGCGCGCCGGCCACGGCGACCGGCAGCGAGCACGCGTTCTGCAGCTGCCTGACGGCGGTGGGCTCGAGATCCTCGCCCCAGATGCGGTAGGGCGCCGGGCCGCTTCGCGGCGTGAACTGGTCGCGCGACGCGGCGTGCTCCACGAGCCGCCGCGCCAGTTCCCCGAAGGTCGCGTCGTCGACGTAGCTCGCGGGCGCCTCGGCCACGCGCCGCAGGTCGTCGAGCACGCGCTCGCCGCCGCGCTTCGCCTTGCGCGCGAGCTGGAAGGCGCGATGAGCGGCGTCGGCGCAGCGGCCGGGCGGGATGCCGATGCGGGCGAAATCGCGTGTCTTCATGACGGATCCGGCGGCGGGGTGCCGCCGCGCCGCTCCGCTGGCGATCCTCGCACGGATCGATCGGATGCCGCGAAGGGGGTCACGGCCGGCGGGACGGGACCGCCGGCCGCCCA
>JADHED010001300.1_pt1 | contig 22265 bp, 18 predicted proteins | sample 8952041 | NCBI WGS metagenome assembly JADHED01 (sample SAMN16124423, study PRJNA663239) | bioreactor sludge metagenome | isolation source: sludge (control) | place: India:Bengaluru | collected 2018-09-08
CGATGCCGTTGTCGGAGACGGTCAACCGGAGAAGCTCCCCTTCGCGGTGGGCCCGGACAAGGAGTGTGCCTCCGGACGCCTGGGGTTCTAGTCCGTGGCGCACGGCGTTTTCCACAAGAGGCTGGAGGAGGAACACCGGCACGAGGGCTTCGCGGGTGTCGGGATCGACATCGAGACGGATTTCCAGCCGCTCCCCCAACCGCACTTTCTCGATGGCGAGATAGCGTTCCACGAATTCCAATTCCCGGCGAAGCGGAAGCTCCTGTTCCCCGGAAGTTTCCAGCGTGAGCCGGAGCAGATCCCCCAGGGCGACAAGCATGGCATCCGCCGCCTCCGGATCGCGGTGCACAAGCTCGGCGATGGCGTTCAGGGAATTGAAAAGAAAGTGCGGCTGGAGCTGCATCCTCAGCGCCTCCAGCCGGGCCTTGGCGAGACCGGCTTCGAGTGCGAGGGAACGCAGTTCCCGTTCACGGGCCCGCCGATAGAAATAGAGCGCATGGGCGATGCTCACGATGGCGAGGTAGATGGGAAGCCGGGAGGCCACCGGAAAGAAAAGCACGAACGGATGCGGGGGACGGGGAGACCTGCCGGGAGGCGGGAATTGCTCCGGAGGCGGTGGCAGGGGAGGGTGCGGAGGTGGCGGTTCGGCAAAGCGGTCCCCTCTGTGAGGATGTCCCGGCGGAGGGGAGATTTTTCCCGACCAGGCGATGCAGAGGGCAAGCGTGAACGCCGCGCACAGAAGATGCCACGGAAGGACGGCTTTCCAGCGGTCCTTTTCAAAGGGAAACCGGAAGACAAAGGCAAACAGGAGCGGAGTCAGAAGCGCCCAGGGGAGCCAGTCGCGGGCCGCCATCTCCCAGGCATCCGCCAACGGCATCGACAGGGTCAGGACCATCTGCCCGATCAGGATGAAGGCGAGGACGCCGAAGGCCAGGAAGCTGTAAAGCCATCCTTTGACAAGCTGCCGGGTGATGGAAAGGAGGGGCATGGTCAATTTATCCCGGATCCGGCGATGGGAGAATTTTGACAGGATGAACAAGATTCACAGGATTGACTGACTGCGGATGTGCGGTGGATAGAAATATTTCAACGCCGCTTTTTGCAAATGCCTTTCCGGCAATCTTGTCCATCTTGTTCATCGTGTCTGAAAGCCGTGTTCGGTCTCTCCGGATCGTCCCGAACAGGATGCCCCATCGGCGCTTCCCGGGCAACCGTCTTGGGATGAAAAGGCTGTTTGGCGAGGGGAAGACGGTTTTTCCCGTGATGAAAGTGCTTTTGTTCCAGCCCATTCGGGATTCTGGGATTTCTCACGCAGAGCCGCAGGGGACGCGGAGGAAGATGTCTTTGTTCCCCAATCCGGGGATGGCCCGCGAAGGCGCGAAGCGGCGAAGGAGGGGGAGCTTTGGAACGGTTCGGGAAATCAGGTCCACTCGGCGCAAAGCAATTCGGCCTGCATGAGCAGCACGGTCTTCACGGCTTCTTCCTGAAGGTCGGGAGGGTAGCCAAGCGACCCGGAGCAAGTCCTGGCGGTACCTTTCGATGAAATTGATGCCGTGGGTTCGAATCCTTCCCTGTCTGCCACAAACAGGTATTGACGCGGATGCAATTTGGGACGTTACTCAATTCGGAGATTCGGCCCAGGGACTGGCAGCTTTGGCTGGTGGTTCTGAAAGCTTTATCTCCTTCTTTTTTTGCTCATGTTCGGGCGGTGTAGAGGTCTGGAACGTAGGCGATCCCGTAGCTTTTGAAAACTCTGCCGTCCCGGTAGCCATCGCCACGGAATTGCAGGCTGGCGATGAGATTCCCGAACTCCGACTCGATCTCCGGTCTTGTGGGCGCGTCCATTCCGAACTGCGACAGCCGGAAGCCCCAGTTTAAAGCGTAGATGACGACATCAGCCACCTGCACCGGATACGCCATATCCGATGCCACGAAGAATGGCGAAGGTACGATGCGTGTGCTGCGGTAGCGTCCGGTCGATGTTTCCTGAAAATATCGCTCAAGCATGCGCACAAACCGCCAGTCCTGCGTTTTCTCCGTCTCGTCCAGCACGATTACCCCCATTTCGTTTGCGTGTTCGAGCATGTAGAAATACCGCTCAAGGAGAAAAACCAAGTCCTTCCGCAGCAGATCCGGCTCCCTGCCGGACGGCGGCTGGGGAATGTTCCTGGGAATCGCCACCGCGAGAATCTTCGCATCATGCGAACCGAGAAGATCGAAAATTCCCCGTGCCATCAGCAGGCAGGCCTGCCCATAGGCCGTAAACTCATGACGCCGTTGGGGCTGTTTGTTCAGTCCCTTGTTCAGGAACGAAAGGCAATTCCGGCGGCGAAGCGTCTCTTCCTGCGGACCATCCTGCGCCGCCCATTTGAAGCGATCCTTGTCGAGAAGGTGACTGCCCTTGATCTCTTTCCGAAACCGGCTGAGCCGGTCGCCAAAACACGCCTGCTCCAGTGTCATGAGCGCCTGCACAAACGGCCATAACTTCCGCGTGTGAATCGCGATTCCGCCATGCACCTCATACGGCATGTTGCGATGGTCGTGACCGCTTTCATCCAGACAAAGCAGGAGGCTCATACAGACTTCAACTTTTCGGACTCGCGCAAGCGCCCCACCAGCACCACCTTAGAAAAAGCATCTCGCTCCGCCGTCGATTCACCATGCGCAAGATGCGGTCCGTGCCCGACCTCCGGCAGTCGCCGGACCAGCTCCCCGAACCATTCGAGGGCGGCGTTTTCGACGATGGATTCGTTGAGGCTTATTTCTTCGGGGGCTTGGATTTCTTCGGCTTCGGCAGTTTCTTCAAATCCGAGGCAGCCTTCTCAAAATCCAAATCCACCATGCGCGGCTGCGAATCGAGGAACGCCCGGTAGCGCTCGTATTCCAGCTCAGCCTTCAGCATCGCCTGCTCGGCGGAGATTTTGCCCGCGTGATCCAGCAGCTCATGCTCGGAGAGCTTCAGGAACTCGTCCAGCTTCGCGATCCAATCCCGCATGGTCATCACCTTGCGCTGCAGCGCCCGCAATTCGGCAAATTCGATGTAGGCGGTCACGATCCGGTTCAGCGTGTCGAGTTCCCCGCCGTCGAGGTAGTTCTTGGCGATGGAAACGTCCTCCTTGCGGATGATGCCGCCGGGCCGCGTGGTTTGCAGACCCATGAAAGGCTTTCCGGCATCCACCCGCGCATGGATGACCTCCGCCGCCGTCTGCCCGTGCGCCGCCCAGTGCATCTTGTTCTGCACCGTGGCGAAAAACTGCTGCGACATCTCCGTGTTCGGCGTGTAGTCCACGCTCGTCGCGTAAATATCCAGCACCTTCTGGTAAAAGCGCCGTTCGGACGACCGGATGTCGCGGATGCGCTCCAGTTGCTCGTCGAAATAATCCTTCTGTCCCTTGCCCGGCGGATTTTTGAGCCGCTCGTCGTCCATGGTGAAACCCTTCACCAGATACTCGTTCAAGCGTCCGATGGCCCACTGGCGAAACTGCGTGCCACGGTGGCTGCGCACGCGAAAACCGACCGCGAGAATGGCGTCCAGATTGTAGTGCTCGATCTCCCGTGCCACCTCCCGCTTGCCCTCGGATCGAACTATCCGGAATTTCCGGATAGTTGCCTCCCGTCGCAGTTCTCCCTCGTCAAAAATGTTGACCAAATGCTCGTTGATCGTCCGCACATCCTTCTCGAATAGCTCCGCGATGAGCACCTGCGTCAGCCAGATGGTCTCGTTTTCAAACCGGCACTGGATGCGCGTGCGGCCATCTTCCGTCTGGTAGAGGATGATTTCGGATTGGGGCAGAGATTCGTCGCTCATGGGTTCAGCCTCCTTTCGATGTGCTTTGAACGGACAAGGATTTCTTGTGAGTTGTTCGCGCCTGCGGGACGCCGGATGGCCTCGCGCAAGTGCTCCACCAGTACCACCTCGCCAAACGGATCCCGCTCCGCCGCCGGTTCACCGGGCGCCAGATGCGGCCCGTGCCCGACCTCCGGCAGTTGCCGCGGACCATCTCCCCGAACCATTCGAGGGCGGCGTCTTCGACGATGGATTCGTTAAGGCTCATGGCACGGCTGGCGGAGGGCTGACTAGCTTCTTCATTTCAGTGCAATGATTGCTGTCCGCGTGTTCAATGAGCGCTAGCACGTCGGCTAAGACGGCGGGCGTTTCGAGAAGGATTGATTCGTCGTGGTCCACGGAACCATCGGGGCGAGCGTTGTGGGAGTGAGCGTTAAGGAAGTTGAGAATCCGATTGGTCTTTGCCGCGTCGAAACCCAGCTCATGGAGGTAACCGTGCATGTCGCTATTGAAGCGATTGTCTTCCCATGTGTGAGCGGAGTTGGGCAACCGGAATGACAAAAACGCCTCAAGCACTCGCCGCGCAATGTTTGGATAGTGGTAGAACTTTTCGATTTCTCCGGCGCTTTCGCCTGTTCCTTTTACGACCTGAGAGAACAGGTAGCTGTATTCGGATTCATACTCGGACAATAACGTGTCGAGAGCGGCGAGTTCTGCTCGTCGCCCGGAACTGGACCCGAGACAGTTGAGGATATACATCCGCGCCTCCTTTTTCGTCTTTTTCTTCGTCTTGTTGACTCGGAACAGCCACTTCCGAACGAGGCGAAGAAAACCGAAGTTGTGGGTCGTAATGAAAAGCTGCCCAACATCCTTTGTTCGATCCTGAATAAAACTGAACGCGTAGAACAGAGCGTTGGCATCCAAGCTCGATACAGGGTCATCGATTACGACTATGCCCTTTGTCTTGTCGAATCCGCGGTCTTCAAGAGACTTCAGAAAATAGATGATGGCGAGCGCGGTCTTCTCCCCCTCGCTCAGCTTGGTAGCGGGTATCCCGTCACGCATGATTCGATAGCCAGCATCCTCAACCGCAAGGGTGATGTCTTTTCGCCCGAGATAGCTCGCAAGGTCGGCGTTAATCTGTTCGGCGGGGCGACGGTGTTCTTTGATTTCACCGTCGAGCTTTAGAACGTCAGTGCGGAGCGCAGCTATGCTGGAACGCAATCTTTCCGCCTCGGCCGCTGCGGCGGCAATTTCCCCTTCAAGCTCCACAACCTTGTCGAACTTGTCCGCAACAATGGCTTCCTCCAGCGCCGCCCGCGCTGCGGCGATTTCCAGTTGGAAATTTTTGGTGCGGTCATTGTGGGCGCGAAGCTGCTCGTTAATGCCAGTGATGTCTATCGACGCTGGTACCTCAGCGGAGAGTGCAACAATTTCAAATGGGTTGTCCTGCTTCTTTTTGAGTGCGTCATCGCAACTCTTCAAAAACCCCTCGATGGCGCGTCGCGCTTCGCTAATTACATTCACTGCGGTTCTGTAAGGCGCGACGAAGTCATCATAAACCCGCGCTTCGTTGGGAACGGTGAGCTCTGCTAAAGCGGCAGTGTGGATCGCTATCGCGGCCCTTGCCTCCGATCCCGCCTTAACGACCGCTGCATACTCATCGCTAAAATGCTTTTCCAGTTTTCGTATGCGCTCATCCGGAAGGGGGCTTTCGCAGAATTGGCACACTTTGACTTCCATCTCTTTGTGCAGCTTCAATCCTTGACCGACCCATGAATTGACGTCGGGCCTACTCTTCAGGGTTTCAATCACCTCAGACACGACGCTTTGGGAGAGCACAGCCTCCGTCGTTGCCTTTACAGCTTCCAAGTCAGGAGTAGTGAACTGGATTTCTGGAATTTCAGACTTCGCCGTTCCCTCCGCGACGGCCTTGTGCAGCGCTTTCTCGTCGTCAGACAGCGCACTTGGTTTGGTCCCCGCCTTTTTGTGGGCGTCACACTTCGCGCTGAAGTTCCCTTTATGGTAGGTGTTGTAAGCGTTGCCGGTTCCTGCTGATCGAAGCAGTTCCTTAATTGTTCCAGCGGTATCAATTCTGATGCCCTCAAGGCTCTTCTTCTTCCGCCCTTCCTCGCGCTCGACCTCGACCAAGGCCGCTTCCTGTTCCCTCTTTTCAATCTCCTTTTCTTCAATTTGCTTTCGCTTTGCAGCACTGTCCTCGCCCAGGAAGAAAATCGGGCAGCAGGTTCCGAAGCTGGTGAAGACGTTGTCCGCCACGAAATCCCGGTTGAAGACCTTTATCTGCGGGAGGGCCACATGTGTCGGGGGCGTTGCGGATGAAATGTCAGCTCCATCTGCCGTGACAGTGAACTGTCCCTCCGTGCATTTTTTCAATTCAAGGCAGCGGAGTATGTTCGAGAGCGTCGTCTTGCCTGAACCGTTCAGGCCATAAATCAGATTGTAAGATTGGAAGTCATCGAGACCTGTCGGCCACGAGAAGTCGTGGAACACCCCAATACCCTGCACACGCTTGATTCTTTGGATCGCAGCCATGGGTCAGGTGATTTGATGGTTTGCCGCAGCCACGCTCAACTCCCCGCTTAGTAGCTTTGGCAGCAGCGTGTCTCGCAGGGTGGCGAGGATGCGGGATTGGTGGAGGTTGGCGTGGATGTGATCCAGCATCGGCTGAATGATGCGCGTGAAGGCGGCGGCGATGGGCTTGGTGGGCAACGGGACTTTGAAGGGACTGATGTTGCCCCAGTTCGTGCACGGCATCATGGTGCCGGTTGAGGCGAAGTCGGTGAATAACGTTTCGCACCTTTGGTCGCACTCGTTCTCGATCTTGAAACCCATGGCGATGATGGCGGAGAGGTTGTTGTGGTCGTCGAAGACCTTTTTGAGGTGGTAGTTCACCGTGTGGGTCTCGACGTCGTAGAGCACTCTCGTCATCTTCTGGCTGAGCCAGACGTTTTCATCGGCATAAACGGCTTCGACGCTGTCCTGACCGCCCGCCGCCACAAAGGTGAGGTATTCCGCCGCCGATGAGCGGACGAGGGAGACTTCGGCCTTCTTCTTGGTGCGCCCGCCGGAGGTGGGCTTCTTTTTGCACATGTTGGTTGGAGGGCGTTTTTCTCTGGCCACAGTGGGGAGAAGGCTACCAAAGAGCGCCGGGGATTGGCGAGTTCTCAGATGGGGGGCTACGCAGAGGCGCGGGGGCGCAGAGGGACACTGGTTGGGGGGGATGGGGGGACCACGAAGAACACGGAAGGCACGAAAACCGGAATGTGGGGGCGGCAGGGGCCGAATGGACGTCATTCCGTTGAATAGATAAGGATGCCGACTCGTTTGATGTGTTCCAGCAGTAGCGGGTGGTGAATATGAGCCAGGGACTGCACTTCAAACCGGTAGGGGAGGGGCAAATCATCCAACTCGGAGGCAATTGCCTCGGCGCACAACGGCTCGATTTCTCCGGTCACCACCAGGTCCACATCGGAGTGGCTGCTGTGGGTTCCCTTGGCGCGCGAACCGAAGAGAGTGGCGGATGTCACCTCGGGATGGCGCCGAAAGATGGATCGCAGCATATCCAGCTCTGCGGGCTCGAGGGGAGGCGGTTTCATGTGAGGCTTTCCTGCTGGAGGTAGTCGTGGAGTTGTTCGATGGCGGCCAGATAGCGGGTATGGATGGCCTCGACGGCTTTTTCAAATCCTGTCAGGTCGTAGGTGTGGGAAAGGAGATTGCGATGGTCGAGCATGTCGATCCAGACTTGGCCGTCCACAAGAAGCTTGGCGGCAAAGGCATCCTTCAGAACCTGGCGTGGTGTGGCGATGGCAAAGACAAAACCACTTCTTTCAAGATAGTCCTTCATGCATTTCCAGGCGAGTTCGAAGCAGTATTCAAATCGCTGGATGACGCCTTCCTTTTCCAACTGATTAAGCGCGGAGGGCCCTTTGTCCATCGCTTCGCGGAGCAGGACGAAGGCGCGGTCGAAGTTTTGGAAGCGTTGCTTCCACCGGATGTCAGGGTTCGGATTCATGTGGTGAAGTTTGGACTCCTTGGGTTGGCGCTATGGCGGATTCGATGAACGGGACATTCCGTTCCGCATCGGGGCGTGTCAGTGGGGAGGAGGCTACCAAAGAGCGCCGGGGGTTGGCGAGTGCTCAGATGGAGGGCTCACGCAGAGGCGCGGGGGCGCAGAGGGACACTGGTTTGGGGGGATGGGGGACCACGAAGAACACGGAAGGCACGAAAACCGGAGGGCGGGGCGGGATATGGCTTGAGGAAACTCCGGACATGGAGAAAAGAGGGTTGAAATCGTGTCAGCTGCCGGTATCGTTATATCCAGCGACGAGAGCGGCCGCCCCACAGGCGACCCGAGTCCCACCGGGGCTCCTCGCCGCTCCTTTTATTTCTGGACCTGTTGGAGCCATTGAATGACGTCGGGGAAGGCTTCTTCGCCACGGTGGAGAAGATGCTGAAGCAGGGCGATGCCGCTGTCGTCGATTTTTTTCGGCGGGAGGCCGATTTTGCGTTCTTCATCCTTGCGTGCGTGCAGGGTGCAGAGATCGGCCAGCTGGAGAAGCAGGCTTTTGTGCGAATCGATGAAGAAGCCTTTTTCGATGATCCGATCCAGACGAAGCGTGCCAGGAGTTGCGCGAAGCAGCTTGAGGAAGCGTTCGATGTCGCTAACGACTTCGCGGTTGTCATCCGAGATGAAGATGCCCAGAGCATCGGGCGACAGGGCTTTCAGGAAGCTGTTGGCGACCTGTGCCACGAGTGGAAAGGCGGCCAGGTGGGGATTCACGCTGATGTTTGTCCCGAAAGCGGTCTTCATCCATCGTTCGTAGCGGTTTTTGGTGATGGCGCGGTAAATAAAGCGGAACCCGTATGAGGCTGCTATGCGAAGCCACTCATCGCGAAGACCTACGCGGGTTTTGACAGGAATGCCTTTGAAGCAACCCGTGCCCTGTCGCAAGTCGCCGGCGTGCATTTCAAAATTTGGAGGGCGTGGAGACGGAATATGACTCTCCAAGGCTCGTTCGAGTTCTGCCTCGACCGGTTGCCAGGTGTGCTCCGGGACGATCAAGGCACCGAGAACAAAGACGGGCTGCTGTGAATCTGCGAGGTTGTTACCCGTGTTACCGGACTCATCAAGGTAGATCAGGTGCATAGTACTGGCTGTCGTGGCTTTTGCCGTCGGCGGCAGTTATCCGAAAAAATTGGATGCTGACTTTTCCTCCAACTCGTGGTCCGCGAATACGTTTTTGAAATGATAGTTGATAGTGCGTGTCTTGTGGTTGGGGAGCGTTTTTCTCTGGCCACAGTGAGGCGGAGGCTACCAAAGAGCGCCGAGGGTTGGCGAGTGCACAGAGGGGGCACACGCAGAGGCGCGGGGGCGCAGAGGGACACTGGTTGGGGGGGGATGGGGGACCACGAAGAACACGGAAGGCACGAAAACCGGAGGCGTATCTTCAGTTTTCTGCTTTGTTCGTGTTTTTGGTGATTTTCGTGGTTCCGATGGGGGTTATCCGACGAGTTCCTGCCAGTCCTGGGAAGTGAGGGGGGGGATTTCGGAGTCGAGGAGGCCGGTGAGGATTTCTTTCTTTTTTTCCTGAAGGGCGAGGACGCGGTGTTCGACGGTGTCGCGGGTGATCAATTTGATGGAGGTGACGACGTTTTTCTGGCCGATACGGTGGGCGCGGTCGGTGGCCTGGGCTTCGACGGCGGGGTTCCACCAGGGGTCGAAGTGGATGACGGTGTCGGCGGCGGTGAGGTTCAGTCCCGCGCCTCCGGCTTTGAGGCTGATGAGGAAGACGGGGATGGTGGGGTCGGACTGAAACTTCTCCACGACGGCGCCGCGGTCTTTTGTGTTGCCGTCGAGGCGGCACCAGGGAAAGCCGGCTTCGTCGAGGGCGGGGGCGATGAGGTCGAGCATGGTGGTGAACTGGCTGAAGACGAGCACGCGGTGTCCGCCATCCACGGCTTCGCCGAGCAGTTCGAGCAGGGCGTCGAGTTTTGCGGAGGCTCCGTCTTTCCCGAGCAGACGGAGGTCGCAGCAGGCCTGGCGCAGGCGGAGCAGGGCGGTGAGCACGCGCATGCGGGCGGCTCCCCCGGAGTCGTTCAGGGCATCGACCTCGGCGCGGGCGGCGATCTGGAGCTGGGTGTAAACAGCTTTCTGGGCAGGGGAGAGTTCGACTTCCACGATTTGCTCGATCTTGCCGGGGAGTTCGGGGAGGAGGTCGGCTTTTTTTCTGCGGAGCATCCGCGGGCGCACCCGGCGGTTGAGACGTTCCCAGAGGGTTCCCCGTTCGCCGTCGAGCAGGGGTTTCTCGTATCGTTCCTGAAAGTCTTTCCGGGTGCCGAGGTAGCCGGGCAGGAGAAAGTCGAAGAGGGACCAGAGATCGCGCAGGGAGTTCTCCAAGGGGGTGCCGGTGAGAATGAAGCGGGCGTCCGACTGGAGGGCTCCGGCAGCTTTGGCGTTCTGGCTGTCGGGGTTTTTGATGTGTTGTGCCTCGTCGAGGGTGATGGTGGAAAAGCGGAGGTGGCGGTAGTGTCCGATGTCGCGACGCAGGAGGGCGTAGCTTGTCACGACAAGATCGGAGGAGGGGATGGCTGCAAAAAGTTCCTTCCGTTCGGGGCCCTCGATGGCAAGGACCTTGAGTGTCGGGGCAAAGGTGGCGGCCTCGCGGCACCAGTTCCAGACGAGGGAAGACGGACAGACCACCATGTGGGGGCCGGGATGGGACTCCATCATGGCAAGAGCCTGGATGGTTTTCCCAAGCCCCATCTCGTCGGCGAGGAGACCGCCGGATTTTTGTCCGGCAAGAGCCAGCAGCCACCCGGCTCCTTCGATCTGATACGGACGCAGGCGGTCCCGGAGGGCTCCGGGTTTGAGTGGGGCGATCGGAGGGGGAGGCACCGGGGTGCCCTGCCACCCGGAAAGGCTCTCCTCGAGATAACCGCGTTGGGCGGCGGGGATCCGGTAGGTCCCGCGTTCCTGCCGGGGATCGGCGTCCCGCAAGACTTCGGCGAGATCGGATGCCAGCTCCGCGTCGGGAACGGCGATCCGTCCGTCCTTGAGGCGGAGTTGGGGGGAGCCGCTTTGCAGGAGGCGTTGAACTTCCTGGTGGGAAAGCACGGCTTCGTTGCCGGCGGTGAAGTGGATGTGAAAGTCCAGCCATCCGTCTTCTTTTTCCCGGAGGGCGAAGCGGGGTTCGAGTCGGACGATGTCGCGGGTGACGTGCTGGAAGCGTTCTCCTTCGCGGACTGTCCAGGATTTCCGAAGGCGTGGGAGATGGGTGGCAAAGAACCGCACGACCGTTTCCTCTCCCCGCAGGGCGGCTTTTCCCCGGATGTCCTCGAACCCGCAGGCCAGCAGCTCGCGGAGGGCTTCTGCTTCGGCGGAGGGGTTGGCGATGTCGGGCCGGGTGTAGGTGAAGGAAATCCCGGCTTCCAAGTGCCGGAGGGAGCCTTCGAGGGAGAGATGCACCTGGGGCTTCTCGGTGGTGGTGTCTTTTTTCTCCTGTGTCCTGGCGGGGGAGGAAGCGGTGGGGGTGGTTTTTTCCACGGGGCGCAAGACCGCCAGCCCCACGCCGACGGCATGGGCGCAGATGATGCCGCGGCTCCTGGCATCGCGACAGGGGCAGAGGTTTTCGATGTCGATGGCATTGCGGATTTTCAGGCCGGAGAAAAAGGTCTTTCCGCCGGAGAGGATCCTGCCTTTCAGGAGCGGGGGCTCGTAGGAAGCTTCCTCGATCCGTCCTGCGGCATGGAGCGCCCGGGCTTCCTTGAAGACGTCCCATCCACACAGGGAGACGAGAAATTTTTCTGTCAGTTCCATCGTTGCCGTTCTTTGTAACGGGAAAATCGTTTTTCGACAGCGGATATTCGGGGATTGAGCAACCGGGGGAGAGTCGGGCATGGTGGCGGCTGTTATGCGCGTTTTTGTTGCCGTCCTGCTTGCCCTTGCGATTGTCGCCGCGCAGTTGGTTTATGGCGGGTTGATGCGGACGGTTTTTGGGATTCCCTGTTATGCCCTGGTCGCGCTGGCGGGGATTCTGGGGGTGTCGGCGGTGTTCTGGAAGCGGGCAGTCCCTCCCCGGCTGGAGGCGGTGGGGGTGACCCTTCTGGCGGCCGGATATCTTTTGTGGAGATCCTGGAACTCCACGGGCCAGGATCTCTCGCTTTTTTACACGTTTCTCGTGGCGGGATGCGCGGTGGTGTATTGCCTGTTTGCCTGCGTGGTCACCTCTCCGGGTGCGCGTTATGTCTTTGTCCTGATCCTGCTGGCCGCCGCACTCGGGCAGGTTGTTGTCGCCGGCATCCAATTTTCCGAGCCCGGTTATTTCTGGCCGGTGCCGTGGTTCAGCGAGCAGATGAAGGCGTGGTATTTCAAGCCCGATGCCACTTACCTCCGGGGGCATGGGCTTTTTCTCAATGCCAACCACCTGGCGTGGTTCCTGAATGGGATGGTTTTCTTTGCGCTGGGGGCAGCCTGTCTGGGACGGGTGGCGGTGTGGGCCAAAGTTCTTTTTGCCTATCTTGCCGCCGTTTGCATTGCAGGAACGGTTCTGACCCTCAGTCGCGGGGGAATGCTCGGACTGGCAGCCGGGATGGTGGTTTTTCTCTTCCTGAGTTTTATTGCGCTGGGGATAGGGGCCCGGGATCGTCGTCTGGGGATTTTTTTGGTCACCCTCACGGTTCTCGCCATCGGTGTTGGGGGGGGGTATTATCTTTTTTCCCAGAGCTTTACGGTGAAGAGCCGGATGGAGAGAATCCTGGACGACACCTATCGCGTGGGTCTCTGGCCGACTGCGCTCCGACAGGCGCAAATCGAGCCGCTCACCGGGACCGGAGCGGGGTCTTTTACCCAGCTTTCCCGGCGATTGAAAGAGGTGGCCTCTGCCGCCGATGACACTTTTGCCCACAATGATTGGATGCAGATGGTGGCAGATTTCGGTTTTATCGGTCTTGTTCTGGTCGCCGGGGCCTTTCTGTTCAATTGGCGGGCGGGTTTTCTGGGGTTTGTCAGTGCATTGAGAGAGCGAATGCTGATTTCCAGCCGTCCGCAGAGCAATTCCGCTGCTTTTGAGATGGGGGGACTGAGTGCGTTGACTGCTTTTGCGGTCCATTCCTTTCTTGATTTCAATATGCAGATTCCGGCCAATGCGCTGCTTGCGGCAGCTGTTGCGGGGATGTTGGCCAATGCCGGGATTTCGTCTGCTGGCGTTCAGTCCGGCTGGAGGCGGGTATCCCGATGGATCACCGGGATTGTTTCCGGTTTGGCGGGTCTTTTTCTTCTGGGATTGCTCCTCCATTCCACCGAACCGGAGTGGAAGGCTTTGCAGGCGGAGAATGCCCTGCTTTCCAAGGATCCTGTCCGGGCGGTTGATCTGGCCAACCAGGGGTTGGGTGTTTCTTCCCAGCATTCCCGTTTGCGCCGCATCCTGGGAGAAGCCCTGCTTCAAAGCGCATCCTCCGCAGAAAATGCGAGGGAAAACCGGGTGCTTGCCGCCTATCACCTCCGTCGATCCAGTGAATATGATCCCGAAGAAAGGTGGAACCGGTTGATGCTGGCCATTTCTCTCTCCAGCCTTCGAAAAACCACTGCGGCCAGGACTGCCCATATCGAGGCCATCCGACTGGATCCGGGAAATCCCATCGGGTACGAATATTACGCCCTGTTCTTGGAAGGCTCCGGAAAATGGGACGATGCGATTCGCGCCTACGAGGTGGCACTTGCACTTCCAGAGACGAAATTTGCCACTCAACGACTGCGGGCACTCCAGCAAATGAAAAAATCGGCCCCACCCCAAACGGGATTGTGACGTTTTTTTTCCTCTAAATGTGTTGCCAAGATAAAATCGGTCGTTACAACGCCTGTAACGCCAAATATTCAGCTTATGAACAATCGTTGTTGTCTTTCCGTTCTTTCCGTTCTTTCTGCAGCCTGGGTTTTCTCCAGCGGACATGCAACCGCGCAGACCCGCACACAGACTGCTCATAACAGTTTTTTCTTGGCGCCTCCCCCGGCTGATTATCCTGCGGACATCGGCCAGCGTCCGGAAGGAGAAGCAGACAACTCCCGCCTGAATCCTCTGGGTGTTTTTGCTGCAAGCCCATTCAACTACTCTTTTGCGGTTCGGGAAGGTTTCGATGACAACCTGTTTACCACCCGCACAGATACGGACAGCAGTTTCTACACGAACTTTGCGGCGGGGGTTGATTACAAGTTTGGCAGCCCGAGATTGCAGCTTGATGCAAGTCTTGGTGGTGGAGTCACTTATTACTACACTCGCCCCGGGGACAAGGTGGATTTCAACGGACAATTCGCCCTGTCGGCAACCTATCTTGCTTCGCCACGGCTTACTCTTTCCATCAACACCACCACCGCTTATCTGTCCCAACCGGATACAAACATCATCGGTGGAACAAACCGGGTGAATGGAGACTATATCTATACGAATACCTCGGTCGACGCGGCTTACCAGTGGTCGGAAAAATTCTCCACCGTCACCGGCTACCAAGCCTATGCGAATTATTATCTGGAACAGAGCTTGAACGAAACACAGTCGTTTCTTTCTCAGACTGTCAAACAATCCTTCCGTTGGCTGTTGCTTCCCAAGACCACGATTATCGCGGAATACCGTGCCAATCCCATCGTCTACACTGGGGGCGCGGATCTCAACAGTTTTGGAAACTTTGCTCTCTTGGGTTTTGACCAGGTTTTCAATCCCCGCTTCAAGTGGACCCTGCGTGCCGGTGTGGAGCAACGTTTCAACAACAACCCGGTGGACGGTCAGTCGATCTACTTTGGGCCCTATGGTGAATCCAATTTGAGCTATCAGTTCGGACCTGCATCCACCGTCTCTTGGAATGCCCGTTATGGCACGGAGCCTTCCGGTTTGACCAACGTGACCCAGCGTCAAACTTTCCGCACAGGGATTGCTTTGGGGCACGCCTTCACACCCCGAATTTCTGCCAACCTCGGTTTCAACTTTGAGGTCGACTATTTTGATCAGTCGAACGTCATTACCACTTTCACCCAGACCATTTTTGATGTGACTGCGGGTGTGAACTACAAAATCAACCGGTTGGTTTCTCTCAACGTGGGATATCAATTTGTCACTGTCTACGCCCCACAGAACATCAACTTCGAATACACCCGGAACGTTGCCTTTGTGGGGGCCAATTTCAACTTTTGACCCCTCTGGGGCAGAAATCCTTTTTTTGAGGATACGCCGACAGTCAGTCTTGGCCTTGCATGACGAAAAGTCCGTGCTATTCTGAACAGCACCGCTTTTCGCACCCACCCATTTCCTTGCTTCATGAACAATAACGACAGCGGTGAGCTCAAGCTTCACTTTCTGGATTACTGGAGAGTCATCCGGGTCCGGCTTCCTCTCATCATTTTGGTTTTTCTGCTGGTGGTCATCACTGCCGCCGTGGTCACCCATTTCATGCCAAAGCAGTATTATTCCGCTGTCACCATGCAGGTGAAGCAGAACGATACATTGCTGCATGTGTTTGATCGGGACGGGGGAGGAGTTGGTCTTGATCCCCGGTTCATGACCACGCAGTTTGAGATTATCCAGCGCAAGGAAATGCTCTATCCGGTCATCGAGGCTCTCGGTCTGGAACAGCGCTGGAAGCTCACCAAGGAGCAGTGTTACTTCAGACTTCGGGACTTGATTGATGTGCGGGAAATCCGCAACACCGAACTGATCCAGATCGGGGTCTGGAACACGGATCGCATGGAGGCTTCGGAAATCGCAAACCGCATTGCCGAAGAATATCAAAGAAAGCGCATCGAGGATCAGCAGCAGATGGTGTCCCGCTCCCTGACGCAGTTGCAGGACGAGGTGGCCAAGCAACGCAAAAAAGTGGATGATCTCCGAGCCGAGGCGGCAAGGATTCGGGTCGAGAACAAGATCCAGGATCTGAATCCGGACAACGTTCAAGATCCCCGGGATGCGGCCAACGATGTCTTGATTTCCGTTGAGCAGCAGGTCAGCACGGAGCGGTTGAGAGTTTCTTCCATTCGCGCCAAATACGAGCAAATCTCGAAATTGACCGATGATCAGGTGATGCGGAGCATTGCGACATTGGAGATTCAGGATCCCACCATTACAGCGGTTTTTCCCCAGTATCAGGAGGCTTCCTCCGAGGAAGCAAGGCTGCTTCAGAGTGGATTGGGTGTGAACCATCCCACGGTCAAATCGTTGCGCGCCAAAAAAGAGGCCATGGCGCAGCAGCTTCGCGACCAGATCGGTTCCTTGCGAACCAGCTTGGAGGCCAATTTGAGAATTGCAGAATCCTCGCTCAAGGAATTGGAAGTCCGTTTGGATGAAGCCAAAACAAATCAGCAGAGTTCAAAAACCCGGGCTGCCGGATATTACGAGGCGAAGAACAATTACATCCAGGCCAAAAGTGTCTTGGAAGCTGCTGAAATGAGACTCTCCACCGAGACCATGCAGCGTACCATGCCGCAGAACCCGGCGATTATTTGGGAACGTGCCGAGCCGGCAGGAGCCCCTTCACGCCCAAGGGTCATGCTGAACATTCTTCTTGGTGTTGTCGTAGGATTGGTTTTCGGCGTCGGGCTGGCATTTTTCATCGAGTATTTGGATACCAGTGTGAAGACGATGGAAGACGTGGAGACGTTTCTCCAAGTTCCCGTGCTGGCCGTCATTCCCAAGAACATCTCTGTCCTGATCAACGATACCGATGACAACCCGGATGCCGAGGCTTACCGGATCATGCGCACGAACATCGAGTTCAATCGCAAGTCACCGGATGCCAATACGATTACGGTCATCAGCGGAGGAGCCGGTGAGGGAAAATCCACCACGTTGATCAATCTGGCCTATACCTTCGCAAAAGGCGGATATACAACACTTGTGGTGGATGCGGATTTGAGACGTCCATCGCAGCACCGACTTTTTGGCATCGAGAATGAGAGTGGTTTGAGCGATTATCTGACCACGGAGATTGACTTGGAAGAAGTTGTGCATCTGACCAAGGTGGACAATCTTTACCTCATGACCAGCGGTCAACTGCCCAACGATGCTGTGGGTATCCTGAATTCCCAGCGCATGGTGGAGTTGATTGAAGAAGTCAAAGGTCGCTTTGACATCATTTTCTTCGACTCCCCTCCCATTCTCGGGGTCAGCGATGCCTCGGTTCTGTCCAGCGCGATGGATCTCACGATCATTGTGGTTCAACACAGACGGTTCCCCCGTGCCATGCTCCAGCGCGTGAAACAGGCGGTAACCAATGTGGGCGGCAATATTCTCGGCGTGGTCCTCAACAATGTCGATGTGCGCCACGATCAGCACTACGAGTATTACACGAGCTACTACAATTATTATCACAAAACGGGAAAAGGTGACAAACGCAAGACCGCCCGAAAGAAAAAGGAGCCGATTGTTGCTTCAACAGAGACGGACAAAGATGCCTCGGATGATGCCTACTAAAATTTTTCTACGGACTGTTGTTTGTTTGTTTGCGCTTCTCATTTCTGCCATGGCGCAGGACGCCGTTCTGCGTCCGGGAGATCAGATTGAAATTCGTCTGGGGGGAGTTCCTCCGGAGGAAATCAGCCAGGTGACCGGTCTTTATACTGTTGATGGGGATGGATTCATCAACATGCCTCATATTGGAAAGGTTCACGCGGCAGGAGCAACACAGTCCCAATTGCAGGGAGCCATCGAGTCCTCTTACAAAACCCAGCAAATTTATACCAATCCATCGATTACGCTGGCAGTCCCAAATGCCGCGCGTTTTGTGGATGTGGGAGGAGACGTCCGGTCTCCGCAGCGGGTGCCGTTTACCGCGGATCTTACCGTGCTTGGTGCCATCACGGCTTCCGGCGGATTCACCGAGTATGCGGATCAGGGCAAAGTGAGTCTGTTGCGCGATGGCCAGGTGACGATGATCAACATCAAGGAAGTCCGCAAGGATCCGACCAAGGACATCAAGCTGAAGCCTGGAGACAAGATCCAAGTTCCCCAAAGTTTTTGGTGAACGCCGACTGAGTTTCCGGATTTCTTGGAAACCCAGCCGTCTTTTTCAGGCGGGACAGAGCCGTGATGACCACGGGTCGGGCAGGAGAGGGGTCTTTTCTCCCGGTTCTTCCGGTTGAGCGACATTGACATGGCAGGTTCCAAGCAGTGCGCCGCCCTTTTCCACTGTTACCGATCGGGCATGGACTTCGGCTTCGAGGCGTCCGCCCCGGCGAACATGGACGATTCCACGACAATGAACAATGCCGGTGAGATGACCCCACACCACCAGATGATCGGTTTCCACGGGAAGAGTGAAGCTTGATCGGGCGCTCTTTTCGATGACCACCGTTGGGGCCGCGACTTGGCAGGCGCAGGTATGATTTGTTGCCAGGCGAACTTCACCCTCGCTCCGCAGCCGGCCCACAATGTTTCCTGCGATATGCGCGGAACCGCAGATGATCCAGGAACTGCTCAGGCTGCCGGATGGTCCAATGGTGAGTTTTCCCCGGGTATCCACCGGACGGGAAGCCGGGAGAAGAAATGTGATGTCTTCCAGTTCGATGGCAGAATTGCAGCCGGGGCAAAGTGTGCTTCGCGCATGGGCGGAAACCCCATGGGAGTTTCCACAACGGTGGCAATGTACCTCGCGAGTCTTTGATGAGGCGGGGGGAAGGCCCGGTGCTTTTGCGGGAACCGGGCATCCAACTTCATAATAGTCTCCGCAGGACCGGCAGTATGTCGAGATGAGATGGGAAGGCTCAAGCTGGACAAAGCCGCAACCCGGACACCGAAAAGGCGTCTTTTGCGGAAGACGGGCCATGAAAAATCAAACGGCGGTTTCGGCGGTTTTGCTGCTGCGTGAAGTTTCTGCGGCGGGAGTCACGGCCCGGGAATTGGTTCCGGAAGACTTCGCGGAGGTTACTTCGGATTTTCCAATGAAAGTTGCACCTTCTTCGATCACGATGCGCACCGCCTTCAAGTCGCCGTTCAATTGCGAGCTGGCCTTCAATTCACAACGTTCCGTCACCGTGATGTTGCCATTGACCGTCCCATGAAGTGTCACCGCTTTGGTTTTGATCTCGCCTTTGACCATGGCATTTTTGCCCAGTGTCAGAACTCCCTCGGAGATAATTTCTCCGTCCAATTTGCCGTCGAAAATCAGCTCGTTTTCAAACTTCAGGGTGCCTGAAATTTCCACATCACTTGCAAGGATGTTTTTGGAAGAAGAAGAGGAGGAGGGCTCCGCTGCAAATGAAGTCAAGTTGTTCAAATTCATAGTGGTAACACAGCATTCTAGCAAACTCACAGGCAAGGTCAATGCCGGACACTCGTTTCGTCGGGCCCGAATTGACTCAAATGAAAAGACATCTGGGAGGGAAACAAGGGGGGATGCGTCAGTGATACGGGGAGGAGGTGAGGGCCGGGATCAAAACGATCTGGCAGGCGGGCGAGCAATTCTGCGGCAAGCAGCTCCAAGCGCCATGAGGTTGTGGCTGCCGCACTTCTCGATTTGCCTCCCTTTCCACCAGATCCTCACTCCCCAGCCAGATTTTTCATCACCCCAGCGCTTTTTGATTGGCTTGTGAAATATCCCGGCTAGATGCGCGAGTCCTGTCTCGGGGGAAATTTTCTGTCATCCCGCGCTCAGCGCGGAGGGCGGGGATTGACTTTGCGAAACCAGTTTGCGAAGTGCTTTTTGAGTCCTTCGCGGAAAGAAAGATAGTGGCCATCGGGCAGGCCTCCTTTGCGGATGGCGGCGAGCAGGGCGGGGACGGTGAGTTCATCCATCTCGAAGGACGTGGTGCTTGCTCCGACGGCGGAACTGTGGTGAGCGTCACTGGCAGCGGTCATTTTGAGACCACGGCTTTGCGCGTAAGCGAGAGCTTGGTCGTTGTAGCTGCGGGAGGTGACGGCGGCGTTGAAGACTTCGATGGCCTCAAGATCCAGCGTGTCGAGAACGGCGGGACGGATTCCGGCGCGCCATTGGTCGAAAGGATGTGCGGGGATGGCGATTCCACCGCCGGCTTTGACCGCTTCCATCACTTCCCGGGCCGGAGCTCCCTTGAGGCGGGGAAGGGTGAGACCGAGGCAGAGCAGGTGCCCTTCGGCTGTGCTGACTTCCACGCCGGGAACGACAAGGAAACCCTCCGGCGCGGGATGATCCCTGAGGTATTCATGGGCCTCGCAGGTGTCGTGATCGGTGATGGCAATGCCGCTGAGTCCCCGGGCCTGTGCGGCGGCGAAGAGGGATTCGGGAGAACCCGTGGCATCTTTTGAAAAGAAAGAATGCACGTGGAGATCGAATCGATGGAGCATATCTTTTTCATTTCCCTTTGACGGATGCCTTCTGGCAAGCATGAATTGGGGAATGAGTGCGGCTTTCAAAGAATGGGCGCTGGTTTGTGAGGCGCTGGGAAACGGACAACAGAGCATTATCCTGCGGAAGGGAGGCATTGCCGAAGGGCGGTCCGGCTTTGCTTTCCAGCACGAGGAGTTCTTTCTTTTTCCCACCTGGTTCCACGAGCAGCTCGCAAAAACGGTGCTGCCCGAGGGAACGGAGATGCCGGGAGAACTGGAGGGGGAAATCGAGATCCGGTATGCCGCCACGTTGGAATGGACGCGATTGGTGGAGGATTTTGACCGTCTGACGGCATTGCGGGAGTTTCACATTCTCAACGAAAGCGTGGTGCGCGAGCGGTTTCATTACGATGAGAAGCCGGGGGTTCATGTCGCCCTGGTGAGGGTTTTCAGGTTGGATCCCCCCCGCAGAATTCCCAATGAGAAAAAATTCGGAGGGTGCCGTTCCTGGATCGAGTTGCCGGACCTGGCCGATTGCACGCTGGTTTCGGTGATCAGCGACGAGGAACACGCCCGACGCCGGGCGCGGTTGCTGGGGTTGCTGGAAGGGTAGTTGTTCCCCTTGGTGAGAAAAACCAGGGGTTCGAGCGTGGAGCCCGGATTATTGCCGTTCCCTGACCGGGCGTCTTCCGGAGAGGGCGCGTTGAAGGGTGATCTGGTCCGCATGTTCCAATCCTCCGCCGGCCGGCAGGCCGTGGGCGATCCGGGTGACGGGGATTCCCGTGGGCGCAAGAATCTCGATCAGGTAATTGGTGGTGGCTTCACCTTCCACATCGGCGCTCAGGGCGAGAATGATCTCCGTGGGGGATTCCTGTTCGATGCGTTTTGTGAGGGACGTGATGCGGAGTTGTTCCGGACCGACATGGTCCAGGGGAGCGAGGCGTCCGCCCAAGGAGTGGTAGAGACCGTTGAATGTGCCGGTTTTTTCCAGGGGCAGAATGTCGGTGGCCTGCTCGACGACGCAAATCTCGCGCCCGCTGCGGGAGGGTTGGAGACAGATCTCACAGAGGTCCCCGGTGGCGAAAAAGCCGCATTGTTGACACGGGTGGATGGATTCCGCGGCGGCGACGAGGGCGGAGGCCAACTGGGTGGGACGCGAGTCCTTGTTGGAGAGAATCCACAGGGCGATGCGTTCCGCGCTGCGGGGACCGATGCCGGGGAGGCGGCGCAATTCCTTGGAGAGCTGAAGGAAGGGGGCGGGGTAGTCGAGGGCCATGGGGCTTCTAGGTTGATGCGGCGAGCCGGCCATCCTCAATGCGCAGGAGGCGGTCTCCGCGGCGGGCGAGGTGTTCGTCGTGGGTGACGACGACCAGTGTCCGGCGGTCTGTGCGTGCCACACCGAGCAACAATTCAATGATGGCTTCGCCGGTGTGGGAGTCGAGGTTGCCGGTGGGCTCGTCGGCGAAGAGAATGACGGGGTCGTTGATAAGGGAACGTGCGATGGCAACGCGTTGCTGTTCTCCGCCGCTCAACTCCGCGGGCAGATGGTGCAGACGTTCCGAAAGGCCCACGCGTTCCAGCAACTCCCGGCCCCGTTCGGTGGCGGATTTTCCGCGGATCATGGCCGGGATGAGAACGTTTTCGAGGGCGGTCAGCTCCGGCAGCAGGAAATACGACTGGAAGACAAAGCCCATGCGGGTATTCCGAAGTCTTGCCAGACGGTCGGCACTGATGGCGTAGAGCGATTCTCCCTCAAATTCCACGGTGCCCGATTCCGGGGTTTCCAACCCGGCCAGGGTGTAAAGGAGGGTGGTTTTTCCCGCACCACTGGCTCCACAGAGAAAAACCGCTTCACCCTGGGAGATTTCGAGACTGACTCCCCGCAGGACCGGAATGGACGTCTTGCTGATCCGGAAGGATCTTTCCAGATTTTGCGCATGGAGCTGTATGGACATTCCGGCACTTTGGGGCATTTGCCGCCGGAGAGCGAAGCGAAAATCGGGGGAAGTGCAGGAAAGCCAGGAGGAACATGGCCAATACAGGTGAGAAAAGAAGCGTCTGCCCAGAGTCTTGAGGTTCCATCGGAGAAAACGGGCTGAATTTTGCGGGCGGATTCCGTTAACCACAAAGCAACTGTGGTTTTTAGCAAGGGGAAAGTTGGGCGTTTTTCATGAGGG
>JADHED010001301.1_pt1 | contig 22228 bp, 22 predicted proteins | sample 8952041 | NCBI WGS metagenome assembly JADHED01 (sample SAMN16124423, study PRJNA663239) | bioreactor sludge metagenome | isolation source: sludge (control) | place: India:Bengaluru | collected 2018-09-08
GATACACCGATGGCGATCGACATGACCTGTTCCCTCATGATCTGGGAACGCACTTCCTCGAAATATTCCTTGAAGCCGATATGGAAACGCCCTTCCAGAAATCCGGTAAAGCTGTCGATCTGGGCGTCAAGCTCCTTGTCGCCCATGACGGGCTCTTCGTTGAGCCTTTTCTCAAGGCGGTTGAGCATTTTACCGATTTGTTTGTCCAGCTTCTTGGTATCCTGGATTTTCGAGGAAAGATACTGTCTCATCATTTCTTCGATATGGCTCAAGACCCTGCGGTCGCCGACAACGATAGCTTCCTCGGTCGCCGCCTGCATGACCAGGGCGTCTTCGATGAATTTATCGAGGATCTTGCTTTTTTCGGTGCTGTGCCTGTTCCGGGGGATATTCTGAAACTTGATGACCTGGTTGAGCTTGTTGTCTATCTCACTTTCGATGATGGAAAAATCGTTCACCACGGCGATAACACCGTCAAAGTTTTCCCAGGAAAAAGCGGGCATGACGGCGATAAGGAGAGTCATCGCGGTGGTGAGGCATTGTATACGCTGTTTCATATATGTGCCGTTCATTGATGGTTAATTATGGGAACCTACACGGCGCCGCGTAACCCATGGGGCAGGGCGGGCCATAATTCCTTATTTATTCAGATCAATATTAATTGCAAGATTTTTTTACTGCGGAGCAGCGGATTATCCTTCGAGCCATTTAACGCTTTTTCTTATTTTTAAAGAGCATGTACTCGATCCCATCAACCAAGGCCATCCATGAAGCTTCGATTATGTCGGTGGACACGCCGACGGTGCCCCAATGCTCCGATTTGCGCCTCTGATCGATGAGGACGCGTACGGCCGCGGCGGTGCCGCTTTTTTCATTGAGGACGCGTACCTTGTAGTCGGCGAGCTGTATTTCCTTGATCTCGGGATAGAATTTTTCCAGGGCCTTGCGGAGGGCGTTGTCGAGGGCCTCGACGGGACCGTATCCGTTGGCTGCCGTATGCTCGATCTTTCCGTCCACTTCGACCTTGATGGTCGCTTCGCACATCAGCTTGGTCGTTCCCTCCATTTCGCTAATCACGCGGAATCCCTTCAGCGTGAAGAAAGGCCTGTATTCGCCGTTCGCTTCCCGGATAAGAAGCTCAAAGGAGCCTTCCGCCGCCTCGAACTGGAAACCCTGCTCCTCAAGGTCCTTTACCTTTTGTAGTAGTTTGCCCGGAAGTGTTACCTTGTTTTTCAGGTTGATCCCCATTTCTTTCGCTTTTACAATGATGTTGCTCTTCCCGGACAGCTCCGAAACGAGGACATTGCGCCGGTTCCCCACCAGCTCAGGCTCGATATGCTCGTAGGTTCTGGTGTCTTTCTGGAGGGCGGAAACATGGATGCCTCCTTTATGGGCAAAGGAATTGTCACCCACGTACGGGGATCGCTCGTTATGGGCGAGGTTCGCGGTTTCACTGATGAAGCGGCTTACCTCGGTGAGGTGGCCGAGGGATTTTTCGGCGGAACAGCGGTACCCCATCTTCAGCACCAGGTTGGGGATCAGTGTCATCAGGTTCGCGTTTCCGCACCGCTCGCCGTAGCCGTTGGCCGTTCCCTGAACGGATACGACACCGGACTCCACCGCAGCCAGGGAGTTGGCCACGGCGACGCCCGCGTCATTATGGAAGTGGACTCCCAGGGGCATCGAGCCTTCGCTGCCCACCCTTTCGATGATGCGGTGAACTTCCCCGGGCATTACGCCTCCATTGGTATCACAGCATACGAACATGTCCGCGCCGGCCCTGCGGGCTGTTTCGATCACCTTGAAGGAATAATCCTCGTTCGATTTGAAACCGTCAAAAAAATGCTCAGCGTCGAGGAAGACCTGGATATCCCTGTCTTTCAGGTAGGCAATGGTGTCATATATGAGGGCAAGATTTTCCGACAGGCTGATATTCAACGCGCGGGTCACGTGGAAATCCCAGGTCTTTGCAACGATGGTAATGATCTTAGCCTTTGAATCGACAAGGGCCTGGACCAGGCTGTCGCTCCGGCAGGTAGTGTTCTTTCGCCTGGTGGATCCGAAGGCTACGATCTTCGAGTGGTCCAGTTTTGTTTTCCTGATATCCCTGAAAAACTGGTCATCCTTGGGATTGGATCCGGGCCATCCTCCCTCGATATAATCGATCCTGAGCCTGTCCAGGGCTCCGGCAATGATGATCTTGTCGTGAAGGGACAGGGATATGCCGACGGTCTGGGCGCCGTCCCGAAGGGTCGTATCGTATATTGAAATTATCCTTTTACCCATGAAACCTGTTCCTGATAAAACAGCATGGTTTTCAGGGCGCGAAGATATTGCAAGGATTTTTTAAGATTGTTCCCTGTTCCGGGCCTTTGTCTTATCCGGCGGCTAGAGCGGTAAAAGCAGGCTGTCGAATCTCTTACACCGCTACGGCGTCCTCCTCTAAACAGGCGCTTCTCCAGGATGCATAACGGCACAGGGCCCAGGCTGCCCTGGCCGCTCGCTCCGGGGTCGGCAGGAAAGGTATCCCCCTCGCCACCAGGTGGCTGATAAGGGATTCGTTGAAATCAAGAAAGGTGGAGCAGATGACCGGGATCGGCAGACCCGCCAGGGCATCGCCGATTTTATGCTTAAGGGCGTCGCCCAGCCCCAACGCGCCCTTGATCATGGCCCGGTCAAGGGATGGAGCCACCGCAGGATGGTCCCGGTAATGGAGGAACGTATCGATGCCGAAGAGGCCGTAAAACAGGAGCACGTCCACCTCGCCTGATTCAGCTATGATGGTTGGCACCCTGCTGAAAAAGCCCTCCCAGTTGTTGATGAACGTGAAATCCACCGGGTTGGAGAGAGACGCTGTGTGGGGCGAGAACTCGCTAATGGCGTCCTGTAATCGCTCCGAAAACATCGGAAGCTTGAGGCCGAGGCGGCATACGGTATCGGCCATCAGGGCTCCGGGGCCGCCGCTGTTGGTGAGTATGCCCACGCGCGTTCCCGCCGGGAGGGAGCACCGGGAAAGAACGCAGGAAAAATCGAACATCTCCTCAAGGGTGGAGGCGCGGATGATGCCGGACTGGCGGAATACGCCGTCCATGATCCCTTCGGGCGAAGCCATGGCGGCCGTGTGGGACGCAGTGGCCCGCGCCCCGGCTTCGGTTCCGCTCGCGTAGAGGGCGACAATGGGCTTCACCCGGGAAACCTCTTCTGCCTTTTCGAGGAACTCCCTGCCGCGGCGCACCGATTCAATGTAGCAGGATATGGCCTTTATGGAATCCCTGCCGGCCATGTAATCGAGGCCGTCAACGATGTCGAGGTCCCCTTCGTTCCCGAGGCTGATGGCTTCCGCATAATTGAGCCGCCGAGCGTGAAGGTAGGGGAGCACATGGGTGACAAAGGTCCCGGAATGGGAAAGCATGCCGAAGGAACCCGGTTCCCCCGCGAAGGGGAATACGGTGAAATTATAGTTTTCGCGGAGATTGGCAACGCCGATGCAGTTGGGGCCCACGTAGCGGAGTCCTGTTTTCCGCGCGGCTCTGTTGAGCTCTTCCTGGAGATCGGCGCTTCCCACCTCTTCGAACCCGGCGGTCACGATCACCGCGCGGGTGACCCCGGCTTCGCCCAGCTCTTCAATAACAGCCGGGACCAGCCGGGTCGGCAGCACGATAACGGCGCAATCAACGGGCTTGCCGATATCGGCGACCCTGGCATAGGCCTTCAATCCGAACACGGTCTTTTCCGAGGGATGGATCGGATAAATGCTTCCGTGATAGCCATTGCTCAGAAGGGTAACGAGCTGGCTCGATCCCATCTTGGAAATATTATTGGATGCCCCGTAAAAGACAAGGGAGCGGGCGTTCATAATCTGGTGAAGCGGATTGGCGGCCATGGGCGCCTCCTGAAATATAATATGCTGCTGTTATCACATCTAAAATGATGCACTTTATTGTCCAGTATATTTCCCGGTTGAATCGATATAGTGAAAACTCAATGGAATATGGGGAAATGACAGTTAATCAGTTGTGACCATTTAAAATTAATTGAGTTAACGGGGTAATTAACGGGTAATGATGCTAATTATCCTGATTGATCCTCTATGCTTATTTATATAATTCCTCGTATTTCTGAATAAGAATCGGCAGGAATGTTTTCAGGTCTTCGATGATGATGTAATCGGATATGGAAAAGATCGCTGCCTGGGGATCGGTATTGACCGCTACAATGAGCTGTGACCCCTTCATCCCGGCAATATGCTGCTGGGCCCCGGATATGCCGCAGGCCATGTAAAGCTTCGGCGAGACGGTCTTGCCCGTGACCCCCACCTGGTGGGCATAGGGAAGCCATTTCTGGTCGCAGATGATCCGCGACGCGCCCACTGCGGAATTGGGGAAGAGCCGTGAAACAGCCTTGACCAGTTCAAGGTTTTCCTGGGCGCCGATACCCCTGCCGGCGGAAACAATGACGTCGGAATCCTCAAGGCGGATCGTTTCTTCGGCGGATTCACTTGTCCCGATGGGAGTACAGGCCGAATTCATACCGGAAATGGTTCGAATATCGATGGCGCCCGGGTTTCGGGATATGGGGCCGCTCCCGCCTGCAAAGGCTCCGGGCAAAACGGTCAGGACAGACCGCTCAGTGGAGGAAGACAGGTCTATGTTTATCTTGCCGTTGTAGATGGACCTTCTGAACAGGGGACTTGTCCCCATTTTTGTAAATGATTCAACGGCGGTAATGCATGACAGGCGTTGCCGCACCGAAAGAAAGGCGGCCATCTGGCATCCCCTCATGGTATGCTGGAAGCAGACATAGCTCGGCCCGATTTCGTCCATTAATGACGAGACTCCCCGTGCCAGCAGATCCGGGTTAGGGCTGATCAGAGAATCATGTTCAAGGCCGATGACGTCATGGCCGAACCGAGCAGCCTTTTCAACGGTATTCCGGACGTTCGCGCCGGCCACCACGACCTGGATGTTCAGCGGAAAAGTCTCTGAGAACCTTTCGGCGAAGGTTATGAGCTCGAACCAGGAAGGAGGAGGGGCTTTCTCTATGGTATCGATGATGACCAGTATCCTGTCCATATCATCACCTAAAGCAGCGACTTCTCATGGAGTACGGCCAGGAGCTGTTCCGCTTTTTGCTCGGCCGTACCGCCGATGATCACGCCGGCGCTTCCCTTTTCAGGATAGGAAATGGCCCTGAGCTGTTCCGGGGTCCCTGGCGTATCCGCCTGATTGGCGTTCACCGTGACCAGCTTCTGCTCCTTAGCCCTGAGGACATTGGAAAGGGACGGGTACCGGGGTCGGTTGATCCCGGACTGGATGGCGAGGAGGCATGGCATGGGCAGCCGGATGGTTTCATTGATGCCGCCTTCCAGTTCACATTCAACAGTGATGGTCTTCTCCGCCGGGTTGATGGTTTCCCTTACCACGGACACGGCGCAGGGGAGATCCAGGTGAGCGGCAATGAGAGGCCCCACCTGGCACTGCATGTCATCCTCAGCCATGACCCCGGTAAGAATGAGGTCATAGCCCTTGTCACTGGCATAATCAGCTATCAACGCGGCTATCAGTGATGGCGGGCAGTAGCCTTCATGATCGGAGAGGATGTGGATGCCGCTGGCCGCGCCTTTTTCAAGGGCCTTCTTTAAGGTGGAGCTGAACCGTGACGGCCCGACGGATATGGCGTCAACGGTCACATCGCCGAGGGCCTCCCTGATGAGAACCGCTTCTTCAAGGGCGAATTCGTCGTAGCGGTTCATGCGGAATGCAATGGGGCCCTCTTCGCTGATCCACCCTGAATCGCCGGAAATTTCCACAGGCGACTCCGTGTCGCGGACCTGTTTTATGCAGACCAGTATTTTCATAGTCCTGTTATGACGTTCCCGACGGCGTCTGCCATGAGCCTTCGCGATATTTTTTCTGTATCGCTGATAATTGCTCCTTCAGCCTGGCATATTCCTCTTTTTTCCCGAGGAGCCATTTCAGATGCTCCTGCTTGCCCTCCTCGCCGAATTCCGGATGGAAATAATAGAATGACAGCATGTTCCCTTCGGGACGGGCCAGGGTCTTGCACAGGGCGCATTCAAAGGCGCCGTCACGAATCCTGAAGAGATCGGAATGGCACCGGGGGCACCGGTCAGATACAATGGGAGCCTTGGGGGGCTCTTCAGTGAGACAGCGGCAGAGCATGGCTATTTTTTCATTGAAATCATCCTTCAATGCTATCTCGCCGGGATGGGTGCCGTAAAAAAGCTCCAGCCCAGCCACATTGAATCCGAGAGCAGATACCTGGGCCGTCAGGGCGGTGTCGGCATATCCCCGGTAATCTTCCCTGCCGAGGGTGAGGGCAACAGCGGTCTTTATAACACGGAACCTGTCCTGGTAGGGCGCTGACTGCAATGCACGATCCGCGATCATCTTCATGATGCCCACCGGTCCCAGGACGTAATTGGGCGCAGCCACGATGATCGCGTCCGCTTCGGCCATGCGCTCCAGGAGCCATTCCATGTCATCCCTGAGATTGCACTTCACGCCGGGAAGGAGGCAGGCGTAACATCCCTTGCAGGGAAGGATGGAGAGCTGGGGAAGGCGGATCATGGAGAGATCCCACCCCTGCATCTTTTCAGCCACTGCCTTGACCGCTATTTCTGCGTTGCCGAGGCGGCGGTAGGAAGCGATAAGTCCCAACAGTTTCTTCGAAGCCATAAATTCCCTCGTAAAAAGATCGATATCATGACCGTCACCGGCTGGCCATGACTTTCCCTATGTTGTCTATAAGATAAAAAAGATGGCGGTCCCGTGTCAATAAAAAAACGAACGCTCGCTCTTTTTTTATTGACAAATACCGGTCGCTTTCTTATTTTATAAATGGTGATGAGGATTCAATGAGCACATTATATTTCATACGCCATGGACAGGCATCCTTCGGCAAGGAAGATTACGATGAATTGTCCGATACCGGCCACCGCCAGGCGAGGATTCTGGCCCATTACTTTGAGGTTATGAACAGGCGTTTTGACGCGGTCTATACCGGTACCCTGTCCCGCCAGGTAAGGACAGCCGAGGCCCTGCTCTCATTATTGAAAGAAGTGAATGCCCCGGCCCCCGAGGTACGGCACCTTGAGGGGCTCAATGAATATCCGACCCATGACATATTCCCGGCCCTGGCGCCCCATGCCATCAAAGCCGATCCCTCCCTTGCCTCCGATGTGGCAAGCCTCATGAAGGACCGGAAGGCCTTCCAGAGGGTCTTTGAAGCGGTCATGGGACTGTGGGCGACCGGCTCACACCAGGTACCGGGCCTTTTGACATGGGAAGAATTCAAGAACAAGGTGAACGGGGCCATAGATGAGATAATGAGGAATGACGGCGCCGGGAAGCACGTGGCGGTTTTCACCTCCGGAGGGACCATCTCTGTGGCTGTGCAGAGGACCCTCGGTCTCGGTGAAAAAGGGGCCATGAAGATAGCGGAGCAGCTGGTCAACACCTCGATAACCAGGTTCAAGTGCACCAGGGATCGCATCATGATGGCGACCTTTAACGAATATGCTCACCTGGAACGGGAAAACGACGAGAAGCTGATAACATACCGGTAGCACGAAAGAATCCGGGGAACAATAGACAGTATAATCATACTGAAATAAGGAGGGCACATGGATTTCACCATCTCCGACAAGATGCAGACCATCCTCGACATGATCAACGAGTTTATCGATAAGGAGCTCATTCCCCTTGAGCCTGAGTTCGTTAACACGGAATTCAGGGACATGGTGCCGGTCCTGGAAGAGAAACGTGACATGGTGCGGCGCATGGAGCTCTGGGGCCCCAACCACCCAACAGAGCTCGGCGGCATGGGCCTTACCATGGTGGAGCACGGCCTCGTGTCCGAGGCCCTGGGGCGAACGCCCCTGGGGCATTACGTGTTCGGCTGCCAGGCTCCTGACGCGGGAAACATCGAAATTCTGCACCTCCATGCCACGGAAGAACAGAAGGGAAAATACTTGAAGCCACTGGTTGCGGGAAAGATCCGGAGCTGTTTTTCAATGACCGAAGTGGATATGCCCGGCTCAAACCCGGTCATGCTTGAGACAACGGCGGTCAAGGACGGAAGCGATTACGTCATCAACGGCCACAAGTGGTACACCACGGCGGCGGACGGCTCGAAGTTCGCAATCTGCATGGCAGTGACCAATCCCGATGCGCCGGCATACCTGCAGGCAAGCATGATCATCGTTCCGACGGACACGCCGGGATTCAACCTGGTGCGGAACATACCGGTCATGGGCCACAGCGGGAGCGATTACGCCAGTCACGGGGAGATTCTCTACCAGAACTGCCGGGTGCCGCAGAAAAACCTCCTGGGACCGGAAGGGCACGGTTTTATCCTGGCCCAGGAGCGCCTGGGGCCGGGACGTATCCATCACTGCATGCGGTGGCTCGGCATATGCAAGCGCTCCTTTGACCTGATGTGCAGGCGCGCCAGCGAGCGGGTCATAGCTCCGGGCGGCAAGACCCTGGCCACGAGGCAGACCGTCCAGAACTGGGTCTCCGAATCGGCTGCGGAGATACAGGCGGCCCGGCTTCTTACCCTGTACGCGGCCTGGCGTATCGACACCGTGGGGGCCAAGGACGCCCGGGACGACGTTTCAATCATAAAATGGGTCGTGGCCAACACCATGAATTCAGTGGTGGACCGTGCCCTGCAGGTCCACGGCGGCCTCGGCATGACCGACGATACCATACTCGCCTACTTTTACAGGCACGAGCGGGCCGCCCGCATTTACGACGGCGCCGATGAAGTGCACAAGACTTCCTTTGCAACGCGCCTGTTGAAGCGCTATGGCGGAGAGATGAAAAAAGGGAAAAAGTAAAAGATACGATGACATTCCAGGAATTCAACAAGAGGGTGATGATATCGGTGGAAGACCTGTGCAGGGACTTCTACCGGGAGAACCGCGATACCATTAAGATCAAAAAAGAAGACACGGCGGTCAAGAACCTGGTCACCATCGTCAACACCACGCTTAAGCTGAGCTACAAGAAGGGATTCGACGCCATGAGCCTTAGGGACCTGAGCGGCGAATCGGGCCTCAGCATGGGGGCCCTCTATTCCTACTTCGGGAGCAAGGAAGACCTTTTGAGCATGATCCAGTACCACGGCCAGCGCGCCGTGGAGCGGATATTGCGGGACCATATAGACCGGGACAGCGAAACCAGGGACAAGCTGCGAAGCGCAATCCGCACCCACCTGTACCTCAGCGAAGTGATGAAAAGCTGGTTTTACTTCTTTTTCATGGAAACGAAGAACCTCAACAAGAAATACCGGAAGATCTCGGTGGAAAGCGAGCTCATGACCGAACATGTCATCACTGATATCCTTGAAGAGGGCGTCAAGAACAAGGTCTTTGACGTGGGGAATGTTCAGCTTACCGGCTCCGTCATAAAGGCCATGATGCAGGACTGGTATCTGAAGCAGTGGAAATATGCCCAGCGAAAGATATCTGTAGAGGACTATGCCCTGTTCATCATCGACATGGTGGAGTCATTTATAATCAATAAGAAATGATAACATTTTAAGAAGCTACAGGTTCACAACAGGAGGCGGCGATTATGGCAAAAAAAGACGAACCCGTTGAGGTGAGAAAAGGCGAAGAGCTTGACCTGGCAAAGGTTGGCGACTTCCTCAGGGACTCGATACCGGGCCTGAAGGGGGAATTGACCGTGAAACAGTTCCCGAGCGGCTTTTCCAATCTTACCTATCTTGTTAAAGCCGACAACAGGGAAATGATCTTGCGGAGGCCGCCCTTTGGGAAAAAACCGAAATCGGGCCATGACATGTCCCGAGAGTATCGCATATTAAAAGCCCTGAAACCGGTTTTCAAATACTGCCCGGAACCCCTGGTCTATACCGAGGACCCGGCCGTGATGGGCTGTCCCTTTTATGTCATGGAACGGATCAACGGCCTCATCATCCGGAAAAATCTTCCCGAAGGGATGGTCCTTGACCCGAAGGGCGCCAGGACACTCTCGGAGAACCTGATCAAAGTGCTGTGCGAACTCCATTCGGTAGATTACAAGAAGGCCGGCCTGGCTGATTTCGGAAAGCCGGAGGGCTATGTCCGGCGCCAGGTGGAAGGATGGATCGGCAGGTACCGGGACGCCCGCACGCCCGACGCTCCTGATTACGAGAACATCATGAAATGGCTTACCGACACCATGCCCGCTGATACCGACAGGCCCTGCCTCATCCATAACGATTACAAGTACGACAACGTGGTCCTGAATCCCCGGAATCCCCTTGAGATCATAGGCATCCTCGACTGGGAGATGGCGACCCTGGGCGATCCCCTGATGGACCTGGGGAACTCCGTCGCCTACTGGATCGAGAAGGATGATCCCCCCAACGTGCAGATGATCAGGATGATGGCGACAAACATAGAGGGAATGCTTACGCGCAGGGAGCAGGTGGCCCTCTACGGCGAGATAATGGGGCGGCCAGTGAAGGATTTTGACTTTTACTTCTGCTTCGGCCTGTTTCGACTTGCCGTCATCGCCCAGCAGATCTATTACCGCTTCTATCACGGCCAGACCAAGGATGAGCGCTTCAAGATGCTCATCGGCGCCGTGAAGATCCTGGAGACCGTGGCGAAGCAGGTCGTGGAAACGTCGAAATGGTAGGTAATTGACGGCACCGTTGGGTCAGGATAGATTATTCTCATCTTGACAAATTTTCCTTCATGGCTTTCATTATCATTCCATGAAGATCCTTGTCGATAATGTCATTCTTAGCCCTGATGAAGACAGCTCCCTCCTGCAAGACCGCATCAGGGAACTCTATTCAATCGATGGCGATTTTTCCATAACAATTCTGCGCCGGTCCCTTGACGCGAGAAAAAAAGAAAAAATCGTATACCGGTTCCGTGTTGTCGTCGATGTGGACGATAAAACAGGCGCCTTCCTTCTGAAAAAGAGGGTCATTTCTCCCTATGAATAGAAAGATTTTCCCGCGGTTCCCAAAAAGAAAATATCGGAAAGGATCGTCATTGTGGGAAGCGGCCCGGCCGGCCTTTTCTGCGGCCTCAGGCTCATCGAGGCAGGGAACAGGGTTGAAATCATCGAGCGGGGAAAGCCGGTGGATGAGCGGATGAAGGACATAGAGATCCTGGAGCGCCGGGGCATCCTGGATGAAAGGAGCAACGTCCTCTTCGGCGAGGGAGGGGCCGGGACCTATTCGGACGGCAAGCTGACAACGCGCACCAGGCGTCCCGAGATAGACTGGCTTTTTTCCATGATGGTGCAGTGCGGCGCGCCGTCTGCCATCCTCTATGACGCAAAGCCCCACATCGGCACGGACCGCCTCAGGGGAATTGTGAAAAATATCAGGCAGAGGATCATCGAATCCGGTTCGTCCATACATTTTAATGAAACCGTCGTCGATCTGATCGTATCCGGCGGATCGCTGGCCGGGGTCATCACCTCCGCGGCGAGGGAGATCAGGGCCTCGAAGGTGGTGCTTGCCATCGGCCATTCAGCCCGGGATACCTACGGGATGCTCCGGGACAGGGGGGTTGCCCTGGAAAGAAAAGGCTTCGCCATGGGTGTGAGAATCGAGCATCCCGCTGAATTGATCAATTCCATTCAGTACGGAAATTCCCGCTACCGGGACATCCTGCCCAATGCCGAGTACGCCCTGGCCCATAACAATGGCGCAACCGGCAGGGGGGTATACACGTTCTGCATGTGCCCCGGCGGAAGGATCATCAATTCCTCCTCCGAACAGGGAAGATTGTGCACCAACGGGATGAGCCTTTCAGCCAGAAATTATCCCTATTCCAATGCGGCCATTGCCGTTACCGTGTCACCCGATGACTGCGGGGAGGATCCCCTTGGAGGGATTGCGCTGCAGCGTACCGTTGAGGAACATGCCTATGCCATGGGAGGTGGGTCCTTTACAGCCCCTGCCCAGAGGGTAACGAATTTCATCCGTGGCAGGATCGACACGGACCTTCCCCCGGTGTCATACCGTCCCGGGATCGTTCCGGCGGACCTGAACCGGTGCATTCCGGTATGGATTACCGAGGAGTTGAAGGCTGGACTGGCCCAATTCGAAAAAAAAATGAGGGGATTCGTGAGCGATAGCGGGATACTCATCGGTGTTGAAACAAGGACCTCGTCGCCGGTGCGCATCGGAAGAAACGATGACTTTCAGTCTGTTTCACTCAGGGGCCTCTATCCCATCGGTGAAGGAGCGGGGTACGCCGGAGGCATCGTGAGCTCAGCCGTTGACGGAATACGCTGCGCCGATTCGATCATGAAGGAATGAGCCGATTCAAACGCTTTTCAGAAAAATCCAGCCCCTGATGCGTATTAATCTTGACGCTTAACCGCGCCGGGGTGCACCCTAACGCCTGTTGTCCCTGGAGAAGACCATGGCTGATTCTTATATTGAAATAGCGCGGAACAAGAAGGCCCGGTTCGATTACGAGATAATCGAGACCTTCGAGGCGGGCATTGTACTGAGGGGAAGCGAGGTGAAATCGCTCCGCCAGAAAAAGGCGAGCATCCAGGAGGCCTATGCCCGCGTCAAGGACGGCGAGATGTTTATCACGGGAATGAACATCGCCGTGTACGAGATGGCCAACAGGTTCAACCACGAACCGGTCCATGACCGGAAGCTGCTGCTCCACCGGCACGAAATCAAGAGGCTCATCGGCAAGGTTCAGGAGAAGGGTTTTACCCTGGTGCCGCTGAAACTCTATTTCAAAAATGGGAAAGTCAAGGTGGAGCTCGGCCTGGCCCGTGGAAAGGCCAAGTACGACAAGAGGGACAGCATCAAGAAGCGCGAAGTGGACCGTGAACTGCAGCGCGAATGGAAGAACTACCGCTAGCCCAATAAAAGTCTTGACAGCATCTATGATACGTTCTTAGGTACTATTGCCCGTGGGATTGTGCGCTTCCCCCGGATGCATCGGAAGCTCAGGCGCTCAGCAACTATATTATAACGAGGAAACCAGTATGGCGGATGAAGTACAAGCAACTCAGCCTGCGGAGGGAGCGGCCGCTCCGGAGGGAGCACAGGCTGCGGCCGGCAAGACAAAAAAGATCAATAGAATGACCGCGAAAGAGCTCACCTCGAAACTCGAGGAAATTGAGAAAGGTAACATGACCGGCTCAAAATATTACAAGCAGCTGCTCCAGAGAAAAAAGGAAATGGGAGCGTAAATCGGCTCAGAAGGGGCTGCCTCCGCCTCTGACGGAGGTGCCCCGCTCCATTTTTAAATCCTGTTTCAATCCTGCCTCATCAGCACCACATACTCGTACTTGAATAGATCTTCGATAAACTGCCGTATGATTTCATGGTCATCTTTCTGTGAATGTGACGTCAGTATGAAATTCACCCTGCCGGAATAATTGACGCTTATGAAGTCCCTGTACTGGCCCCTCAGTACACGATAGCCCAGTTGTTCGGCGATCCGGACCAGATAGGAAAACCGGATGGTGTATTCGCAGTGCCCCATAAGGGGTATCCGTTCGGGGTTCATGGCGCTCGTAATAGTGATCTTATGTTTCAGTTCTTCCGGCACCGTTGCTTCGCAACTGTGTTCACTCAGGTATATGTACCTGACGCCGGCTGAGCAGAGTTTTTCCACTGCTTCCATGGCGCCGATATTAAGATTGAATGTACGCTCCGGAACGGGCAGTGCGTAGTTGTGGAAAAACCGCGATATCTTTTCTGTGAAGGGATCGTCGTGAGGGGACGCCATACTATCAGGGGATATATCGCAGATGGTTGGGAAATCGCCGACTATTTCATTCAGGATCACCAGATCATAAGCATTGTAAAATGAGGCACCGATGTAGAAAAAATCGTTTTCCAGGAAGGATACGCCACAATCCTTCAGGGTTTCTCTCTGCTTGTTCAGCAGCACCGGGGAGAGATCGATCATAGCCACTTTGGTAAAGCTTCCTTTTCGCAAAAAGTCCCTCATGAGGAATCCATAGCCCCCTCCGATTTCGGCCACAGATGAAAGTGTGTTCAGCGGGATGAGTTTGCTCAGATGATCGAAAAGGAGCTCTCCGAAGCTTCCCGGCTTTTCCAGGACGCTTCGGCAGGGGCTTGACGCGCCTTCCAGGGCATTGGTCACGGTGAGCTCCCAGCCGAGGGTCTGTAATCCTTCTCGGTGATAGTGTGTTGTGTCATTGATATGATAATCTGAGGCCATGGCTATGAATGCGCTGCCGGAGCGACCGATGAAAGAGGGGGCGTCAAATGATGATCTTACCGCTGGTTTCAGACATGCGGGTGAGAAGGTAAAAAGTGACGATCATGCCGATCAGCCCGGCGCATGACAGGAATAGGGTGAGCACTAATTTTTTCTTTTCGGCGTAAGGAAGAAGACGGAAATTCTGGAGCTTGTATTTGATATCGAGAAATTTATTGATCAAGGATGGTATGATTTGATCAAACCGGATGCTGTCAAGGGCGCTCTTAAGAGGGGTCATTTTTTTCAGCGTCCCCGTCGTGTGACTGAGGTCGAAGGAAGCGTCCTTGTATATGTCGGTATTGTCGGGATTGGCGACAAAGCTGTATCCGCAATTGCATTTGACCTTGATGGTTCCTTTGTCGATGGGAAACCGGAGCCTGGTTTTACAGGTGGGGCACGTTTTTATCAGGTACATGGCTCTATTGCAGATCTCTGATCTTTTTCAGGATTTCCGGAACCCGGGTATAGAATTCCTCGAGTTCAGCCTGGCTGAGGCCAACTTTTTTAATGGCTTCGTCCTTGATCTCATGGTACAGACCGTCATTGCCGATGCCTATGCCGCCCATGAGGCAGATGGCATTGGCAATGTGTACGATTGATACCTCGAACATGTGCTCAGCGGGGGCGCCGACAGGATCCTGGTAAAAACTGACGATGGACCTGAGGACCGGCGGGAAATTCCACTTGGTCAGGATTTTTTCACCGACTTCCTGGTGGTTGTATCCCATGATTTCCTTTTCTGCAATATGAAAAGGAACGTTTTGTGTTTGCACCAGTTTCAATATCTCCTTGAAGGCCTGCTGGACATAGAGGGCGATAACGACCTTGCCGACATTGTGAATGATGCCTCCGGTGAAGACAACATCGGCGATTTCCTTTTTCTTTTTCGCTATGGCGATGTCACGGGACATGGTAGCCACGGCAAGTCCCTGCTTCCAGAGGTCACCCTGACCCAGGTCATATCCCATCACAGGCTTGTCCAGCACAGGCTTTGCCACTACCAGGAGCACTATGTCCTTCACTTCCTTGAGGCCCAGGGTAACGATGGCGCGGTCAATGGACGTTATCTCTTTCCCCTTGCTGAAGAAAGCGGAATTGCAGAGTTTCAATATATTGGCGGTGATGGCCTGGTTCTTTGAGATTTCCTGGGCAACATCCTTAAAAGAAACATCGGGGTTGCTGACCATATTTATGACCTTGCTCGCCACCTCAGGAAGGGGGGGCAGCTGGTCGATATTGTTAATTATTGCTTCGATGCGCTGTTTTATATTCTGGTCCATACACAGTCTCCGGACGACCGTTGTTAAACTTTATAGTATACTTTTTCCTGTCCGCCGGCCTTGACCTTCATGCGGCCGTCTTCCAGGTAAAAATCGATAACTTTTCCAAGGTTACCGCCAACATCTTCCACGAGGATCGGTATGCCGAGCTTCTGAAGCTCGACCTTTGTCTGTTCGATGTTGCGGTCGCCGATCTGGCCAAGGGATACATTTGAGCCGAATTTGAACATGGAAGCGCCGCCGGCTATTTTGGCGGAAAGATTCTCTTTTTTCGATCCGTCTTTCAGGAGCTCCTTTACCAGGAAGGGTATGGCGGTATCGGCATATTTTTCCAGATTGGGATTTCCCTTCTGATTCTGCGGAAGGAGGATGTGGGCCATGCCGCCGATTTTCTTAACACGGTCGTAAATGCAAATGCCGACACAGCTGCCGAGAATCGTCCTCAACACGGCAGGAGAAGAAGATGTTCGTACCTGGGCAACACCCACCGTAATAATTTCACTCATAACTATTACTCTGCACGATTAAGATTATTCAAAAGTTATTAATTGTATACTATAACAATCCAGCATATTTGTCAAGAGCATTAGGACTTATTTTCAAATTGCCGGTAAAGGCAGATTGGGACAGGATTAATGTGATTTGATGAATAAACCCGGCGTTTGTTCCTCGATTTTTTTCAGGCTGGCGAACATCTTGTTCATATCGATAAAGTAATAGGCATTCCTGTATTTTAACAGAATCCTGCCTTTATAGCCCCCCCCCAGCTGGTAGGCGAAGGGTATGGGTTTTTTTTCCATTCCATACCGGGCAGCCCATAGTCCCTTGGAGGATTCGACAACATAACCTTGGCCGACAAGTTCAATGTCGACAATGTCTGTCAGTTTGGCCAGGGATTTCTTTTCTTTACTTCCGATGGCGTACTGCATTATTTCCCAGTTCCCTGAATTCCCCGTTATATATCGGATAGTATTTTCGCCCAAATGGTATTTCGAGGAAGACAAAGCCAGGTTCTTGATGACTACAGCGCCGTTGGATATCTGTAAAAGGTTATAGAAATACGAGCCGGCAATGCCGGATAAGATACAGAGAAGATCGTCCCGCTTGGAAAGACTAACCCTGTAGTAATTGGCGTAGGGTGGAGGAAATGATTCTTTATGAAGCAGTTCGCTCGTATTATGGAGAATACTGTAGCGATACAGCTTGAAATTTTTATAGTAGATTATGGTGTCTCCGTCTATGGAAACGGCTTTGACCCTGTTTTTTTTCTCTCCGATGGTTTCATCGTTTCGATGATCGCCGTCTCCGTTATAGATACAGAATTTGATTCCGTCGCTGATGACGGCATAATCAGCGGTTCTGTCAATACAGGTTATGGCCTCACTGTCTGTCAGTGTGTACTTGTATGTGGATGGGTATACAACTTCCGCGCCGTTGTCCTGGATTTTATATAGAAGGGCGCCGTTTGATTGAAGATTTGTCCCTTCCACTGAACCGATGGAGACAGTATTGATGAATTCTTCTTCGAGGATCTGGAGGGCATTGGGCTGTTTTTCGTTGTAGGCGGCAATGGCTTTGTCCAGTTTTCTGTCCGGATCAAGGGAACACCCTGTGAGGATTGCAATGAAAGAACAGGTTATGGCGGTGACTATGGTATAGATTTTTATCATGACGTTACTTTATTTCATTTTTTTTCTGGTTTGAATTTTTTCCACTATCCGCTTCAGGAATTCCGCATCATAGAGTTCAATGGTCTTTGACTGAGCAAAGGCCTTTGCCCTGATGCTGAATTTTGATGTTGTTATATAGATACCGGTCTTGCATTTTTCCTCATTGATGAGCTTATGAAAATCATTCATGTTTTCTTCTGTTATTTCCCTGGTGGTCCTGTGGAAATAGATCAGGATGGGCGGGTCGTTGATTCTCTTGATGTTGTAGGCCCGGTATTGGTATTCGTTGGAGTTGATCCGGTCCTTGGAGATGATGTTGTAGTTGAGGCTCGATATGGTTTCCACTATGGTCGGCTGCAATGATTCCAGTGACGAGATAAACATGGTCATAAGGCTGTCATTGCCGAGAATGTCCTGATAGGATTCAATCTTGAGGCGGGTCCCGCGGAAATTTGGATTCTCTTCCGCTATTTTGGTCCAGTGATGAAAGGCTTCTTTTATCTTGTTCTGGTGTTCATAGCATTCGGCTAGGAGATAGCGGTACTGGTGCGATTCTTCATCCTTTTCCTTGAGACTGCCGAGGCCCTGTTCAAGGATTTCGATGGCGTTGTCGTATTCTTCCATCTGGTGATAGATTTCGCCGATCTTGTAGATGCTCTTCAAATAATACTTCCGTTCCTTTTTTGATTTATCAAACATCGTGATGGCGCTTCGGAAGTCTTTTTTCATTTGATAAATGGAGCCGAGGTGAAATTGAGCGTCGCTGTTATCACCCGGTACGGACATGGCCTTGGTGAGGTATTCCTCGCCTTTTTCGTAATCGGAGATATTGTAGCATGATATCCCCAGGGGCAGGTAGATATCGGTAAGGGAGGGATTCAGGGTAATGGCCCTGATCAGGTGTTCCCGGGCTTTCTTGTACTCTTTCTTTTTATACAGGGCATGGCCTATGCGGTGGTTGGCCGTAAGGTCTTCGGGATTGAAGGTCAGGATGGCCTTGTATTCCTCGATTTCCTTGGGGAAGTTCTTTGTATCATGATAAAGGCGGGCAAGATGGTAATGAATCTCGATTTCGTTGATAAACTTGCTGAAATCCGGAAGGCTCAGGATATTATTCAATTCTGAAATGGCCAGAAGGTACTGGTTTTGCTTCATGAGTATCTGGGCCCGGAGGTACCGGGCCGGGGCATAGTCGCCCTTTTGATCCAGGATTTTTTTTATGATTTCATTGGCCTTGCTTATATCATTATCTTCAAGGTATTCCTCAGCTTTTCGGATTTTCGAAGGAAAAGAAGTTGATTTAACAATGATGAAAATAATAATGATTAATACGAGGAAGAATGCAAGTATGGCATAACTCATTATATTCTACTCAAGTATCCTATTGTTTTCACTGGAACCTGGATCCAGAGGAACATAGCTACACCACGGAGGGTGTATACAATATCTTTCTATTTATATGGCGTGGTTGTATCTTCCGTCAAGTAGATTATCGGCGGGCGAAACATATTGGTGTCGTGATAAATTTCATAATTGACAAAATAACCATTTTTTCAATTTTATTTTTCTTTACAATCTGGTGGAAATTAATCGCACTACATATGATCATTCCATAAACCATTTCGATGGGAAGCATTGTTTAGGAGGTTGCCATGGCTGAAGTCGGCATAATAGTGGGAAGCGACTCTGACCTGCCCAAGATCAAAGACTGCTTTGACATTCTCGATGAGCTCCGGGTCGGTTTTGAAGTCATTATTTCTTCAGCGCACCGCTGTCCGGTCCAGACCATGGAATGGTCATCAACGGCGTCAAAGAGGGGCCTCAAGGTGATCATAGCAGCCGCGGGCGGCGCGGCCCATCTTCCCGGCGTCGTGGCCTCCCATACGACACTTCCCGTGATAGGTATACCCATAGAGACCGCCATTGCGGGGGGGCTTGATTCAATGCTGTCGATCATCCAGATGCCCGCCGGTATCCCGGTCGCGGCAATGGCGGCGGGGAAGGCGGGCGGGGCCAACGCGGCCCTGTTCGCGGTGAGCATCCTCGCATTGTCCGACGGGGGCTGCGCCGAGCGCCTCCTGAGCTACCGGAAGTCCATGGCGGATAAAATTTCGGGAAGGAACGAACAGCTGAAGAAGATGGGATTAAAAGAATACATTAAAAACAAAGAGGCAGGCAGATGATCGATCATGCCGTTCAGATTCCCAATGAGCGGATCGTTATTCTTGATTTTGGGTCACAATATACGCAGCTCATAGCCCGCAAGATCAGGGAGCTCCATGTATACGCGGAGATCGTGCCCTATTATTATCCTGTTGAAGAGATCAAGAAGGAAAAACCCGCGGCCATCATACTCTCCGGAGGACCGTCGTCGACCTATGAAAAAGGGGCGCCCCAGGCGGCGCCGGAGATCTTTTCTTTGAACATCCCCATGCTGGGAATATGTTACGGCCTCTACCAGGTCGTAGAGGCCTTCAAGGGAAAAATAGAGAGCGCCCGGTCCAAGGAATACGGGCGTGCGTTTATAGACATACGAGAAGAATCGCCTCTTTTCAAAGGATTGTCCCGCCGCGAGCAGGTGTGGATGAGTCACGGCGACAAGGTGGTGGCTCCGCCTCCGGGTTTTTCAGTTATCGCCTCATCGGAAAACGCGGAAACTGCGGCCATCGAGCACAGGGATTCAAAGATCTACGGGGTGCAATTCCATCCGGAAGTGTACCATACGGTGAACGGGAAAAAGGTCCTTGAGAATTTCCTCTTCGGCATATGCAACCTCCGCCCGACCTGGAACATGGAATCCTTTATCGAGACATCGGTGGAAGCGATACGGAATGAGGTCAAGGACGGGACCGTGCTCCTGGGCCTGTCTGGCGGGGTCGATTCGTCGGTAACGGCGGTGCTGCTCCAGAAAGCCCTCGGCGATCGGTGCTACTGCGTCTTCGTGAATAACGGCGTGCTGCGGAAAAACGAACACCTCCAGGTGGTGGAGCGTTTTAACAAGCACATGAAGCTGAACCTGATTTATGCCGACGCCTCGGCGCGGTTCCTGAAAAAGCTCCGCGGCGTCGATAAACCGGAGCAGAAACGGAGGATCATCGGCCGCGAGTTCATCAAGGTTTTCATGGAGGAGGCGAAGAAGATCGGCCGGTTCGATTTCCTGGCCCAGGGGACCCTCTATCCGGATGTCATTGAATCGGTATCCACGAAGGGACCCTCTGACACAATCAAGAGCCATCATAACCGTGTTCCGGAAGTCCTGAAGCTGATAAAGTCCGGAAGGGTCATCGAACCGCTCAAGGAGCTTTTCAAGGACGAGGTCCGGGAACTGGGACGGGTCCTCGGCATGCCGGAGGAGCTCATCAACCGTCAGCCCTTCCCGGGGCCAGGTCTTGCCATCAGGATAATCGGCGAAGTCACTCAAGAGCGGATCCGGATCCTCCAGGAGGCGGACGATATCGTGGTTCGGGAGATCAAGGATGCAGGGCTTTACAACGATCTGTGGCAGATCTTCGCCGTGTATCTGCCGGTAAAGTCGGTCGGTGTCATGGGGGACAGCAGGACCTATGAGAACGTCATAGCCATCCGTGGCGTGACCTCCGTGGATGCCATGACCGCGGACTGGGCCTATCTCCCGGAGGCTCTTCTCAGAAAAATTTCAAATCGGATCATCAATGAGGTAAAAGGGATCAACAGGGTGGTGTATGATATTTCCTCGAAGCCGCCCAGCACCATCGAATGGGAATGACAATCACACTGACCCCTCAAGCTTGTGGCGCTTCAGCGCGGTGTTGATGGTCCAGTGCAGGTCGATCCCCCTGACGGGCTTCAATAGATATCCATAGGACTTCGTTGTCTCCTTGGCTTTTTGAATCGTGTCATAATTCGTGTTCGCCGTGAGATAGATTATGGGTATCCCGAATTTCTTATTTATGACCGCCGCTGTTTCAATACCGTTTATTTTTCCCTTGAGGGTGATATCCATAAGGATGATATCAGGATCCAGTATGCTGATTTTATCAAGGGTATCTTCGCCGGATACAAAGGTGTCAATGACTGCATAATCCAGGTTTTCGAGCATCTTTTGAATGGCATAGGCTGTTATTGAATCGTCTTCGACAAGTACTACTCTGGTTTTAATCATCAAGCACCTATTTTAAAATTAAACAGTATATTTATTACTGTTTTTTAATCTGGTACTGTATACAAAAAACAACGCACCATATCAATATAGTGCTTTTTTAAGGTATTAGATGACAATTTTTTTTAAAATAAAAAATATTTTGCCACTATATCAAATTTTGTGATTTTTTCATTAAAAAATATTCCCGTTTTTTGTTAATAAACGATGATTATTAATGAAATTTAAAGATAAGAAATACTGCTCTATGATGCTCAGTATTGTTCGATATCAAGAAGGTGCTTTTTTATATTCACACCACCTGAATAATTGCCCATGGACCCGTCAGACCTGATCACACGATGGCAGGGAATAATAATGGGGAAGCTGTTCTTTGCCATGGTGTTGCCGACAAACCTGGCTCCGCCGGGAATGCCTGACTTCCAGGCAAGATCGCCGTAAGATATGGTGGATCCTGTCGGTATTTTCAATAATTCGCCGTACACCTGTATCTCCTTGAGTGTGTACCATGAAAGATCGAGATTCACCGTAATGCCGTACATCGTCAGGTCCAATGATCTGTTCTTTAAATTGGTCCTATGCCTCGGCGGTTTTGCAGTTCTTCCCTTATTTCGGGAATTGAATCCCTGGAAGTAGCGGTCCAGGATGCGAATTGTTTTCGTGATGGCCACTGACGATCCTCTGGTAAAGAACGTAGCGATGTTTTTTTTCGCGGGATAGGAATCGCGGTATAGTATGGCTTTGAGTGATGAGTCATTACCGAGAATAAATATGTCACCGACTGAAGAGCTGAACCTCTCGTAGAAAATATCACCGCTGCGGCGAATATGATCCAATGTCGCGAGGTCAACCATCATTATTCTCGAATATTTTCAATACTGAC
>JADHED010001298.1_pt1 | contig 22176 bp, 27 predicted proteins | sample 8952041 | NCBI WGS metagenome assembly JADHED01 (sample SAMN16124423, study PRJNA663239) | bioreactor sludge metagenome | isolation source: sludge (control) | place: India:Bengaluru | collected 2018-09-08
GTCGGCGCTGCCGCGCCGGCGCTGCCGCGCGTGGCCGCCCTCGTCGCCGACCTCGTGCTGCTCGGCGCGATCAACCTCGCCGTGGTGCACTTCACCCTGTCGATCGTGCGCTACCCGTGGAGTCGCCTCGGCGAGCTGCCGGCGCTGCCGCTGGTCACCTTCTGCGCCATGCTCGACGCGGGCTACTTCGTGCTGCTCACCGGGGCGTCTGGCCAGACCCTCGGGAAGATGCTCGCCGGCATCCGCGTCGTCGGGGCCGACGGCGGACGGGTCCCCATGACCCAGGCGGCCCTGCGTGCGGCGCTCGCGCCGCTGTCGCTCGCGACGCTCGGCCTCGGCTACCTGCCGGCGCTCCTGGGCCGCGACCTGCGCACCCTTCACGACCGCCTGTCCAGCACGCGCGTGGTGCGCGCGTGACGCCGATGAAGCCACTCGCCCTCCTGATCGCAACCGCCGGCTACAGCGGGCACTTCCCGATGGCGCCCGGCACCGTGGGGTCGGCCGTCGGCCTGCTCGTCTTCTGGCTCGTGCGCCTGGCGGGCGGCGGCTGGATTGAAGCCGCGGTGATCGTCGGCTCGTTCCTCGCCGGCGCGTGGGCCGCCGGGGTGGCCGAACGTCACTACGGGCGCAGCGACCCGGGCGCGGTCGTCATCGACGAAGTGATGGGCATGCTCGTCACGCTGGCCTTCCTCCCGGTGTCCTGGATGGGCGCGCTCGTCGGCTTCTTCGCCTTCCGCCTCACCGACATCGTCAAGCCCTGGCCCGCGCGGTCGCTCGAGTCGCTGCCCGGCGGATGGGGCGTGATGGCCGACGATGCGATGGCGGCGGTGTACGCGCACCTGCTGGTGCGGGCCGCGTGCTGGGCGTGGCCCGCGTGGATGGTGGTGGGATGACCGCTCCCCGGGCGCTGCGGCGCGCGGAGATCGTCGCGGTCGGCAGCGAGATGCTCGCGCCCGATCGCACCGACACCAACTCGCTGTACGTGACGGCCCGGCTCAACGAGATCGGCATCGAGGTGCGTGCCAAGGCCATCGTCGGCGACGACCTCGACGACCTGTCGTCCATCGTGCGCCAGGCGCTCGAGCGCGCCGACCTCGTGGTGATCACCGGCGGCCTCGGCCCCACCGACGACGACCTCACGCGCGACGCCGTGGCGCATGTGCTCGGACGCGGCATGCGCGAGGACGAGGCCACCATCGAGCGCATCCGGGCCCGCTTCGAGCGCCGTGGCCTGGCGATGCCCGCCCTGAACCGGCGGCAGGGGCGCGTCATCGACGGCGCCGACCTGCTCGACAACCCGAACGGGACGGCTCCGGGCCAGTGGGTGCCGGCCGGCGACCGCGTGGTGCTGCTGCTGCCCGGCCCACCGGGCGAGATGCGGCCGATGATCGACGCGCTGGCCGCGGGCCGGCTCGGCGAGCGCGCGGGCGGGGAGCGCCTCTTCCGCCGCACGGTGCGGATCGCCGGCCACAGCGAGTCGCACGCCGAGCAGTGGCTGCAGCCGCTCTACGAGCGGTGGCGAGCGTGGCAGCCCCCGGTCTCGGCGACGATCCTCGCGGCCATGGGCCTCATCGAACTGCAGCTCACCGCACGCGGCGTTCCCGGCGGCGGCGTGGAAGCGGCGCTCGCCTCGGCGGTGGACGACGTGCTGGCACGCTTCGGCGAGGACGCCTTCGGCACGGGCGGGGAGCGCCTCGAAGAGGCGGTGGGCCTCGCCTTGCGACGGCGTGGCCTGCGCGTGGCCCTCGCCGAGTCGTGCACCGGGGGCCTCGCGACCTCGCGGCTGACCGACGTGCCCGGCAGTTCCGACTACGTCGAGCGGGCCGTGGTGGCTTACAGCAACGCCGCCAAGGTGGACGTGCTCGGCGTGGCCCCCGGCCTGATCGAGGCGCACGGGGCGGTGAGCGAGCCCGTCGCGCTGGCGATGGCCGAAGGCGTGCGCCGGCTGGCAGGCGTGGACATCGGCGTGGGCATCACCGGCATCGCCGGGCCCGGCGGCGGCAACGACGCGAAGCCGGTCGGCACCGTCGCCATCGCCATCGTCGGGCCGGGAGAACGCCAGAAGGTGCGCACGAGCGTGTTTCCGGGCAATCGCACCATGATCAAGACGCTGGCCGCCAACGCGGCCATCGACGGGATCCGGCGGGCAGTGAACAAGGCTTGAGGCTTGAGGCTTGGGCCTTGAGGCCTTGCGAAAGGGCTTGAGGCTTGAGGCTTGCGGCTTGGGGCCTTGCGAAGGGGCTTGAGGCTTGAGGCTTGCGGCTTGTGGCATCGAGTCCCACTTCGCAGATTTCGCTGGCGTCCCACTTCGCTCACGTTCGAGCGCCCAGTGATCTGGGAACTGAGTCGACCAAGCCGCAAGCCCCAAGCCGCAAGCCTCGAGCCGCAATGCGCCTCTTCATCGCCATCGACGTGAGCGACGCCGTGCGCGAGCGCGCGGTCGACGCGAGGCGCCGCCTCGCCGGGCAGCACGCCGTGCTCGCGCGCGGCCTGCGCTGGGTGCGCGCCGAGCACCTGCACCTCACGCTGCGGTTCATCGGCGAGGTGCCCGCGCCGATGGCGGCGCACGTGGTGGCGGCCTGTCGCGATCCGCTGGCGATTCCTCCGTTCGACATCCGGTTCGGCGGGCTCGCGTGGCTGCCGCCCGGGGGCGCGCCGCGCGTGCTGATGCTGCCGGTGGCCGAGGGACTGGACGCGTTGCGCGAGCTGAAGGCCGCGGTCGAAGGGCGGCTGCCCGCTGGCGTGCCGCCAGACGACGCGCGGCCGTTCCTGCCGCACCTGACGCTGGCGCGCGTGCGTGACGACGCCCGGCGTGAGGCGCGCGCGCTCGCCCGCGACTGGTCGGCCCCGTCGACGGCCGTGGCGAGCCCCGTGACCGGTGTGACGCTGTTCGAGAGCCGGTTGTCGCCCCAGGGGCCCGAGTACCGCGCCCTCGCGCGCCTCGCGCTGGCCGGCCCGGCGGGAGTGCCCGCGTGAGCTGGGTGCTGGCGGCCTTGTCGGGATACCTCGTTGGGTCGCTTCCCGTCGCCTATCTCCTCGGGCGCGCCCTCGCCGGCGAGGACCTGCGGCGGGTCGGCAGCGGGAATCTCGGGGCGACGAACGTGCTGCGGCGCCTCGGCTGGCGGGCCGGTCTGGTGACCCTGGTCCTCGACGTGGCCAAGGGCGCCGTCGCGGTCTGGGCCGGGACCTGGATCGGCGGGCGCTTCGGCCCGCTGCCGTCGAGCGCCGTGGAGATCTTCGGCCCCGAGGTCACGATCGTCACCGCGGCGGTCGCGGGCCTCGCGGCCGTGCTGGGGCACGTGTTCCCGGTGTGGCTCGGGTTCTCGGGCGGAAAGGGCGTGGCCACGGCCGCAGGGGCCTTCGCCGTGCTCGCACCCGTGGCGACGCTCGGAGCGACGGTCGCCTTCGCGGCGGTCGTGTGGCGGACGCGGTACGTCTCGCTGGGGTCGATCACGGCGGCGGTGCTCCTGCCCGTGCTCACCCTCGCCGGCGACGTCACCTGGCCCGTTGGCGTGGCCGCCTGCGTGACGGCGGGGCTCGTGGTGTTCAGGCATCGCGACAACCTTTGGCGCCTGCGCAGCGGGCGCGAGCCCCGCCTGGGGGTACGGAGGGACGAATCGTGAGGACGGTGGCGGTCTTGGGCGCCGGCAGTTGGGGCACGGCACTGGCCGTGCACCTGGGTCGGCTCGAGCACGACGTGCGGCTCTGGGCGCGCGACGCGCACCTGGCCAGCGAACTGCTGGCACGGCGGGCAAACCCCGTCTATCTGCCAGACGTCGTGCTGCCACCCCGGGTCCTGCCGACGCCATCGCTCGCCGAGGCCCTCGAGGGGGCCGAGTTGGTGGTGTCCGCGATCCCGTCGCACGGCACCCGCGACACGCTGCGCGCCGCACGTCCCCACCTACCCCCGGGCACCGTCATCGTCAGCACGGCGAAGGGCATCGAGGAACATTCGCTGCGCCGCGTGTCCGAAGTCATCGCGGAGGAGTGCGGCCCGAGGCACCCGGTGGCGGTGCTGTCGGGGCCGAGCTTCGCCCCCGAGGTGGCGCGCGAACTGCCCACCGCGGTGCTGGTCGCCTCGGCCGACGCGGCCGTCGTGCCGCTCGTCCAGCACGAGTTCCGCGGTCCGTTCTTCCGCCTCTACGGCAGCGACGACGTGGTCGGGGTCGAGGTCGGCGGGGCGCTGAAGAACGTGATCGCGATCGCGGCCGGCGTGGTGGACGGCCTCGGCCTGGGGCACAACGCCCTCGCCGCGCTGATCACCCGTGGGCTGGCCGAGATCTCGCGGCTGTCGGCGGCGCTGGGCGGGCGGCGCGAGACGCTCGCCGGGCTCGGGGGATTGGGTGACCTGGTGCTCACGTGCACGGGCGGCCCGAGCCGCAACCGCCACGTCGGCGTGGAACTGGGGCGGGGCCGGCGCCTGCCGGAGATCCTCGCCGGGATGAAGATGGTGGCCGAGGGCGTGCGCACCACCCACGCGGCCCTCGCGCTCGGCGCCAGGTGGGGCGTCGAGCTGCCCATCACGCAGCAGATGGACGAGGTTCTCTCGGGGCGGAAGTCGGCACGGGCGGCGGTCACCGAGCTCATGCTCCGGCCGCAGCGGCCCGAGCAGGACGAGACCGTTCAGCCCGGCTGAGGTGCCCGGCGCCGATTTGTCGCGGGCGAGGGCTCTGGGCGACAATTGAGGGCTGCCGGCGGCCCGCGCGGGGCCGCCGTCGCGCGGCGGCAATCTGGCCGGCCGCCTCCCCGTTCCCGCACACGACTCCATGGGGTTCTTCGACCGCCTCCGCGACAGCCTGAAGAAGACGACCCAGCAGCTCGTCGAGCGCTTCGACGAGGTGGTGCGTCGCGCGGACGCGCCCGAGCGCCGGGAGGCGCCGGTCGACGACGACACCCTCGAGTCGCTCGAGGAGATCCTCATCTCCGCCGACGTCGGCGTGGCGGCCACCGGGCACGTGCTCGACCGCGTCCGCGGCCGGATGCGACACGGCGAGAGCCTGCGCGCCCTCGTGAAGGAGGAGATCCTCGCGGTGCTGCAGAGCGCCGAGCGCCCCGCGCCGGCGGTGGCGCCGCCGCGGGTCGTGCTGATCGTGGGCGTGAACGGCACCGGGAAGACCACCACCGTCGGCAAGCTGGCGAACCTGCTGAGGACGCAGGGGCAGGCGCCCCTCATCTGCGCGGCCGACACCTTTCGCGCCGCGGCCGTCGAGCAGCTCGAGATCTGGGCGAAGCGCGCCGGGGTGGACATCGTGCGTGCCGGCGCCGGGGCCGACCCGGCCGCGGTGGTGTTCGACGCCGTGAGTTCCGGCAAGGCGCGCGGGCGCGACGTGGTGCTGGTGGACACGGCGGGCCGCCTGCACACCCGCGTGAACCTGATGAGCGAGCTCGACAAGATCCGCCGCATCGCCGCGCGCGTGGTGGACGGCGCCCCGCACGACGTGCTGCTCGTGCTCGACGCCACGGTGGGGCAGAACGGCGTGGCCCAGGCGCGCGAGTTCACCGGCGCGGCTGGCGTCACCGGCATCGTGCTCACCAAGCTGGACGGCACGGCCAAGGGCGGGGTGGCGGTGGCCATCGCGCACGACCTGAAGCTCCCGATTCGCTACGTCGGCACCGGCGAATCGATCGACGACCTGGTGCCGTTCAGCCCGCGCGACTACGTGGACGCGCTGTTCGAGTCGGCCTGGTGAGGCCGCGGGCCCCTTTCCTGCTTCGACGCCCATGTTCACCGGACTCGTGGAATCGGTCGGTCGCGTCCTCGCCCTGCAGGCCATGCCGGGCGGGCTGCGCCTGCACGTCGCGTCGCCGCTCGCCGCGGCCCTCGCCGTCGGCGACTCCATCGCGCACAACGGCGTGTGTCTGACGGTGGTGGACCGCACCGACGAGCACCTGGTCACCGAGATCGGCCCCGAGACGATGCGGGTGACCAACCTCGGCGACCTCGTGGCGGGCTCGGTGGTGAACCTCGAGCGGCCACTGCAGCCCGAGGCGCGGCTGGGCGGCCACTTCGTGCAGGGGCACGTGGACGCCACCGGCGTGGTGACGGCCATCGAGGACCAGGGCGAGTTCTGGCGAGTCGCCTTCAGCTACCCGGCCGCGCTGGCGCCGCTCTTCATCCCGAAGGGCTCGGTCGCCGTGGACGGCATCAGCCTCACGGTGGCGGCGCTGCGCGAGGGCGAGTTCGACGTGCAGATCATCCCCTTCACCTGGGAGCACACCAACCTGCACGCGCGGCGGGTGGGCGAGCGGGTGAACCTGGAGTGCGACATGCTGGGCAAGTACGTGGTGCGGTTCGCGGAGCTCGCCGGGTGGGCCGCGCAGCGTCCCGGGGGCGCCCAGGCGGGGGAGGAGAACCGGTCATGACCGCCACGTCCGGCCCGCGCGGCCGCCACAAGGGCGCGTTCGCATCGATCGAGGAGGCCACGGAGGCGTTTCGCCGCGGCGAGATGGTGATCGTCGTCGACGACGAGGACCGCGAGAACGAGGGCGACCTGACGCTGGCCGCCGAGAAGGTGACCCCCGAGGCGATCAACTTCATGGCGACCCACGGGCGCGGGCTGATCTGCCTGTCGATGACGGGCGAGCGGCTCGACCAGCTCGACATCCCGCTGATGGTCACGGGGCGCTACAACACGGCCCGTTTCGGCACGGCCTTCTGCATCCCCATCGAGGCCAAGGTGGGGACGACGACGGGCATCTCGGCCGCCGACCGGGCGGCCACGATCCGGGCGGCCATCGATCCCGCGACGCGGCCCGACGATCTGGCCCGGCCGGGGCACGTGTTCCCGCTGCGGGCGCGCGACGGCGGCGTGCTGGTGCGCGCCGGGCAGACCGAGGCCGCCGTGGACCTGGCGCGCATCGCCGGGCTCTACCCGGCCGGCGTGATCTGCGAAATCATGAACGAGGACGGCACGATGGCGCGCGTGCCGGAACTGACCTCCTTCGCCCGCCACCACGGCCTGCTCATGGTGACCGTGGCCGACCTCATCCGCTACCGGATGCGGACCGAGGGCCTGGTGAAGAAGGTGGCGTCCGCGCGCCTGCCGACGATCCACGGCGAGTTCGTGATCCATGCCTACGAGAGCGTGATCGACCGCGAGACGCACGTCGCGCTGGTGTGCGGCGACCTCGGGGACGGGCGTGACGTGCTGGTGCGCGTGCACTCGAAGTGCCTCACCGGCGACGTGTTCCACTCGTCGCGCTGCGACTGCGGGCCGCAGCTCGAGACGGCCATGCAGCGCATCGCCGGGGAAGGCCGCGGCATCCTGCTCTACCTCAACCAGGAGGGCCGCGGCATCGGGCTCGCCAACAAGCTGCGGGCCTACGAGCTGCAGGACCAGGGGCTCGACACGGTGGAGGCCAACGAGAAGCTCGGGTTCCAGCCCGACCAGCGCGACTACGGGATCGGCGCCCAGATCCTGCGCCATCTCGGCGTGCAGTCGATGCGGCTGCTCACGAACAACCCGCGCAAGTTCATCGGCCTGGAAGGCTACGGGTTGTCGGTGGCCACGACGGTGCCGCTCGAGATTCCGCCCACCAAGCAGACGCTGCGCTACCTGAAGACCAAGAAGGAAAAGCTGGGGCACAAGCTGACGACGGTGTAGGGGGCTCGAGGCGGGCCTGCGCCCTGGGCCATGCGCCCCGCGGCCAGCGCGGACATTCGTCCCGACCGCTTCTCCGACCGGGTGGGTGGCCGCGCTGTCGAGTGCCGCCGCGCCGCGGGGGGCCGCACCGCCGTGGCCCTGGCCCGTGCCAGGCGCGCCATCTCCTAAAAAATTAGTTGACTCTTGTTCGGCGTGGGCGTAGGGTGAGTGCATCTCCTAACGAATTAGGAGAAATGGACCTCCGCCGATGCCGCGCCCGCCGAGCCCCGCCCTCACCGACGCCGAACTCGGCATCATGCGCGTGCTCTGGGCGCGCAGCCGCGCCACGGTGAGCGAGGTGGTGGACGCCCTCGACCGCTCGCCGAAGCCCGCCTACAACACCGTGCTCACCATCCTCCGCATCCTCGAGGAGAAGGGCTACGTGACGCACGAGAAGGCCGGGCGGGCCTTCACGTACCTGCCGGTCGTGGGCGAGCAGGAAGCGCAGCGCACCGCGCTGTCGCACCTGCTGTCGCGGTTCTTCGACAACTCGCCCGAGCGCCTCGTGCTGAACCTGCTGGGCCGCGACGACGCCTCGCCCGCGGAGCTGGGCCGCCTGCGCGCGATCATCGACGGGGACGCGGCGCTTGCGTCCGCGAAGGGGCCGCGGCGATGACGATGCTCGTGCAGTGGCTCTGGCAGGGCCTGCTCGTGGCGGCGTTGGCGTGCCTGGCGTTGCGCGCCCTGCCGCGGATCGACGCGGCGACGCGGCACGCCATCCTGTGGGTGGCCGTGATCACCGTCCTGACCCTGCCGCTGTCGTGGCGGCCCGAGGCGGCCGTCGTGCCGTTGGCGCCGGCCCCGCTGGCGCCGCCGGCCGACGCGGCGGTCGTGCTGCCGGCCGTCCCCGCCTGGCTGGTGGGCGCGGTCGCCGGCGCCTGGCTGGGCTGGGTGGTGCTCGGCCTGGCGCGGCTGGTGGTGGGATGGCGGTGGCTCCAGCGGTGGCGCGAACGGGCCCTGCCGCTGCCGGCCCGCGTGCGCGAGGACCTCTCCCCCTGGCTGCGGCACGTCGACGGCGGCCCGCCGCCGGAGATTCGCGTGTCGCGCGCCATCGGCGGCGCGTGCGCGATCGGCTTCGGGACACCGACCATCCTCGTGTCGGCCGACCTGGTGGAGACGCTCGACCGCGGCGCCCTCGCGCAGGTGGTGCTCCACGAACAGGCCCACCTCCATCGGAGAGACCACTGGGGACGGCTGGTCCAGTCGCTCGTGCACGTCGTTGCCGGCCCGCACCCGGCGGTGGCCGTCCTGCTCAGGCAGCTCGACCTCGACGCGGCGGTTGCCGGTCCTCGCCCCCGGGGCGATGGGGTGGCGAGGGGGCCTCGCCACGCGCGTCCAGCGGCTGCTCGACGGCTCGATGCGTTCGCGCCCCGTCGCGCACCGGCCTGCGGTGGCGGCCAGCCTCGTGGGGGCTGCGCTGGCGCTCGCCGGGGCCGGGACGATTGCGCCGGCGGTGGTCTTCGCCGACCTGCTGCTCGACGGCCCGCGCGCCGCGTTGCGGTCGCGCGCCCCGGGGCAGTTGCCCACGCTGCCCGGGCTCCGGGTGCAGGCACCGGCGGCCGAGGAGGTTCCCGCGCTGCCGACGGGGCCGGCGCGCTCCACGAGGGCAGGCGCCGCCCGGGTTCCCCCGGCCGTCACCACGCCGCTTGATGCGGTGCCGGCGGGCGACGCCGAGGTGCACGCCGCGGTCGTTCTCGAGGGCCGGCCGGTGGGGTACGACATGGCGACGCTTCCGGCGTACCCGGCGGGCCGGGATGCCGCGGTGACGGCGTCCCCGAGCCCCTGGACGCAGGTGGCGACGGCGGGACGCGCGATCGGCCAGGCTGGCGAGCGGACCGGCGCCACCATCGGTGACGCGGCGGCTCGCGGCGGGTCCGCGGTGGGGAAGGGGGCCCGGCGCACCGGCACGTCGGTGGCGACCTTCTTCTCCAAGAAGTTCTGATTCTGGATGGATGCCTGGATCGCGTGAGGGCGACGTGCTGCCCGCGCCCCGCGGCGCAGGGCGTGCGTCCGCGGGTGCGGTGCCCGAGCCCCAGTTCGGGGCCTGAGGCCTCGCCCGCGCCAGGGAACCGGTGGTCGGTGTCGGGGCAGTGGCCCCGACAGGATGGCAACTGCGGAGAGATCCACGGGGCGAGGACTCGCCCCGACAGGCCGGAGGCCTGCCCATGCGTGTGCACCTCGTGAACCCCAGTCACCTCTCGTTCGGCGTGGCCGTCATCACGCCGCGATGGCTATACGTGCTGGCCGCCGCCACGCCCCCTGCGTGGGGCGATCCCGTCATCTGCGACGAAACCCTGGAGCAGCTCGACCCGGCGAGCCTCGCCGCCGGTGACGTGGTGGGCATCGGCATCCACACCGGCAATGCCCTGCGCGGCTATGAGGTCGGCCGGCTCGCCCGCGAGCGCGGCGCGACGGTGATCTTCGGCGGCATCCACGCGACGCTGTTCCCCGACGAGCCGCTCGAACTCGGCGGGGCCCACGCGGTGGTGAAGGGGGACGGCGACGTGGTGTGGGGCGAGGTGCTCGACGCGGTCGCCGCCGGGCGGGTGCAGCGGGTGTACGACGCCGGCCGGGTCCCCGGGCAGGCGTTCGCCCGCGCCCGCTGGGACCTGCTGCCGCCCGACCGCTACATGTGGGCGTCGGTGCAGACGGTGCGCGGGTGCCCGAAGCACTGCTCGTTCTGCTCGGTGTGGCGCACCGACGGGCAGGCGCCGCGCCAGAGCCGGGCCGACGCGGTGATCGAGGAGATCGTGGAACTGCGGCGGCGCGGCTTCCGCTTCATCGCGCTGGCCGACGACAACTTCTATCCCGTGTCCCAGGCCGACCTCGCGCAGGCGGCGCGCCGGCAGGACCCGGCGCGCCTCCACGAGCTGGAGGCGCTGCGCGCGGAGCGGTTCGCGCTGATGGACCGCCTCGCGAAGCTGCCCGACGACATGGTGTTCTACACGCAGATCACCATGGAGGCGGCCGAGGATCCCGCCTTCCTCGACGCGATGGCGCGCGCCCGCATCCGCGGCGCGCTCGTCGGCGTGGAAGCGGTCACGCCCGAGGGCCTCAAGGACGTCTACAAGGGCTTCAACCTCGCCGGCGAGGCGCTCGTCGAGCGGTTGCAGACGTTCAAGGCGCGCGGGGTCCACGTGCTCGGGTCGTTCATCTTCGGCCTGCCGAGCGATCGCCCCGCGACCTTCGACGCCACGGCCTCGCTGGCCGACCGCGCGGGCCTCACCTTCGCGCAGTTCGTCATGCTGACGCCGTTCCCGGGCACCGTGGACTTCGAGAAGTGGGAGCGCCAGGCGTCCCAGAACGGGGAGACCGTGGACGGCATCCCCATCACGCGGCACTGGCTCATCCCGCAGGAGCGCCGGCCGAAGGTCTACAGCCCGCACCCGGTGATGGCGGCCGACGAGATCCGCCAGCGGACGCAGGCGGTGTGGGACCAGTTCTACGACCTGCGGCGCGTGTGGGCGCGGTCGCGCGTGGTGCGGTCGTGGAAGGGACGGCTGGCCTTCGTGCTGATCTCCAAGCTCTACCGCCAGATGTACGCCAACACCGGGATCACCACCGACTCGGCGCGTGCCGCGCGCTCGGCCCGCATCGCGCGGCTGATCGCGGGGCCGTGCCGCAGGCTGTTCGCGGCGGAGCCCATGCCGGAGTTGCAAGTGCCGTAGGGGCTTGGGGCCTGGGGCTTGCGGCCTGGGGCCGTGTGAGGTCCTTCGCAGGGCACTGGGCGCTGGCTGGTGACGGAACCCGGTGGGGCTTGGGGCTTGCGGCCTGGGCGGGCGCTGGCTGGTGACGGAACCCGGTAGGGCTTGGGGCTTGAGGCTTGGGGCCTGGGACCGTGTGAGGTCCTTCGCAGGGCACCGGGCGCTGGTTGGTGACGGAACCCGGTGGGGCTTGAGGCCTGGGGCTTGGGGCCTGAGGCCGTGTGAGGTCCTTCGCAGGGCACCGGGCGCTGGTTGGTGACGGAACCCGGTAGGGCTTGGGGCTTGAGGCTTGGGGCCTGGGGCCGTGTGAGGTCCTTCGCCGGGCGCTGGCCCGCCATGGGAGGTGATGTGATGCGTCGTGCCGCCGGTGTCCTCCTCGGGTGCGTGCTGCTCGGCGCGGGCATCGAGGTCGCCGGGCGCGCCGAGCCGTTCCGTGACGCCACGGCCAGTGGTGCAGCGCTCGGGTCCCGGGCGCTGCCCGCCGGCGATCTGCCGATCACCCGCGTGCGGCACTACCGCATGGCCGGCCGCGTGCGCCCCCTGCTGTTCTGGTTCGGCAAGGACGATGTGGGGATGGCGCGGGTGGTGTGGCGCGAGGACGGCGCCGGGCAGAAGGGGTACGAACTGCTCGTCGGCACCGACCCCGCCCGGGCGCCCCGCGCGCTCAACCGCTGGGGGTTCATCGCGGAGCGGACCGACGCCAGCGGTGGCGCGCTGCTCGCCCTGATGACGCGGGCCGACGAAGCCAGTTACGACGAGGCGGCCGCCGCCACCGGCTCGGGCGCCAACGAGTTCCGGGCCATCCGGGGGCGTGTCGCCGACGGGCTGGCCCGCTTCGAGGTGTCGCGCGTGCGGGTGCCGTCGCCGCTCACGGTGCACGACCTGGACGCCGCGGTGACCCTCGTGAGCCACGACGGCGGGCGGGTCCAGGTGGTGCCGGTGGCCCCGGGAACACGGCCTGGCTTCCTCGTGAGCGTCGCGGCCCTGCTCGACGGCGTCGTGGAGGGCCCGAGTCCAGTCGCCCCGCCGCCCGTGCGGTACGTGTTCGGCCAGCGGCTCCACGAGCTTCGCGTCGGCCAGGTCCGCCGCCTCACGTCGTCGTTCCAGGGGCGCCGCGTGGCGGCCGTGCGCGTGCCGTTCGAGATCCGCACCCTCTCGACCGGCGACCGCACCCCGTTCGAGATCACGGCGGGCACCGAGGGCGACCTGAAGGGGGTGCCCCTCCTCATCCAGTGGCAGCCGCGGTGGTGGCTGAAGGTGGAACTCCACCTGACGTCGTAGGGGCCGGGCACGCCCGGCCCGCCTCCGCCCGCCCACGGTCCCCCGACGCCGGCGGTCGTTCGATTGACAGGCCGCCGACGCCGCGGCTACGATAAGCGTTTGCGCGAGAGCGCGTTACGGGCTCAGTGTGGCCGTCGCGCGCTGCTCGGGCCCGCGACGCCGCGCTGTCGCCCGCCCAGACGACACCCATGTTCGATTCGCTCAGCACCCGCCTGCAGGACGTCTTCAAGACGCTGCGGGGAGAGACCCGCCTCACGGAGCAGTCCGTCGAGGTGGCGCTGCGCGAGATCCGCATGGCCCTGCTCGAGGCCGACGTCAACTTCAAGGTCGTCAAGGCGTTCGTCGACCGGGTGCGCGACAAGGCGGTGGACGAGGCGGTGCTCGGCAGCCTCTCGCCGGGCCAGCAGGTCATCCGCATCGTGCGCGACGAGATGCTCGCGCTGTTCGGCGACACGACCGGCGGCCTGCCGCCGTCGAGCGCCCGCCCGCGGGTCATCCTCCTGCTCGGCCTGCAGGGCTCGGGCAAGACCACCACGAGCGGGAAGCTCGCCAAGTGGCTGGTCCGCCAGGGCCGCCACCCGCTGCTCGTCTCCACGGACGTGCGGCGGCCCGCCGCCATCCAGCAGCTGAACGTCGTCGGCAAGCAGGCGCACGTGCCGGTGTTCGACCCGGCCGGCGACCTCGACCCCGTCTCGCGCGCGACCGGCGCGCTCACCGACGCGCGCCATCGCGGCTTCGACGTGCTCATCGTCGACACGGCGGGCCGGCTCCACATCGACGAGGAACTGATGGTGGAGCTGCAGGCCATCAAGGCGGCCGTCTCGCCGGTGGACCTGCTCTACGTCGCCGACGCGATGACCGGGCAGGACGCCATCAAGAGCGCGGGCGAGTTCAACCGCCGCGTGGGCGTCACCGGCGTGGTGCTGACCAAGATGGACGGCGACGCGCGCGGCGGCGCGGCGCTGTCGGTGGTGTCGGTCGTGGGCGTGCCGATCGCCTTCGCGGGCAGCGGCGAGAAGCTCGACGATCTCGAGGCGTTCCACCCCGATCGCGTGGTGTCGCGGATCCTGGGGATGGGCGACGTGCTGACGCTCATCGAGAAGGCCGAGCGCGCCATCGACCAGGACCAGGCGCTCGCGCTCGAGCGCAAGATCCGGGAGAACGACTTCACGCTCGACGACTTCCGGGAGCAGCTGCGGGCCATCAAGAAGATGGGGCCGCTCGACTCGCTGCTCGGCATGCTGCCGGGCATGGGCAACCTGAAGCAGGCGATGCCCGAGGGCGTGGACGAGCGGAAGCTGCTGCAGGTGGAGGCGATCATCGGGTCGATGACGCCGCTCGAGCGGCGCCGGCACGACCTGATCAACGGCAGCCGGCGCAAGCGCATCGCGCGCGGCAGCGGCACGTCGGTGGAAGAGGTCAACCGCCTCCTGAAGCAGTTCGTCCAGATGCGCAAGATGCTCAAGGTGATGGGCGGCGCGATGGGCGGGGGCGGCAAGGGCGGCAAGCTCTACAAGAAGATGAGCCGGCTGCGGTCGCTCATGGGGTGAGAGGGGTGGCGCGGCCGGTCGCCGCGCCCTAACGCAGAAGAAGGGAAGACGCTGGAATGCTGGTCATCCGCATGCGCCGCATGGGCGCGAAGAAGAACCCCCACTTCCGGGTGGTGGTCACCGAGGCGCGCACCGCGCGCGAGAGCGACTTCGTCGAGAGCCTCGGGGTCTACGACCCGGCGGCGCAGCCCGAGAAGCTGGTGCTCGACCGCGAGCGCTACGCCTACTGGGTGAAGGCAGGCGCGCAGCCCTCCGACACGGTGCGGACGCTGGTGGCGCGTCACAAGAACGACCCGGTGCCGGCCGCGGCGCCCGAGGCGGCGGCCCCGGCGGCGTCGTGAGCCCCGTCGGCGCGCTGGTCGGCGACATCGCCAAGGCGCTCGCCGACCACCCGGACCAGGTGACGGTGACCGAGTCGGACCACCGCGGGCTGACGCTCGTGGAGGTCTTCATGGCCGAGGGCGACCTCGGCCGGATCATCGGCCGGCAGGGCCGCACGGCCAACGCCGTGCGGACGCTCGCCGCGGTGGCGGCCGAGCAGCACGGGCGCAAGGTGCAGGTCGAGTTCCGCGACGGCGCCCCGCCGGCGCGGTAGCGCCCGGGGAGGCCGCGCGTGGACGGCGCCGTCGTCGACTGGGACGCGCTCACCACCGTGGGGCGCATCGCGCGCACCCACGGGCTGCGGGGGCAGGTGGTCGTCAACCTCGAGACCGACTTCCCCGGCGAGCGCTACCAGGTGGGGGCGCAGTTGTGGATCCGCCGCGGCGCCGCCCCGGAGGCGTTCCGGATCGCCGAAGTGCGGTTCCAGCAGGGGCGGCCGATCCTGCGCTTCGACGGCATCGACACGATCGAGGCCGCCGAGGCACTCGGGCGCGGCGACCTGCGGGCCGACCCCGCGGGGTTCGCGCCGCTGCCGCCGGCGACCTTCCGCCACAGCGACCTCGTCGGCTGCGAGGTGCGGACGGTGGGGGGCGCCGAGGTGGGCCGCGTGATTCGCGTGGACGGCCAGATGGCCAACAGCGTCCTCGCCGTCGCGACCCGCCGGGGCGAGGCGCTGGTGCCGCTGGCCGAGACCATCTGCGTCGAGATCGATCCGGCGGCCCGGCGCATCGTCATCGACCCGCCGGAAGGGCTGCTCGAGTTGTGAGGGTCGACCTCGTCACGATCTTCCCGCGCATGGTCGAGGCCCTGCTGCAGGAAGGCGTGCTCGCCCGCGCCGTCAAAGGCGGGCGGGTGACGGTGGCGGTGCACGACCTCCGCGACTTCACCACCGACCGGCACCGGGTGGTGGACGACGTGCCGTTCGGCGGGGGGCCGGGGATGGTGCTGAAGCCCGAGCCCATCTTCGCCGCCGTGGACCGGATCGCGGCCGAGCATGGGCCGCCGGACGCGATCGTGGTACCCTCACCGGCTGGCCGCACGCTGACGCACGCGGTGGCGGCCGCCCTGGGGCGGCGCCGGCACCTCGTGCTGATCTGCGGGCGCTACGAGGGGATCGACGAGCGGGTGTGCGAGGGCCTGGGCGCCGAGGAGGTCTCGATCGGCGACTACGTGCTCACGGGGGGCGAGCTGCCGGCGCTCGTCGTCCTCGACGCGGTGACGCGGCTGGTGCCGGGGGTGGTGGGCGACGAAGCATCGGTGGCGCAGGACTCCTTCGCCACCGGGCTGCTGGACCACCCGCACTACACGCGGCCGGCGGAGTTCCGGGGGAGGGCCGTCCCGCCGGTGCTGCTGTCGGGCCACCACGCGGAGATCGCGCGGTGGCGGCGGCGGGAAGCGCTGCGGCGAACGCTGGCGCGACGGCCGGATCTGATCGAACGGGCGGCGCTCGACGAGGAGTCGAAGGCGGTGCTCGATGAACTGTCGAGTGAACGGACGAAGGAGTAGCAGACGATGAACGCGATCGCAACCGTCGAAGGCGCCCAGGTCACCACGCGCCCGGCGATCAAGCAGGGCGACACCGTGCGCGTGCACGTGAAGGTGCGCGAGGGCGACAAGGAGCGCATCCAGGTGTTCGAGGGCATCATCATCGGCCAGCACCACGCGGGCGCCACGTCGAAGAAGGGCGCCCCGGGCCTGCGGTCCACCTTCACGGTGCGCAAGGTGTCGTTCGGCCAGGGCGTGGAACGCATCTTCCCGCTGCACTCGCCGATCATCGACAAGATCGAGGTGGTGCGCACGGCCCGCGTGCGGCGCGCGAAGCTCTACTTCCTGCGGCAGCTGAAGGGCAAGGCGGCGCGCATGAAGGAGCAGAAGCGGGTGGCGCCGGCGGCCGCCCCGGCGCAGGCGCGGTAGCCCGAACGTCGCCGCCGTGGCCCGGCGCGCGCTGCGCACCCTCGAGAACGCCATGCGGCGATGGGGCTTCGTCCTCGTCGCCGGCGTGGACGAGGTGGGGCGCGGCTGCCTCGCCGGGCCCGTCGTCACCGCCGCGGTCGTGCTCGATCCCGACCGGCCCGTCCCCGGGCTGCGCGACTCCAAGCTGCTGACGCCCGCCGCCCGCCTCCGGCTGCGCGACCTCATCGTCGCCCGCGCCCGCACGTGGGCGATCGGGGAGTGCTCGCCGGCCGAGATCGACCGCCTCAACATCCACCGCGCGTCGCTCGAAGCCATGCGCCGCGCGGTGATGGCGCTGGTCCCCCTGCCCGACTTCGTCCTCGTCGACGCCTTCCACGTCCCGGGGCTGCCGATGGCCCAACGCGGCATCGTCAAGGGCGACGCCCGGTGCGCCGCCATCGCCGCGGCCTCGATCCTCGCGAAGGTGCACCGCGACGCGGCGATGTGCGAGTGGCACGCGCGCGACGACCGGTACGGGTTCGACCGGCACAAGGGCTACGCCACCGCCGACCACCTGGCGGCGCTCGCGCGGCACGGCTACTCCGGGATCCACCGCCGTTCGTTCCGGCCGCCCACCCTGTTTGATACGATGGCGCCGGGCGCCGACTGACCGGCCCCATTCCCGGTTCCCACACTTGGCAAGCGAGCGAGACGAGCGGCTGCGCCGGGCCGAGCGGGCCGTGCGGCAGGGACAGGTCGAGGCGGCCATCGCCGAGTACGGCGCGCTGGTCGCCGAGCAGCCCCGCGATCTTTCGTCCGCCAACGCGCTGGGCGACCTGCTCGTCCGGGCCGGGCGCACGCCCGAGGCCCTGCCCCTCTACCTCCACGTCGCCGACAGCTACCAGCGCGAGGGCTTCTTCTCCAAGGCGGCGGGCTTCTACAAGAAGGTGCTCAAGTTCACGCCCGACGACGAGGCCGTGACGCTGCGGCTCGCCGACGCGCTCGCGCTGCAGGGGCTGACCGTCGAGGCGCGCGCGCAGTTGACGGCCGTCCGGGACCTGCGCCGGCGCCGGGGCGACGGCGCGGGCGCCGACCAGGTGCTGCTGCGCCTCGCCGACCTCGACCCGCGCGACATCGCGTCGAGAGTGGACGCGGCCCGCATGCTGGTGCGCTCCGGCGACCCGTCGGGGCTCGAGCGCCTCGCAGGGTTGGTCGGGGACTTGCGCGAAGCCGGGAGCGGCGCCGACGCCACCAGCCTGCTGCTGGAGTGGGCGGACCACATGATCGCCGCGAACCGCGCCGACCTGGCGGCCGCCGGCCTGCGCGACCACCTCTCCCTCGTCCCGGATGATCTGCAGGCGGCCGAGCGCCTCGTGAACCTGTACGAGCACAGCGGTGCCGAGGCCGATGCCGACGCCCTCGCCAGCGCACAGCGGGGGCTGGCCGACGCCTGCCTGCGCCTCGGGCACCTCGACCGGGCACGCGAGGTGTTCGAGGACCTGGTCCTCGACGATCCGGACGACCCGGGGCACCGGGCGGGACTCGTGGCCGTCCTCACGCGACTGGGCGACGTCGACCCGTTCGCGACCGTCGAACGCCTGCTCGACCTGGCAGAGGTGGACGAGGACGACCCGCTGCTGCCGCCGGTGACGGCGGGCCCCGCCGGCGGGGGGGCGGCGCCCCCGGCGCGCGCCTCGGACGAGGTGGACCTGACGGACGCCCTGGAAAGGCTGGCCGCCTCGGAGGACGCGGACCCAGGCGGCACGCCGTCGGCCGCGCCGCTCCCCGAGCGCCCCGAGACGCTCGACGACGTGTTCGAGCGCCTGCGGCAGGAGGCGAGCCCGCGCCGGGGCACCGAGGGCCGCCAGCAGGTGGCCCTGGGCCGCACGTACCTTGCTGCCGGGCTGGTGGAAGCCGCCATCGAGGCGTTCGGTCGTGCCGCGCTCGATCCGGACGCACGCGCCGTCGCGGCCGTGGCGCTGGCCGAGGCCTACGAGGAACTCGAGGACGGCCCCACCAGCCTGGAGTGGCTGGAGCGCGGCGCCGACGCCGCGGAGAGCCCCGAGGCCGAACGGGCCGACGCGATGCGCCGGCTGGCCGAGGCGCTCGAGGGCCGGGCCGAGCCCGAGCGGGCGCTGGCCGTGTGGTTGGAGTTGGCCACGCTGTGCCCGGGTGACGCGCGCGCCGCGTCCGCCGTGGCCCGCCTGTCCGCCGATTCGCGGAGGCCGTGATTCATCCCTTCAGCCGATTCCTGTCGTTCGTCTACCTGCTCGAGGCCGGGCTGCTCCTGCTCGTCGTGCCGTGGACCGTCTTCTGGGAGCGCAACTACTTCCTGGAAGGCACCGTGGCCGGCGCGCTCCTCACGCCGCACGCGGTTCGTGGGGCCATCTCGGGCGTGGGCGCCATCTGCCTCGTGGCGGCCGTCGCCGAGTTGCGGGCGCTGTGGTTGCGTCGCCGCAACGGCGACCGGGGCGTCGCGACCCAGCCAGACGATCCCCCGGCACTCGACGGGCTGCCGCCGAACTGACGGACTGGCGCTGGGCGAGGGCGCTGGTGGGCCCTGTTCCGTTGACACCTTCCAAGGCGTTCACTACAGTCGAAGGTCGTCGAGTCCGAGATCTTGAGGCAGAGGAAGACCCCGTGGACGTCAAGTCATCGTTCGGCGCGAGATTGAAGGCCGCCCGTGAGGCCCGCGGAATCGCGCTGCGCCAGGTGGCGGCCACGACGAAGATCTCGGTGGCCGCCCTCGACGCGCTCGAGCGCGACGACCCGTCGCGCCTGCCCGGCGGCATCTTCTCGCGCTCGTTCGTGCGCGCGTACGCGTCGGAGGTCGGGCTCGACCCCGAGGCGACGGTGCGCGAGTTCGCCGAGCGTTTCCCCGACACGGTGCAGCCGCTGCGCAACGTGGCGGAGCTGGTGCCCGCTCCCGAGCCGGGCAGTGGCACGTCGTGGTGGCGCGGGGCGGTGGCCGCCCTGTTCCTGGTCGTCGCCGCCGGCACCGGCGTGGTGATGATGGGGTGGGCCGACGGCTGGCGCGTCGCGCCGGCCGCACCCGCGGACCAGCCCGCCGTGGCGTCCGCGCCGCCCCTCCCCGTGGCCGACACCGACCTGGGCGCGCCCGCGCCGACTGGTGCCGTCGCCGACCCGGCCACCCACGACGCCGCGGCCGCCCCCCAGGGCGACGACCCCACCGTGGAGCCCGCGGCCCACGTTCCCGACGTCTCGCGCCTCGTCGCGCTGGGCGCCGACGAGCCCATGCGCCTGGCGATTCACCCCGTGGGGCGCTGCTGGGTGCGCGTGGTCGTGGACGGGCGCGTGGTGCTGGCGCGCGAGTTGGCCGCCGGCGAGCGCGCCGAACACGACGCCGTGGGAGAGATCGTGCTGACGGTTGGTGATGCCGGCGCCTTCGCCTATTCGCTCAACGACGTGCCGGGCCGGCCGCTGGGCGCCTCGGGCAAGGTCGTCACCATCCGGATCAAGCGGTCGAACCTCACCGACTTCGTCGCCTCCTGAGCGGCCGGGCATGGATCCCGGCCTGCACTCCCCCCTGGTCGCCTGCTTCGTGCGCGGTGACGCGCCGCGCGACGTGCGGTTGCTCGCCGCGCGCGGGGCCGTCGCGCCGCGCGCGCACGAGCAACTGGCGCTCCTGCTCGTGCTGGCCGACGACGAGGACGTCGAGGTGGCCGGCCTGGCGCGCCTCACCCTCGAGATGCTGCCACGCGAACCGCTCGTGGCCTTCCTCGCCCGGCCGGACGTGCCGGTCCCCATGCGCGACTGGTTCGCCGGGCACGGCGTGGTGGTGACGGGCCAGGCGCCCGGGTCGGACGCGCCGGTGCTGCCACCACCAGACGACGGGCTCGACGTGGCCGACGTGGTGGAGGAGGCCGAGGCGGTGGAGACGACCGGGCCCCGGAAGAAGCGCCTGCTCTCCACGCTGTCCGTGATGGAGCGGATCAAGGTGGCCATGCAGGGCACCCGCGAGCAGCGCGCGGTGCTGGTCCGAGACGCCAACCGCCTCGTCGCGGCGGCCGTGCTCAGCAGCCCCAAGCTCACCGAGTCGGAGATCGAGGCGTTCGCCCGCGCCACCAACGTCACCGACGAGGTGCTGCGCGTGATCGGCACCAACCGGAGCTGGGTGAAGTCCAACGCGGTGGCGGGCGCGCTGGTGAAGAACCCGAAGACCCCGCCCGCGATCTCCCTGCCGCTGGTCTCCCGCCTCACCGAGCGCGAGCTGAAGATGCTCGTCGTCGATCGCAACGTGCCGGAAGGCCTGCGCCTCCAGGCGCGAAAGCTGCTCGCCACCAACGAGAGCCGGCGGCGCTGAGGTTGGTTCGCCCGAACGGTCGTCGGTCAGCAACTGCGAACCACGGGACCTGGCCACCTTCCGCAGGAGCGTCCATGGGCGATTCGGATGCCAGGGACCCGTCGCCGGTCGACCCGTTGCCCTCCCCGGTCGAAGGGGCCGGAGTCGCAGGCTGCGGCATTCTGGGCATCCAGTGCCGTCAGTGGCCAGTCAGCGTGGGTGACTTCCACGCTGGACTCCTGCAGGTCATCCTGGCGCACGAGCGCGATGACCCAGGGCTCACGGTGTCCAACGTTGGTGGCTGGCACTCGCATCCCGATCTGCACCTGTGGGCGGCCCCCTGCGTTGCCCCACTGCTCGAACGAATCCGGGCGGCAGCGGCTGGCGTGACCGCCGAACCCATGCGAATGCACGCATGGGCCAACGTGCTGCGGAACGGAGGGCATCACCTGGCCCACCGGCACGGTGAGGCTTGGTGGTCAGGGGTGTACTAAGTTGCCGCGGGCGACCGGAACTGCGGGGGGGCCATCACGTTCGCCAAGGGCGGCAACTGCGAGACCATCACGCCGCAGGACGGGCTGATGCTGCTGTTTCCCGGTGCGCTTCTTCACAGCGTCGCCACGTACTCCGGTGTGGCGCCACGGGTGTCGATCGCCTTCAACCTATTCCCCTGATCTTGGGTTTCGCCGCGTACACTTCCGCGAACCACTCCTTATCGCTGAACCCGCCCACCACGCCATCCAGCTCGCGGTCGCCAAGCAACCCATCGAGTTCGGCCTGAACGGATTCCGCGCGCAGCACCCACCCAGCCGAGTGCGCAACCTGGACGATGGCGTGGCTGGCCTCGGGGCCCTCGAGGGCGACCCGCAACCGCTCCTGAAGCGCGGCGTCAGTCCGGGCATGCGCGAGAAACTCCCGCAGCGATCGGTGCATGAGGGGCTCCAGATGTCGTGTCGAGTGGCGGAATTCTACATGCGCGCCTGGACAGTGACAACCGACCACTTCAGCGACGCTGCGGCGACGGCCGCGCGGTCGATCGCAGGGGCCAACCCCGCCGTCCCGCGCCCACCAACGAGCGAGAATGTTTCTGGTCCTGCCGCGAGGACAGTCCGGGTCGACGTGAGGCGCCACGCCCCTGGGCCGATTGCCGGGTTAGCCGCGCCTGGCGGGCCGCGGCACCGCCGCCCGCTCAGGCCTCGCGGCGGCGGCGCGCCCTGGCCGAGGCGGGCGCCCGGTCCCGGCGCTGGGGGGCCGGGCGCCCCTTCGGGCCGCCCCACTCCTTGCGCATCTCGGCGAGCCCCTCCATGAACACGGCGGCGCGCTCGCGCGCCGCCTCGTAGGGCAGCGCCTTCAGCAGGTCGATCGAGCGCGCGAAGTCGTCGAGGATGCTAGCCGGCGTCGCGTTGAAGTCGAGCGTCCTG
>JADHED010001276.1_pt1 | contig 22169 bp, 16 predicted proteins | sample 8952041 | NCBI WGS metagenome assembly JADHED01 (sample SAMN16124423, study PRJNA663239) | bioreactor sludge metagenome | isolation source: sludge (control) | place: India:Bengaluru | collected 2018-09-08
CTCGTGGTGACGCGCGGCACGGTCCGCCGTTTGCTTCGATAATGCGTAAGACGATGACGACTTCCTGGGCGGACCCCTTCGAAGCCGAGCTCGGGCGCCTCCCGGAGAAGCTGCGGAGATTTTTCCTCTCCCGTGGGGTTCGGACGGAGGACGAGGCGTGCGACCTCGTCCAGGAAACGCTCCTGCGGGTCCTGCAGCGGGCAAGCCGCGGCGAGCCTCTCGAGTCTCCCGAGGCGTTCGCGCTCGGCGTCGCCAAGAACGTCTTCTTCGAGTACTGCCGGCGAGTCCAGAAGGCGAACAAGCACGAAGGTCTCTCCGGCGTCCTCGACCTCGCCGGCACGGAGGACCCGCTCTCCGACGCGCTCTCGAGCAGCCGCCGCCTCATCGTCCGGAAGGCGCTCGAGCTCCTCCCCGCCCGGATGAAGGAGCTGCTCGTCCGGCGATTCGTCGAGGAGGTCCCCTCGCGGACGATCGCCCGAGAGGAGGGGATCACGACCGACGCCGTCGACATGCGCGTCTACCGCGCCAAGCGAGAGCTGAGAAAGAAGATGGACTCCACCGCCGCGCGCGCCGCCGTCCGGGCCCAGCGCGAGGAGGAAGCCCGGCGCGGTCCGGACGACGAAGGGAGCGAGAAGTGAGCCGCGAGCCCGCCGTGGACCGAGGCCGAATCCGCGGCTACCTCCTTCGGCGCCTCGGGGACGACGAGCGCCAGACCTTCGAGGAGTCTTACTTCGCCGACGACGCTCTTCTCGACCGCGTCGAGGCCGAGGAGGACCTCCTCGTCACTGACTACGTCCTGGGACGCCTTTCCGAGGAGGACCGGCGGAGGTTCGAGCAGGCGCTGCTCCGGACGCCCTACTACCGCGAGCGCGTCGAGACGACCACGCGGCTCCGACGGCGGATCGCGCGGGACCAGGGAGTCCGGAAGCTCGGCCGCGGCGCGGCGCCCCGGCCGGGCGGCGGACTCTTCCCCGGTCGCACGGGGATCGTCGTCGCGTTCGGGCTCCTCTGCGTGCTGCTCCTCGCCGCGCTCGTGACCGCGCTCCGGCTGAAGGAGCAGCTCGCAACGCTCCGGACCGAGCTTTCGACCGCCGCGCCCGTCGCCGTGACTGCGGCCGGGGGCGGCGTCGTGCCTTCGACCCCGTCGATCGTCCTGCAGCCGACTGGGGGCGCCGGCGTCTCCGTCCGACGCGTTGAGCGGCTCGCCGGGTCGCCGCTCGTCCTGGTCTTCCCGCGCGATCTCCTGCCGGACGGCGCGAAGAGCTGGAGGGTCGTCCTGCGGGAGGAGTCGGGCGCGGTCAGCTGGGACAGCGGGGAACAAGTCGTTCCGGCCGCGGCGTCGGCCGACCTCGCCGTCCGGCTGCCGTCCGGCGTCCCGGCGGAAGGGCGAAGCGGTGCGACGCTCTGGGCCGGAGGGACGCCCGTCTTCTCGGTCCTCCTCCAGATCGTCGAGCCGCATCCGGCCGCTTCGCGTTAGGTCTCGCGGGAGTCCGACACTACGGGGCGAAGGGTGAGTCCGATTCCGTTTCCGCTCTCTCCTCCCTGACCCCGGAAGGCGCCGCGTCCCCTCCGCGGCGCCGGCTCCTCCCTGCGCCCCGCCCGGGTCCCTCCCGCGGCGGGGCGTTCCTCCTTCTCCTACCGGTCGGTCCAGGTCGGCGGACGCCCTTCGAGCGACGCCCTCACCCCTTCCGCCGCGTCCTCCGTCTTCATCAGCTCGCGCGAGAACGTCCTCTCGACCGCCGACAGAGCCGCGAGGAGGTCGCCCGAGCAGCCCTGGTTGAGGGCCCGCTTCGCGAGCCGAAGCGAGGAGGCCGAGAGCGTCTCCAGTCTCGTCCTCATCGTGTCGAGGGCTTCGATGAGATCTCCCGGGTTCACGAGGGCGTTGAGCAGGCCCCGCCTCTCCGCCGCTTCGGCCGTCATCGCGGCTCCGCACAGGATGAGGTCCGCGGCCTTCGTCCTCCCCGTCCGGCGCTCGAGGAGGACGGCCGCGACGGGAGGAAACGAGCCGCGATGGATCTCCGGGAAGCCGAACGTCGCCGTCGTCTCGGCGAAGACGAAATCGCACGCGAGCGCGAGCTCGGCCCCGGCGCCGAGGGCGCGCCCCTGCACGAGCGCGCAGGTGGGGACCTCGCAGGTGAGGAGGAAGCGGACGAGGGAGTGCCACGCCTCGAAGAGGGCCTCGGACCGTCCGTCGCCGGACGGGAGGATCTCCGTCCCGTTGCAGAAGTCCTCTCCCCGCGCCGCGAGCGCCACGAGCCGGACGTCCCGTCGGCGCGCGACCTCCCGAAGGCGCGACTCGAGGGAGACGACGGTCTCCCGGTCGAGGACGTTCTCGGGAGGCCTGTGAAACGTGACCGTCGCGGACCTTCCGTCGACCGTGACCGAGACGCCGCCGTTGCCCATCGCGTCGTCCTCCTGCCGCGGCGACCGGACCGCGCCCGGAAAGCCTAACGGAAAAAGACCCCGCTCGGGAGGCGGGGTCGACGATCGCGATGATGGTCGGGGCGAGAGGATTCGAACCTCCGACCCCACGGTCCCGAACCGTGTGCGCTACCAGGCTGCGCTACGCCCCGACGGAAGCGCGGACGCGGAAGATAGCACGACCCCTCGCCGAAGGGAAGCCGCGAAGGCTCCGTGCGGCCCCTCGTCGCCGGCGTCAGGGCGCGGCGGACGCGCCGTAGCCCCTGGGGTCGGCCACGCCGACGAGGCTGCCGTCCGGCGCGAAGGAGACGGCGTGGACCTTGCCGATCGGACCGCGCTCCCTCGGGACATGCCCTCGCCCGCGAAGCCCCTCGAGGAGCTCGGCGGGCGCGCGGCCTCGCTCGAAGAAGACGACGTCGGGCGTGTGCTGGTGGTGGAGGCGCGGCGCCGCGACGGCCGAGGCCAGCTCCTCTCCCCCGGTCGCCCGGAGGAGGACCTGGAGCACCGTCGTCGGGATCGTCGATCCTCCAGGCGAACCGACGACGAGGAGCGGGCGCCCCGACTTCTCGACGATGGCCGGAGCCATTGAGGAGAGGGGGCGTGCCCCGGCCTGCACGGCATTCGCGCTCCCCTGGACGAGGCCGTAGAGGTTCGGCGTCCCCGGCGCCGCGGCGAAGTCGTCCATCTCGTTGTTCAGCAGGACCCCGGTCCCCGGAACGATCGCCCCGTTCCCGAAGGAGCCGTTCAGCGTCGTCGTCAGGGAGACCGCGAAGCCGTCCGGAGTCGCGACGGAGAGGTGGGTCGTCTCCTCTCGCTCGCGCGGGAGACCTCCCGGAACGGAGGTGGAGGGTGTGGCGCGGTCCGGGTCGATCGCCGCTCCGTGCCGGGCGAGGCGCGCCGGCTCGAGAAGCTCCGCCAGCGGGACCCCGACGCAGTCGCCGTCGCCGAGCCACCGGTTTCGGTCGGCGTACGCCCGCCTTTCCGCCTCCAGGAGGAGGTGGTACCCGGCCGCATCCGGACGGAAGGGACCGGTGCCGCGCGCCACCTCGAGCTGGGCGAGGACCGACCGGAGGACGAGACCGGCAGAGGACGGAAGGGGCATCGTGTGGACGACGACGTCGCCGAAACGGATCTCCTCCGGCGCGCGCCAAACGGGCGCATATCCGGCGAGGTCCTCCTCCGAGAGGACGCCGCCGTGCGCTCTCACGTACGCCGCGATCCGAGCGGCGATCTCGCCGCGATGGAACGCGTCGGGCCCTTCCCGCCCGATCCGCGCGAGCGTCGCGGCGAGCTCCGGCTGCCTCAGCAACGTGCCTGGAGCGAGAATCCGCCCCTCCGAGAAGAAGATGCGCCGCGTCTCTCCCCAGCGGCTCAGGAGCTCCCGTTCCTCTTCGAGGTCGGCGGAGAGCCCGGCCGGAACGACGAAGCCCTCCCGCGCGAGGCGCTCCGCCGGCGCGACGACCTTCGCCCAGGGAAGCCGCCCGAGAAGGCGATGCGCCTCGGCGTAGCCCCGGACGGAGCCGGGCGTGGCGACCGCGAGCATCGTCGACGTGGAAGAGCCCGCGACCGGCCGGCCGTCCTTCCCGAGGAACATGCCGCGCGTCGCACCAGCCGGCGCCGTCTCCCGGAAGTCGAGCGCGCGAACGACACCGTCGGGCGTGCGGACGACGAGGAAACCGCCGCCCGCGAGGTTCCCGGCCTGGGGATAGACGACGGCGAGGGCGAGCGCCGCCGCCAGCGCGGCGTCCATGGCATTGCCGCCGGCCGCGAGGACCTCCGCGCCCGCCCGGGATGCCTCGGGGGCGGCGGAGACGACGACGCCGCGCCTCGAGGCCAGGACCTGTGCCGCGCCGCGCGGGTCGGCCGCGCCCGAGGGGATCCGCTCGTCGCCGCGGGCGACCGCGGCGAGGAGCGGGAGAGTTGCGAGCGCGAGAAGGAGAGACCTAACGGAGCCGGACGACGAGCTTCTTGTCCGCATTCAGCTCGAGGAGCAGCGTGCGCGTCTCGCCGCCCGGGACGACGAGGTCGACCGCTTCGTAGCCGTTGAAACTCCGGTTCGTCGGAATGGCCCAGGCCTTGAAGCTCGCGCTTCCCGAAGGCACCTCGATCGTCCCCTCGACGAGACCGCCCGCGCTCTTCCGTCCGAAGTCGAAGTTCCTGCGGAAGACCTCCTTGTCGTCCCGCCGGATCATGACGTAGCCCTCGGGAGCCGGGCTCTGGAAGACGATGCGCAGCCGCGCGACGCCGGGCGTCGGGGTCGCCACCCTGGGCGGCTCCACCGGGACCGCGGCCCGCGTGACCGGCACCGGCGTCGGGACGGGGGTGGGGCGCTTGCGGCGCACGGCCTCGGCGGCCGCCTTCTTCTGGGCGGCGGCCTGCTCGGCCTGCGCCGTGTTGACGGATTCGCGGAGCGCGAGCGCTTCGGCGTTCTCCGGCTGGAGGAGCAGGACCGCGGCCAGCTTGTCGAGCGCCCGGTCGAAGTCGCCGAGCTCCGTGGCCTCGCGCGCGGCGGACATCGCGGCTTCGACCTCGCGGTTGAGCTCCTCCCCGGACTGCTGCACCCGGGCCATCTCCTCGGCCCTGGCGATGGCCGAGCGAACCGCCTCGGAATCCGGCTTGCGCCGGATCAGCTCCCGGAACTTCTCCAGCGCCGCGGTCGGCTGTCCGGCGTCGAGGAGCCGGGTCCCCTCGTCCATGAGGGCCTTCAGCTCTCGCACTTCCTTCTCACGGAGCTCGTCGACGGCCGCCTGGGCTTCGACCTTCTTCTTCTGGGACCAGAGGACGCCCGTCACGACGGCGCCGGCAATCGCGACGAGGGCGATGATGAGCGCGACGAACTTCAGGTTCACCGAGCGCTTCATCAGGGGGCCGGGCGATGATGAGCGCGACGAACTTCAGGTTCACCGAGCGCTTCATCAGGGGGCCTGCCGGGGGCGTGGGCAGCGCGGGGAGAGGCTCCGGAATCGGAGCGAGCTCCACCGGGGGAAGCGTCGCGGCTGGAGGCGCCGGGGCGGCCTTTGGAGCGGCCTTCGCCGCGGTCTTGGGGCCGGCGGGCGCACTGGCGGCGACCGGAGGCGCCGGCTTCGGTACGGCAGGCGAGGCGGGCGCGCCGGTCCGCGCCAGCTTCATCGCGTCGACGATCCGCTCCGTCGCGCCTTCGTCGCCCTTCGCGTCTCCTGCGGTCTGCGGACCCGCCGGCCGCGCCACCGGCGGGGAGCTCGGGGGCGGGAACGGGCTGCGGAGGATCTCCGTCGGACGGTCCGGTCCGGCGGGCGCAGGCGCGGCCGGAGAGGAAACGCCGCTCTGCCGCGGGGCCGCAGCCGGCATCGAGCTCGAGACGGGCGCAGGCGCAGCGGGCGGTGCCGGCACGACCGGAGGGGGCGCGATCGGCTTGAGGATTTCCGTCGGTCGGTCGAAGACCGGCGCGGGCGTCGGGGCTGCAGAGGCTGGCGGCGTCGCGACGCTCTGCGGCGCGATCGGCTTCAGGATCTCGGTCGGCTGATCGATCGGCGGCGCCGGGGCCTCGGACCGGGCGGGAGGCGGTACGACGCGCAGGATCTCGGTCGGTCGATCCGCGATCGGCGAGGGAACGACCGGCGGAACGGGCGCGACCGGTGGCGTGGGCGGTGCCGGCGGTGCGGGAGGAACGACCGCATTCAGGATCTCGGTGGGCCGATCCGCGACAGGAGGCGCGGACAAGCTCGGAATCGCGTCGATCCGGAGGATCTCCGTCGCCCCTTCCGGTCGCCGATCGGACGGAGCCTCGTCGAACGGTGAGACCGCGAGTCCGGCCGGGGCCGCCGGGGGCGGCAGGGCCGCCTCGACCACCTCCGCGCCGGGAAGGGACGCCTCGACGTCGACATCGGCCGTCACCGGAGGCGGCGGCGGGGGCGGCGGCGGAGCGCCCTTCTTCGAGCGCGTCGGCTCGTCGAGCTGCCAGTCTTCCGATCCGCCTGAACGTGCGTCTTCTCCACCTCCGGCGTTCGCCGGAGCCGGGGCGGCCACGTAGGCCGTCGCGGGAAGCGGCCGGTGGACCTCGCGGGTTGCGAGGTCGTCGTCCGGCGACCTCAGGCCAGCGGCCGAAGTCGGTGCGGGGGCCCCGGGGGCCGCCGCGAGGATCTCGAACGGCGACCTCCCCAGGGCCGGAGTCGCGGGCATTGCCGGGGCCGGGGCCGGCAGCGTCGACGGCGGGGCCGTCACCGTGGCGACGGGGCCGAGCTTCTCGGCCTCCGCGACCATCTGCCCGAGGTCGCGGAGCATCTGCCGCTCTTCTTCCCGGGCCTTGAACTCGAAGAGGGCGAGCGCGAAGTCGTTCCCGCGCTGGAAACGCTCCGCGGGGTCCTTCGCGAGCGCCTTGTCGAGCACCCCGGCGAACTCGGCCGGGATCCCGGCGTCGTAGGTCTCGGGCGGGACGAACCGCTCGTGGACGATCTTGTACGAGATCGACGTCAGGTTCTCCGCCGTGAAGGGCTTCTTCCGCGTCAGGAGCTCGTAGAGGACGACGCCGAGGGAGAAGAGGTCGCTTCGGCCGTCGACGGCGTCGCCCGTCACCTGCTCGGGCGACATGTAGTTCGGCGTGCCGAGGAACTGGCCCGTCGTCGTCAGGTTCGACTTCTCGATCTTCGCGATCCCGAAGTCGGTGATCTTCACCTGCCCCTCGGGCGTGATGATGATGTTCGCCGGCTTCACGTCCCGGTGGACGATCCCGCGGCGGTGGGCGTAGTCGAGCGCCTCGGCGACCTGTCCGATGATTTCGGCGATCCGCTCGAAGCCGAACGTCGTCTTCTCGGTGACGAGCTGCTTGAGGTTCTTCCCCTCCACGTACTCCATCGCGATGAACGACGTGGACGTGGCGGAGTCCTCTCCGACGTCGTGCACCGTGACGATGTTCGGGTGGGAGAGGATGCCGGCCGCCTGCGCCTCGCGCAGGAACCGCTCCTGGAACTCCTTCTGCTCGACGTCGTCCTCGCTGACGGCCCGGATGGTCTTCAGCGCGACGAGACGGCCGATGACGGGGTCGCGGCCGAGGTAGACGACGCCCATCGCGCCCTTCCCCAGCTCGCGGATCACCTCGTAGCGGCCGAACCTCTTCGGAGCCCCCGAGGAGAACGCACCGGATACGTTCGGCAGAGATCCTCCCGTACGCGACGGCGGCAAAAGGATGCCGGGAATTTCCCGGTGTGGCGCAGTTTAGGGCCGCGTGAAAGAGGGTGTCAACGCACGAAACGCCCCTTCGGCGAAGCCGCGTCGATCCCTATAATGCAGGCCTTTCGAGAGACCTCGCCAAGGGGGACGAAGCATGAAACAGTATCCCGCAACCGCCATTCGCAACGTGGCCGTCGCCGGCCACAACGGCGTCGGGAAGACCACCCTCGTCTCGGCGCTCCTTCACGAGGCGGGAGCGGTGAGCCGCTTCGGCCGCGTCGACGACGGTTCGGCGCCGACCGATTTCGACCCGGAGGAGATCGAGAGGAAGATATCGATCGGCCTGGCCGTGGCGGCGCTCGAGTGGAAGAAGCACAAGGTCAACCTGATCGACACGCCGGGGTACGGGATCTTCGCGTCCGAGATGATCTGCGCGATGCGCGCCGCCGACGCGGCCCTCGTCGTCGTCGACGCCGTCGCCGGGGTCGAGGTCCAGACCGAGAAGGCCTGGCAGGTCGCCGACGACTTCGGCCTCCCGCGGATGATCGTCGTCAACCGGATGGACCGGGAGAACGCCGACGGCGGCCGCGTCATGGACCAGCTCCAGAAGAAGTTCGGCCGTTCCTGCGTCTGCATCGAGGCCCCGATCGGCCGCGAGAAGTCGTTCCGTGGTGTGATCGACCTGATCGGGATGAAGGGCTTCCTGACGGACGATTCCGGCAAGACGATCGAGGGGCCGATCCCGGACGAGTTCGCCGCCGACGCCGCGACGCTCCACGAGGCGCTCGTCGAGATGGTCGCCGAGGGGGACGACTCCCTCATGGAGACGTTCTTCTCCCAGGGGAACCTCTCCGAGGAGCAGATGCTCCCGGCGCTGCGCAAGGCGATCCACGACCGCAGGATCATCCCGGTCCTCTTCGCCGCCGCCGGCGACCATGAGCGCGGGGTCGAGAAGATCCTCGACGAGATCGTCGAGCTCCTCCCCGGCGCCGACTCCTTCCCGGCCGCCGCCACGGGCAAGGACGGCCAGACGGACGTCCTGACGTGCGACCCGAACGGCCCGATCGCCGCGATCGTCTTCAAGACCATCTCCGACCCGTTCACCGGCCGCCTGACGCTCTTCCGCGTCCACTCCGGGACGATCAAGGCCGACGGGAGCTTCTGGAACACGAACCGGGAGACCGTCGAGCGTTTCGGCCCGGTCTTCTCCCCCCTCGGCAAGACGATGAACACGGTGCCCGAGGTCGCGGCCGGCGACATCGGCGTCGTCGCGAAGCTGAAGGAGACGCTGACGGGCGACACCCTCTCGGCGAAGGAAAAGCCGTACCGCTTCCCCGCCGTCGCCATCCCGGAGCCGGCGATCTCCTTCTCGATCGAGCCGAAGTCGAAGGGCGACGAGGACAAGATCTCGCTCGCCCTCTCGAAGCTCACCGAGGAGGACCCGTCGCTGAGGTTCCACAGGGACCCCGACACGAGCGAGCTGCTCCTGTCCGGCTCCGGCCAGCTCCACGTCGAGATCGCCGTGGCCCGGATGAAGCGGAAGTCGAACGTGGAGGTCATCCTCCACCCGCCGAAGGTCCCCTATCGCGAGACGATCACGAAGCCCGCCGAGGCCCACGGCCGCCACAAGAAGCAGACCGGCGGCCACGGCCAGTTCGCGGACTGCAAGATCCGGGTCAAGCCGCTCCCGCGCGGGAGCGACTTCGAGTTCGTCGACGACATCTTCGGCGGCTCGATCCCCCGCAACTACATCCCGGCGGTCGAGAAGGGGATCCAGGACACCCGGCGCCGCGGCTACCTCGCGGGCTACCCGATGGTCGACTTCCGCGTCGAGCTCTACGACGGCCAGTACCACGACGTCGACTCGTCGGAGATGGCGTTCAAGATCGCCGGCTCGCTCGCCTTCAAGGACGCCATGGAGAAGGCGAAGCCGACGATCCTCGAGCCGATCATGAAGGTCGGCGTCCGTGCCCCGCAGGAGTACATGGGCGACCTGATGGGAGACCTGACGAGCCGCCGCGGCCGCCCCTCCGGCATGGACCAGATCGGCGACGACGCCATCGTGAAGGCCGAGGTCCCTCTCTCCGAGATGCTCTCCTATTCCGCCGTCCTCCGCTCCCTCACCCAGGGCCGCGGCTCGTTCACGATGGAGCTCTCCCATTACGAGGAGCTGCCGAAGCCGCTCCAGGAGAAGCTCATCGCCGAGCGTGCGAAGCTGAAGAAGGCCGAGGTCGAGGCCGAGTAGCTCCGGCGTTCCTCAGCCCGAAGATCCGAAGGGGCCGCGCGAGCGGCCCCTTCTTTCTTGGCCTGGCTTCGGGGAAAGCCCGGCGGTGCGGGTTTCCCCTTTACGCGGAGCGAGCAGAGCGAGCGGCCTCCCCGCGCGGAAGGGGGTACGGGGGAAACCCGGCGGTGCGGGTTTCCCCTTTACGCGGAGCGAGCAGAGCGAGCGGCCTCCCCCCCGGCGGTGCGGGTTTCCCCTTTACGCGGAGCGAGCAGAGCGAGCGGCCTCCCCGCGCGGAAGGGGGTACGGGGGAAACCCGGCGGTGCGGGTTTCCCCTGTCCACTCACGCCCCGTGGATGCCCGCCTTCGAGGACGTGATGAAGTCCAGGAGGACCTTCACGTCGGGTGCGGTCTCCGCCAGCTCGCCGAGCGCCGCGATGGCCGCCGCGTGGTCGTGCCGGTTCCGGTAGAGGATCCGGTACGCCTTGTTGAGCGACGCGACCCGCTCGGCCGAGTAGCCCTTCCGCGACAGGCCGACGCCGTTGATCTTGTAAGCCTTCGTGTCGCGGTCGCTCGACGTCCAGGTGAACGGGAGGACGTCCTTGTTGACCGGCGTCATGCCGCCCACGTAGGCGAACCGGCCGATCCGCAGGAACTGCTTCACGACGACGAACCCGCCGAGGATCACGTCGTCCTCGACGACGACGTGCCCCGAGAGCGAAGCCGCGTTCGCGAACACCGTACGGCTGCCGATGATGCAGTCGTGCGCGACGTGGGAGTAGGCCATGAAGAGGTTGTCGTCCCCGATGACGGTCTCGTGGTGGCCGGTGACCGTTCCGCGGTGGACCGTCATGAACTCCCGAAAGACGTTTCGGTCCCCGACGACGAGGCGGGTCGGCTCGTCCCGGTACTTGAGGTCCTGCGGCGGGCCGCCGAGCGCGGCATGCGAATGGACGACGTTGTCCTCTCCGAGGACCGTCGGCCCGTCGACGACGGCGTGGGCGCCGATCCGGGTCCGAGCCCCGACGACGACGGAGGCGCCGACGACCGCGTAGGGGCCGATCACGGCGTCCGGATGGACGGTCGCGGTCTCGTGGACGATCGCCGTACGGTCGATCGGCATTCAGGCTCTCTCTTCCTGCCCGCAGTCCTGGATCAGGCTCATGATCTCCGCCTCGACGCAGAGCTGGCCGTCGACCCGGGCTTCCCCTCTCACCTTTACGAGCGACTTCTTCCGGGCCACGAACTCCACCGTGAAGACGACCTGGTCGCCCGGCACGACGGGTCGCCGGAACCGGACGGCGTCGAGGCCCGTCAGCCGGACCTGCCGGCGGCGCGGGTCGTCGACCTCGGCGAGCATCATGAAGCCGCCGACCTGAGCCATCGCCTCGACGAGGAGGACTCCCGGCATCACTGGATTGTCCGGGAAGTGCCCCTGGAAGAACTCCTCGTTGATCGTCACGTTCTTGAGGCCGACGACTTTCTGCCCCGGGACGATCTCGAGGATCCTGTCGACGAGGAGGAACGGATAACGATGCGGGAGCGTCCGCAGGATCGCCCGGATGTCGAGTCCGCCCCGGTCCGCCGCGTCGCTCATCGCTTCTCTCCGCCCGGGCGGGCGAGGTCGCGGACGAGCCGCGCCGTCTCGGGGAGCTTCTTCAGCTCGGCATGGACCCTGAAGGCGTCCCGATGCGGCAGGTGCGGGGTTCCGAAGACGGACGCTCCGTCGGGAACGTCGCTGACGATCCCCGTCTGACCGCCCGCCTTCACCCCACGGCCGATCCGGATGTGGCCGGTGGTCCCCACCTGCCCCGCGAGCACCGCCTGATCGCCCACCGTGGTCGATCCGGCGAGCCCCACCTGTCCGCAAAGGACGACGTGGGCGCCGACCTGGCTGTTGTGCCCGACCATGACGAGGTCGTCGATCTTCGTTCCGTCGCCGACCCGCGTCGCCTCGAGCGTCGCACGGTCGATGCACGTGTTCGCGCCGATCTCGACCCCGGAGCCGACCTCGACGCCTCCGACCTGCGGGACCTTCTTCAGGCCCGTCGGCGACGCGACATAGCCGAAGCCGTCGGCTCCGAGGACCGCCCCCGCGTGGACCTCCGTGCCCGGCCCGATCGAGACGTCGTCGTACAGGACGACGTGAGGGTGGAGCCGCGCAGCGGCTCCGACACGGCAGCGCCGCCCCACGACGACGTGCGCCTCCAGCGTCGCGCCGGGTCCGATCTCGGTCCCCTCTCCCACGACCGCGTACGGCCCGACCGCGGCGTCGTCCGCGACGCGGGCGCTGGCGTCGACGATCGCCGTCGGGTGGATCCCCGGGGGCGCGGACCTGCGGGGGAAAACCGACTCGAGGACGCCCGCGAACGCGAGCGCGGGGTCCGGGACCTCGACCACCGTGCGTCCGGGAAACCCGGACGCGGACCGGGCGAGGAGGACCCCGGCCGCCGATGCCGCCGCGGACTTCTCGGCCTTCGTGTCCGCGGCGAACGCAACGTCCCGGGGTCCTGCCGCCTCGAGCGACCTCGCCCCCTCGACGACGACGTCGGCGTCCCCGACGAGCCGCCCGCCGCAGGTGGAGGCCAGCGCGGCGGCGGTCGTCGGCGCGGGGAAGCGGGCCATCCCCCTCTTACTTCTTCGGAGCGGGGGCCGCGGCGGCCGGCTTCGCGTCGGTCTTCGGCGCGGCGGCGATCGCCGTGTTGAACTTCTGGATGACGGCCGCCGTGATGTCGACTGCTTCGTCGGCGTAGAGGAGCCCGCTCTGGAACTTGTTGAAGACGAGCGAGTACCCGAGCTCCTTCGAGACCGCCTCGATGACGGGAAGGACCTTCTTCTCGAGCTCGGTCAGCTCCCGGCGCTGGAGCTCCTCGAGCTCCCGCTGCGCGTCGTCCTGGAAGCGCTTGAGGTCGAGAGCCTTCTGCTGGTAGTCCTTCTGGAGCTTCTCCATCGCCTCTTCCGAGAGCGACTTGCCCTGCTCCTGGATCCTCTTCTCGAGGTCGCGGAGCTCGGTCTGGCGCTTCGTGAGGTCTTCCTGCTTGGCCGTCGAGACCTTCTGGATTCGGGCGAGGCTCTCCTTGCCCACGGCGGAATCCTGGACGATCCGCTGGACCTCGATCACGCCGACCTTCTGGGCGGACTGGGCCGATGCGGGGAGAGCGACGAGTGCGGCCGTCGCGACGACGCCCGCGACGAACATCCGGTTCCGAATCATCTACGTGACTCCTTCTTCCGTGTCTGGCCCCGCGGGAGACCCTCCGGCGGGGCGCGCGATTCTACTGCACCAACCGGTTCCGCCGATCGGCGGACCGTGGCCCCTCGAAGGCCTCGCGGGTATCGGGCGGAATTCCCGCGCGGAGGGGGTCAGGGGGACCGAACCGGGTGCGCCCCACGCGCGCCCGGTTCGAAGGCGAAGCCCACCCGGCGGTCCGGGTGCCCCCTCTAAAAGGTCGTTCCGATCGAGAACTGGAAGTCGCTGCTCTTCTCCGCGCCGCCGGTGAGCGAGGAGCGCGCCCGCGTCGGTGAAGTAAGCCTTGTCGTCGTCGTCGAGCGGATAGATGCTGCCGTACTGGAAGCCGCGGATCGAACGGTCTCCGCCGATCCGGAATCGCTCGAAGATCGGGATCTCCTTGCCGTCGTAGGCACGGATGAAGCCGCCTTCCATGTTCACGGCGAAGTGGGACTTCCGGCCCGTCCGGAAATACGACGTCGCCATGCCGACCGGCTTGATGTACGAGAAGTTTCCGCCGAGCGGTCCGCCTGCGATCGTCGTCGAGAAGTTGAACCGGCGCCCTCGGGTCGGGTCGAACGGGTCGTTCCGGCTGTCGTACCGGTAGCCCGGCGCGATCGCGGAGGTCTTCCCGATGTAATCCGCGTAGGCGGCGGGCGGGATGCCCGACCCCGGAGGCGGAGCCGCCGGGTAGACCTGATAGCGGCTCTTCGTGTCCGTGTATCCGTAGAAGAGCGACAGCCCGTCGAACAGCCCGAGGCCGAGGCCGAAGGACACGTTAATGCCCTTCGTCTCCTGGTCGACGTCGAGGTACTCGAGCGAGCGGTTGAAGATCGAGCCGCCAACCGACATCCGCTTGTCGAGGAACCAGGGCTCCACGAAGGAGAGGTCGAAGAAGTTCGAGTAGCCGCCCCGCTGGAACTGGACGCTGATCGTGTCGCCGCGTCCGAGGAAGTTCCGGGTCGCGAACTGGAATTGCCCGAAGACTCCGTCGAGCTGCGAGTAGCCGGCGCCGAACTGGATCTCGTTCCGGTTCGTGTCGAGCCCCTTGATGGTGACGTCGACGACCTTCTTCTCCGAGTCGACGCGGAAGTCGGGGTCTTCCTCGATCTTGAAGTAGCCGAGCTGGGAGAGCTTCAGGAGCCCCTTCTTGAACGTCTCCATGTCCAGGACGTCGCCCTCGAAGAGGGGGATCTCCCGCCGGAGGACCTTGTCCTTCGTCGTCTTGTTCCCGGTGAACTCGACCCGGCCCACGCGGAACATGTCGCCCTCGGTGACCCGGACGACGACGTCGACGAGGTTCCCGTTGCCCGGCCGCTCGGTGTACTCCGGGTTCATGAAGGCGTAGATGTAGCCCCGTCCGCGGTAGATCTCGTCGAGCGTCTTCATCCCGTCGACGAGAGCCGCACGTTTCAGCGGCTTGCCCGGGCTCCAATCGAAGAACTGGAGGAGGCGGTCGCCCGGGAAGACCGTCGTCCCCTCGACCTTGACGTCGCCGAAGTAGAAACGCTCCCCCTCGACGAGCGGGATCTCGATCCGGGCCCGACGCTTGACCTTGTCGCGGCGGGTCTCGTCGGGGTTCACGACGAACGTCTCGATGACCGGGTCCTTGGCGACGATGTCCTTGTACCCGGCGTTCTGGTAGACCTTCTTGACGGACTCGATGTCCTCCTCGTAGTTCGCCTGGTTGTAGACGTCCTTCGAGTCCCAGAACTGGTAGAAGTTCCGCTGTCGGGTCTTCTTCATCGCGTACCGGAGGCGCCGGTCGGAGAAGACCGTGTTGCCGGTGAAGTCGATCGACTCGATCTTGATCTTGTCGCCTTCGTCGACGAGGAAGACGACGCGCTTCTCGTTCTCCCCCATCGGCTCGAGGGCCGTGTCGACGACCGCCGACCGGAAACCGTCGGCCCGGTAGGCCTCCATGAGGACGCCCTTCCCCTTGGAGACGTCGCTGAGGGAGAGCGGCGACCCGACGCGGATCTCCACCTTCCCCTCCTTCAGCTTGTCCTTCAGCTGGGAGGTCGTCAGCTTCTTGTTCCCGCGGAACTCGAGGTCGCCGATCCGGGGGCGCTCCACGACGACCGCGACGACGCGCGAGCCGCCCGGGACGCTCTCGCGCTCGAGGCGGAGGTCCTCGAAGAGCCCCGACTCCCAGAGCTTCGGGAAGGCCCGGCGGAGCGTGTCTGCGTCGTACGGGTCGCCGACCTTCACCCCGAGGTAGAACGCGATCGTCTCCGCCGTGACGGTCCGGCCGCCTCGAACGGCGATCTCCGCGATCCGCTCCCTCCCGTCGGCCCCCGGAGTCGACCGGAGCTCCGGGGGGGGCGGAAGGGCCCCGGCGAGCGGAGAGGCCGGAGCCTGCGGCCCCGCCGCTCCGGGCCGAAGGTCGAGCGTGGCGGGAGGCGCCGCCGGAGCGGCGGGCGGCTCTCCCTGCGCCAGCGCCGGAACGGAGAACGCGCTGCCGAGGAGGAGGACGAGGGCCGCGGCGACCCGGGCGCCGCCCGCGGGCCGCCGGGACCCGAACGGGGGCGCCGGGGCGACCGTCGCCGGGTCAGGGACGATGCACACTTCCTGCACGTCGCTTACTGCTCGGTCGCCAGGGCGGCCGCCGAGCAGACGAGAACCTTCAGTTCGCTGTCGATCACGGTGACTTCGAGGCACTCGAGCTGCTCCCGGGCGCCGATAAGCAATTCGGATACCGCATCCTCCACGTGGCGTTGGATCGTCCTTCGGAGCGGACGGGCGCCCGAGTGGGCGTCCTGCCCCGACATCGAGAGCAGCCAGTCGACCGCCTTCTCGTCGGCGACGAGCTCGAGGCCCCGATGCTTCAGGGTCTGGGCGACGTCGTCGAGGAGGAGCCGGCAGATGGCCCGGAGGTTCTCCGTCGTGAGCGGGTTGAAGACGATGACCTCGTCGATCCGGTTCGTGAACTCCGGCGAGAACTCGCGGCGAAGCTCCTTCAGGACCATCTCCTCCACCTCGCGGGCGGGCGGCGCGTTCTTGCCGTCGCCGAAGCCGACCCGAGACTGGGTGACGAGGTACTTCGTCCCGATGTTCGAGGTCATGATGATCAGGGTGTTCTTGAAGTCGACCGTGTTGCCGTAGGCGTCGGTCAGCTGCCCGTCCTCCAGGATCTGGAGGAGCAGGTTCGCGATGTCGGGGTGGGCCTTCTCGATCTCGTCGAGGAGGATCACGGAGTAGGGCTGCCTCCGGATCCGCTCGGTGAGCTGCCCCCCTTCTTCGTGACCGACGTAGCCGGGCGGCGAGCCGATGAGCTTGGAGACCGCGTGCTTCTCCATGTACTCGGACATGTCGAAGCGGACGAGCGCCTTCTGGGCGTCGAAGAGGAACTCCGCGAGCCTCCGCGCGACCTCGGTCTTCCCGACGCCCGAGGGGCCGAGGAAGATGAAGGAGCCCATCGGCCGGTTCGGGTTCTTCACGCCGAGCCGCGAGCGCCGGATCGCGCGGGAGATGGCGTCGATCGCCCGGTCCTGCCCGATGACCCGCTTGCGGAGCGTCGTCTCCATGTTCAGGAGCTTCTCGGCCTCCTCGACCTGGATCGAGGTGACCGGGATGCCGGTCCAGCTCGCGATGATCTCCTCGATGTCGCCCCGGACGACCTCGGCCCACGCCCCCTCGTCGAGCTGGGCGTTCCGGGTCTTCTCGATCTCCTCCTTGATCTCGACCTCGCGCTCGCGGAGCGAGACGGCGTGCTCGAAGTCCTTGTCGGAGATCGCCTTCTTCATCTCCTTGACGATCTGGCGGGCCTCGTTCTCGAGGCGCCGCAGGTTCTGCGTGTCCGCCGTCAGGCGGAGCTTCACCTTCGCGCCCGCCTCGTCGAGGAGGTCGATCGCCTTGTCGGGGAAGAAGCGGTCGGGGATGTAGCGGCTCGACTGGTAGACGGCTCGCCTTGTCGGGGAAGAAGCGGTCGGGGATGTAGCGGCTCGACTGGTAGACGGCCGTCCGCACCGCGTCGGGGGCGTACCGCACCCTGTGGAACCGCTCGTAGCGCTCGCGGACCCCTTCGAGGATCTCGAGCGTCTCCTCCTCGCTCGGCGGGTTGACCGTGATCGCCTGGAAGCGCCGGAGGAGCGACCGGTCCTTCTCGATGTACTTGCGGTATTCCTTGAGGGTCGTCGCGCCGATGCAGGCGATCTCGCCGCGCGAGAGGGCGGGCTTCAGGATGTTGGCCGCGTCGAGCGAGCCCTCGGCCGAGCCCGCCCCGATCAGGGAGTGGATCTCGTCGATGAAGATGATGAGGTCCTGGTTCTCCCGGAGCTCCTTCAGGATCCCCTTCAGCCGCTCCTCGAACTGACCGCGGTACTTCGTCCCGGCGACGATGAGCGAGAGGTCCATCGCGAGGATCTTCCGGTTCGCGAGGAAGAGCGGGACCGCGCCCTCGACGATCCGCTGCGCGAGGCCCTCGACGATCGCCGTCTTGCCGACCCCCGGCTCCCCGAGGAGGATCGGGTTGTTCTTCGTCCGGCGCGAGAGGATCTGGATGATCCGCTCGACCTCCTTGTCGCGGCCGACGAGCGGGTCGAACGTCCCCTGGGCCGCGAGGGCCGTCAGGTCGCGCGCGTACTCGGCGAGGAACGGGAGCTCCTTCTTCTGCTTGGAGGCCTCGCGCTCCTTGATGAGGGCGATCGCCTCCTCCCGTACGCCGTAGAGGTTGAAGCCGTGCCCCGTCAGGAGTCGCGAGGCGACGCACGGGTCGACCCGGAGGATCCCGATGAGGAGGTGCTCCGTCCCGACGTAGGGGTGCATCATCGACTCCGCCTCGTGGGAGGCGTAGGCGAGGATCTTCTTCGACTCCTCGGAGAGCGGGAGCTCCTGGGTCGAGGAGACGCGCTCGACGAAGACCCGGTCCCCCTCGATCTCCTTCCGGACGTCGTCGGGCTTCACGTTGAAGCGCGCGAAGATCTCCCGGGTGACGTCCTCTCCCTCCCGGAGGATGCCGAGGAGGACGTGCTCCGACTCGATCACCTTCGAGCCGAGCTTCGAGGCCTCGTATCGGGCGAAGAACAGGGCGCGGCGCGCTTTCTCGTTGTACTTCTCGAACATGGCTCGACCTCGACGAGGCCGCTCGGAAAGCGGGCTTCGACCGTCTCCCGATCCTAGCACAGGGGGTGCCAGCAGCCGGGCGCCGTTCAGGCGGCGGAGAGGCCCTCCGGCGTCAGCGTCCTCACCGATCCGCACCGCGACGCGACGCCGGGGTCGTGCGTGACGAGGAGGAGCGCGCCCGCCCGCTCGCGCGCCGCGCCGAGGAGGAGCTCGAGGACGTCGGCGGCGTGCGCCGCGTCGAGGCTGCCGGTCGGCTCGTCGCACAGGAGGAGCCGGGGACTCCTCACGACCGCCCGGGCGATCGCGACGCGCTGGCGCTCGCCGCCCGAGAGGACGCGCGGGAAGACGCCCGCCTGCCGGGAGAGCCCGACCCGGGAGAGGAGCTCGCGGGCCGCCGCGCGCGCCGCGCCCTCGGGCGAGCCGGCGAGGAGGAGCGGGAGGGCGACGTTCTCCTCGGCGGTCAGCTCGGGGAGGAGGTGGTGGAGCTGGAAGACGAATCCGACCGCTTCCCCGCGCCACTTCGCCCGCGGCTCCGGGGCCAGGGTGGTCCAGTCGCGCCCGTCCACGAGGACGCGTCCCGCATCCGGGCCGTCGAGACCCGCGAGGAGGTGGAGGAGCGTCGACTTCCCGCAGCCCGACGGGCCGACGATCGCCGCCGCCTCGCCCGCGCCGAGCTCCAGCGACAGGCCGGAGAAGAGCTCGACGCGGGCCTCGCCCTCGCCGAAGCCCTTCGCGAGCGATTCGGCCGAGAGCAGCTTCTCAGCCGGCACGGAGCGCCTCCGCCACGTCGACGCGCGCCGCCATCCGCGCCGGGACGAGCGACGCGACGAACGACCAGATCAGCGAGAACGTCCCGACCGCGAGGAGGTCCCGCGGGGTCACCCGGAACGGCACGTGCGCGAGCGAGAAGAGCTGCGCCGGGAGCGGGAGCGCCTTCGTCGCGTCGAGGACGATCGCGAGGAGCGCGCCCACGGCGAGGCCGCAGAGCGTCCCGGCCGCGCCGAGGAGGAGGCCGGCGAGGAGGAAGACGCGGGCGAGGAGGGCGGGCGTCGCGCCGAGCACGGTGAGGACGGCGGCGTCGCTCCGGCGCGTCGCCGCGAGGACGGCCGACGTGGCGGCGAGGTTCAGCCCGGCGACGATGACGACGAGGAAGACCGTCGCGAAGATCGCCAGCCTCTCGAGCTTCAGCGCGAGGAGGAGCGGCCGGTTCGCCTCCTGCCACGTCGTCGCGACCGTGGCCCCGGCGCCGAGCGCCTCCCGAGCGCGGGCCGCGACGGCCGCCGCGGCGTCGGCGTCGGCGAGCCGGAGCTCGTAGCCCGTAGCGCCGGCCACGGGCAGGCCGAAGAGCCGCCGTGCGGCGTCGGCCGGCAGGACCGCCTCCGGCTGGTGCCGCCCCGTCGACGCGACCGCGACATCCTTTACCGCGAGCGAGGCCGTGATCGGGACCGGGCCTATCGGAGAGAGCCGGGAGCGCGAGGAGACGAGGACGACCTCCTCGCCCGGAAGAGCCGAGAGCTGCCGGGACTGGGAAGGGTCGAGCGTGATCCCGTCCGCCCCCTCGCGCCCCGTGAGGACCGCCGGGACCGCCTGGCCGCGGGCCGTGATCCAGCCGCGTCCCCTCACGACCGGCACGACGGCCACGACGCCCGGCAGGGCCGCGAGCGTCCGTTCCGTCCCCTCCTCCCCGGCGAAGTCGGGGCGGCCCGCCGGCGTGACGAGGACGTGCGGCGTCTCCTCGGCGAGCCGCGAGAGGACGTGCGACTGGAACCCGGAGAGGAGCGCGAGCGCGCCGACGAGGGCCGCGACGCCGAGGACGAGCCCGACGAACGCGGCCAGCGCGACGACGCCCACCTGCGCGTCGCGCCTCGAGGCGAGGAGGTAGCGGCGGGCGAGCAGGGCTTCCGTCAGCGCCCCGCCGCCTTCGGCCGCATGAGCGGGAAGAGGATCACGTCCCGGATCGAGCGCGAGTTCGTGAAGAGCATCGCGAGGCGGTCGATCCCGACCCCCTCCCCCGCCGTCGGGGGCATGCCATACGAGAGCGCCTCGACGTAGTCCTCGTCGAAGAGCATCGCCTCGTCGTCCCCCTTCGTCCGCTCGGCGACCTGCGCCCGGAACTTTTCCGCCTGCTCGTCGGGGTCGTTCAGCTCGGAGAAGCCGTTCGCGAGCTCCATCCGGCCGACGAAGAGCTCGAAGCGGTCGGCCGTCCGAGGGTCGTCCGGCCGGGTCTTCGCGAGCGGGGAGATCTCGGCCGGGTAGTCGACGACGAACGTCGGCTGGAGGAGGTTCGGCTCGGCGAGGGTCTCGAAGAGCTCCGCCAGGATCTTGCCGGGGACGTCGCCGAAGCGCTCGACCGACTCGACCCCCGTGCGCTCCGCGGCCCCCTTCAGGCCCTCGAGCGTCCCGAGCTCCTCCGCCCGGATCGGCCCCCCCGCGACGTCCTTCCCGTACTCGACGACGGCGTCCTTCATCGAGAGCCTGCGGAACGGCGCCTCGAAGGAGATCGTCTCCTCCCCCCAGGGGAGCTGCGTCGTCCCGAGGATCTCCCGGGCCGCCCCGGCCAGGAGCTCCTCGGTGAGGGCCATCTGGTCGCGGGCGTCGGCATACGCCGTGTAGAACTCGAGCATCGTGAACTCGGGGTTGTGCTGGGTGGAGATCCCCTCGTTCCGGAAGTTCCGGTTGATCTCGTAGACCTTCGGGAAGCCGCCCGTGATCAGCCGCTTCAGGTAGAGCTCGGGGGCGATCCGGAGGTAGAGGTCGACGTCCAGCGCGTTGTGGTGCGTCACGAACGGCCGCGCCGCGGCCCCGCCCGGGATCAGCTGCATCATCGGGGTCTCGACCTCGAGGAACCCCCTCCCGTCGAAGAACCGCCGGATGTACGAGACGACGCGCGCGCGGATCTCGAACGTCCGGCGCGTCTCCTCGGAGACGATGAGGTCGACGTAGCGCTGGCGGTACTTGATCTCGACGTCCGTCAGCCCGTGCCACTTGTCGGGGAGCGGCCGGAGGCACTTCGCGAGGAACGTCAGCGACTCCGCCTTCACGGAGAGCTCGCCCGTGCGGGTCCGGAAGACGACGCCCGTCACGCCGACGTGATCGCCGAGGTCGAGGTTCTCGAGGAGCGCCCACCCGCCGTCCCCCACTCCGTCCTTCCGGACGTAGGCCTGCACGCGCTGGCGGCCGTCGGAGAGATCGAGGAAGACGGCCTTCCCCATCTTCCGGATCGCCAGGACCCGGCCGGGAACGGCGATTCGCCTCTCCGGCTCGGGCTCGGCCTCGAGCGCGGCGGCGTCGCTCCCGCCCCAGCGGGCGACGACGTCGGAGACGAGTCCGGTGGCGGCGAAACGATTCGGGTAGGCGGGGTGGCCGAGGTCGACGATCCGGCTGCGGGCCGCCCTGCGGTTTCCGACCTGCTCGGCGAGGCTCTGCTCGGGCTGCTGGGGAGTTTCTTCGGGCATCGGGCGCCGATTCTCCGCGCCCCCCCGGCGCGGGTCAAACGAGCGTCCTTCGCCGAGCCGGCTAGGCCCCTCCCGAAGCGCGCGCGTTGTGGAGGAGCCAGAGGCCGGAGAAGGCCCGGAGGAGGCGGAACCGGGAGCGCGTGAGCTCGTTGAGGCGCTCCTGGGGGCCCTCCGTACCGACCGCCTCGAGGCTCTGCCGGAAGCGCCGGTCGAGGTCCTGCGCCCTCCCCAGGCATTCCGCAGCCATCTCGAGGACCCTCGCGTCTTCCGCCGACGCGGCCGGCGCCTTGAGGACCTGGGCCGCCTCGTCGATCCGGAGGCGGAGCGCCGCTCCCTCGATGAAGAGCTCGTCGTTCGCGGCCGTCTCCTGGTCCGGAGCGTGGTCGTCCTCGGACTGGATCCTGCGGGCCGCGCGGACTTCCCACGGCTCGAGGCGGAGCCTCGACAGGGAGCTCCCGTAGGCCGCCTGTCCCGAGCCGGCTCCGGTCTGCAGCATGTCGACGGAGTAGAGGATCTTCGACGCGACCTCGCCGAGAAGCGGGTCCGTCGCGACCGCCGGCTTCGCCCGGGTCGCCTTTTCCGGCTCGGGCGGCGCGATCGCCTCGCTCCGCCCCGGGAAGTAGCCGCTGACGGT
>JADHED010001307.1_pt1 | contig 22152 bp, 21 predicted proteins | sample 8952041 | NCBI WGS metagenome assembly JADHED01 (sample SAMN16124423, study PRJNA663239) | bioreactor sludge metagenome | isolation source: sludge (control) | place: India:Bengaluru | collected 2018-09-08
CGGCTGGCAGAAGGCGCTGGCACGGGCGAAAGCGTGGGAGGACGCTTGAGAGATTGGGTGGGCGCCGCAAAGGCGCGCGATCAGCGATGGACGACGAACCGCCCTACATCGACCCGCGCCTGCCAGCCATGGCGTTCCAGCTCCGGGTCCAGATGCTCCTCCTCCGGGTAACCGATGCAGAGGTAGGCGATGAGCTTCCAGGCGGAAGGCGTTTCGAGGATGGTGCACACTTGGCCGGGATCGAGGATCGAGACCCAGCCCATGCCGATGCCATGCGCGCGGGCCGCCAGCCACAGCGCGTGCACCGCGCCGACCACCGAGTAGGCGAGCGTTTCCGGCATCGTCTGCTGGCCGAGACCGGAGCCAAGACTTGTCGCCGTATCGGCAAACACGGCGAGCTGGACCGGCGCCCGGTCGAGGCCTTCGAGCTTGAGGCGGGCATAAAGCGCCTGCCGCTCGGCTGCGTAACCGGCGAGGGCCGCATGGTTGCAGCGGGCGAATTCCCGCCGGACGGCAGCCCTGCGCTCCGGATCGGTCACGACCACAAATCGCCACGGCTGGCTGTTGCCAACCGAAGGAGCCAAAGCCGCGAGCGCCAGGAGCGCGTTCAGGACCTCGACCTCGATCGGCTCGACACGAAAACGGCGGACATCGCGCCGCCAGCGGAACAGCGCTTCGAGCTGGTGGCAGAAAGCGGTGTCAAACCGGGGCGGCATCGTCGCGGACGAGGGTTGGGTGGGCGGCGCGGCGCTCATGGGATGCGACTTTAGCCGGCCGCACGGCCCCGCCGCCACAGTTTTGCGCGCCCGCCAACCCCTGCGCAGCCGCCTGCAGCCGGCGGCCGGTGCATTCGTGCCGTTTGACATTGAAACCACAAGCGCGCTACGCGTCGGCGCCATCAATGAGGAGGAGTCGTTCCATGCTGTTCGTCCTGGCCGTGCTGGTGAGCCTGGCCGTGGTCCTGCCGCCGGCAAGCGCCAGCGCCGCCCAACCGCCGCTGACCGAAAAGGGAGTGCTGAGCGTGATCAGCGCCAACCGCGATCTCGCGCCCGTGTTCGCCAAGCACGAGGCCGCCATGCGGGCCTATGCCGAGAGCCCGGCAGGCAAGGCGGCGATGGAGAAGGCCGGCGACGATCCCTGCAAGTTCGCCGATGAACAGCGCGCAGTGCCCGGGTTCGCCGAGATGGAGCAGGTCGTGCGCACGCACGGGTTTACCGACGGTGAGGCCTACTGCCGGCAGTCGTTCCGGGTGTTTGCCACTTGTGCAGCCATCGACGCGCAGCGGGAAAACCCCGATTGGCGCAAGCAGATGGGCACGCCGCAGCAGCGCACCGCACGCGCCCGCGAGGAAATGGAGCGCATGCTGAAAGAGATCGACAGCAATCCCAAGATGACGCCGCAGCAAAAGGCGGACATCCGCAAGCAGCTCACCGAGACGATGCGCGATGTCGAGCAGAGCACGTCCGGCGCCCTGTGGAAGGCGATTGACGCCGTCTCCGACGAGGACATGCGCGTTGCCGCGCCGCACTGCACCGCACTCGAAGACTCCGTCGAGCGCGTCACCCCGGAGAAGGCTGCGCCGCCGGCAGCCCGCTAAGGCGGGCACACCGGCGCTGCGGGCTTGCGCTCAGGCGACCGCGGCCGCTGTGCTGTCTGCTGCGCTGACCTCGACCGGCCGCCAGAACGGTGGGTAGGCGCTGAGCTTCGCCCACAGTGCGTCCAAATGCTGCTGCCGGCTATCGGCGGTGTGAGCGTGCCAACCGACGACGAGGCCGGCAGCGTACGCCAGGCGGGTGCGCTCGCGGCCATTGCGCTCTTTCGCGAGCCGCAGCAACAGGCGCCGCGCAACGGCAGCGTCGTTTTCGACGCCGAGGCGGTCTTGCAGCGTCTTCAGGGTCACAAGGAACGGATTGAGGCGGCGGCGCGGAAAAAGCGAGGCGAAGAACTCGGTGGCGTAGCGCAGCTTCTTGATCTCGATGCGCAGCTGGTGCCGGTGCTCGGCGTCGAGGCCGGCGAAATCGGCGCCGCAATTCAGCACCGCCGACAAGAGTTGATCGAGCAGCTGCGAGACCGCCTCTGTTGCCTTCAGCGCTAAGGACGGGTGGGCCGGCGGCCCGAACGGATCGTGCCAACTGCGCCCATCGGCCCAGGCGGCGAGCAGCATCACGAGGCCGGTGTAGCGCTGCGCTTGCAGGGCGGTTGCGGCGCGGGTGTAGCCTTCGTCCTGCTTGGCCTGGGCTTGCAGCAGAAGCTCACCGAGGCGCGGTTCGTCCTCGAACCGCTGCAGCACGGGCGAGAGGGTTTCGTCGAGAAAGACATCCCAGTCACGCGCCGGTGCGAGCTCCTTGAGCAGCCAGCGCAACTCGCCATCGAGATACTGGCACTGGTTGGCGGGCAAGAGATCGCCGAACAGCGCAAGACAGCAGCGCAACCGCCGGATCGCGACGCGCATTTGGTGCGCGCCCTCGATGTGAGCACGCGTCGCCACGCATTCCTCGTTGGCGCGCAGGTGCTCGACGCAGGCAAGCACGATGCGCGACAGGGCATCTTCAAGGATGACGCCCCGCGGCAGGCGCGGCAGGTTTCCCTTGTGGAACTTTCGGCCGCTTTCCCCCCCTGTCGCTGCCGCCTGAGTTTCGTCCAGCGCAGGCGCAGGGTGCATCAAGACCATAACCCAACTCCCGTTCGAACCGACCGCGGCCGCTCGTAAGAACCCTGGGCCGCCCCTTTCGCGGCCGCCAAGCTTGGCCCTTTTGCGCCGGTTCCCTGAGCTGTCATATTAGAGTCCCAATTGGCCCGCGCAAGACTGCACGGCGGACAGCTTTTGCTGCAACGCTGCGACTGCGTTATACTTATATGGTGGGAGGCAAGAAGAGCAGGACCTCTGCCGATGGCAGGGAACGAGACGTTCATGCTGGTTGAGATCATCTACGACCCGAGTTGTCCCTGGTGCTACATCGGTAAACGGCAGCTCGATGCGGCACTCGCCGCCCGTCCCGGCGTGCGCGTGCGGCGGCGCTGGTGGCCGTTTCTAATCAATCCCGATCTGCCGTCGGCAGGCCTTGACCGGGTCGACTTCCTGACCCGGAAGTTCGGCAGCGAGGCGCGGGTCAGCCGCCTCTACCGGGCCATCGCGCACGTCGGCCGCTCGGTCCGGATCGATTTCGACTTCGATCGAATCGACCGTGTGCCCAATTCCCTGCACGCGCACCGCCTGGTCTGCATGGCCGCCCGCGCCGGCCGCGCCGATGCCGCCGTCGAGGCGTTGTTCGAGAGTCACTTCGTCCGTGGCCTCGATATCGGCAACCGGCTGGTGCTGGCACACATCGGCGCCAGCATCGGTCTGCAGCCGACTGCTGTAACCACTTATCTGATGAGTGATGCCGACACCGAACTTGTCCTTGAGGAGAATGCCCGTGCGCAGCAGCTCGGCATCAACGGTGTGCCGGCCTTCGTGTTCGCCGGGATGTTCGTCGTTTGCGGCGCCCAGGACCCGAAGGCGTTGACCCGGATGCTGGACGCGGCGCGAACTGCCGGTGCGGCGCTCGTCCGCCCGCGCGAACTGGTCCGCTAGTCCAAAGCCCTGAGCGCGCGATCTGCCGTCGCTTCTCGGATTGCAGCCAGAAGTCGCACAACGCTCGCCGGCAGCTGACCTGCCGGTCGCTGCTGCCGCAGCCGCAATCTCGTATTCGCGATCCGGCCTTAACGGGTAATCAATTGTCTTGATTGTAAATTACCTTTGGCCCCCACTTTCGTCGCCAGCGACCTTAGGGTCGCTGCGGAATTGACCGAGGAACACGCGAAAGTAGTGATGCACGTCACAGTGATCCGACGTCTTTTCCCATATCTTGCCCAGGAATTTACAACGAAAACACGACGAATATGGAACAGCAACACCTGGACATCGTTCGCGCCTATTATCGCGCCGCTCTCGCGGGCGCCGACTGGTCGGAGCCCCTGACCCTTCTGGGCGATGCGACCGGGGCGGGGGCGTGCATCGTTGTCACCCACAATTTCCGCACGGGCGTGAGCCGGATCGAACACGCGAGTGGGCTTGAAGCGTCGCACATTGCCGCCTTCAATGCAGCGGGCGCACCCGCCAGCGTCTGGTTCCGCGATCAGCGCCACTTCCAGATCGCGCCCTCCGTGGTGAGCGGCCGCGACCTGTTGACCGTGGCTGACCTGGTCGACAGCCCGTTCTACCGCTTTTGGCTGAAACCGCTGGGGCTGCTCGACCACGCGTTCATCGTCCTGCAACGACGCCGGGATGCCATGCGCATTCTGCAATTGGGGCGCGAGGAACGCAACGGTCCCTTTGCCGAGGCCGATCTCGCCCTGCTTCGGCGCCTTGCCGTCGATCTGCATCACGCGACGCTGGCCGGCGAGGATCTGAAGCGCCAGAACGCCACCAGCGAAACGCTGATCTCGGCGCTGAAGGGTATGCCGGTTGGCGTCGTGATCGCGAATGCGGAAGGCGCTGCGCTTGCCACCAACGATGTCGCGCAATCGGTGATCGAGGCCGGCGAGGGCATCCAGGCCACGGCTAACGGTCTCTCGATCGACAGCAACAGCAGGCGCATCAAGCTGCGCGACCTCGTGGCGCAGGTTACGGCACCGGGCCGGACGGCGGCCGAGCGGACGCATCTGATGGCCGTGAGCCGGCATGGCGGCGGCCGTCCACTGGCGCTGCTGTTGACCTCGGCGGGACCGTGCGAGACGGACACCGAGCTCACGCCGGAAGCACCGGCAGCGATCCTTTACGTCGGCGATCCGGACCGGGTCATGGTGTTCGACAACGCTCGCATTGCCAAACTCTATGGTCTGAGCCGGGCGGAATCCCGCGTCGCCGCCCTGTTGGCGAGCGGCTACCGTCTCGAGCAGGCGGCGGATATGCTGGGTGTTGCCTACGAGACGGTGCGCAAGCACTTGAAGCAGATTTTCAGCAAGACCGGCACCTATCGCCAGGCGGAACTGGTCCGGATCCTCGTCAACGGCCCCGCGAGTCTCGCCATCTAAGCCTGCGGCCGGGATCGGACCCGCGGCTGCACCCAGCGCCGGTTTTCAACACCTGCCCCAATCCGTTCGGCCCCGGTCAATTCATCGCGTCCAATCTGTCGGGCCCGAGGGGGCCGGTCCAGGCGCCGGCGGTGCGGAGGCAGTGGGCAGTGCGTACCTACCCGACGGTACCGCCTGAACAGTCCTGCGGCTGGTGCGAATGCCCCGGCGTTCGCGCAAGATAACCGTTGGCCTGCGACCGCCCGAGCGTTTAAGGACAGCCAAGCGTCCGCGCGGATGGGATGAGCGGCGGGATGACTTCCGACGGCTGGATCGTGCTCGGCATTCTGGCGGCTGCGATCGTAACGTTCGCGAGCAACCGGCTCAGGGTCGATGCCGTCGGCCTGGCGGTCCTGCTGGCGCAGGTGCGCGCATCCATTGGCCGTTTGTGTCCGCTTGGTGGCTCTCCTTAAGCGACCCTGCCGCCGGCACGAACCTCTTAGCCGCGACCAATCGCTGCGCCGCGGGCTAAGTCGCGCCCGTGGGGATATGCGCGGGCATCGAGGCAATCACCACTTGCTGACTCAGATCGTCCCAAAAATAGTAGATGCGCAAGCAGAGGCTTGGATTTCGAGTGTTGCCGCCATTCTTAACATGCCACTGAACGTCAATGCGCCTTCCTTGCCAATCCATGCGGAAAGCATCAGCGCCGCATCGTTCATTCTTTATCCCGCTTCCAAGTGAAGTTCGAAGGTCGCCATCGCCTCCGCTCACCCGACCTTCGCGGTAATCACTAGCAAGCCATTGCAAACAGCGCGCGGCGGTTGCCACGTCCTTAAACTGGGGATCCTTAACTTCCCGTCGCGCTCGGGGTGTGAGCGCAACGCGACCGATAAGATGCTCCTCGCACCAATCAGCGAAGGTGCTCCATGAAGCCGGAAGCGGTATATTGGCGTCCGGACTGCCACCGCGTTCTCTCAACTGGGCCGTCAGTTGCTGAATCCGATAGCCCGCTGCCCTCAACTGTTCTTCTGCATGTTCTGCGCGCTCTTCCGCTTCTTTATGCACATCAAAGAGCCATTGTTGGTCCTCATTTGCCTTCTTCAGATCGTCCTTTAAGGCCATGACCTGAGCGTTGGCAGCTTTCAAGCGCTCTGAGGAACTCGCGCCCCGCCGCTCTAGTCGGTCACGCTCACGATCGAGACTGACTTCGCGCACAGCCGCAAAGGTCACGACATCGCGCCCGAGACGGACCCTTCGGAGGCTCTCATGAGCTGCCAACCTCTGCATTCGAGCAGTGACTCGTGCGGCATCCTCCAACGACGCGAACCGGTCAGCCAAATAGAGTTCGTGACCGCCGTACGGATTGGAGCTTTCACTGAAGCCGGGCAGATAGGCTCGAACGGCACCGTTAAAAACCGACAGCTTTTTTCCGAACCGTTGTGTCAGCACCCAAGTGAAGCGCGCCGGCAGAACAACGACCCTCGCAAGCCCTATCGTGGCGCGTCCGAGTGGAACAGGATCGAGGAGAGGTCTTCCCAGATCAGTTGAGATCTCTGGTACTGTAAGAACGAAAATCGGGATCTCGCGTTGAGAATCAACAAGCAGACCGATCAGATCCTCTGCATCCTCATCCGATGAAATGACCCACGGATCGGCGATGAGACTAATTTCGCCCCGATAAAGTTTACAATGACCAGCAATTTGCAAAACAAAACCAGGAACCGCAGGTTCAATCTCCGGCTCCCGCTCTGGCGAACAGACAAGCAACCTAAGCCCAAAACGAACCCCCTGCCCGGGTATTTGGCCGACGGTGACTTCTGTGGTCCAGACCCGTCGTGGAGTTGTCTTGTCGGGATCGTCCGCCCGAACAGCCCAGATGTCACTCGAATTGTCGAGCAGCCGAATACAGGAGCAGACACGGCCTCCAGCAAGATGCTCGAAGCTTTGACCTTTGCTTGCAGAATCCGGCAAGCGGCCGGCAGTTCTATTCTGTAACCACTTAATTACTTCTTTCCTTGCACGAACTGCACAATCAGTTTCTTCTGTCTGTATTAGAGATGCAGCAACACGCAGCACTTCGCGCTCGCTCACGAGGGCAGAATTACCCGTCAGGAGCGGCTGAAGCGCTTCAGCCATCGGCCCATTATTCACTTGTTACTACCCCCTTAGCCACCTCCTCATGGCTTGGCAAGCAATACCAAGCATTGCGGAATCTCGCAATCAACCCGCCGACAGCGGCCTCAAGTGATTGCGTAGTCGGCTGCTGAGTAGCTTACCCGCGCATGACTTGCCATATTACATGATAGCTTCAGCACACCGACGGCGCAAGGGAAGTCAATAGACATGTAGGCAATGTATGACCTGTCCCGCGGCGCTGCGCGATCGACAAAGATGTTGGCCTGCGACCGCCCGAGCGTTTAAGGACAGCCAAGCGTTCGTGCGGATGGGATGAGTGGCTGGATGACTCCCGACGGCTGGATCGTGCTCGGCATTCTCGCGGCTGCGATTGTGGCGTTCGCGAGCAACCGGTTCAGGGTCGATGCCGTCGGCTTGGCGGTCCTGCTGGCGCTCGCCGTCTCCGGCCTGTTGACCGCCGGGGAAGCCATCGCCGGGTTCAGCGATCCCTCGGTGCTGATGATCGGCGGGCTGTTCGTGGTCGGCGAGGCGATGGTCGCCACCGGCGTTGCAGCGATCCTCGGCACCTGGCTGGCCCGGGTCGGCCGTGGCAGCGAAACCCGGCTGATTGCGCTCTTGATGCTGGTGGTCTCGTCGGTCGGCGCCTTCATGAGCTCGACCGGCATCGTCGCCATCTTCATTCCTGTCGTCCTCGGATTGGCCGCCCAGACAGGATCGAGCCGCTCGCGCCTGATGATGCCGCTTTCAGTCGCAGCCCTCGTCAGTGGCCTGATGACCCTGATCGCGACACCGCCCAACCTCGTCGTCAGCGCCGCATTGCAGGGCCATGACCTCCATCCGCTCGGCTTCTTCGAGCTGACGCCGATCGGCGTCGCCGTGCTGGCACTCGCCGTCGCCTACATGGCGACAGTCGGCCGCCGCCTCCTCGACCGGCCCGAACCGAAGGGAGAGCGGGCCACGGTTTCCATCGACGCCTTGTTGGAAAGCTATGACCTGAAAGCGCAGTTCCGGGCGCTCCGGATCGGTGCGAAGTCGGAGCTGATCGGCCGTACCGTGGCGGAAGCGCAGGTGCGCACCCGCTATGGCGTGACCCTGGTCGCGATCGCTGGTGGATCGGCCAGAGCATCCGCCGTTCGGCCCGCGTTGGCGGACGCGGTGACCCGGCGCGGGGATGTGATCTCTGTCGCCGCACCAGCACCCCTGATTGACCGCTTCGCGGCCATCGCCGATCTCCATGAAGAGCAGATCGACGAGCGCTTCCGCGCCGCAGCGCGGCAGGAAATCGGCATTGCCGAGGTGATGCTGGCGCCGGACGCCGCCCTGACCGGCCGGACGTTGCGGGAAGCGCAGTTCCGCAAGCGGCGGGGCTTGACCGTTCTTGCGCTTAAGCACCGCGGCCAAGTGGTTAGCGGCAACCTGATCGACACGCCGGTTCAGGCGGGCGACCTGATGCTGGTCGCTGGCGGCTGGCCGCTGATTGCCAGGCTGCAAGACGACCCGGGCGAGTTCGTCATCCTGCGCCTGCCGCACGAGTTCCAATCGATTGCGCCGGCCCGCACGCGGGCCTCCGTAGCACTGGGCATCCTCGCGGCGATGATCGCAGTCATGACCGCAGGGCTGCTGCCGAACGTGATTGCTGTCTTGCTGGCGGTGCTGGCGATGGTCGCCACCGGCTGTGTCCCGGTCAAGCGGGTGTACTCGAGCGTCGGCTGGTCGACCGTGGTGCTGATCGCGGGCATGCTGCCGCTTGCCACGGCGCTCGAGAAGACCGGCGTCACGGCGGCGATGGCAACCGGGCTCACCCACCTGCTCGCCGATCTCGGCCCCTACGCCATGTTGAGCGCTTTGTTCCTGATCACGGCCGCCGCCGGGCTGTTCGTTTCCAACACCGCAACGGCGGTGATCATCGCGCCGGTGGCGATCGCGACCGCCCAGGATCTCGGTGCCTCGCCCTATGCCTTTGCCGTCACCGTTGCGGTCGCCTGTTCGTGCGCGTTCGTGACGCCGGTGTCCTCGCCGGTGAACACCCTGGTCTTGGAGCCGGGCCGCTACGACTTCAACGACTTCGTCAAGGTCGGCCTGCCGCTGTTGCTGTTGACGCTGGTGGTCACAGTGGCGCTGGTGGGACTGCTCTATCCAGTCTCCCCGTCCTGACACGCCGGCCGGTCCAGGCGAAGGCTGCGCAGGGTGCCGAGAATGAGGCCCGCTGCCGACGCGCCGGCAGCCGACAGAACCAACCCCGCAGTGCCCGCAAGCATCGCCGCGCTGGTAACCCGCCGCCCGCCGCCTGCGAGCGCGCACACGCCGGCGGCAAGGCTGATCCACCCGAGTGCGCCAAAATCGAGCGCCGCGATGAGGCCGCTGCGCAGGGGACACCACCACGGCGCGCCATCGGCAACTTGGCACGCCCATCCCAGCTCTGGCCGCCGGACGACAACGAAGCGGACGGCGAGAGCGAGACCAAGAACCACCAGCGCCAGCGCGCCCTGCCGGATCATAAAGGCCATCGCCGCCCCTCATGCTGCGGCGGCGCGGAACCGGCCTACCGCTTCAGGTCACGCGCCGCTTCGGTCATCTCATCAATCGTGCGAAACGCGGTCGCCGAGGAATTATAGGCGCTTTGCGTCACGATCATGCGCGAAAACTCATCTTCCAGCGACACGTTCGACAGCTCCAGCGCCGAAGGGGTGATCTCGCCGAGGCCATTCTCGCCGGCCTGGCCGAGGATCGCCGCCCCGGACGCGGCGCTCGCCGCAAAGACGTTGCCGGAAAGCGGGTCCAAGCCGTCGGGACTGGCAAAATCGGCGAGCGCGATGGTGTAGAGCGGGCGCGAGAAGCCGTTCTCGAACACGCCGACGACATGGCCCTGGCCATCGAACTCGATCTCACTCAGCGCGGCACCGACGCGACCGTTCTGCTCAAAGCCGCTGACTGCGAAATCGCCGGCAAACTGCGTCAGCTGGCTGACATCGAGTTCGAAGTTCGAGGTCGCGCCGTCTGCGTACGTCACTCCGATCGTATAGCTGGACGGGGTCGTCAGGCTGCCCGTTCCATCGAAGCTGAGGGCTTGTCCGGCGCCCATTGCCGCACCGGCATCGCTGCTGGGCGGCGTGACGGTAATCGTCTCGCCGGAATCTCCGGTCACGAGAACAGACCAGGTGTTCGCCTCCTGAGCCTTGGTGAAGGTGAGATCGAGGGTGTGCGGCGACCGGCCTGAGTCGAGGATGCCCATGGCGTAGGTCCGGTCGGTGCCGACGGCGTCGCTGGCCGGCAGGTTTAGCCCCAGCGCGGCAGCCGTCGTTGGCTCACCGGCATCGGTGAAGGCTCCTGAATCGACGCGCATGGGCCCCAGCGCGCCACCGGCGGCAGTTCCTGCGGCTGCACCGGTGTATGCCCAGCCCTGCAGCGCACGGCCGCTGCCATCGACCAGATAGCCGGCGCTTCCTGCCCCGGTCGCCGCCGTTGGGTCGGAAACCGCCGCGATCGAGAAGGCGCCGTCGCGGGTGTACACGTTGCCGCCGGCACCGTCATCGAGAACGAAGAAGCCATCGCCGTTGATCGCCAGATCAAGGTCGCGGCCGGTGCCCTTGATCGCCCCCGGATCGCTCGCCCGCAGGTGATCGACGGTAGCGACGCCCGCGATATCGGACTGGAACGTGACCGGGGCGCTGCCGGCGGCAGCCGACGGACCCGCCCAGCTCTGGCTGAGCAGCGTCTGGAAGGAGTTCTCGGAGCGCTTGTAAGCCGTCGTCGTCACGTTGGCGATGTTGCCGCTGATGACTTCGAGCGCTCGGCTCTGTCCGGTCATTCCGAGCACGCTCGGCTGAAACCATCCGAAGGCGGTCATGGTGTCGCTCCTGAAGCGCGTGCCGGATGGCAAGACTCCCTCGGCCACGGCGCTGCCAATCGGTGGAGCAAAAGCCATGCCATGCTCCCATGCCGCCGGGACCGGCCGCCGCCGCCGCAAATACGGCTCCCATCCCGGCGCAGACGCTCGGCGGCGGCACTTTCTGCCGGGTCACTTCTGCCTCTGGGCTGCGCCTGCACGCGCCGGAGCGTTTGTTAAGGCGCTGTTAAGGCGGCAGCGGTAACACTGGGTTAGAAGCGCTTCTTTCATGACCAGGATGCGTCCGATGCGAACCAGCGGTGTCAGCGCCAGTCGAAGGATCGAGACCGCACGCCGCGGCAAGGTGTCGTCCGCTGCTGGCAGACCGTTCGCGGACCACCTGTCGGCCGACGCACTCGGCGAGGCTGGGCAGGTCTTGGCGCCAGCCGGCATCGCTGTCATCGATGGCCTGCTGGCGGTGCAGGAGGTCGAGAACGACCCGCAGCAAGAAACGCGCCGCAACGCGCTCCGGCATGGCGCCGAGGTGCTGCAACAGCTCGACGACCTGCGCCACGACATCCTGGCCGGCCGGGTGCCCGAGGCCCGCCTGCGCGCGCTCGCGACGACGCTCGCGTCGCGCATCGCGCTTGCCACCGACCCCGATCTGGCGGTCGTCCTGGAAGAAATCCATCTTCGGGCCGAGGTTGAGTTGGCCAAGCTCGACGCTGCGCCTTGAACCCAGGCCCGGCCAAAGGCCTTGCGGTGGCTCCCGCCCCCGCTACCATAAACCCCTATACGACAATGGGTTAGCGTCGATCCGCGAACAATTTTATGGTTGCGGGCGGAAGCGCGCACCCATATAAAGGCGCGCACTCGTGCAACGATGCGGCAAGAGCCGGCTCCAACTACGGCGTGTTATGGCATGAACGTGCGCGTCCCGTCCGACTATCGGCCGACCGAAGACGAGCCCTTCATGGGGCCGGTGATGCTGGAGTACTTCCGCCAGAAGTTGTTGCGGTGGCGCGATGACCTGTTGGCGGAAGCGAATGAGACGCTGGCTGATCTGCAGGACGGCGCCCCCCTTGAGCCGGACCCCGCCGATCGGGCTTCGAGCGAAACGGCCCGCGCGCTCGAACTCCGCACCCGCGATCGCGCGCGCAAGCTGATCGCCAAAATCGACGAGGCCTTGCAGCGCATCGAGGATGGGACCTACGGCTTTTGCGAAGAGACACGCGAGCCGATCAGCATCTCCCGGCTCGAGGCGCGGCCGATCGCAACGTTGAGCGTCGAAGCCCAGGAGCGCCACGAGCGCCTGGAAAAGACCCACCGCGACGATTAGCAAGCCGCCGCGGTGGTGAGCCGCCCCGGCCGCCCGCTTCCGCCTAGTGGATCGGATCTGACGCTTGCATCCCAAACGTCAGATCCGATCCACTAACCCATTGATCTGGTGGTTCGATTCAGCCAATGGATGGGATTCATCCGTTGGCATCGAACCACTAGAACGGCCAGATGATATCCCACAGCTGCGTGCCCCAGCGCGGCTGCTGCAGATCGCTCAGCATGCCGCGGCCGCCGTAGGCAACGCGCATTTCGGCGATCTTTTCGTGGGTGACAGAGTTGTCGGCCTCGATGTCCTGCTGCCGGACGACGCCGGTGATCAGCATTTCGCGCATCTCGAAGTTCACCCGGATCTCCTGCCGGCCCATGATGACGAGGGTGCCGTTGGGCAGCACCTGCGTCACCATCGCCGCGACCGTCAGCTCGAGCACCTCGCTGCGGTCGATCGCGCCGTCGCCATCGGTGCCGTGATCGGTACCGAAATCCAAAAGCGCACCGCCCTTGTTGACCGCGCGCGGAAAGATCTTGCCGAGCCGGCTCTCATAGCCAAGGGCGGCGTTCAACTCCATCTTTTCGCCGTCGTCGCGCTTGCGCTGGGTTCGGTTCTTGAACTTCGCACTGTCGTCGAGCCGCAGGCGGACCGTCACCGTGTCCCCGACCTCTTTCGCACGGATGTCCTTGAAGAAGGCCCGCGCTCCGGCACGCCACAGCGAATTGGGGTTGTCTTCCGGAACCTGCGCGCGTGGCATCGGCAGGCTGACCGGCTGGTAGTTCGGCGCTGTCTGCGGATTGGTGATCTCGCTTAGCTGCGGTCCTCCTTCGCCGAGGTTCTTGATCCTCTCGACGGTGGTACAGCCAGCCGCAGCCGCAGCCAGTCCGAGTGCGAGCGCGAAGCGAAGGGTGGGCATACCGGGCGCCGCCATTGCCTACTGCCCGCCTGCCTGGTGTCCGCCCGGACCGGCGACGAGAACGACGCCCGGGCCTGTCACGACGCCGCCCACGACCGATTGCGATTGCAGATTGGCGACCCGGATCACATCGCCTTGGGCACCGTCGGCAAGCGCACGACCGCGTGCCGTGAGCTGCATCAGCGCCGTCTCGACCACCATCATCACCAGCGAGCCTTTGGCAACAAGCAGCGGCTGCTGCACGTCTGAAGCGAGAATCGGCTGGCCGGGCCGGAGCATGCGTTTCGGCGTGAGCCCGACCAATGCGCCGGCGTCAAGCATGGCATTCACCGGCACCCGGCTGTCGCGGACGGCAATCCAGTCGATGTCATCGGCGGCGATCACCTGGCCACCCTGCAGGCGGCGGACCATCACCGGCATCGCCACGGTGCGGAACACACGGCCGGCGATCGCTGTACGCTGGGCGGGAGCGCCATCGATGACCGCCTCGACAATGCCGGTGAACTGCCGGCTGTCGGGATGGTAGCTGAGCTGTTCGATGCTTGCCGTGGCCTCGCTCGGGACGCGCACGCCCTGGGCCGGCGTCGTCAGCTCGACGGAAAGGTCGTCGCCGCTGATCCCCTTGTCTGCAAGCGCCGCACCTGCAAGCTGGGCGAGGGCGCTGCTGTCGACGACGCGGCTCTCCCGTTCCACGACCGCGCGCTCTGTTGCCGTGTGTGGCCGCCATGCGAGCCCATAGGTCCGGGCCAAGCGGTAAAGCGCCTGAACGTCGAGCACGAGCGGCTGACCGACCGCAGGCGTCTTGCCGATGACAACCGCGGCGGCGGTGCCGGCATTGGCGAAGAGATCGCCCAGGCGCAGCACCGGCCCCGTGACGACTGGATTGGCGTTCAACAGCACCGGCGCCGCCGGCGGCTGCGGCGGCGCAGCGGGCGCCGCCAGCGCCGGCACCGCGAGCAGCGCCACCAGAACGGCTGCACAGAGCTTGAGGGAGAGGGCGTTCATCGCAGGTTGCTGAGCGTGCCCATCATGTCATCGGCGGTCTGGATCACTTTCGAGTTCATCTCGTATGCCCGCTGCGCGGAAATCAGATTGGTTATCTCCTCGACCGGGTTAACGTTTGATGTTTCGAGGAAGCCTTGCAGGATGCCGCCGTAGCCCTGGTCCTGCGGCGCCCCCTCGGCGGGCGCGCCCGAGGCCGGCGTTTCCAGGAGCAGATTGGCGCCGATCGCCTCCAATCCCGCCTCGTTGGGGAAACTCACGATCCGGAACTGGCCAACGTTCTGTAGGTTCACCTGTCCCTGCTGCTTGACCAGCACTTCACCGCTCTGGTTGATCACCACGTCGACCGCATCGGCGGGAATGGTGAGGCCTGGACCGACGGGATAGCCGTCGTGGGTAACGACCTGACCATCGGCATTGAGCTGAAACGTGCCGTCGCGTGTGTACGCCCGCGTGCCGTCCGGCAGATCGACGGGGAACAAGCCCTTGCCCTGGATCGCAAGGTCGAACGGATTGTCGGTCGAGGACAAATTGCCCTGGCTGGCAATGCGATAGACGGCGGCCAGGCGGGCGCCCAAGCCGATCTGCACGCCGGAGGGAACGACGGTGCCCGCTTCGGCCGAGGTCGATCCGACCCGGCGCAGGTTATCGTAGAGGAGGTCCTGAAACTCGGTCCGGCGCCGCTGGAACGCGGTCGTGTTCATGTTGGCGAGGTTGTTCGAGACCACCTCGACGTTCTGCTGCTGGGCGAGCATTCCGGTCGCGGCGATGTTGAGCGCTCTCATCGCATGAATGTCCTCTCCTGCCGCGGCGACAGGCTTTGATTACGCCGCATAGGCTTGCACCATCTTCTTGATCCGCTCGTCCTCGCGCTCGACCAGTTGCTTGGCCTGTTCGTAGGCGCGCTGAACCTGGATCATCTGCTCAAGTTCGAGGATCGGCTCGACGTTGGAACGTTCCAGCATGCCCTGGACGACATCCGGGCGCTCGGCGTCGAGCGGCGCCGCCTCACTGCTCCACAGCCCGCTGCCGGCACCGCGGAGGCTCCCCGCGTCGGAAAAGCGCACGATGTGCAAACGGCCAACATCACCGCTCTCGGAAGAGATCGTGCCGTCCGCGGCAACCGCGATCTGCGTGCTTGTAGGATCGAGGGTGATCGGCGCGTCGCCACTGCCCAATACGGCATCGCCAGCGGCGGTAACCAGCTGGCCCTGATCGTTGACGTGAAACTGCCCATCGCGCGTGTAGCGGATGCCTTGCGGTGTCTCGACGACAAAGTAGCCGTCGCTGCGAATGGCCAGATCGAGTGGGGCTTCCGTCGTTTCGAGGCGGCCGGGGCTCACGTCATACACGGTCGCCTTGTCCTCGACGAACACCGGCCGGCCGCCCTTCATGGCGGCCAGCGACGTCTGGGCCGGCAGGAACGGCGTGAACAGCATCTTCTCGCGCTTGAACCCTGTTGTGTTCATGTTCGCGAGGTTGTTGGCGACGACTTCGAGCTGGCGCCGCAGCGCCGTCTGCGCCGAGAGTCCGACAAGGATGCCGTTTTCCATGAGGGGCCTTATGCCTAGGTCTCCGGTCCCTCAAGTGCAATCCGCGGGCCAAGCAGAAAAACATGCAAGATCAACGTGTTGGAGCCATGGTCCCGAAGCGGGGCCTTGTTTCTGCCGAGCCCGTCAGGCGCACGCGGCAATTCTTGCCGGGCAGGCGGTGGCGTTGCCCCTGCAACGGCTTGTTAACGGCTGGCCCGTACAGTTGGGGTCGGGCGGAGTGTGTTTGCCCATCAGCCCCGTGCAGCCCCAGAGTGCGATGACGCGCAGATGGCCGACAACAAGCAGCCCGATCCCGCCGACGCAGAGGAAGGCGCGACCAGTCCGCCGGTCAAACGCGCCAAGTCGCGTCTGCCGCTCATTGCGCTGGTTGCCGTCGTGGTCGGCTTGATCGCGGGCGGCGCCGGAGCCTACTTCGCTGGCCTGCTCGATCCCCTCCTTGGAGGTGGAGAAGAGGCATCTGCGGACGGTCACGGGCAAGCGGCGGCAGCGGTCACCAGTTACTTTTCGCTTCCCGATCTGATGGTGAGCCTGAACACCGGCCGATCGCGGCCGATCTTTCTCAAACTGCGGGTGACCCTCGAGCTTCCGGCCGAGACGACGGCTGCGCGGATCCAAGAAGCGATGCCGCGGATCGTCGACTATTGCCAGACTTACTTGCGCGAGCTGCGGCCGGAGGAACTGCACGGATCGGCGGGCAGCGTGCGTCTGCGCGAGGAGCTGTTGCGGCGGATCCAGGCGGCCGTGGCACCCAATCCGATCACCGACGTGCTCTTCTCCGAGCTCCTGATGCAGTAGCCGCACAAGACAGCGAGGTCATTCCGTGGTGCCCCCGAGCCAGTCCGACCCCAATAGCCCCGATGGCGGCGGCACTCCCGCGAGTGACGATCAAGAAGATCTTGCCGCGGCCTGGGAGGCGATGACTGCGGAACTCGACAGCGGCGTCGGCGCAGATGAAATGATGCCAGCGGCGCCCGCGAGCCCGCCGCCCACACGCGTTCTCAGCCAGAACGAGATCGACAGCCTGCTCGGCTTCGAGGAGGAGCACGAGGGCGGCGCGTTCGGGCAGTCCGGCATCCAGGCGATCATCAATAGTGCGCTCGTCTCTTACGAGCGGCTCCCGATGCTGGAGGTCGTTTTCGACCGTCTCGTGCGGCTGATGTCGACCAGCATGCGCAATTTCACCTCCGACAATGTTGAGGTCTCGCTCGACAGCATCGCGTCGGTCCGCTTCGGCGATTACCTCAACGGCGTGCCGCTGCCGGCAATGCTGAGCGTGATCCGCGCCGAGCAATGGGACAACTACATCCTTATCACCGTCGATTCCGCCCTGATCTATTCGGTTGTTGACGTTCTCCTCGGCGGCCGGCGCGGAACGGCGGCGATGCGCATCGAAGGCCGTCCCTACACCACGATCGAGCGCAGCCTGGTGGAACGGATGGTTCATGTCATCCTCACCGACCTGGGCGCCGCATTCGAGCCCTTGAGCCCGGTGACGTTCCGCTTCGACCGGCTGGAGACCAATCCGCGTTTTGCAACCATCTCACGGCCGTCGAACGCAGCCATCCTCGCCCGCTTGCGCATCGACATGGAAGACCGCGGCGGGCATTTCGATCTGTGCATTCCCTACGCGACGCTTGAGCCCGTGCGCGAACTCCTGCTGCAGATGTTCATGGGCGAGAAGTTCGGCCGCGACTCGATCTGGGAAACCCACCTGGCGACCGAGCTGTGGAATACGCAGGTCGAACTCATGGCCGTCCTCGACGAGACGGTGCTGACGCTCAAGGACGTCTTCGAGCTCAAGGTCGGCAACCGGATCATGTTCGATGCCAGCCCCGACAGCCTGATCGATCTGCGCTGCGGCGGGGTGCCCATGTACATCGCGCAGATGGGGCGCCAGGGCAGCCGGCTGGCTGCCCAGATCGAGGCCCCAGTCGAGCGCAAGAGCCGGAGACGCAGCCCATGACATGGACGCTTGCCCTCGATGTTGTTCTCGCACTGCTGATGAGCGGCACCATCGGCATGGCCGCGGTACTGAACCGGCGCTTGTCCGAAATGCGCCAGCATCGGCAGCAGCTGGAGCTGCTGGCAAACACCTTTCGTGACGCAACCGGGCGGGCCGAGGAAGGGATCAGCACGCTCAAGATCTCATCCGAGAACCTGCAAGAGCAGCTTGCGAAGGCAAATTCGCTGACCGACGACCTGCGCTATCTGATCGAGCGCGGCGACGCCACGGCCGACCGGCTCGAAGCCGGTGTACGCGGACGTGCCTCTGCAGGACCCGCGCCGCTCGCAGGTGCGCGGCCAGCAGCGGCGAATGCTGCTGCGCCCCCCTCGCCTGCTGCAGCGATGAACACTGCTGCCGCCTTGCTGGCGGCTGCCGCGGCTGAAGGCACGCGGGTCCGCCCGCAGACGGCCGAGGGCGGAACCGCCAGCAGCCGGAAAGCACGCGGAAGCAAGCCAGCCGCGCCCGCCGCGCGCGACGCACGCATTCGCTCAGAAGCGGAAAAGAACCTCCTCGCAGCGCTCGGCATGCAGGGGCTCAACCGATGAAACGGGAGGAATGACGCCGCATGCCGTCTGTCTTGCGCTGGTTTCGCATCCTGCCGCTGACCGTGCTGGTCGCTTCGGTGTTTCTGAGCGTCAAGATCGGCGCGATCTGGCACGGCATGAACGAGGTGTTCCGCAGCAGCCTTACGGTGACCCCTGCCGAGGCCGCTGGCCATGCCGCGGCGCCGGCGGCGGCGCCCCAAAAAAAGCCGGAACAGCAAGAACCGAAGAAGGACGAGGCAACTGCCGCAGCCGCGGCCACGCCTGCAGCTCCGCCAGCCGATCCGGCCGCGGCGGCACCGCCGCCACAGACGGCGAGTGCGGAGCCCACAACCCTCGCCAAGGCCAACAGCTGGCACTCGACCTCGGAGTTAACGCCGTCGGAAGTTGAAGTCCTGCAGCAATTGGCGCGCCGCCGCGAAGCACTCGCTGCGCGCAGCGACGATATCGAACGGCGCGAAATCGTGCTGCGGGCGGCAGAGCAACGGATCGGCCAGAAGCTCGATGAACTGAAGGGAATGCAGACGACCCTGGAGAAACTGCTGAAATCTTACGATGAGCAGAAGAAGGGCCAAATCGAGTCCCTGATCAAGATCTACGAAAACCTCAAACCTAAGGACGCGGCTCAGATCTTTGAAGAGCTCGAAATGGAAACGCTGCTAATGGTTGCTGAAGGAATGAAGGAGCGCAAGCTGGCGCCTGTTCTCGCCCAACTGAGCCCCAGCCGCGCCAAAGATATAACGGAGGAGCTGGCACACCAGCGCTCGCTCGTCCGCTCGGCAAGAAACGGAGAGAAGCAGCAACCGTGAGTCGACTCATCTTCTGGGTGCGCAACGGAATTATGCCAATATTTTCAGAATCACACCAGGTACGGCGATCTCGGATTCGAGGAGCGTGAAGCATGAGCGTCGACTACAATATGAGCATTCTCATCGTTGACGACTACAAGACAATGCTGAGAATTATTCGCAATCTTCTCCGTCAGCTCAACTTCACGAACGTCGAAGAAGCTATGGACGGAACAGAAGCGTTGCATATGCTGGGGCAGAAGGACATTCAACTCATCATCTCGGACTGGAACATGGAGCCCATGACCGGTCTGCAGCTCCTGCGCGAGGTGCGCAAGAGCGATAAGTTCAAGCATATTCCGTTCATTATGATCACGGCCGAGAGCAAGGCAGAAAACGTTGTCGCCGCCAAGCAAGCCGGTGTATCCAACTACATCGTCAAGCCGTTCAATGCCGAGACGCTGAAGGCAAAACTCTCGAGCGTGCTCGGCCCGCTCTGATCTGTCGTCCGCTCCCTGGGATCCGCTGCCGATGCGATTGCCCTTCCTCTGGTTCAAGGCTCGGCATCGGCAGTCGGCGCAACTGCCAGGGGAAGCGCCGTCGGGGCAGCGGCATCGAAGGCTGCGCGCGCTGATCCTTGCCGTTGCCGCAGGCACCTTCGCCGGTGTGCTGGACCTGCCGCCGGCGCAGGCCGATGCGGTGGCGGTCGAGGCCGTGCCCCAGGACAGCGGCGCGCGCCTCGTGATGACTTGGCCCAATCCTGTAGGCTTCGAGGCGACGGCCGCTGGCGGTCGCCTCCAGTTGCGCTTTGAACGGCCGATCGATGCCGACTTCGGCCCGGTGCGGCGTCTTTCCCGCTGGATTGGCGTGGCGACGCTCGCCGGCGACGGCCGCAGCGTCACCTTTCCGCTTGCTGCCGGCGTGAGCGTCATCGGGCACACCGACGGCAACAAAGTGATCGTTGATCTCTTTGAAAAGCAAGCACAACCGCGTGCGGCTGCCGCAACGCCCCCTGCTGTCGATCAACCTGCAAACGTGGCCGCGGCGCCGGCCGGCGGCCAAGCTCCGGCGGTCCGCGTGCGCGCCGCTGATCATGCCGGCTACAGCCGGGTCGTGTTCGACTGGCCGGACGAAGTCGGTTACCGGATCGAGCAGCACGACGGCGGCGCCGCGCTCGTTTTTGATCGCGTGGCGCGAATCGATCCCTCTGCCCTCAACAAGCGCCGGCTCAAACTCGTTCACGGACTTAGTGTCAACGTAGAGGGCGGCCAGACGTCCGCGCGCCTCCAGCTTGCGCCGGGTGCCGAGGTTGCCGTCAGCCGCGTCGGAACCAAGGTCGTCGTTGACGTCCGGCCGGCACCGAAGGCAGCGACGCCGCAGCCGACGGTCGCGGCACCACTCGATGCGCCACCGCCACCACCCGCCGCGACCAAGCCGGCGACGGCGGCATCCAAGCCCGCAGGCAAGCATAATCCGGAGCTGCGTTTTGCGTGGGAGCACGGCGCGGCGGCAGCATTGGTTCGTCGCGGCCAAACGGCATGGCTGGTTTTCGATCAGCCCATGCCGACCGACCTCGATCCCAGCCATTTCAGTGCCGATGCGGGCATCGACCGGGTCGACCACGCCGCGGCAACCGTCCTGCGGCTGCGGTTGCGATCGGACCGCGTGCCGCTCCTGCGTTCGGATCAGGGCGCCTGGATTCTCGACTTCGCGCCTGTCGCACCGGCTCCGGCGCAGCCGATCCCGGTCGCGGTTGCCCACGATGAGAAACACCGCGCGCGTCTGACCTTCGATGCGAGCGAGGCCGCAGCGCCGCTCGCCGTCACCGATGAGGAAACCGGCCGCACGCTGATCGTCGTGCCGGTGCGCACTCCCGGCGCCGGCGTCGCCGAAGAGAAGGTGATGCCGGAACTGCGTGTCCTCGCGACCAGCCAGGGCATCGCCATCGAACCCGGCACCGACAGCTTGCGAGTGCGGCAAAGCGAGCATGGTATCGAGCTGACAAGTCCGAACGGGTTGCAACTAAGCGCCCAGCCACCGACCACAGAGGTCGCGGCAGCGGCAGACGGCGACAAAAGGCCGTACTGGCTTGAACCTCGCACACCGATCGATGAGCCAACGCAGTCGACGCGGGAGCGCCGGCGCCAGTTGGAGCGCGCAACCGCCGAGGCGGCCGGCCCTGCCCGCGAACAGGCGCGCCTCGACCTTGCAGCGTTCTTCTTGAGCGAAGGTTTGGCCGCTGAGGCTTATGGCACACTGGCGCTGGTCACCGAAGCACGGCCGGCGGCAACCAGCGATGTCGATATCCGCCTCATGCACGGCGCCGCTGCGATCCTGCTCGGCCGCACCGATGAGGCTGAGATGGATCTGGCCGGCGCTGCCGTTGCGGCCACCGAAGATGGGCGGCTGTGGCGCACGATTGCCGATGCATCGGCGGGCAGGCTTGAAAGCGCCGATGCGATCGAGCGCGTCGAGCCGGCGCTGTCTCTGATCGAGGCCTATCCGAAGCCGTTGCGCTTCGCGGCCGCGCGGCCGCTTGCCGAGGCGGCGCTCGATCAGGGCCGCCTTGAAGCGGCGGAGAAGTTGATCGGCGTGCTTGACGAGGCCGCCAGCACGGTGCATGACCGGGCTTGGCTCCCCTACCTCAAGGGCAAGCTGGCGGCGCGGCAGGACAGGCCCGCGGACGCGCTGCAATTGTTGGCGCGGGCGGCCAACAGCCCCTCGCGCGGCGCGGCCATGCGTGCCCAGCATGCGCTTACGCGCCTGCGCGTTGAGCGCGGCGACATCGACGCGGCGGCAGCGGCAAAGGAGCTTCAGGCCGTTCGCGCCAATTGGCGCGGCGATCGCTTCGAGCTGCAGATCTTGCGCGAGCTGGCACAGCTGCAATTCGCAGCCGGCGCCTATGCCGCCGGACTGCGGACCCTGAAGGAGGCGGCGCTGTACCTTGCCGATCTTCCCGAAGCGCATGGCATCAACCGGGAGATCAGCGAGGCGTTCCAGAGCCTTTTCCTCTCCGAACGAGCCGCCAGCGTGCCGCCGCTGATGGCGGTTGCGCT
>JADHED010001308.1_pt1 | contig 22142 bp, 18 predicted proteins | sample 8952041 | NCBI WGS metagenome assembly JADHED01 (sample SAMN16124423, study PRJNA663239) | bioreactor sludge metagenome | isolation source: sludge (control) | place: India:Bengaluru | collected 2018-09-08
GGGTGCGGAGCCTAGCGACCAGGCGGCGCGGAGTCAAGTGTGTGTAGGTGTCAGTCACCCTGGCCATGCCTTGGGTAAGTCCAGATGTCTTTTTTTATATCGGCATGGGCTGGCTTGACGGGCACTATGGCTTCTCACCGTACCTGCATAGCATGTCGGTGGTGCCCGGATTCACTACCGAGGAAATGTTCAACAACGTTTATCCCGGCTTTCTCCATGGCCCGACTTCCTATGGCCCTCTGTTCCAATGGATCGCCAAGGGGATCGCGCTATTATCAAACGGTAGCGAGCTGCTGGCACTCGCTTTGCATAAAGCGCTTTATCTGGCCGTCCATGCCGCCGCCAGTTTGCTCCTGATCCGACTGGTTCCCGCCGCATCGGCCAAATGGGTCTTCATCTTCTTCACATGCAATCCACTGATATTATTCAGCATCCTGGCATGCACCCACAATGATCACCTGATGACCCTTTTCGTGCTGTTGGCCTTTACCCTGCGGCAGGCCAATCGCCCCCTACTTACCGGCGCCGCATTGGGCGCTGCCTTTGCCATCAAGTACATCCCACTCCTATTACTGCCTTTATTCCTTCTGGATTTGGTCATGGACAAGACCGCCAGGGTCAGGGTGCGTGAGAGAATTGGCTCGGTTGCAGCGCTGACCGGCGGTTTTCTGCTAACCCTGATGGCGCTTTACCTGCTTTACCCAGAAGGTGCGCTCCAATTCCTGCGCGTCATGGGCATCGAACACTGGCTGCAACATGCTGGAGCGGAGGGCAACGTCAGCGCAGGCGGCATCGGGGTCTATCGCAACAGTATTTATCACTTGTTGCTATTTTCTATCAGCTACGCGGATCAGAAGGTCATCTTCCTTGCCGCCTACCTCATCCTCCTGTCCTGGCTTATGATAACCGCAAGACAGCGCAATACTTTTCCCCTTGCGGGGGCCTCCCTTACTGCTTATCTCTTGTATTTTCTACTGCTAAATCAAACCAACCAGGAATGGTATTTGACATGGATCATCCCCTTCATTCCCCTTATCGGCACGGCGGCAACCAGATTATTTGGCTACCAGATTTCCACGATATTCATGCCGATCGTCATTTTCACCATCAATAACCCAACCTCAGTAGCGCTGGTCGCCAATATTCTAGGCTATATGGTCATCCTTTGTTTTTCCGCACTGTTGATAGTTCGCTTGATTACCGCCAGGAACACAGATCAACGGAATCCCGCGTGGCTTCCTGGTTGGATGAAATGAAATTGAATTAAATAGTGATTTCATCACTCATCCTTGAAATTAATCCTTTCCCGCTCCACCACCACCGGCCGATGGCGGACGTAGGTGTGAATTGAGGCAATATATTCCCCCAGGATGCCGATAAACATCAGCACGATGCCAAACATCAAAAACATGCCGATGACGATGGGGGCGATCCCGATCGGGAAGGTATCCCACATCAGCAGCTTGAGGACCAGGAAGACGAAGGCGACCAGAAAGCTTAGCAGGCCGATCCCAAACCCCAGCATCGCCGCCAGCCGGATCGGTACCACGGAATGGCTGACGATGCCGAGCATGGCCAGGTCATAGAGGGTGTAGGCGTTGTTTTTGGAGATCCCACGCTGCCGGCACTGCTGGTTGAAGGGAATCGTCTTGATCGGAAAGCCCAGTTCGCACACCAGCCCGCGAAAAAACGGCTGGGGATCGGCGATCTTGCGCACCTCGTCCAGCACCACCCGGTCATAGAGCCCGAAGCCCGTGGCGTCCTTGACGATCGACACCTCCGAGATGGTATCCAGGACCCGGTAATAGAGTTTGCGCAGCCAATGGACCAGCAGATTGGTCTGGCTCACCGGTTTTATTGCCAGCACAATGGGATAGCCTTCCTCCCAGGCGGCCAGGAATTGCGGAATTAACTCTGGCGGGTCTTGCAGGTCAGACGCCAGGTACAGGGTGGCATCGCCCCAAGTCTGGATGATGCCCCAGTAAGGCGACCGCAGGTGACCGAAATTACGGGTATTGACGATGATCTTGATGCGGGGGTCCCTGGCCGCGATGTCCTTGAGCAGGCTCAGGGTGCGATCGGTCGAGGCGTTGTCGATAAACAAATACTCGAAATCATACTGGGGCAGCCCGGCGATCACCGCACACACCCGGCGATACAGTTCCTCGATATTGGCTTCTTCGTTGAAACAGGGCGAGACCAGGGTCACCCGCTTCTTGGTTGTCGTCATGTCCTTCCTCGATGACTCCGGAGCATTGGTTGTCGTCATGACCTTCCTCAATGACTCCCTAGCATTAAAAGGTGCGCCGCGCCGGCGCGCGCGATGGCCGCGTCCAGGGGGATGGTGACCCGGAGACCGAGTTGCCGTTGCGCCTTGCGGATATCCGGAATGTAGCGATTGCGCCCCTGCCCGGCGCCGGCCTGCCCCAGGATGCGGACCGGCTTGCCCGGGGCGAGCAGATCCCGGACCCGACAGGCCAGATCACCGATGCTGACCACCTCGTCCGAACCCACATTGTAAACGTCCCCCGGCCGGCCCCGCATGAGCAGGGTCAGCAGCCAGTGGGCCAGATCGTCCTGATCCAGGTAAGTGCGCAACGGCGAACCGTCCCCGGCCACCACGATGGCGTCGCGGGTCAGGGCATCGCGAATGAAGTTGCCGATGGCGAAGTGGACATCCAGCGGCAGGTCCCGCCCGACGAAGGCGAAACAGCGGGCGATGACCACTTCCAGACCAAAGGCATCCTGGTAGAGCGCGCACAGGTGTTCCGCCGCGCGCTTGCCCAGACTGTAGGCATTGGCCGGATCGCGCGGATCCGGACTGCCGGGCCAGTCCTCGCTCAGGGCCGGGATGTCCGGCGGCTGGGGCCCATAGACCCCGCCGGAACTGACCAGCAGCAAACGTTTGGCCCCAATTCTGACCCCGAGATCGAGCAGGTTCCGGGTCCCGGCGACAATCTGCCAGAAGCGTTCCAGGGGCGTGAGTCGTGGGCCTAGGGTAGAATCGGCCGCGGCATGGAGGATATGCGTGAAGTCCCCCGCCCGCGGCAGAGAGGCCGGGTCCTCAATATCACCAGCATGGAACCGCAGCCAGGGCTGGCCCGCGAACTCGGGATAGCGGGCCAGGAAATTGCTCGGGTCCCGGGAGATGACCGTCACGCCAAGACCGGGAGGGGCCTGGCCCGCGCCCCCGAACCGCACTGGCAGCCAGCGGCGCAACAGGGATCGGCCAAAAAAGCCGGTGCCACCGGTCAACAACAGGTTGCAGTCATCCATTTTGTCACCATGCAAAGTATTTATGGAGACCGCCAATGATTATTATGCCGATTCGAAACGATGCCGACCTGAAAGAGTCCTTTGCACGCCTGGATTTGATCTTTCAAGCTCCTGAAGGGTCACCAGAAGCGGATGAAATGGAAGTTTTAGTAACATTGATAGAAGCTTACGAAAACCGCCACTACCCTATCGGTCCTGCCGATCCGATCGAAGCAATCAAATTCCGAATGGAACAACAAGGATTGGCTATCAAGGATCTTGAAAGATACATCGGCTCAAGCGGTCAGGTCTCTGAAGTTTTAAACCGCAAACGTCCATTAAGCCTGCGCATGATAAAACGTCTGCACGACGGGCTTAACATACCTTATGAAAGCCTGCTATCACAGGCAGCATAGTTTCTTGGGTCCCGGGAGATGACCGTCACGCCCAGACCAGGAGGGGCCTGATCCGGACCCCTTCGGCAGCCACTGGCGCAACAGGGTCCGACCAAAAAGCCGGTGCCGCCAGTCAACAGCAGGTTGCAGTCGTCCATTTTGACAGTTCTGTGGCAACAAAGACGATGGAATACACTTATGGCCTGCCCGCTGCCGCGAAAAGGCACTATGCCAATCCCCTGGCCAACCCCGACCTGCTGGAGCCGTCTTACTACCTGAACAGTCACCGCCACCTATTGGACGGCATCCTTACCTTGTGCGGCGCAGCGGCAGGCACAGTTCCATGAGCGCTCAACCCGTTGATAACCAGACGGTGTTACGTCAAGCCATCGCTGCCTTTGCCAATGCCTCCAAACTGCTCGGCGCCTAAGTCGATCTCCTGTGGGAACGCATGGATCATTACGGCCTTCTGTTCACTTTACTGCTCCACGATGAGCAGGCAGGCCCTCGCTTTGCCCAGCTTATTACCAGCGCGACTGGCATCCTCGCGGGGATCAGCGCAGATCAACCAAGATTACCCGCCGAACTCATGGTCGTGGAGGAAAAGCAGGAAGCCTTGTTTGATTGGTGTTATCGCCTAAAGGCCTGCAGGCTGGCATCCAGGGGGCATCCGAGTTGCGGCTAAAGCAATTGAAGGATGACTACGCCTGGATCGAGACCGTTATCGAGCCTCTGGCCGACCTCAATATGCCCTGCAATGAGCAGAACTTGTACGAACGCTGGACCCTAGCGGGCACCGTTGAAGCCATCCGTGCCGGGGCTGATGGCCTGGCCCGCATGGAGCCCGTGGAATTCCATGACACGCCCCCTGATCAGTTACATGCCGCCCTGCTGCGGGGTTTGATGCGGATCGGCGTCTCCGAGCGTCGCGCGGACAACCGCATTAACATGCCTGATATCTACCGGGTGGCCGCGAAATTGCTCAGGCGGGGTGGAGTCAAGCCGAGATGAGGCACTACCCGCGTCGAAAAACTCCTACTGTCCCAGCCCTAGCCTCACGGCAGCATGGTTGGCTAGCGTAGTCCATGAACACCAATAATTTGACATTGTCTCTGGATCCTCTTGTTGCTTAGGTGACTCAACCGTGCAAAGAATAAAAAGGATAAGGCAACCGCAGCATACGGTAGTCCTCCGCGATTGCCTGGGATGCAATCGCCGCCGCGCAAAGGACGATGGCATCGGGGGGGAGATTCTGGAGGCCCACTTCGGGGCTACTTATGCGGCAACCAGCAAAGCGCAGGCCCTGTTTATTGGTATCCCGGTCGACGACGGCCCGTAGCAAGTGCCGGGGAAACCAAGGAAGACCCAGCAGCCGTTGAGATAGCGAACCAGCCCCCCAAAGGGCAAAAGGTCGGTCTTGGCCAACAATTGACAGAATTCGAACACGCAAAGGTTCAAGATCCTGTGAACCCTGGGCCACATAAGCCTGTAAGAGCGACAACAGTTCTCCCCTGTTTTGTGGCACCGAAGCAAGGCCACCACTGGATTGCAGAAGGACAAAAAAAGCAGGATAGCGACTTCCATTAGCTAGAATCAGATCCTTATGGCCTATTTCCAATGGCTCAAGCCCAAAAGACGCACCAAGAAATCTAAGGGAGCCTTCAGAAAAATGGTTAATATGCTCCGGATCAAAGAAATAGAGTGGAGGAAATTCTGCATTTGAATAACCTGTCGGGTCTGGTATCTCAATATAAAGAATCCCTTTTTTGGTCAAAAGAGGCACCAAAGAAGCTATGACCGCATGGGCATCGTAGACATGCTCCAAAACGTGGCTCAAAATAAGGAGGTCATAAGGTTTGCGATACTCACTGGACAAATCCCGGTCTGCCAACGGCAAAGATATGTTGCACGCGGAAAAACCCTGATTGTGAACTCGCTGGCAACAGGCTACGGAGGGATCAAAACCCGTGAGGTCAGTAAAGCCCAAGCGTTTGAACGCCGCCAGCAACCCCCCGTTACCACAACCCACATCCAGTATCCGTGATCCTGGTGAAATCCTAGTCCCCAAGTACTCCGCTACATCTTCAAGACGACGCTTATCCGCTGGATCATCTCCACCACCCGATGCGACCTTTATATCCTCATATTTGGAAAATAAACGGTAATAGTTGGCATAGTCATTTTGAGTAGCTTCCGAATCAGCGAAACCAGTTCCACAGCTTAGACAGACGATCAACTCATACTGAGGTGGCAGAGGTGAACCGTCAGGTAAGGCGAAATAAAGGGTAGTCAAATAGTGAGCATCAATACTATGACAAATAGGGCAGGGCCTATAGGTCCTATTCTGGACAACCCCAATATTATCCAATAGAACATTCATTCAGAATAGGACCCTATATCCGGTCTTTACAGTGTAGAGGTGTTGCATTTGATTCTAAACTTCGCCCAAGATATGTTTAGGAATTAAATTATATTATAATATTTTTCCAGGCATTACATTGAATTAAGTACAAACGAGTTGAAACTCCTAGACCTACAAGCGCAAGTAATAATCCTGATAGAGCAACATCAAACAACGATCCGTAGCGTGAAGCAAGAAAAGCACTAATAATATTGACCACCCCCCCGATTACGGTAATTTTCAAGAGAGGCTCTCTTACTTGTGCTCTTAGCAATACAGCCTGACAAGCAACTATATGATGAACAACACCCGTGCAAAGTATGAGAGCCAAAGTACCAAGATCAGTAATACGATCCGAAATATTTAGATGAATATTGTGGGCAAATGAGAACAGTCCCCAAACCGCAATTGTCGAACAAATCGCAAATAGAGTTGAATACTTGAGTGTATAATTTGCAAGGTCAGTAGCCGCTAATGTCAAATTTTCAGATATTAATTGGCCTAATCGCGCAGCTTGGCTTATTGGCCATGATGTAGTAACAGCAAGCATCATGTTCATCATCGCAAGTGCAAAACCATATTTTCCCGCTACAACAGGCCCCTGTTCAGAAAGCAAAACAAGTGTTGTTGCGCGGAAAATTAGGTATCCTGATAGATTGCTAAGTCCAATACGCCACTGAAATGGCCATATCTCATATCGCCACATAAATTTCGGTAAACACTCAGTTTGTTGCACCCTATCAACTGGATAAACTTTTTTAAATAGAAGCGGTAATACAACGATAGATCGACCTATCCAGTAAATTGCTACACTAAAAAGGTCTAGTGCGAGATTAATTGCAATTAAGTATGATATACCACCTATCCACTCCTGTAGCATACGCAAGCGCCATGCAGTTACTATTTTTCCGCTTCCTTCGAGCAAGGAAACGACCGGACTTGAGCATTGTCCGACAAATAAGCCTAACAATCCAATAGCCCAAGCCAGCATCCAATTGACATTTTCCATGCCTGGAGTAGGTTCCCAAATACTGAAACTCATGAAGCCAAATACACCAACCAAAATAGTAGAGACGATAGCATTTACTAACCCCCAAACTCTAGCAAGACTCTCAAATTTATACAATTTACCACTTGGCGCATAATTAAAATGGCTCGCCTTTTGTAAAATAGCATACGAAAGACCAAAGTCGCCAATCTGTATAAGTGATCCAAGGCTTAAAAACGCGAAAAAAAAACCCTGGGCGGCTGGAGTTAATAAACTAGTCCCAAGCAATACAACGATAAGTAGTATTAGTCCGCTACTTGTAGTTGCTAGGATCGCAGTTATCGCATTTATGTGCGCAAACATTAAAAATAATCTCATTTAAATAAATTCTAGGCATCCATCCCAATAAGTTATTTAAGATATTTTGAAGCTATTTGCAACTTAACTTTTAAGAATGAATCAGAAGCTTTATGCATATCATCATGCGAGGCCTTTTCCCATCTCTCGAACCGAAAAACCTGGAGCACAAAATGAACAAATCGACTCATTGGAGCAAGAATTATTCGATTACCGCAGTTGATTTTTATAAAACCCCTAAGTTTAAGCATTAGCATTAATATGAAAGATAAAATTTTTTTTGGGATAAAGAATATTGGATAGGTAATCAACCTAAATATCACAGAATCGCCAAACCAAATTACACAATTATTCCTTGCGCTTTTTATTGTTTCCATATCAACATCAGGCTGAACTATATAGTTTAAAGTAAACCATGGATTCCAATAAATTAGGAATACCTTGAAGATAATTCTGGAATAGATATCATCTTTATCACCAAATACATCTAAAGCTATACGCACCAAATCTGCAGTAACTTGCTCTGCAAAGTCAATTTTTTTTGAACTTACTTCAGTTACGAAGCTAAAATTATCCAAGCGCTGAATTACGCAATAATCTTTACCCCATACCCATTTTTTTTCCGCTTTAGCGATTTCAGATAATATAAACACATGAGGAAATACTGGGTATGAAAGTATTCTCTTTATACCCTGTTGGGCAATCACACTATCCCATACCTTTTTTTGAAAAATATGAGAAGATATATAGCAGAATGCCAAAAAGAGACTATCAAGGATTTCCCGTTCCCCAATCAAATACCTGGTATTATTTGGGTTTGGCGGTAAAACGAGATCATGATCAGGACCAACCATTCTTGATAGAGATCGGTCAAAATTTAACTTATTTACAGTAACTCCTGGTACATCCGGGTAACTCACCAAGCATTGAAGAACATTATTAATGCCATTAGGAATGATTGCATCATCTGATCCAATCAGCCAACAGTATTCAGTGTCTGCCAAATCAATAACTTTAAAGAAATTTTTTATTCCTGTGTTGCTGTTTTGGCGATAATATTTTATCTTAACAGCATGCGCATTACTAAAGGACTTTACTAAATCCTCAGTACCATCAGTTGAAGCATTATCGCTAATGCAAATTTGGACTAAACTTTCGAGTTTAAACTCATAAACTTCGTTCAGAATTGTTTCTAGCAGGAATTTCAAGGTCTCCCGGCGTCCATGATGAGTAGGGATACATATTGATAGCTTCATTGGAGATTCAAGAAATACACGCTATATGAATCAGGCTATGCGACATAATCATAACTAATTTTGTATTAGTATGTTAGTTTTTCCAGTAAACACTATTAACGCATTCTAGAAACTCCTTCGGTAAAAAATCCAAAGCCCATTAATTAATTTCGCTCATTGATACACTAAATATTTTTCTGAGCATGACAAATTTTACAAATAATCATTTGTAAATTTTTTTCTAAAACCTACATGGTTAGTTTGAGTACCATCCTATATCACATTTTCTTAATTAAATGGTAGCGTAGAACACGCCATCAAAGGTATTACACTCATGGACTTTGTAGCTGATGCGGTACGTTGGACTGATGCCAAGGATAGTCCTGGGGATTTTCCAGAGATCATCCCATCGGTGATAGGCAGCAATGGCGAGGATGGGACGTTCCCGGGCAATGGTTTCCTTAGCACCCGCCAAGGCAGCAAGTTCATGTCCCTCAATGTCCAACTTGAGGTAATCGATGTGCTCACCTATCAGGCATTCATCCAGGCTGACGCATTGAATACGTACATTGCCATCCAGCAAGACCGAGCTAGCTTCACCCTTATCCCCGGCAAAGGCTAACCATTCAGTCTTGGCGGAAAGGCCACAAGGAAAATTCACCACGGGTATTTTTAATTGACGACTGTTAAGGGCCAGTCGATTGAAATTGGCAAGATCTGGCTCGAAGGCATAAACCCTGGCCAGGGGAATTTTAGCTGCGGCCTGGATGAGGGTGTCACCATCATAGGCGCCACCATCAACGAAAACATATCCCCTTTCATTAGCCTGAAGTTTGGCGCTGATCTCAGCCGGAAAGTATTGGGAGCCGGTGGAAGGTAGCGGAGTGGCCTCCATCGGTATGGCAAGCCTAAACCGCAGTGTTGCCAGAAAATTCTGTCGGCTTGTTTCATCACAGAGCAAGGCATAAGCGGACTCGATGCTCCCGCGGGCATCCCCATACCTCCGACGGTCGGTCAGCCAGAAGCGCCAACCAAGCTGGTGTTGGACAACCTCGTAGTATTCCTGGGGGAGGATGACCCGCTTTATCCCCCGCGCCCGGCACATATAAGCGATCGCTATCAAGTCCGCCGCCGCACTCCGGTTGTAGACGGCAATCCACAGCGGCCGGGACTTGGCCATTTCGTCCAGGCTGGAGATGCCTGATACCGGCACAGGACCGCGACTATCCCCGTTCGGGGTTGTGACCACGAATGCGTGTACCCTGACCCCGAGTTCCTTTAAGGCATCCATGACGGCATGGGCAAAGTTACCCGCGCCAAAGAGGTTGACCCCTTCTTGCCTGGCTTCCTTCAGCAGGGCCTCGACAGGGGGATCGACATCGAGAAAATCAAACATTGCCTGAGCCATATAGATGTCGATCCTTATGTATCGTATCTTGGTCTGGCGCGCAAAGCCGCCGCTTCCGCGCGTACCGCGGCAACTTCTTCCGCCGGCAGGAAAGGAAACATGTCATCCAGTTCCGGGGTGGCAAAGGTGCCGTCCGCCAGCATCCGCGATTTGAGCCGGGGCTCAAAGGGCTGATCGGGGTCCACGTCGATCTGGATCAGGGCCGGGCCGTCCTGGGTCATAACAGAGTCCAGTAACGGCCAGTCGTCTGGTCCGGTAATACGGACGGCGGGCAGACCATAGGCGGTGGCCAGACGTTGGTAGTCCGGGAACTCGACCCCGGAGGCTGGCGTGGCGCCCACCACCGTGCCGAAAAAGTTCTCATGGGTCTGGCGGATGGACAGATAGCCGTTGTTGGCCAGGACGATGATCAGCACCGGAGCCTTTGACCGAGAAGCGCTTCAAGCATGAAGAAAAGTCTAGCACAGATGGATGGGGTCCCCGGCGTGGCCGAGACGCCCTGGATATGCGTGCGGCTGATCAGCTTAGGTTCGACCATGGGTCCGGAACGTCATCCGTCGGTGGTGCCACGTTGGTGGGCGGTCTGAGACCCCTCAGAAATTGATCCGCTCCCGCTCGACCGCTACGAAAATCCATTTTAAGCATGGACTTAAAGCGTAACCGTAGCTAAGATAAAAAATATTATCTTAGGAGGATGCGGATCATGGCAACACATCCCTGGGGTTTTTATGGCCGGCAAGAGGAACTTACCCAGCTTCGCAACATTCTGGCGCGGGACCGTTGGTTCTTTGTGCAGATTGCTGGACGCCGGCGGATTGGCAAGACATCCCTGATCCAGCAGGCGCTCAACCAGACCGGGCGCCAACAGCGGCTGTACATCCAGATCCCCGATTCCGATCCGACCGGCGTTCTGGCAGCCTGCAACGATTACCTGCAAACCTTTGGCTTGGAGCAGCGGGTCTCCAGTCTGGGTGGCCTGGCCAAACTCGTCGCTCACTTAGCGACTCAGGGCTATGTCATTGCCCTGGATGAATTCCAGTATTTTAACCGCAAGCCCTTGTTCGGATTTTGCTCGCTGCTTCAGGCCGAGGTGGATCAGCTCTCAGCGAATGCCGATCGGGTCAGAGGTGGGGTAATTGTCCTGGGTTCCTTACACGCCGAGATGGCGGCCTTGCTGGAGGATCGCGTTGCACCCTTGTTCAATCGCACGACTGACCGGCTGATGCTGGATCACCTGGATATCGCCTCGCTGATCGAACTACTCTCTACTCATGCCGATACCAGCCCGGAGCGCTTGCTCTTTCTCTGGAATCTTTTCGAAGGGGTGCCTAAGTTTTACCGCGACGCTTACGAGCAGGGTGTACTGGATGCGGAACGACCTGCTTTGTTACGCTCATTGTTTTTCAGCAGTTCATCGCCGTTACGCGGAGAGGCCGACAATTGGTTTCTGCGCGAGTTTCGCGGTCGTTATGACATGCTGTTGCAATACGTCGCCCGGCATCCCGGCTGTGACAATGCCAGTATCGTCGCCGCCATCGCCAACCTCTCTCCCCAAGAAGGCAAGCAAGCCGGTGGATACCTGAAGGTTCTGACCGAAAGGTATCGAATGATCGAGCGCCGCTTGCCCATCTTCGCCAAACCCAAGGCTCGCAGCGGTCGTTATTACATTTGCGACAACTTCTTGCGTAGTTGGTTGGTGGCTTTGCAGCGTCCCGTATCAGCGATTCACTTCAGCCCAGAATCCCAGCTAATCGAAATGGCCGATCATCAACTCGCGGAGGCTGAAGGGGCGGCGCTTGAGGAATTGGCGGGTCGCTTGTACGAAGAATCTAGTCGCAAGGGGGTGAGCGATTTTCCGCTATCGGAGCGGGTGAAGGGCTATTGGGATCGTGCTGGTGTGGAAATCGATTTGGTTGCCATCAGCGAGATGTCGAAACGAATTCGCTTCTGCACCTGTAAACGCAATCCCCAAAAATTACTGCCAAGCCTGCCTGGCTTGAAAAACAATGCCATGACATTTTTGCAGCATCACCGGGCATTCGCGGACTGGTCGGTAGAATACTGCGCCATTGCACCACGGATATCGCTAGAGACCCAAGAGGCCCTGTTAGCGGCAGCTGTTATCCCGCAACCTTTGACAACCCTGCTCAGCCCTTTGAGCCAGGACTATTCAACTCACTAATGATTGAGTTATCGGATTATCCCCGTGCTAGCTAGGTATCGATCCTTATGTGTCGTTTCTTGGTCTGGCGCGTAAGGCCGCCGCTTCCGCGCGCACGACGGCAACTTCTTCCGCCGGCAAGAAAGGAAACATGTCATCCAGTTCCGGAGTGGCAAAGGTGCCGTCCGCCAGCATCCGCGATTTAAGCCGGGGCTCAAAGGGCTGATCGGGATCCACGTCGATCTGGATCAGGGCCGGGCCGTCCTGGGTCATAACAGAGTCCAGTAACGGCCAGTCGTCCGGTCCGGCAATGCGGACGGCGGACAGACCATAGGCGGCGGCCAGACGTTGGTAGTCGGGGAACTCGACTCCGGAGGCTGGCGTGGCGCCCACCACCTCGCCGAAAAAGTTCTCATGGGTCTGGCGAATGGATAGATAGCCGTTGTTGGCCAGGACGATGACCAGCACCGGTGCCTGGAGGGTGCGCAGGGTTTGCAGTTCCTGCACGTTCATTTGCAGGCTGCCATCCCCGGCGAAACAGATGACCCGTCGCCCTCCCCCGCCGATGGCCGCCCCCAGCGCCGCGGGCAGGTCATAACCCATGGAAGCGGAGCCGGAGTTGCTGAACAGCCGCTGACCGGCGCGTAACTGCCCGACCTGGAAGGGCAGGATGCAGGCGGAGGCATTGCCACAGACGACGATATCGTCCTCGCGCAGTTGGGCGAAGAGATGGTGCACCACGGCATAGGGATTCAACCGCGGGGACAGGGTCTGGTGGGGCTGGAGCAGGGGGTAGCGGGTGCGTAAATCCTGGCACCAGTGCACCCAGGGGGCAAAATCCGGCAAGGGGGGGACCCGTGACTGCGCGGTCAGGGTGTGAAGAAACCGCCGGGCATCCGCGACGATGCCCAGAGCGGGCCGGACGAAGGGTTTGTTCAATTCGGCGGGATCGATATCGACCTGGGCCAGGAAGGCATTTGGGGCAAACCGGGTCCAGTTGTAGCTGACCTGCCGGATGTTGAGCCGGGAGCCAATGACGAGGACCAGATCGGCGGCCTGGAGGCAGAAATTCCCCGCCCGGGTGCCGATGGTTCCCGGGCGGCCGGCGCACAGCGGGTGGTCGCTGGCGATCAGGTCATGGGTCCAGGCGGTGGCGACCGGGATGCCGGTGGCCTCGGCGAAGGCCAGCAGTTCAGTCTGGGCATTGGCAAGGCGGACGCCGGTGCCGGCCAGGATGAGGGGCCGGTGCGCGGCTTGCAGGCGGGCGAGGAGCCTGGCGCACTGTTCCGCCAGGTCCAATGACTCCGGTGGGGCCAGGGGGGGCGGTAAGGGCGGCAGTTTCAGGTCGATCTGGGCGGACTGGATATCCAGCGGGAGGTCGAGCCAGGCGGGTCCCGGGCGGCCCTGGGTGGCGGCCAGCAGGGCCTGGGGTAGCAGGCGGGTCAGATCCTCGGGTTGGCGGACGATCTCGGCGAAGACGGTGACCGGCTTGGCCATGTGGATGACCGGCCCCTCCTGGTCGCCCAGTTGGCGCAAGCCGAGGACGGGGACGAAGTCCAGGCAGGTCTCACGCTTGACCTGACCGGCGAGGACCAGCATGGGGATGGAGTCGGTAAAGGCGCCAAAGACGCCATTCAGGGCGTTGATGCCACCGGGGCCGGTGGTGACGTTGACCACGGCCGGTTTGCCGGTGACGCGGGCATAGCCTTCGGCGGCCATGGCGCAGGCCTGCTCGTGGTGCATATAGGTGCAGCGCAGGCGGGGGTGGGTGCCGAGGGCATGATTGAGGAACATGGCGCCGCCGCCGGTGACGCAGAACACCTGCTCGATACCTTGTGCCACCAGCCAGTCGGCAATCTGTTGGGCGACGGTGCGCATGGTAGGGGTCAGAGGCCGCGGTTGAGGAGGTAATGGCGCAGGGTCGGGTTGTCCCGGTAGGGACCGTCGATGTGGTCAATGGTCAGGGGCTCGTCGGCGCGGATGGGCGCCATCAGGCGCTCGCCGTTCATGACCTCGCGGCAGGAGAGCTGGCCCTTGCGCAGGGGGATGGCGAGATAGAAGTCCTTGCTGAAGCCGTCCTTGTCGAAGATATAGCCTGGCTCCAGGTCACGCCGGGCATAGGCGCCCCGCACCAGGGCTTCGAGATATTCGGTCTCGCGCCGGGAGATGACCCGGCGGCTGTGGCAGCGGCCACCGCACATCGCGGCGGCCTGGTGAAAGGCCTTGTACCAGGTGTCGCACTGGTGCGGCAGGGAGCAGTAGGGGGAGACCGGGATGCCGTCCTGCTCGATATCGATGTGTCGCTCCCAGGTGCGGGCGCCCTTGCCGTAGGAGATCAGCATGGAGGTCCGCCAGTCGTGATACTCATGGGTGGAGAGCCCGATGACGTTCTGCGGATAGCGGGCACGCAGGTAGTCGATCTGGTCCAGCTCCAGTTCGCTGTCTTCGGAGGGATAGAGGGCGACGCAGTGATTGATGGCGAGGGGGATGTTGCGCTTGGCGAAGAAGCGGACCAGGTCGTCGAGGTCCTTCTCGGAGGCGCCGCCGCTGGAGGCGATGACCGGGCGGCGGGTGGCAGCGATCTTTTCGATCAGGACCCAGTCGTTCATGTCCGAGCTGGCGATCTTGATGAGCGGCATGTCGAATTCGACGCAGAGGTCCACCGAGGCCTCGTCGAAAGGGGTGGCCATGGGGAGGCAGGAGACGTTGCGGATCTCCTCCACCAGGCGGGCGAAGTGGTCGCGGCTGAGACGGGTGTCTTCGGTCTTTTTGACGTAGCGCAGTTCGGTGTTGCCGCGATACTCGGGGTGGATGAAGGCGTCAACGTCGCGGAACTGGAGCTTGATCGCCGCCCGGACGTTGTTGTAGCGGACGATGGTCGCATGGTCGCGGATGATCTTGAGCCCGCGCTCAACGCGGCCCCAGTGGTTGTTGGCCAGCTCCAGGACGAAGAGGTTCTCGAAGAGGTCGCGGTCGCGTTGGGGGATGGAGGACATGGCGGGGGGTAAGTGACTGATGATGAGAGCAGGATCGACAGCCGTTAACGTGCTGCTGTCGCGGGGAGTCCTTGGCTAACCTCGCGCTTCCCGGCGATTGAGTCCATCCGCCAAATACTCCATCACCAAGGCTTCGAGACTGGTCCCTTCGTCCTTGGCGCGGTTTATCAGATCAGTCTGAAGATGGTGGGGGAGATGCTGCCTGAGTGATTGTGTTTGAGAAATATGGGTATGGTGGGTTGGAGCGGGTATGGACTTGCCCCTATCGAGCCGTGCGGAAATCCAAGTGGCAAAGGCATCACGAGCGTTTGCCAACGCTTCCGCCTCGGTTGAGCCATCCGACATACAACCTGGCAAGTCCGGTAGGCTGATCAGGTATCCCCCGCCCTTTTCTTCGGAAAGCGGTTCGACGAGATAAGGATAGCTTTCAAAGGGGTGCGGGGATAGCAGGCGGGGGATTTTGGTCTCACTCATGTTCATTGGCCATTGGCCTGCAACAGGCAGGCTTGGATTTGCGTGACCGTGTAATCCAGCATCTCCTCGGTCAAGCCCGGATAAAGCCCAATCCAGAAGGTGTCGTTCATGATCCGGTCCGTGTTGCTCAGATCGCCGGCGACGCGGTAGTGGCGGCCCTGGAAGTAGGGCTGGCGGGTGAGATTGCCGCCAAACAACAGGCGGGTGCCGATGTTGTGGTGATCGAGGTGGCGCAACAGGTCTACCCGGGCCACCCGCGCCGCCGGGCGCAGGGTGAGGGGGTAGCCGAACCAGGAGGGATCGCCGTGGGGCGTGGCCTGGGGCAGGATGAGGAAGTCCGCGCAGTCCTGAAGCCTTTCCTGGAGGAAGGCGAAGTTGGCCTTGCGGCGGGCGATGAAGTCCGGCAGCTTGTCGAGTTGGGCCAGGCCGCAGGCGGCCTGCATGTCGGTGATCTTGAGGTTGTAGCCGGCGTGGGAGTAAGTGTACTTGTGGTCGTAGCCGGCGGGCAGGCTGCCGAGTTGCCAGGCGAAGCGTTTCTTGCAGGTGTTGTCCTGGCCGGTGGCGCAGAAGCAGTCGCGGCCCCAGTCGCGGAAGGATTCGGCGATGGGTTTGAGCAGGCCATTGTTGGTGAAGACGGCGCCGCCCTCGCCCATGGTGAGGTGATGGGCGGGATAGAAGCTGAGGGTGCCGATGTCGCCGAAGGTGCCGACCAGGCGGGGGGCGTTGATGCCGGGTGCTTCCCCCTCTCCCCGGCCCTCCCCCGCGAGGGGGGAGGGAGGAAGATGGTAGGTGGAGCCGAGGGCGTCACAGCAGTCTTCGATCAGCCAGAGGTCGTATTGGCGGCAGAGGCGGGTGATGACGTCGAGGTTGAAGGGGTTGCCCAGGGTATGGGCGAGCATGATGGCCTTGGTACGGGGGCCCAGGGCCGCTTCGATGCGGTTGGCATCGATGTTGTAAGTGCCCAATTCGACGTCGACGAAGACCGGCACGGCGCCGTATTGCAGGATGGGGTTGACGGTGGTGGGGAAGCCGGCGGCGACAGCGATGACCTCGTCTCCGGGCTGGATGGCGCGCTCACCCAGCTTGGGAGAGGTGAGGGTGGCAAAGGCGATGAGGTTGGCGGAGGAGCCGGAGTTGACGGTGATCAGGTGCTTGACGCCGAGGAAGCGGGCCAGGCGCTCCTCGAAGGCGTCATTGAAGCGCCCGGTGGTGAGCCAGCCGTCAAGGGCGGCGGCGACCATGTTCTGCAATTCGGCCGCGTCGAGGACCTTGCCGGCGACGGGGATGGGGGTCTTTCCAGGCACAAAAGGGGTTGGTGCGCGCTGGATGGCGTCGTAGGAGCTGACTCGTCCCGCGACTATCTGCCGCAGCACGCTATCCAGGCAGTCCGGTTTGATCCGCCCCACATAGGCGGCGAACAGCCGGGGGGAGAAGACCATCTGCTTGCTGGTTGGAAAGACCGTTGCTAAGGGGAGATGGCCGTGCGCCAGGTCATCTGGCTGGATCACGACCTGGTGGGGCTCCTGCCATTGGTCGAGCCGTGAAGTGCCCGGAATGCCCAGGACATCGCCCTTGCTGTTGGGGGGGGAGGTAACCAGGATGGGGCGTGGCTTGGCACCCGTGCCTTCGACAAAGGGGACCTTGACGATGTAGAGGTCTCCCAGGAGGACGGTTTCAGTCACGGAGGTAGCGCTCCCAGATGGCGTCTTCCGCGGGGTCATCATCCGTTACGGCGGCCAGCGCGCCAAGTTGAAAGCGTTCAGCATCGGTCAGGATAATATCTTTTTTTATATCAATGCCTTGCGTCATGTCAACGTCTTGGGTTTGCTCATGGTCTCGGCGCGAACCAAGGTTTAAGCCCTGCTTAATGTTTTGACTCAGCTCAGGGTTTTGAGTCGGATCAATGTCTTGGGCATCGTCCATGATGAGGATGCGCAGCGGAGTGCCCGCCGGTCGTGGAACCCGAAAGGTCACTGTGCCGCCCTCACCGACGATCAGCCGCTGCGCTTGGATAGACATCGAAGTTTGACTCCCGATTGATCTGCGGTGGCTGGACAGTGGCGCTGGCCGCGGCAGTATAGGCCAGGATCTCCGCTTGGCAGTAGGCGCGCATGTCGGCCCCTTCCAAGTAGGCCTGGTGCCAGGCGGCGATGCGGTGAATGCCCTCGCTCAGGGGCCAGCGTGGCTGCCAGCCTAGCCGTGACCGGGCCTTGGCGCAATCTAGCTTGAGGTGATGGGCCTCGTGGGGCTGGGGCTGGCGATCGAAATGCCAGGGAGGAGGCGTACCGCCAGCCTGACGCCAGGCGGTCCGCAGTTGTTCGATCAGGCGGTGGACGGGTTGGGCGTCGTCATCGGCGGGACCGAAGTTCCAGGCCTCGCCATAGGCAGAGCCCTCGTCGATAAGTCGCTCGGCGAGGAGCAGATAGCCGGCCAGGGGTTCCAGGACATGCTGCCAGGGGCGGATGGCCTGGGGGGCGCGGATGACGGGGGTCTGGCCCCGTTCAAAGGCGCGCAGCAGGTCGGGGATGAGGCGGTCCTCGGCCCAGTCGCCACCGCCGATGACGTTGCCAGCTCGGGCGCTGGCGATGGCGACCTGATGGCGGGCGTAATCGGCGGCGTTGAAGAAGGCATCGCGGTAGGCGGCCGTGACCAGTTCGGCGCAACCTTTGCTGCTGCTGTAGGGGTCGCGGCCACCCAGGGGCTCGTTTTCACGGTAGCCCCAGACCCATTCCTGGTTGTGGTAACACTTGTCACTGGTGACGATGATGACGGCGCGGACGCTGGGGGTATGGCGCACCGCCTCCAGCAGGTGGACGGTGCCCATGACGTTGGTGGCGTAGGTCTCGACTGGGTCACGGTAGCCTTGACGCACCAGAGGCTGGGCGGCAAGGTGGAAAACGATCTCGGGGCGGGCATGGCGCAGGGCCTGTTGCAGGCGGGGCAAGTCTCGGATGTCGGCGATGAGCGAGTCCATGCCGGCACCGATTTGGGCCAGGGTGAACAAGTTGGGATCGGTGGGCGGTGCCAGGGAATAGCCGCTGACCGTGGCGCCCAGGTGTTGCAGCCAGAGGCTGAGCCAGGCGCCCTTGAAGCCAGTATGGCCGGTGAGCAAGACGCGGCGGTCGTGCCAGAAGTCGGGCGTTGGATTCATGCGGGATAGTTGACTAGATGGGCGCACCCAGAAAATTGCCAAGGATCAAGTTAGGTCTTCAGCCATTGCCAGCGAAGAAACTGGCCGGTATCTGGGCGTTAGCGACTGTTCTTGGCGGTTGTCTTGTTCATCCCGGAACCTTTACCCCCGCGCCCAGACCTTCCAGGGGGCGGCACCCGTGGCCCAGAGCTGCTCCAGATAGGTGCGGTCGCGCAGCGTATCCATGGGGTGCCAGAAACCGGTATGGTGGTAAGCGATCAGTTGGCGCTGACTGGCCAGGGTGGTGACCGGTTCGCCCTCCCAGGCGGTTTGATCACCGGCGATCAGGTCGAGGGTGCCGCGGTTGAGCACGAAGTAGCCACCATTGATGAGGCCATTGTCACCACTGGGCTTTTCAGTGAATTCGATCACATGCTCGCCCTCCAGTCCCAGGGCGCCGAAGCGACCAGGCGGGGTGACGGCGGTGACGGTGGCGGCCTTGCCATGGGCCTGGTGAAAGCGAATGAGGGCGCTGATGTCGATATTGCCGACGCCATCACCGTAGGTGAAGCAGAAGTTGTCCTCGTCTTGTAGGAAACGACGGACACGAGCCAGGCGGCCGCCGGTCTGAGTGTTTTCGCCGGTGTCCACTAGGGTGACGCGCCAGGGTTCGGCGTAGCGCTGCAGGATGTCGATGTGGTTGGAGGAAAGGTCAACGGTGAGGTCGGAGTTATGAAAGAGGTAGTTGGTGAAATATTCCTTGATCAGATAGCCCTTGTAGCCCAGGCAGATGATGAAGTCGTTGACGCCATAGTGGGCATAGGTCTTGAGGATGTGCCAGAGGATGGGCTTGCCGCCGATCTCGACCATGGGCTTGGGCTTGACCAGGGTCTCTTCGGAGAGTCGAGTGCCTAAGCCGCCGGCCAGGATGACTGCTTTCATGGTCGTACCTATCGTTTACGTCCTTTACAATTGAAGACATGCTGGAAGATTTCTCAGCCCGAGCTGATAAAAGAAATAGCTGCGGTTTTCCACGCAAACTGTCTTGAGGGGAACTAGCCACAGCCCAGAATACAACATTAGGCAGGCCCCGGTTGTCATCTTGGTGACGCGTCACACGCCACAAACAACGCATCGCAAGCTATTAAACCTTGGCGTCGGCAAGTGTGCTGTTGAGCGATCTCCCCGCTGACGTTGCCAGGAAGCTCCCACGATACTCAACCGTGCCCGCGGGACGCACCGTTACCGGCATCATAGGGTTTGTGGTGCTGCGACCTCTAACCTGAGACAGAGGGTGAGGGTGGCGAAGGCGATGGGGGTGGCCGAGGAGCCGGAGTTGACGGTGATGAAGTGCTTGTCGCCAAGGATGCGGGCCTGGCGTTGGGTGCGGTCATGGGCATGGTTTAATCACCGCCGTGAATTTAATGTGAGGATGGGCTCCTAAGAGCGAGCATGTTCTAACCGTCATCGTAGACCAACATGACGATCGCTTCGCTCCGGTAGGTGAAGCGCGGCGGGGATGTCCCCCGACAAGCACCGGCAAGGCTGCCATGACCGTCCGCGTCCCATGGGCCAACAGCGTGCCGAGCAACAGGGCCTGCCCTTGGACCCAGGTCGAGGCGGTGAACAGCGCCGCAAAGGCCGCAAAACGGTTAAGATACGGGTCGGCAGCGAGGGCACCGGGCGTCATCCCTGGTATTTTAGTCGATAACAGACGATGCCTTCCGACTCCCACTGCCGCTACTCCGACGCTCGTCCCCACCCCCCCGGCCATCCGTCATTCCTCCACGCGGGCTCAGGCCTTGCGCAAAAATAGCCAAAGTTCTACACAATACAAATGGTTATAATTCTGGACTAATAGGGATGGATCCGGAAAAGTCCCGTAAAGCTCCCGAGCTAATCTTGCCAAATTGAACCTCATACCTCCTTTTATCCATCACCGCATCGCGCACCGGCCCAATCTGGTCAAGATCGTCGATAACATCGGTTGGCTGTTCATCGACAAGATCTTGCGCATGGGCATGGGCCTGTTCGTCGGCGTGTGGGTTGCGCGTTACCTCGGTCCGGAACAGTTTGGACTGTTGAACTTCGCGCTCGCTTTTACCAGTCTGTTCGGCGCCGTCGCCGTGCTCGGCCTGGATGGCATCGTGGTGCGTGACATCGTGCGCGACCCCGCGGGCGCACGACTGACCCTCGGCACGGCTGCAGTCATGCAATTGGTCGGCGGGTTAATCGCCTTCCTGCTGATCCTTGTCGCCATCGCCTATCTGCGCCCAGATGACGCCCTCGCGCGCGGCATTGTCGCCATCCTCGGGTCGATGATGCTGTTGAAAGCCAGCAACATCGCGGTGTTCTGGTTCGAATCACAGGTTCAGTCGAAATACACCGTCTGGGTGCAGAATGGCGTCTTTTTAATGTTCGCCGCAATCAAGGTGGGGCTTATCCTGCAAGAGGCACCACTGATCGCTTTTGTCTGGGCGATGCTCGCCGAAGCGATCGTGGTAGCGCTGATCCTGCTTATCGTCATGGGACGGCAAGGGCCGGCGCTGCGCAGTCTGCGGGTGAGTGTCGAGCGAGGTTTAACGCTGGTGCGCGACAGTTGGCCACTGATCCTCTCAGCGATCGCAGTCACGGTGTATATGCAGATCGACCAACTCATGCTCGGGCAGATGATCAACGATGAGGCTGTTGGGATTTATAGCGCTGCGGTCAGGATCAGCGAGGTCTGGTACTTCATCCCAATGGCGATTGTGACTTCAGTCTTTCCCGCGATTCTAGAGGCCAAGAAACTGGGAGAAGCGCAGTATTACGCCCGTCTGCAAAAACTTTACGACTTGATGGTGATACTTAGTCTGTCAGTTGCGCTACCCATGACGTTTCTCGCGACTCCTATCGTCAGCGTCCTGTTCGGAGAAGCCTACGTTGAATCGGGTATCGTGTTGGCCATTCATATCTGGGCTTCGGTTTTTGTTTTTCTTGGCGTGGCGAGCAGTAAGTGGTTTCTTGCTGAAAATCGCCAGATGCTCAGCTTGCAACGGACTGTACTGGGTGCGATTGCTAATATTGGGTTAAATATGTGGTTGATTCCCCTTTATGGATCAGTGGGTGCCGCAATTGCAACTGTTATTTCTCAAGCAATTGCGGCTTGGCTATTTGACTCCCTGCAAACTGCAACACGGCCAATGTTTTTTATGAAGCTTGCGTCGATGAACCCAGCAAGAATTTCAATTTCGTCATTATTAATCAGGTAGAGTTGCCATGTTAGAGAAATTAATTAGCATTTATGTTTATTATCCCGGGAAAACCCCCGGCTTTGCCGGGGGACCGAAAAAGTTTGACAAT
>JADHED010001310.1_pt1 | contig 22105 bp, 15 predicted proteins | sample 8952041 | NCBI WGS metagenome assembly JADHED01 (sample SAMN16124423, study PRJNA663239) | bioreactor sludge metagenome | isolation source: sludge (control) | place: India:Bengaluru | collected 2018-09-08
TGACGGGATGTACGGGATTGCCGTTGTAGTTGCCGATGAGGATGGTGAAGTTGTCTGCATTGGGACCGATAAGGGCCACCTTTTTCACGTTTTTCAGGGGCAGGATGCCGTTGTTCTTCAGCAGAACGAATGATTTTTCGGCTGCTTCACGCGACAGGGCAAGGTGTTCCGGTGATCCGACAACCGACATGGGAATCTTGCTGTAGGGCACCATGTCATCCGGGTCGAACATGCCCAGTTTGAAGCGGGCCCGGTACAGCCGTTCGAGGGAAGTATTGAGATCCTTTTCGTTCAGAATCCCTGTCTGAATGGCGGAATCGAGGGTGTTCACCAGGAAGGGGCGGCTCATTTCACAGTTTACGTCCGTACCCGTGGCCACCGACCATCCCCAGGCCTGGGTGGAAGTTTGCACCATATGGTGTGCATTGGGCGTATAGAAATCGGAGATGGCTCCGCAGTCTGACGTGATGTATCCGGTGAATCCGAAATCATCGCGCAGGATCTTTCCGAGCAGCAGGTCGGATCCGCAGCAGGGCATATCGCGGAACCGGTTGTAGGCGCACATCACCGATTGTACGTTGGCCTCCTTCACCGTGGCTTTGAAAGCGGGAAGGTAGGTTTCATACAGGTCGCGGTCGTTGACATAGATGTTGTCCACATGACGGGAGAATTCCGGTCCGCTGTGCACGGCGTAATGTTTGGAGGTGGCAATGGTTTTCAGGTATTTGGGATCATTCCCCTGCAAGCCCTTGATGAAGTTCACCGCGATACGGCCGGTGAGGTAGGGGTCTTCGCCATAGGTTTCCTGGCCCCTTCCCCAGCGCGGATCGCGGAAGATATTGATGTTGGGCGACCAGAAAGTAAGGCCTGTGTAAATGCTGCGGATCCCGTTGTTGAGAAAGTAATGGTGTTTGGCGCGGGCTTCATCTGAAACTGCTGTTCCGATGCGAAACATCAGGTCCTCGTCAAACGTGGCGGCCATGCCGATTGCCTGCGGAAATACCGTGGCGGTACCCGCGCGGGCCACGCCGTGCAGACATTCATTCCACCAGTCGTAGGCGGGCACGTCCAATCGCGGGATGGCTTCAGAATGGTTGAAGAACTGGGTTACCTTTTCCTGCAGGGTCATGCGCGAAATCAGGTCGTGCACCCTTTCGTCGACGGGGAGGCTGGTGTTCTGGTAGGGATACGTTCCGGTACCCTGTGCACCTACAAAACCTGTAAAGGCCAGGCACAACAACAGGGTAATAAAGGTTGGTTTTTTCATGGGTTAGTTATTTATGAGGAACAATGCCTTAAAAAATGGTTAACGTACAAATCACGCTAATTAAAGTGAAAATATAAAAAAATTGCGAGAATATCTGAATCATATGACACTAATCCTTTTCTGTCGTATAAAGTTTTGGATTACATTTGTGTATCAGACAAAATTATGGCCAGACGAAGCAATTCTGCCAGTATGCGGATGGCGTTTATTGCAGTTATTGTGACTGCCTTCCTGTTCCTTTTTCTCTTTTTTTCAATAGGTGTAAAAACGCGCCGTTATACCTATGCTGATTCCAAGTCACTGGCGCGTGAAATTTCGCATAAGGAAGCCAATGAAACGGGTAAATACATATCCTCTGCATTGAACGTGGCACACGAAATGGCGGATAAAGCATTAATATATAAAAAGTTAGGTGGTAATAGGAATGATATTGTTCAGATGTTACAGGATGAAGTTGTGCAAAACGCCAATTTCATGGGCGCATGGACCATGTGGGAACCAAATGCATTTGATGGCCGGGATGCTTTTTATAAAAATGATACATTATATGATCGACAGGGAACCATGTCAATCGCCTTTTTCAAATACGGCGATTCGGTCCTGTATGAACGGAATGATTCAACTGATTTTCAGGAGCAGTTTTATACTGTACCGCATAATACCAAGAAGGATCTCATCCTTGAGCCATTTCATTACCAGTATCATGGGCATTCCGTTGTGTTCTATCAAACATCCGCAGTTGTTCCGATCATGGAAGGTTCCGACTTTTTAGGGGTTTTTGGTATTGATATTAATCTTGACAGCCTGCAAGCCAGGTTCTCTCAAATCCGCCTTTATGAAACCGGTTATCTGACACTGATATCCGGATCCGGAATCATCATTTCACACAAGGATTCGTCTTTAATTGACAAGAATTTCTATTCAATTGTAAATCAAGGTGAACGTGATAAGTATAAAGCCCTCTCAACCAATCAGGAACTAACGCTGGAGACCGTTTCTGAATTTTCGCATGAGCGGGTATTCCGGTTTTTTTACCCGGTTTTAGTCGGGTCGGGCGCCAAACCCTGGTATATCATGGTGGAAATACCCATTAATCAGGCAGCAGGGCGTTCACAACAACTCCTTATTACAGCCTATGCCACGTTGGTGCTTGGATTGTTATTATTGATGTACCTGATTGTGAATATTTTTGACAGGAGGCGTTATGAAAATGACATCCTGAATTCAATGAAACATGTTGAAGAAAGCAACCGGATTGTAAGTGAGAGTGAAATCCGTTTCCGGACGATTTTTGAAAATGCCAATGATGCGATTCTGATCATGAAGGAAATGGATATTATTGACTGCAATCTGATCAGTTGCAGCATGTTTGGTTGTGGAAAACAGGACATCATAGATAAGACCCCCGTTGATTTCTCCCCTGAATTTCAGCCAAATGGTATTGAATCGTCCGTGTTCGGGAATCAAATGATAAAAGCGGCACTGCAAGGTAATCCGCAACGATTTGAATGGCAGCATAAAAGGCCTGATGGAAGTTTATTTTATGCGGAAGTTTCCTTGAACAGATTAATGCTGACAGGCTCTGAACTGATCCAGGCCATTGTGAGAGACATTACAGAAAGGAAGAAATCAGAAGGTGAAACACTTGAAAAGAAGGAAAGGCTGCAGCAATTTGTGGATTCTCTGACCGACTGGATTTACTCAGCACGGATTAACGACGATCAGGCTAATGAGGCCATCCGAAGTGAAGCACCGGAAGGCTTTTTTGCCCTTACCGGGTATCATATGGATGAGATTGACCTGGATATACGGGCTGCCAGGAAAATCATTTTTGAAGCGGATCAGGACAGATACCTGAATTATATGTTGCAATTAACCAATGGAAATAAGATACCTCCCTTTGAATACAGAATTAAGCACAAATCCGGCGCCCTCCGTTGGGTACGCAGTCATACTATTATACGTTACAATGCGTCCGGCAACTACATAGGGTATGATGTTCTTGTTACAGATATCACGGAACGAAAAAATGCTGAAGCCGCTTTACAGGAAAGTGAAAAAAACTTCAGGAATATTTTTGATAAGACCAATCATGGAATTATTATTGTAGCACAGGACGGCCGGATTTTGGCAGCAAATCAAGCCTTTACAAATATTTCGGGATATTCACTTGACCCGGACAAACCCCTGAATGTTTCAGAGGTCGTTGTTCCCGAACAGCTTCAGAAAATGCGGGAGCGGATCATAGAACGGTATTCCCGGGAAGATATGGCCCCATTCGAATACAAAGCCAGATACAAGGATGGAAGAATACATGTTATTGAAGCAGATGGATCAATGATGGATTTTAACGGCCAGTTGGCGATTCTGGTTGTGCTCAGGGATGTAACCGAAATAAGAGAATCAGAAAAACGGGTCATGGAAGCGGTTATCCAAACGGAAGAAGCTGAAAGAAGCCGCATTGCCCAGGATCTGCATGACGGACTGGGTCCGGTACTTTCCACCATCAAGCTCTACTTCCAGGTATATAATGACACCTCCGATGCCGCAAAAAAGGTATTTCTTATCGATAAACTCAAATCAACGATTGATGAGGCGATTAAAACGGTTTCTGAAATTTCCCGGAATCTGAGTCCCCATGTATTGCGTAATTACGGATTTTATGCGGCCATAAAACAGTTCATCCATCAGATTGAGCAAACGAATCTGATCCGGTTCACTTATGAATTTGACCAGGAACATACCATGCATAGCAACACGGCCATCTTCCTGTACAGGGCAGTTTCCGAGCTCATCAGCAATTCCATCAAACATGCAGGATGTTCCGCAATGCATTTAAAAATCACCAAAGTCACCGATGTGTTGTGCATAGAATACAGCGATGATGGGATAGGATTTGATGTCGAAAAAGTACTTTCAAAACCCGCCACAGGCTCGGGACTCCAAAATATCCTTAACCGTATTAATGCGTTGAATGGGAATGTAACCATGGAGCGGAAGGAAGGTAAAGGCATGATCACTATTTTACATATACCGGTTTAACAATTCCAGCATGAAAACGAGCCAGCATGTTTTTATCGTGGATGATCACGAATTGTTCAGAGACGGATTAAAGCTTGTAATTAACCAGTTACATCCTGATTACAGGGTTTCAGAAGCCTCAAATGGACAGGATTTTTTAAGCCGGTTGAATAAAGATGTGCCTGATATTGTGCTCATGGATATTAATATGCCGCTTCTGAACGGCCGGGATACAACCATAAAAGCCCTGGAAATATGTCCTGATCTTAAAATCATTGCAGTTACCATGTTTGGAGAGGAAAACTATTACATGCAAATGATTGAAGCCGGCGTAAAAGGGATTATCCTCAAGAAGTCGGGTAAATATGAGCTTGAACAGGCATTGCTCGAGGTGCTGGGCGGCGGGAATTATTTTTCCCAGGAAATCATGAAAAAAATGGCAATCCGGCTCAACCGAAGGAAGTCAAGTCCCTACGATGAGCTTACACAGCGGGAACTTGAAGTGTTGCTGATGGTTTGTAACGGACTGGGAAATCAGGAGATTGCGGAAAAGCTCTTTATCAGTCCCAAAACCGTTGAAGTGCATAAATCCAATATCTTCAGAAAGGCCGATGTGAAAAACTCAGCACAGTTGGTGGTTTTCGCTATAAAAAAGGGACTTTTTGAAATTTAAAACCCGGCAAACCTACACGCTGCCGGTAGTTTTGTAAGGGATTTCCCTGATGTCAAATACGTTTTCCCTCTAGGGTGATTAGGTAAGTGAACCAGCAGGACAAGTCACGGATGCAAGTAGTTTTGTCCCTGTCTAACACTAAATCACCAGAACATGGGTAACGATTATACTGAAGGGATGCATGAAGCCAGCCTGTGTAACCCGGATAAAAGGGAATTCTTTCAGGAAATGAATACTGGCAGCAGTCCAATGCTGGTCAAATCCGAAATTTTAACGTTGCTGGATCATGAAGTAAGAACCTCCATGCGTGTAATTATCGGTTATGCCAGGATTCTTGGATATAGTCATATAAAAAGAAATGAGTCGGAGGTTTACCTCGAAACCATCCGCGCCGAAAGCGAACACCTGCTTTACCTTTTCAACGAGTTTTTCAATTTCCAGGGCACTTCCCCTGACCTGACCCCATCTCTGCAACAGGCAGATATGATGTAGGGCAACTAAGAGAAACCCTTAGAAAAATACTTGTTTGCCCATATTCCAATCGGGAATATGCATGATACCCCACGGACTTTAATTGACGTAAACACAGTCATGAATCACATCATACAAATAATTATTGTGGACGACAGTCAGATTTTTCTGGAAGGAATACAGGAGTTTCTGCGGAGAGATCAGGATTTCAATATTGCTGCTATTTTTCAATCCGGAGCCGACTTGTTGAACAACATTGACGATTTTGATCCCGATCTCATCCTGCTTGATATCGAAATGCCCGGTCTGAATGGCATTGAAACGGCGCACCAGTTAAGCCGTTTTGGGTTGGAGCTGAAGTTGATTGCCCTTACACTTTATTCTGACAACCAATACATTGACAAGTTAGTAGAAGCCGGTTTCCGGGGAATCGCCAATAAAAACGAAATCTCGGAACAACTCCGTTCCATCATGTTTCGGGTAATGCAGGGCGGGCTTTCATTTCCAGAGACTTCCCGTGCCAGTGAGTAACGAAAAATTTCATAACCGCAAATTTTTTTCATAACAGATACCTCAAATGATAATTAAAAAATGAATTGGAATAGCCTTAAAACCAAACTGTTGGTAAGTATTTTGGGACTTACCCTACTGATCTATGGAATCACCATTGTAGTCATTACCATTTCAAACCGCAACAATGCGATAGCCGAAGCAAGTGAATTGTGTACCAGTAAATCGCTTGAAACCTCTTCTGAACTGAAGCAATACCTGAACCGGCCCATTGAGACGGCAAGGAACCTTTCCAATACCTTTGTTTCGCTCAGAAATTCAGGCAACCGGGACCGCGCGTACTACACTGAAATACTGAAGGAAATTTTAGCGAAGAACAATGATTTTCTGGCTGTTTGGGCCATGTGGGAGAAAGACGCACTTGATGGGAATGATGCAGCCTACAAAGGTTCAGCGTTATATGACGAAGAGGGCCACTTCAATGTGTCATTGTACAAAGTAAACAACAAAATCTATACGGAGCAGGGCGGAGTGGATCAATATGCTGAAGCCTATTACACCAAAGCGGCCACATCCAAAATGGAGGTCATTCTTGAGCCTTACTATTACACGTATAATGGGGATTCAACACAGAATTTCTTTGAAACCACCGTTGCCGTACCCATTATTGAAAATGGTAAAACACTGGGAGTTATTGGGATAGATCTGGATTTGACGGCGCTTTCGGGTATTACACGAAATATAAAACTATATGAAACCGGCTACGGCATATTGATTTCGGGCGACGGCAGTATTGCAGCCTTTGGTGATGAACACCTTATCGGCAAGCCGGTTGCATCCAATTTTGATTTTATTTCCCAGCCTTTCCTGCAATCCGTAAAGGATGGGATTCCGCAAAACACTACCGTTCATTCCGAGAAACAGGGCAAAAACCTGATCGTTTGTGCCAGCCCTATTTTTATCGGCAATTCCGTCACACCCTGGTCACTTTGTACGGTAGTTCCCAAAGCAGAAACCTTAAAAAATGCGGACAAGGTTTTGTACCGGGCCCTGGTAGTTGGCTTTTTGGGTTTGGTCATTCTGAGTTTGGTTATTTATTATCTGGCATCGGGTTTTATTAAGCCCATCCACAAGGCGGTTGATTTATCAAGGCATATAGCAGCAGGGAATCTCACCGCAACGATTACGGTGGATCGCAAAGATGAAATCGGGATTTTACAGGAGTCACTGCATGCCATGAAGGTAAACGTAACGTCGATGGTGCACAAATTGCAGCAGGTCAGCACAAGCATTGCAGCGGCAAGTCACCAGATCAGTTCAACGGCACAACAGTTGTCATCCGGGGCCACTGAACTGGCTTCCTCAACAGAAGAGGTTTCTTCGACCATGGAAGAGATGGCCGCAAATATTGAACAGACTACGCAGAACTCGGTACAAACCGATAAGATTGCCACTGCAGTTGCCACTGACGCCAGGCAGGTATTGAAGGCTTCCCATGACAGCATGGATTCAATCAAAAATATCGCAGAAAAAATCAAGATCATTAATGATATCGCCTTTCAAACCAATATCCTGGCTTTGAATGCTGCTGTGGAAGCTGCAAGGGCAGGCGAGCACGGAAGGGGATTTGCGGTGGTTGCGGCAGAGGTCCGCAAACTTGCAGAACGCAGCAAAGCAGCAGCCAATGAGATAAATACATTATCAACGAACGGGGTTTCTATTACAGAGACAGCAACCGGTTTGCTGAACAATATAATACCACAGATAGAAAAGACCACCCAGTTAATTCAGGAGATTTCAGCTGCCAGTAAGGAACAGAGTGCCGGTGCAGAACAGGTGAACGGAGCCATGCAGCAATTGAATACGGTGACGCAGCAGAATGCCACAGCTTCTGAGGAAATGTCATCCAGTGCGGAACAAATGACCAGCCAGGCTGAACAACTCAGGGACCTGATCGCATTTTTCAGGATTGAGGAAACGCCGGAACCGGGTTTTAGTCCAAGAAATACTCCTCACACTCCGCAAGCTGAAAAGGAGTCGCGTTACGCCTCGAGCCGTGCACGAAGACGCTATAATCACGAGATACAAAACGGTTCTCCCATGCTTGATTCAAATTTCAAGCGGTTTTAAGAGATCCCTGGTATAAATCAGCAAGTGAATGGCAATGAATAAAAGAATAGTGATCGTAGAGGATTTCAATACTTCCCGTCAATTAATTAAAAGGGCGTTGGAAGGAATGGGTTACGAGGTTTTTGAAGCGGCAGACGGAAGGGAAGCGTTGGGTTACTTTGACGGCAGGCATATCGACATGGTAATCACCGACTACAATATGCCCGGGATGGATGGTGCCACCCTGGTGGAATACATCCGGACCAAAGAGGTTTACCGTTATGTACCTGTATTGGTACTTTCCACGGAAACCAGCCTGGAAAAGCAAAAGAAAGCCCGGGAAGCAAGAATTACCGGTTGGATAAAGAAGCCTTTTGAGATTACGGCATTTAAGAATCAGGTGCAACGGCTCTTGTCATGACAGAAGATTTTATCCTTAGTTTCATCAGCGAAGCACGTGAGCTGCTGGTCCAGCTTGAATGTGATCTGTTGTCCCTGGAAAAGAATCCGGAGGATGAGGAAATCATCGGCAATGTGTTTCGTATCATGCACAACATCAAAGGGGCTGCCCTGATGTATGGCTTTGATGATGTACAGCAGTTGGCTCATCTGTTTGAAAACGTCTTTGACCGGATGCGATCCGGAAACCTGAAGGCTTCCAAAGCCCTGATTACGGATACCCTGCATGGCAAGGATATGCTCCTTTCCATGCTTGAAAAAACCAACCGTCAGGAGGAAACGCTGGAATTTCTTGAAAAATTCAACGTTACTTACGGCGATTATGCTGCATGCGAAGAAGAAGGGGGATTTTCTTCAGAAGAAGGATCGCATGCAACAGAGACGGGTTCCTACCTGGTTTTCTACACGCCGGATGAAGCTGTTTTTGAAAGGGGACTTCATCCGGAAAAGGTCCTCCATGAACTTTCGCTCACTGGCAGGTCGAAGATCATTATACATGAGCAAAATGGCTCTTGGCAGGATCAGATGGCCCAAAGAGTATGCCATACGGATTGGGAGATATACATTACATCGGTTACCAAATCGCAATTGGAGGAGGTATTCATGTTTTACGGCGACGATGAATGCATGATCCTATCCCTTTCGCAACCTGGCTTCGAGCTGGAAACGCGGGTAAACGATTTCTTTCAGCGTCATTATCCCGATCTTACCCGGATCAGGCCACATGTGATGTCAGAAATAGCAGGACTTGAAGTTCGGAACGAAGAAACAGCCGCACCGGTTTCCGTCGAAGCACCCATGGATCAAAACCAGGAAACTGCTTCCCGGAATCATCCCGGACTGCTGAAAGACTCCTCCATTAAAGTTTCTTCCCAAAAACTGGATGAATTATTAAATCTTGTCAGTGAACTGGTTATTATTTCAGCCAGTCTGGAAGCCTGTACTTCCGGGAATACGGATGTTCAGTTCAGTAACCACATTGAAAACCTGGAAAAGCTGACCAAGAAATTCAGGTCTAATGCGCTTGACCTGAGGCTGGTGCCGGTTGGCAACCTGTTGAAAAAGTTTAACCGGCAGGTTCGTGATTTGTCCATCACGCTGGGGAAAAAGGTGATCCTCCTCCTTGACGGGCAGGAAACAGAGATTGACAAATCCATTCTAAAGGCGATTGAAAGTCCCTTGATGCATATTCTGCGCAACAGCATTGATCATGGCATTGAAACACCTGAAGCAAGACGGAAGAAAGGAAAATCAGAAGAGGGAACGATCAAAATCAGCGCATTTTATTCGGGACCCAATGTGATTATTCAGGTTCATGATGATGGGCAAGGCATTGATATTGAAAAGATAAGAACAAGGGCAGCGGAAAAGGGTTATATTTCTGCAGATAAAATGTTGACTGACAAGGAACTTATCCGGATGATCATGGAACCCGGATTTACTACAAGCGAAAAAGTCAGTCTGGTATCGGGCCGCGGCGTCGGCATGGATGTTGTGAAAATGGAACTGAATGCAGTCGGAGGCAGTGTGGAAATAGAAACGGAACAGGACCTCGGCACATCCATCACGCTGCGGCTTCCGACCACCCTTTCAATTATTGATACCCTGCTTCTTCAGGTAGATCAGGCGCATATTCTGGTTCCGCTCCTTGAAGTGGAGTTCTGCTACAAGGAAAGACGGAGCAACCTGTATGCCCATAACAGCAATTATATCTCCTATAAAAACAACATGGTGCCCTATGTTTCACTACGGCAGAAATTTAACTCCCAGCCCAGCCGGCATGAAGATGAAATGGTTGTCATTATCAGCAAGTACGATAAAAAGTATGCCATCCTGGTGGATGATATTTTAGGAGAACACCAGGCAGTGATCAAACCCTTGGGAGCGGTGTTTTCAAACCATTCCTATTTTTCCGGCGGCAGCATCATGGCCGATGGAAATCTGGCACTGGTCCTGGATACCGATCATTTATTCAACCAAAATTCTTTGAATTAGCAAAAGCCTTATGAAAATCCACGAACTCGACAATACAAGAAGCTATGTCCATTTTAGTCTGGGGAATGAACATTTCGCCATTATCGTTAACCGCGTCCTCGAGATCCTGCATCCGGGGCAATTGACCCAGATCCCCAATGCCTCCAGGTTCATCAAAGGGATCCTGAACTTCAGGGGAGCCATCGTACCGGTGATTAATCTGCATAGGCGGTTCAATTTCAAGGACCATCTTTCAGAAGGGAACATGGTCATTGTCATTGAAATCATGCATCAGGATGGTCAGGCGCTTCTGGGGCTTCTGGTAGAGGAAGTCATGGATGTCATTGCCATTGAAAACAAGGACCTTCGTACAGTTCCTGAAATCGGCGTCAAATACAATCCCGAATTTCTGGAAGGATTTGTTGAAAGAGAAGGGAAATTCATCCTGATTCTGAATGTGGATGAAGTACTTAAGGTTTCTGAACTTTCTGAAATTAAAGTAATTACAGATGAGCAAGAATGCCTGCCTGTGCATTCTTGCTAAACAGACAGAAGCCATGACAGGTAAAATTTTGATCGTGGATGATTTCAGGACCAACATTTTGTATCTGAATCATTTACTTAGTCTGCAAGGACATGAAGTCATGTCGGCTGTGCATGTGGATGCGGCCCTGGAACTTATTGAAACGAATGCCTTTGACTTATTTCTGCTGGATGTGGAAATGCCGGTGAATAATGGATTTGAATTATGCAGGAGAATCAGACAATCAGCAAATAATTCCGATACCCCGGTAATCTTTATCACCTCCAAAGATGACCAGCAAAGTACGCTTTCCGGCTTTGATGCCGGTGGGCAGGACTACATCACCCGTCCCTTTTCAGACCGTGAGTTATTGGCCCGGGTCAATACCCACCTGGAACTGAAGATGCAACGGGAAACCCTGTATAATCTAACAAAGGACCTTGAAAAACTTGTTTCTGTCAGGACAAAAGAGTTGCACACCCTGTTGGAAAAACTCAAGGTATCGAATCACGAACTTACACAGGCCAAAAGAGAGCTTGAATCCCTGGATTCCGCCAAAGAACAATTCCTGCAGATCATCAACCATGAAATCAGAACACCCCTGAATGGGATCCTGGGGTTCCAGTTACTGCTCAAGGATGTGATCCTGGATGAAAAATACGCCGAATACCTGCATATGATGAACCAATCGGTGAAGCGACTTGAGAAATTCAGCCTGCAGGCATTACTGATCACGCAACTCAGAACCGGAAATGATTTCGGTAATTCTCAAACGGTCTGGATCGATACGGAATTCCACAAAACAGTCATGGAATTCAAAGATGAACTGCATGGAAAGCAGATCCATGTCAGGAGCCATATTGGTCCCGCCTCCATCCGGATGGATATGACCCTCCTGCGCCCCCTGCTATCCAACCTAATAGAAAACGCGATGTATTACTGTAAACAGGAAGGGCAGATTGAAGTCACCGGCAGGTCTGCATTCAATAACCGCTACCTGATCAATGTACGTCATACCGGACATGAGTTTCCCGAAAGCCTGCTGACCAATCCCCTCACGTTATTTTCCGAAAAGGAATTTGTGGATGGATGTCCGCACTTGTATTTGTATACCATACAACTCATTGTCAATCGCATATCCGGAAAAATAACCCTTAGAAATCATTCTGGAAAAGGCGCAGAAGTTGAAATTGATTTGTTTTCAAAAATGGGGGAAGACCATGTAACGCCATCCCTTAGTGACCGGCATACGTGGGTTTCATAATATACGGATAACATGAACACCATACCCGGTTTAGGAAAGATCAGTCAGGTGATCCCCATGAATGCATCGGAGTTTGACCGGCTGGGGAAATTCATCAACCAACAGGTTGGTATTAAAATGCCGCCCAGCAAAAGGGTATTTCTTCAATGCAGACTCCAGAAACGGCTCAGAGATCTCAATCTTTCCAGCTTTTCCGAATATATAGAGATCCTGTTTTCGCCCGCTGGAGCGACTGAAGAAATGGCGCAAATGTTCAATGCTGTTTCAACGCATACAACCGACTTTTTCAGGGAAGTTCATCATTTTGATTTTCTGGCGGGTCAGGGACTGGATGCATACTGCAATTCAACCGGAAAGTCAGAAATTTCGGTTTGGAGCGCCGGCTGTTCTACCGGTGAAGAGCCTTATTCACTTGCATTCACGTTAAGCGAATTCAGAAACAAAAGGTACATCGATTACAACATCTTGGCTACAGATATTGCTGAGTCGGTATTGGAATATGCAGCCACAGGCATTTATCCCCTGGAAAGAATTGGTACCATACCGGAGCTGGTACAGAAAAAATACCTGTTAAAGGGCTTCGGGGATTTTGAAAACAAAGTGCGGGTTTCCAAAGATATCCGTGAGAAAATAACTTTCAGAATGTTTAACCTGAAGGGCAGGGATTATGGTTCGCTGGACAAATTTGACATCATTTTCTGCAGAAATGTACTGATCTATTTTGAAAGAGAAACGCAGTTACTCGTTCTGCAGCAGCTATGCAATAAACTGGCGCAGGGAGGATACCTATTTCTCGGGCATTCCGAATCTGTGACCGGCATGGACCTCCCGTTGATTCAGATTAAACCGACGGTTTTACAAAAAGCAGACCGCACATCCTACTAATTACCGGTAGCATTTAATTCATCACCGCCGATGCACACGCAACGCAATGACAAAATCAAAGTAATGATCATTGACGATTCGGCCCTTGTAAGGACCACGTTAACGCAAATCATGAATAGTGATCCTGACATAGAAGTAATTGCCACTGCGTTGGACCCCTTGATTGCTTCAAAAAAAATGGTCAGGGAGAAGCCTGATGTAATAACACTTGACCTGGAAATGCCGCGGATGAATGGGCTTACCTTTCTTAAACGCCTGATGGGATACAATCCCATTCCGGTGGTGATCATTTCCAGCCTTACTGAAAAGGGAGCAGAAGCCTCCCTCAAGGCCTTAGAATATGGTGCGGTCGAAATTATTACCAAGTCAAAAGTAGTCACGCGCGACTTTTTTGAGGAATCAAGGATCCGGATCTGTGATGCCATAAAGGCAGCAGCTTGTGCACACGTCAAGTTGAAACAATCATCCGGCAACACGGCAATCCCTCAGAAATACAGCGCAGATGCCATAATACCATTTCATCTGCGCCCGGTTATGCTCCGGGAAACCACAGATAAGATCATTGCCATAGGTGCTTCCACGGGGGGGACACAGGCAATTCAGTTTATTCTGGAAAGGATGCCTCCGGACTGCCCGGGTATTGTCATCACACAGCATATGCCAGAGATGTTTACCCGAAGTTTTGCCGACCGATTGAATTCGATATGCGCAATTACGGTAAAGGAGGGAAGCCACGGTGATGTGGTCAAGTGCGGCACCGCACTGATTGCACCCGGAAATAAACACATGCTGATCCGCAGATCGGGTGCACGGTATATGGTGGAGACCCATGATGGGCCCCTGGTAAACCGCCATCGTCCTTCAGTAGATGTATTGTTCAGATCGGCGGCACAGGTAGCAGGTGTGAATGCGATGGGGATCCTGCTGACGGGGATGGGAGATGATGGTGCACAGGGACTTCTGGAGATGCGTCAGGCGGGTTCCATGACCATTGCGCAGGATGAAGCATCCTGCGTGGTATATGGTATGCCCAAGGTAGCCATCGGTCTTGGAGCCGCCTCCTCCGTGCTGTCGCTCGACAATATCCCGACGCAAATCGGACGGTACTGGTTGTAGCAGAATCGCCATGGGGTATTGGGGAATGACTGTCCCGACCTATTCATTTCCGGCAATCTGTATCTGCTTTTTCTCACGAAAGAAAAATATAAAGCAGATCAGCACGGCAAAAGAAATGAGGGTAGGTACATGCCAGATACTTCTCCACTGATACGCTCCTTCCACCGTGTAATGGCTGGTGACAAAGCCTGAGAACCAGGTGCCGATAAACATGCCCAGCCCATAGGTTACAAAGGTGAACAAGCCCTGTGCAGCGCTTTTGATTTTCTCGTTCGATTTCTTTTCCGTGTACATATATCCCGTTACAAAAAAGAAATCATAGCAAACCCCGTGAAGGATGATTCCGGCATACAGCATCCACAGGCCTGCATCCATGTTTCCGTAAGCGAAACAGATGTACCGGAGCATCCAGGCTGTCATTCCGATGATCAGTATTTTCTTGACGCCGATCTGATTGAACAACAAGGGAATGGCCAAAATAAACAGCGCTTCTGATACCTGTCCCAGCACCATTTTTCCGGCAGCATTCTGCATGCCGCTCTGGTTCAGGTAGAGATTGGCAAATCCGAAATAAAACGAGAGCGGTATGCACACGAAGATGGCGGCGACGAAGAAGATGAGATAGGGTTTATCCCTGAAAAGGACAAATGCGTCGATGCCCAGAATGGAACGGGCAGAGGAAGTTGATTTTCCCTGGGGAGGGGTATCCGGAAGCAGCAGACTGAATATCCCGAGAATCCCCGAAATGATGGCCGCCATATGAAAGGTGGAAGGTGTTTTTTCAATTCCCAGCCTGGCGATCATGAATCCCGACACCACCCAGCCGATGGTCCCGAAAACCCTGACCACGGGGAACTGCTTTCCCGGATCGGCCATCTGATGGAAGGCTACGCTGTTCGACAGGGCAATGGTAGGCATGTAAACGAGGGAGTATAGCAGTATGGTCCAGTAAAAGGCCGTGTTATGTTCCACCCTTGACGCCAGGAACAGCAATGCGGCACCTGCGATGTGCAACACCGCCATTACCCGCTGCGCTGAAAAGTACCGGTCCGCAACCATACCCACAAAAAACGGGGAGATCATGGTGGCAATGGCGAGGGCGCTGTATACGGCGCCGATCTGAATGCCGGTCGATTTCAGAAATTCCGACATATAGGTTCCCATTGTCACATACCATGACCCCCAGATGTAATATTGGAGGAACATCATGATTGACAGGATGATGCTTGTTTTTGCTTTCATAAAAAGGCTTTTAGGTTAGGAATGAGAAAAACAGGGAAAATTGCTGAATTATAGTAAATCTAATCAATCTGAAGAAAACTTCAAAACACCGAAAACGGTTTCAAATCCCGGATGCTTTCGGTATATTTGAAAGTACACCTTAATGAAATCGCATATGAATATTGCTGCAAGTGCTGAAAAATTGCTCTCCCTGCAGGGGAAGGTTTCCGTGATTTCCGGAGGAGCTTCCGGGATTGGACTGGGAACAGCATTGAAACTGGCTGAATTCGGATCTGCCGTGGCCATACTCGATGTGAATGAAAAAAACGGAAGAGACGCCCTGCAAAAGATCACTTCACATGGTGCCGATGGACTATTTGTATTGTGTGATGTAAGGGATGCGGCCTCCTGCAGCGAAGCCATTGAGAAGGTCATCTCCGCATTCGGGCGTATTGATGTGTTATTCAACAATGCCGGCATTGCCATCCGGAAAAATGCGGTCGATCTGGAGCCGGATGAATGGGACCTTGCCCTGGATGTATCGTTGAAAGGCCAGTACCTGCTCACCAAGTATGTGGTTCCGCATATGATCCGGACGGGCGGAGGAAGTATTATCAACACCGGCTCAGGCTGGTCGCTAAAAGGCGGGGATAATGCAGTGGCTTACTGTGCCATGAAAGGCGGTACGCTGAACATGACCCGGGCCATGGCCATTGATTTCGGGAAGTACAACATCCGCGTAAATACCGTATGTCCCGGTGACATCGATACCCCCATGCTGCGCAGTGAATGCGAACAGCTGGGCGGCACCTATGATGAAGCTTACAAAAAGAGTTGCGCCACGGGAAGGCCCCTCGAACGCATTGGCACCCCCGAAGATGTGGCCCATACCGTGCTTTTCCTTGCCTCCGGAATGTCACATTGGATCACCGGCACCCATGTGGTGGTGGACGGCGGGGGGATTGCGTGAAGGAAGATTCAAGAAGTCGTGCAGTCATGCAGTCGTGCAGTTCTACCGAACACTGAATACTGAATACTGAATACTGAATACTGAATACTGAATACTGAATACAAACTCCCCCCCTATGACCCTCCGCTCCCTCCTATTATCCGCACTTCTCGGCGCCTGCTGGCTGCCGCTTTCCGCCCAGCCCTGGTGTGAGGCATTCAAACCGGCCGACCTGATGTCAATTGGTGTGTATTATTATCCCGAACAATGGCCCCGCTCGCAGTGGGAACGTGACCTGAAGCACATTGCAGGACTGGGCTTTGAATTCACCCACTATGCTGAATTTTCCTGGGCCCTGCTCGAACCGGAAGACGGCCGTTTTGATTTTGCCTGGCTTGATGAAGCGGTGGACCTGGCGGCAAAAGCGGGTTTGAAAGTGATCATGTGCACCCCCTCACAATGTCCCCCTGCATGGATGGGCGAAAAACATCCCGAAATTTACCTTGAGGGACCCGAAGGGCGCCGCCGGCAACTGGGTATCCGGTCCGATGCCTCGCTTTCCAATCCGAAATACAGGGCGTATGTCGACCGTGTGGTAACCGCCCTGGCGGAACACTATGGCCATGATCCCCGCATCTGGGGCTGGCAGGTGGACAATGAGCCGCAGGCGGTACCTGATTACAGTCCATCCGCCCGGCAGGCCTTTCAGCAGTGGCTGAAGCAAAAATACGGCACCATTGACAACATGAACGAGGCGTGGATGGGCAGTTTCTGGAGTACACGCTATGACCGTTTCGAACAGGTACTGATTCCCAATGCGGGACTCAATATGGAGGACAAACTCAGTCCCCACGCACTGCTCGACTTCCAGCGGTTCACTGCCGATGTGACGGCGGATTTTCTGAACCGGCAGGCGGATATCCTAAGGGAACACATCATACCGTCGCAGTGGATTACAACCAATTACACCAATGTCGCCATTGGGGCCGACCCGCGCCGGAGTGACCGTATGGACTTCCTGTCGTTTACAATGTACCCGGTGAACGGTACCAATCCCACCGGAGGAAACAGTTTCCGGACAGGCGTTCCCTTTAAGATCTATGAGGCGTGCGATTATTACCGTCCGGTTAAAGGCGTAACGGGACTGATGGAATTACAGCCCGGCCAGGTGAACTGGGCATCGGTGAATCCGCAGCCATTGCCCGGCGTGGTGCACATGTGGATCATGCAGGCATTCGGGGGAGGCTGCTCCTACCTGTGTACCTACCGGTACAGGCATCCGCTGGCGAGCAGCGAGATGTACCATGAAGGCATCGTGGGAACTGATGGCGTTACATTGACCCAGGGGGGACAGGAATTCGTACAGGCCATCGGGGAAATGAAAAAGATGCGTTCGCTGTACAAGCCCGGGGTCACCCTGCCGGCTGATCTGGCAGGAAGAAGGACCGCCTTTCTGTGGAACCACGAAAATATGTGGGATTTGGATATACAACCGCAAACCCCGGCATGGAACAGTTGGAAGAACCGGAATATGTTTTCGGCTGCCGTGAAGTCCACCGGCGCTCCGATGGATTTCATCTCCGAAGCCGATGATTTTTCACGCTATCCCTTTATGGTGGCACCATCGTATCAGCTTGCCGACACTGCGCTTGTTGAAAAATGGAAGAAGTATGCGGAGGCAGGCGGTCACCTGATCCTGAGTTGCCGCACGTCGATAAAGGACCGGAATGGTCATTTCTTTGAAGGTCGCTGGGCAGCACCTATCCGCGACCTGATCGGTGCAGACGTTGCCTTTTTTGATATGCTGCCCGGGGGGGTGGAGGGCCATGTGAATGCAAATGGCACGGTGTTCGGCTGGACCGTGTGGAGCGAAGTATTATCGCCACAGGCAGGAACAGAGGTGCTGGCAACCTATACCGACCAGTATTATGCCGGCCGGCCGGCCGCGGTCACCCGGAAACTGGGGCGCGGAACGGTAACCTATATTGGGGTTGTATCGGACAACGGAATGCTTGAAAGGCAGCTTATCAGGGAGGTTTACAAGCGCGCAGGGGTGCCGGTGGAGGATTTGCCCCCGGGTGTCTATCAGGAATGGCGTGACGGATTCCATGTTACGGTGAATTATTCTGATGCCCCTTACCCGGTGAACCTTCCTGCCGGCGCCACGGTAGTGACGGGCGAAAGCCCGGTACCCACAGCCGGAGCCCTGGTTTGGATCCCTAAAAAATAACCATCATACACTTAACCGATAAACCACATGAGATCCGGTTTCCTTCTTACCCTGATGGGCGTTGTACTGTGTACGGCCTTGCCTGCACAGCAGGTGCATACGTTTTCGTTTTCCGGGAGGGAATTCATGCTCGACGGCAAACCGTTTCAGATGATCAGCGGGGAAATTCACCCGGCCCGGGTTCCTGAAATCTACTGGCGGCACCGCATTCAGATGGCCAAAGCCATGGGCTGCAATACCATCGCTGCCTATATCTTCTGGAACTATCATGAAATGCAGCCCGGAAAATTCGATTTTACCACGGATAACCGAAACATCAGCCGATTCATCCGGATATGCCAGGAAGAGGGCATGTGGGTGTTGCTGCGGCCGGGGCCGTATGTGTGTGCGGAATGGGATTTCGGGGGACTGCCGCCTTACCTGCTTGCCGATCCTTCCATCCGTGTAAGGTGCATGGACTCGGCCTATATGCATGCGGCCGAAAGGTATATTAGGCGACTTGCGGAAGAGGTGGTTCCCCTGCAATGCACGCAGGGCGGTCCCATTCTGATGGTGCAGGTTGAGAATGAATATGGAAGTTTCGGCAATGATAAAACCTACCTGGAAACCCTTCGCAGCCTGTGGGTAGAGAACGGTATCCGGGTTCCGTTTTATACCGCTGACGGTCCCACCCCCTACATGCTCGATGCCGGGAATATCCCGGGCGCTGCCATCGGACTCGATTCAGGCATGAGCGAAGCTGATTTTGCGGTGGCCCATGCGGCGAATCCCGATGTGCCGGTTTTCAGCAGTGAAACCTATCCCGGCTGGCTGACGCACTGGGGAGAAGATTGGGCAGGTGCTGACACCAACAGCCTGAAAAAGGAAGTGGATTTCCTGCTCCGTACGGGCCGTTCGGTGAATTTTTATGTGATCCACGGAGGTACCAATTTCGGTTTTACGGCCGGCGCCAATGCGTTTTCACCGGTTCAGTATCAGCCCGACATTACGAGCTATGACTACGGAGCGCCGATAAACGAGCAGGGTCAGCCGACGCCTGAGTTTTTCATGTTGCGCAGGATTATCTCCAAATACACCCGGGCAACGATTCCTGATCTGCCGGCTCCGATACCAACCATCGGGATTGCTGACATTCCCATGGCAAAAACCCTGAATCTATGGAACCTGATGCTGCCCTCGATATCCACGCCGCAACCCCGCACCATGGAATCATTCGGTCAGAACCAGGGGCTGATCCTCTATAAAACGAAACTCATCGGCCACAAAAGCGGGAAACTGAAGATCTGGGAGCCGCATGATTACGCCCTTGTGTTTCTGAACGGCGTTTTTGTAGACACCGTGTTTCGGGACGGGGGAAACTGGGAAGTACAGCTTCCGCCTTCCACGGTGAAGAATCCGGAATTGGAAATCCTTGTGGAAGGCATGGGGCACATCAATTTTGCGCAATTCATGCTCGACAGGAAAGGCATCACGGAGCGGGTAACCCTGAACGGCATGACCCTGATGAACTGGGAAACCACACTGATACCGATGGATGAAGCATTTATGGCAAAGCTTAGCGTGATACCTGCAAACAGGATGATGATCCAAAAGCCATGCAACTTTTTCTCAGGCACATTCATGCTTGAAAAGACCGGTGATGTCTACTTTGATCTGAGCCGGTACAAAAAAGGAATGGTATACATCAATGGGCACAACCTGGGCAGGTATTGGGACAAGGGGCCCCAAACACGGCTATACTGTCCCGCCAACTGGTTGAAACAGGGTAGCAATGAAATCCTGGTTTTCGACCTGCTTCAGATGGAACCGGAGCCGATCAGCGGTAAAAAGAGCCTGTTATAACCTGCCTGCTATTTCCGGGCCACATTCAGCCAGAACCTGACGTTGGAAGGACTTTGAAATGTGGCCTCCGACATGGGGCGCAGGATAACCGTGCCGGTCTGGGAGGTGCCTTCCTTCAGGAATGTAAATGCCAGATAGGCTTCGGCATTGAATGATCCGGAGGGAATCGCTTCCTTTTCAGCCAATGTCAACGTGCCGTCGGCCGGCAGGTAGATCACATTGCGGTCACTCAGTTCCGTCATAAACAGGTCCTGGTACACTTCATCCACCGACAGCAGCCAGGGTCCGTAAACCAGGGCGGCCTTCACCGGTGCGGTGGTCAGGGTGGCAGGATCGATCACCTTCCGGTGTTCATCCATCAGCCGCAGGGCAGGGGTCAGGGTCACCAGGATGCGGTCGCCCGGTTTGAGGGATTCGGGGAGCAGGAAATATCCGTTATTCAGGGACAGTGCGGATTCCTTTCCGTTGATGAGGAAGTGCACCCCCTTGCTCCAGGAGGGATTTCGGACGGCGATCCGTGCGGAGGCGGGGGACAACCGGCTGACTTCGATCTCAAAGGTGGGTTCAAGGGCCTGGATTTTTTTCAGGGAGAAGGAGACCTTGTCATCGGTATAGGCATAGGGAAAGAACAGGTTGATCCGCCGCACGTCGCTTTCACTGGTCACAATGTTGCTACGAGCTTCCCACAACGCCTGCATGGCGTGGTAATTGCAGCACCACCACGATTGTCCCGGGGTGGGGGCGGTTACATAGCCAAAATCGCGTTTGATCACATGGTGGCCAAAGTCCCCGTTCCGGAACTGGTTGAAGAACATCTGGTTCATCAGGATGTATTCCCCCTTTTCAAGATATTCCGCATTGCCCGTGGCATGCCACAACTGAAGGCAGAGCATCTGGAAATCGGCCTCGCTGCAACCTTCATCGCGGGTGCCTTCTTTTTCATTTGCCGCCTGGAAGTTGAAGAATTCGGGTACGCCTCCCGAGATCAGGTAGTTTTCGGTTTGCAGCAAGTCCCTGAACCTTTTTTCGGCATACTGCAAATGGGCAGGATTTTTTGTGGCTTCATACAGCATCACCACGCCGCGGAGGGTATTGAGATAGCCGTGGCTGTGCTGGTTTCCCGGTTCGGGAAGGAGGGGGTAAACCGATTCGGCTACCTTGCGGTAGGTGTCATTTCCGGTGGCAGTGTACAATTTCGTCATGCCCTCCGTGATCTGGGTGAAGCAGATAAAGCCCAGGGCACCCATGGTTTTGAACCGGTCGATCACCTCCGGTCGCGTACAGGCTGTAGTGATTCCCGACAGGAAATCCGCCAGCTTTATGGCAGATTGAAGGGCCTCCTTCCGATCGGGATATTGATTGTAGTAATCCACGAGTCCCGTCAGCAGCCTGCCGTTTCCCCAGAGCAATGCCATCTGGGGGCCATCAATCCGGCCGGTTTCAAAGGAAAGGCTGTCTGCGCCGAAACGGCCATCGGCTTTCTGGTTGGCAACAACAGCACTTACAAAGTGGTGGATATCAACGGTCTGTTGGGCCGGATCCACCGGTGCAAAGGCGCTGAGGTAGCGGCCTTCCTGGTCGCCGCTGAAGT
>JADHED010001312.1_pt1 | contig 22096 bp, 17 predicted proteins | sample 8952041 | NCBI WGS metagenome assembly JADHED01 (sample SAMN16124423, study PRJNA663239) | bioreactor sludge metagenome | isolation source: sludge (control) | place: India:Bengaluru | collected 2018-09-08
TGGTGGAGATCTTCTTCGATTCGGTCAACCTGCCGACCGGCACCAAGATTCGCCGCTACAGCGGCGGCACGGCCGATTGCAGCAACCTCGGCACTCCCACGGTGCGGCCACTGACCGATCTGAAGACCTTGTGGAACGCCCGCGATCAACTGGCGCAAGTGCCCAGCACCCAGCGCAACTATGACTCCAAAGCCGACACGGGCCGGGCGATCTACACCCGCGACCCGGCCGCCAGCGACGGCACCTTGGCCGACTTCACCAGCACCGACCTGGCCAGCCGCTATCGCGAGCTGAACCCCGACACTTCTGTTTCTCAGGCTGATCAGCAGACCGAGTCCGAGAACATCATCAACTTCATCCGCGGCCAAGAGGGCATCACCGGCTACCGCAGCCGCACCATCGACTACGACGGCAATAGCGCCAAGCCCTGGCTGCTGGGCGACATCATCAACAGCTCGCCGGTGGTGGTGGGCGCGCCCAACGCCGGCCATGACCTGCGTTATGGCGACAGCAGCTATGCCGCCTTCAAGGCCCAGTACGCCAAGCGCCGGCAGGTGGTCTATGTCGGCGCCAACGACGGCATGGTGCACGCCTTCAATGGCGGCTTCTGGGACGAGGCCAACAAGCAGTTCGCGACAACCGGCAACCACAGTGAAATCAGCCACCCGCTCGGCGCCGAGCTGTGGGCCTATGTGCCGGAAAACCTGCTGCCGCACCTGCGCTGGCTGACCGCGCCCAACTATGAGCACATCTTCTATGTCGATGGCACCGCCCAGAGCTTCGACGTCAAAATGTTCCCCAATGCCACGAACGACGCCGACAAATGGGCCACCATTCTGGTGATCGGCATGCGCTTTGGCGGCGTGCCGATCGACATCGACAGCGATGGCAATGGCATACCCGACCGCAGCTACCGCTCGGCCTATGTGGTGCTCGACATCACCAACCCGGAGGTGCCACCCAAGCTGGTGGCCGAACTGAGCGATGCCCAGCTCGGCTTCACCACCGCGCTGCCGGCGCTGGTGCGGCGCCCCAACAATGGCTGGGAGCTGCTGTTCGGCTCCGGCCCGACCGCCTCGACCCCGCTGGCCAGCGCCGACGCGGTGAGCAGCCAGAATGCACGGCTCTACCGTTACGACCTGGTCAACAAAACGTTCGTGACCGGTTTTGCACCGCTCGACCTCGGCAGCACGGCGGCCACCAGCTTCGTCGGCGACCTGCTGGCGCAGGATTGGAATGGCGATGGCTACACCGACGAGCTCTACTTCGGCCTGGTCGGCGGCACGGCCGGCAGCCAGAGTGGCGGGCTCTACCGGGCCGATCCGGACCTCGGCAGCGTCACCCAGGTGATCGGCACCCGCCCGATCATCGCCGCACCGATGGCGGTGCGCGACAACGCTGGCAAGAAATGGCTCTACGCCGGCGAAGGCAAGCTGCTGGCGGCCTCCGACCGCAACGAGACGGGCCAGAACAGCTTCTATGGCGTGCTGCTCGACAGCAGCAACACGGCGCTGCTGCGCACCGATCAGATTCAGGTCGCCAACAGCGGCCTGCTGATCGACAGCAGTGGCACCGCGACGCCGCTGGTGGATGGCACAGTCACCATCAACGACTTCAACACGTTGAAGAACCACATCAGCACCAACAAGAAGGGCTGGGTCTACCAGTTGGCAGCGCCCGCGCCCGACCCCAGCGCACGGGTGATCAATCCGGCAACCCGCGCCGGCAGCACGCTCTTTTTCACCGACTTTCTGCCGCCGACCGGCAGCAGTTGCGACTTCGGGCAGAGCAATCTCTATGGGCTGGACTACCAGACCGGCACCGCCGCGCCCGCCGCCGCCTTCGGCGACACCCAGATTCCCAACAACGCGCTGCGGCTGACACTGCCCTACCTGAGCCTGGGCAGCGGGCTCTCCTCCAAGCCGGTGGTCTACATCGGCGAGGGCGGCAAGCGCTCGATCATCACCCAGCAGGAGACCGGCGCGCTGACTGGCAGCGAGTTCACCGGCAGCACGGTCTCGCCGGGGCGCAAATCGTGGCGCCGGCTGCCGCTGCGCTGAGCAGCGGCCGATACAGTGACGCAGTCGGACAAATTGGCCGCGTTTTCATGGTATAACCGCGGCCAATCTGTCTGACCGGAGTGGAAGCATGATGCATGATCGAGCGAATGGCAGTCGCCAGCGTCCAGGCGGCTTCAGCCTGATCGAGCTGATGGTGGCGCTCGCCATCGTCGGCATCCTGGCGGCCGTGGCCTACCCGGCCTACCGCGACAGCATCATGAAGAGCCGCCGCGCCGATGCCAAGATCGCACTGACGCAAGGGGCCGCGCAGCAGGAGAAGTTCTTCAGCCGCTTCAGCCACTACAGCGGCACACTGTCGGACATCGGCGGCGCCACCTCGCCCGAGGGCTACTACGGGCTGGCGCTCGCCACCACCAATGCCGGCCTCGGCTTCACGCTGACCGCCACGCCGACGACCAGGAGCCAGCAACACAAGGACCTCAGGTGCGCCACCTACACGCTCTCCCACACCGGCGCCAAGGTGGCGAAGAACAGCAACAACACCACCTCCACCGACCTCTGCTGGTGACGCGCGAGCCGTCCGGCAGCATGATGGTCACCTCTGCCAGCAGCAGCCGCCCGGCCATCGATTCCGTTCGATGCACGACTTTCTGATCATCGGCGGCGGCGTCATCGGCCTGACCTGCGCACTGCGGCTGGCCGAGGCCGGCGCCAGCGTCACGCTGCTGGAGCGCGGCGAGTTCGGCAGGGAGTCCTCCTGGGCCGGCGGCGGCATTCTGGCGCCGCTCTACCCGTGGCGCTATGCAGAGGCCATCAACGCGCTGGCGCTGCGCGGCCGCCAGCTGTATGACCAGTGGCTGCCGCGGCTGCATCGGCAGTCGGGCATCGACCCGGAGCTGCACCGCTGCGGCCTGCTGCTGCTCGACAGTGACTGCATCGCCGAGGCCAGCGACTGGGCGCGGCAGTGGCGCCACGCCTGGGTGCGGCTCGACGGCGCGGCGCTCACAACGCACTTTCCGACACTGTCGCCCCGGACCGGGGAGGCGCTCTGGCTGCCGGAGCAGGCCAGCCTGCGCAACCCGCGCCTGCTGCAGGCGCTGCTGGCGGTGCTGGCCGACATGCCCCGGGTGCGCCTGGTGCCGCAGTGCACCGTGAGCGGATTGCGCACCGTCGGCGGCCGGGTCGAGGCGGTGCTCGGCAGTCAGGGCGAGTGGTGCGCCGATCAGGTGATCGTCACCGCCGGCGCCTGGAGCAGCTCACTGCTGCCAACGCCGCCCACGCTGCCGGTGACGCCGGTGCGGGGGCAGATGCTGCTCTATCAGGGCAATGGCTTGCTGTCGACCATGCTGCTGGCCGCCGGCCACTATCTGATTCCGCGCCGTGATGGCTTGATTCTGGTCGGCAGCACCGTGGAGCAGGTCGGCTTCGACTGCGCAGTGACCGCCGCGGCGCGCACCGAGCTGATGGCGGTGGCCGGCCAACTGCTGCCGGCGCTGGCGGAGCGCGAACCGGTCGCCCACTGGGCCGGTCTGCGGCCCGGCGCACCGCAGGGAACACCTTTCATCGGCCGCTGGCCGGGCATCGACAACCTGCACCTCAACTGCGGCCACTTTCGCAACGGGCTGGTGATGGCGCCGGCGGCGGCCGAGCTGCTGGTCGATCTGCTGCTGGGGCAGCCGCCCCGGGTCGATGCCGCAGCCTTCGATCCGGCGCGGCTGCTGTCGGCGGCTATTCGAGATTGAGCTTCTTCAGCCGGTAACGCAGCGCGCGAAAGGTGATGCCGAGTTTTTTGGCCGCCTGGGTCTTGTTCCAGCGCGTCTCTTCGAGCGCACCGATGATCGCCTGCCGCTCGATCTGCTCCAGATAGTGCTCCAGCGAGCCGGCCGGCATGGCCGCTTCGGGCGTGGCGGGGCGCACTGCGCGCTCGGCCGGTTCAGTGGTGGTGGCCGTGGCGCTCTCGCCATCGAGCAGCAGGTCGGCGGCTTCGATCCGCTCGCCTTCGCAGAGCGCGAAGGCGCGCTCCAGGATGTTCTCCAGCTCGCGCACATTGCCGGGAAAGCCATGGCGACAGAGCCGCTCGATGGCGGCGGAGGTCAGCTCCGGCGGCGGCAGCTGATACTCCAGCGCAATACGGGCCAGCAGTTCATGGGCCAGTTGCGGAATGTCCTCGACCCGCTCGCGCAGGCTCGGCACCCGCAGCTCGATGACGTTGATGCGGTAGTAGAGGTCATCGCGAAACAGCCCCTGTTCGATCAGCGCGCGCAGGTTCTTGTGGGTGGCGCTGAGAATGCGGGTGTCGACCGGCTGCTCCTGCTGGGCACCGATCGCGCGGACCCGTTTCTCCTGGATTGCCCGCAGCAGCTTGACCTGCATCGGCAGCGGCAGGTCGGCCACCTCGTCGAGAAACAGCGTCCCGCCGCTGGCCGCCTGGAACAGCCCCGGCTTGTCTTCCACCGCGCCGCTGAAGCTGCCCTTGCGGTGGCCGAAGAACTCGCTCTCCATCAATTCTGAAGGGATGGCACCGCAGTTGACCGGCACGAAGGGGCCGTCGCCGCGCGGCCCGAGCTGATGGATCAGCCGTGCCACCAGCTCCTTGCCGGTGCCGGATTCGCCCTGGATGTGCACCGGCGCCTGGCTGCGCGCCAGCTTGCGAATCTGGCTGCGCAGCGCCTGCATCACCGGGGAGTCGCCGGAGAGGCGCGCCAGCTCCGGCAGTGCGGCGACGCGCGCGGCCAGCGGCTGCATCGGCGCGAGCGCCTTCTCGACCAGTTCGCGCAGTTGCGCCAGCTCCACCGGTTTGGTGACGAAGTCGAAGGCGCCGGCCTTCAACGCGGCAATGGCGCTGTCCATGCTGCCATGGGCGGTGATCATCGCGACCGGCAGCGCCGGATGGTGCAACTGGATGTGCTCGACCAGTTCGAGCCCGTTGCCGTCGGGCAGCCGCATGTCGGTCAGACAGAGGTCGAAACGCTGCGTCTGCAACAGTTGGCGTGCGCTGCGCAGATCTTCTGCGGCATGGCAGCCGTGCCCCATCCGCGACAGCGTCAGCGCGACCAGCTCGCGCAGGTCGGGCTCGTCATCGACGATCAGGATCTGCTTCTTCTGCGTCTGTGGGCTCTTTGCCATCCTGATGACCTGGGCTGCGCTCCGGGTGGCTGAAGGTGATGACGAAGCGGCTGCCGCCGCCGGCATCGCGCTGATAATCGATGGTCGCCTGGTTGCTCTGGCACAGCTCACGGGCAATGTAGAGCCCGAGGCCGGAGCCCTTGGGCGCCGTGGTGAAGAACGGTTCGAACAGTGAGTCGAGCGCCTCGTCGGCAACCCCCTCTCCCTGATCGATGATGGCAAGATACGGCAGATCATGATCGCCGTCGATGCCGGCCTCGATGCGCAGGCTGGCCCGGCCGGTCGCCAGCCGACTGTAACGCAGGCCATTTTCGATCAGGTTGGTCAGAATCTGGGCCAACTGGCCGGGATCGACCCGCACCTCGATCGATTCCGGCTCGATCCGCCACACCAGCTCGGCCTCGGGCCAGGCCGGCAGAATGCTCTCGTGCAGGAACCGCTCGAGCCAGGGCGCGAGTGGCAGCAGCCCGGCGCGGGCATGGTCGCGGCGTGACAGCTGCTGCACATTCTCGATGATGCCATTCATCCTTCGGGCATTGCTCTGAATGATGTGGGTCAATCGCCGCTGCTCGGCATCGGGCAGTGCCAGCTCGTCGAGCAACTGGGCGGCATGGTTGACCGCACTCAGCGGGTTGCGCAGCTCATGGGCAATGCTGGCGGTGAGCCGACCCAGCGATGCCAGCTTGAGCTGCTGCGCCTGCTGGGCCAGCAATGCCTGGTCTTCGATGAAGAGCAGCGTGTCGCTGTCGGGCTGATCGGTGAGGCGGGCGAAGCTCACCTGCAACTGCGGTCCCCTGGGCAGCGAGAACGGTGGCGGCCGCAGCCGGGGCTGGCGCCGCCACTGTTCGAGGCGGCTGAACAGCGGTTCGGAGAGCTGCCGCAATCCACCCTGTGCCGTCGGCGGAATCTGCGTCAGCAGGGTCGCGGCGCGGTTGATCATCCGGATGTCATCATTGCGGTCGAGCACCAGGATGCCGGTGCGCATCCGCTGGATGATCATGTGGTTGAGCTGCTGCAACTCGCTGATGTCACGTGCCCGTTGCCGTGCCAGTTCATCGCTGGCCAACAGCCGCCGCGACAACATCTGCATGCCGAGCGCAATGGCAAAGTAGAGCGTGCCCAGCACACCGGCCTGAAAGAAACGGTTGGACTCCTCGCCCGGCGGCAGCGCGGTCAGCAGCAGATAGCCCTCCTCACCGATCACCAGCAGCGTGGCCAGCGCCGCCAGCAGGGTGCCGATTCGTCCTTGCAGCAGGATGTTGCCGGCCGCCACCGCGATCAGGCTGAGGTTGCCAAGCCCGCTGGTCACCCCGCTGCTGCTGTACATCAGCAGCGTGAACAGCAGGATGTCGAAGCTGAACAGGGCGAACAGCCGGGCGGTGTTGAGGCTGGAACCGAACAGCAACGCATGCAGCAGTGGCGCCAGCAGCGCGCTGAGCAGGTAACAGAGCGCAACGCTCAGGTAGAGTCTGGGCAGCAACTGCCCGAGATGGATCTGCCCCTCGTCGCCAAAGCGCATCACCAGCAGGACGATCGCCAGTATCAGCCGATAGTAGAGGTAGACACGGACCACCTGTCGGTCGGTGCGTGGCAACGACTGCTGCGGTGTCGCGAAGAGTGTGGCCACGTTCACGGCTTGGGGCGGTTGATGGCACGGTAACGCGCGCGGTGCGGTTCACCACAGAACCAGTGGTCGCCATCGCGAATCGCCTGCTCGGCCGGCAGATGCAGTTCACACTGGGCGCAGCGGACGAACTGCCCAAGCGGACGCTCCGCCGCACGGCGACTGCGTCGATGGCGCAGGTACAGATAGCAGGCAAACAGCAGCAGCGCGACAAAAAAGAGTCTGATCAGCATGGTGACCACGAAAGCGACGGACGGGCGTGCGGCAGACCGGCAGTCACGGTCGAAAGATCGACCGGCACGGACGGTTTTGGCCTTCTGACAACAGTCATTACAATACCGCCGTCATCCAATCGACACCAGAACGAACGAGGCACTATGACAACCACTTTGCGTGTGGTGATGGCGCAGATCAACCCCCTGGTCGGGGACATCAAGGGCAATGTCGAACTGGTGATGCAGCAGGTGCGCCGGGCCGTTGCCGAGTTGCGCGCCGAGGTGGTGCTCTTTCCCGAGCTGGTGATCACCGGCTATCCGCCCGAGGATCTGCTGCTGCGCCCCAGCATGCAGATCCGGGTGGAGGGCGCATTGCAGCAGCTGCGGCAGTTCAGCGTCGAAGAGCCACTCTGTCGCGGCGTCGACATCGTCGTCGGCTACCCCTTTCAGAAGAAGAGCGGCCGCTACAACATGGCCGGGGTGATCCGCGATGGCGAACTGATCGCCGAGTACCGCAAGCAGCGGCTGCCCAACTACCAGGTCTTCGATGAAAAGCGCTATTTTCAGCCGGGCGGGGCGCCCTGCGTCTACGACCGCGACGGCCTGCGCATCGGGCTGACCATTTGCGAGGATGTCTGGCAGGAGGGTCCGGTCCAGCAGGCCGCCGATGCCGGCGCCCAACTGCTGCTCAACCTCAATGCTTCGCCCTTCCACCGCCGCAAACCCTCGGAACGGCGCGAACTGCTCAGGCACCGCGCCATCGAGGGCCGCCTGCCGATCGTCTATGTGAACCAGGTCGGCGGCCAGGATGAGCTGGTGTTCGATGGCGCATCGATGGTGGTCGACCGCCATGGCGACTGCGTGGTGCAGATGGAGAGCTTCACCGAAGGGCTCTGCCTGGTCGAGTTCAGCGGCGATGGCAACGTTTGCGACGTCATCAGCCGCCAGCCACTGGCCGACCTCACGCTCGAAGCCTCGATCTACAACGCACTGGTGGTGGGCGTGCGTGACTATGTCGACCGCAACGGTTTCAGCGGCGTGGTGATCGGACTGTCGGGGGGCATCGACTCGGCACTGACGCTGGCCATTGCCGTGGACGCAGTCGGCGCCGACCGGGTGCAGGCAGTGATGATGCCGTTTCACTACACCTCGGCCATGAGTCTGGAGGATGCCGAAGCCCAGGCCCGCGTGATGGGGGTCGACTACAGCATTATTTCGATCGCGCCGATGTACGACGCCTTCATGGCCGGGCTGGAAACCGAGTTCGCCGGCCTTGCCCCCGACACCACCGAAGAGAACCTGCAGGCGCGCTGCCGCGGGGTGCTGCTGATGGCCATCTCCAACAAAAAGCGCAGCATGGTGCTCAGCACCGGCAACAAGAGCGAGATGGCGGTCGGCTACTCCACACTCTATGGCGACCTGGTCGGTGGCTTTGCGGTGCTGAAGGATGTGCCGAAAACGGTGGTCTACGCGCTCTGCCACTACCGCAATGGCATCGCGCCGGTCATCCCGCAGCGGGTGATCGACCGGCCACCCTCTGCCGAGCTGCGTCCCGACCAGAAGGACCAGGACTCCCTGCCCCCCTACCCGCTGCTCGACGCGATCATCGAACTCTACATCGAGAATGACCTGAGCGCCGACGCGATCGTCGCCCGGGGTTTCGACGAAGCGGTGGTGCACAGGGTGGTGCGGATGATCGACCGCAACGAATACAAGCGGCGCCAGGCGCCGATCGGCGTGCGCATCAGCCAGCGCGCCTTCGGTCGCGACCGGCGCTACCCGATCACCTCGGGCTGGAGTCTGAAGGATCGGTTCTGAAGGCTAGCGCACGCCACCGGTCGGGTGGCGCGTCGGCGGCGGGGGTGCGGCAGAGGGCTGGGCCGCAGGCGCATCGCCGCTGCCGATCAGCCGTTTGAAAAAGCCGACGACCGATGACTCTTCGCTCCCTGCGGCAGCAGTGGCCTGTGCTGACTGTGCCGGGCGCGACTCATCGAGCCGCAGGGCGAAGCTGAAGGTCCCACCGCGCAGACTCGGATGGTCCGGGTGGTTGAGCCGCAGCACCTCGACGGCGTCGGCCTGCAGTGCCGGCAGCTCCATCAGCCGGTACCCCTCGGCCATCACCGCCAGCCCGTCACCGACCAGTGGCGAGTCTGGATAGTTCTCGACCAGGTAACGGCCCCGGTTGGCGGCGGCCAGATAGGCCTTGCGCTTGAAATAGTAGCGGGCGATGACGATCTCCCGCTCGGCCAGCTGGTTGCGCAGAAAGATCATCCGCTGCCGGGCATCGGCGGCATAGGGACTGGTCGGAAAGCGGTTGACCAGCTGCGAAAAATCGAGGTAGGCCTGGCGGGCGTTGGTCAGATCACGTTCTGCCGGATTCTGCGACAGATAGCGGGTAAAGCCCATGTCGTCGCGGTCGTAGTTGGCCAGCCCCTTCATGTAGTAGGCGTAGTCGACATTGGTGTGGGTCGGGTGCAGCCGGATGAAACGGTCGGCGGCAATCGCCGCGCTGTCATAGTCGAAGCTGCGGTACTGGGCATAGATCAGCTCCAGTTGCCCCTGCTGGCCGTAGGCGCCGAACGGATAGCGCGACTCGAGCGCCTGCAGCAGTTCGATGGCTTCCTGTATATTGTTCACATCGAGCGCCTTGCGCGCCTGGTTGTAGTACTCCTGTTCGCTCAGTTCGGGCTTCTCTTTCTTTTCACCGAACAGCGATGAGCAGCCGCCAAGCAGAGTCATCAGCGCCAACAGCAGCAGGAGCACGGCAGCGGGAAGGGGGTCAATGCGATGATCGAAAGTGCGGTTTGAAATCACGATGGTGAGAAATCGAGAAGGAGATGAAACAGGCAAGCCGCCATTTAACCATAGCGCCCCGGCTGAACCAATCGCCGTCGGCCCCGACACCCCTTCGCCATGAGTGAAACCTGCATCAGGCAGCAACTGCGCATTCCGATCGAACTGGCCGGGCTGCGTCTCGATCAGGCCGCGGCGCAACTCTTTCCCGATCACTCGCGCGCACGGCTGCAAGGCTGGATCAGTGACGGCCAACTGACCGTCAATCAGCGGCGGATGCGACCGCGCGACCGTGTCGTCGGCGGCGAGGAGCTCAGCCTCGACGCGGTGCTCGAAGCGCAGGGCGATTGGCAGGCTCAACCGATCGAATTCAGGGTGCTGTTCGAGGATGACGACCTGCTGGTGATCGACAAGCCGGCCGGACTGGTGGTCCACCCCGCCGCCGGCAACTGGGAGGGCACCCTGCTCAATGGTCTGCTGCACCGCATTCCGCAACTGATCCAGTTGCCCCGCGCCGGCATCGTGCATCGCCTCGACAAGGAGACCTCCGGATTGATGGTGGTGGCCAAGAGCCTGCGCGCGCACACCTCGCTGGTCGGGCAGCTCCAGAACCGCAGCATGGGCCGCGACTACGAGGCGGTGGCCGAAGGCGCGATGATCGCAGGCGGCACGGTCGATCGACCGATCGGCCGCCATCCGCGACAGCGCACCAGGATGGCGGTGGTCGCGACCGGCAAGCCGGCCGTGACCCACTACCGCCTCCTGCACCGCTTTCGCCACTACAGCCACCTGCGACTGTCGCTGGAGACCGGCCGCACCCACCAGATCCGGGTGCACATGGCCGAACTGCACCATCCGCTGGTCGGTGACCGCGACTACGGCGGTCGTTTGCGGCTGCCGGCGGGCCTGGCGCCCGCGCTGATTGAGGTGATCCGCGCCTTTCCACGGCAGGCACTGCATGCCAAGGCGCTGCGGCTGACCCACCCCCACAGCGGTGAAACCCTGCAGTGGGAGGTGCCGCTGCCGGCAGACATGCAGCAACTGCTGGAACAGTTGGCACAGCACGATGCAGCCTGAACCGACCCTGCTGTGGGCCGACTGGCCGGAACTGCCGGGCGTGCAGGCCGGCGTCACGCTGCGCCAACCGGGCCACAGTGCCGGCTCCTATGCCGGCTGCAACCTGGCGGATCATGTCGGCGACGATCCGGTTCGGGTCGAGCGCAACCGCCGGCAACTGGAGCAGCGGCTTGGGCTCCGCGCGCCGATCGACTATCTGACCCAGGTGCATGGCATCGAGGTCGCGCTGCTGCCGACCGCGTCACCACGCCCGGTTGCCGATGCTGCCATCCGCCGCACTCCCGGCGTTGCCGCGGTGCTGACCGCCGACTGTCTGCCGATTCTGCTCGCTGCCGAAACCGGCGATGAGGTGGCCGCACTGCATGCCGGCTGGCGCGGCCTGGCCGCCGGCGTCATCGAAGCCACGTTCGAAAAGCTGCGCGCGCCGCCCCGGAGCCTGCAAGTCTGGCTGGGACCGGCCATCGGCCCCTGTCACTTCGAGGTCGGCAGCGAGGTGCGCGCCGCCTTCGTGGCCCGGCAGCCAGCCGATGCCGAGGCCTTCACCCTCCACGGCGACCGCTGGCGGGCCGATCTCTACCTGCTGGCGCGCCGGCGGCTGCAGCGGTTGGGCGTGACCCGCATCTTCGGTGGCGGTCTCTGCACCCACTGCGATGGTGCGCGCTTCTACTCCTACCGCCGCGATGGCACCACCGGCCGCATGGCCAGCCTGATCCAGCTGCACTCCCCGGCTTGAATCGCCGCGTTCCCACCCCATCTACAGGGACAATGCCGTGCACCAGCGGTTGGTGCACCTGACTCAAGCCCTTTGAAGGAGAAGCTCCATGCGCGACCGATTCACCAGCGCCCTGCAACAGGCCCTCGTCGAAGCCCAGTCCCTGGCGGTGGGCCGTGACCATGGCTACATCGAACCCGCCCACCTGCTGCTCGCGCTGGTCGATCAGAGCGGTGGCACCACCCGCACGCTGCTGAACAGCGCCGGCGCCAACCTCGCCACACTGCGCAGTGCGCTGGAGCGGGCACTCGATCAATTGGCCAGAATCAAGCAGCCGACCGGCGATGTGAAGGTCTCTCCCGATCTGGCCCGCCTGCTGAACCTGGCCGACAGGCTGGCCCAGCAGCGTCAGGACCAGTTCATCTCCAGCGAGCTGATTCCGCTCGCCGCCTTCGAAGAGCGCGGGGCAATCGCCAAGCTGTTGCAGGAGGCTGGCGTCACCAAGGAGCGGCTGACCGCAGCCATCGATGCGCTGCGTGGCGGCGAGAAGGTGACCGACCCCGAAGCCGAGGAGCGGCGTCAGGCGCTGGAGCGCTTCACCGTCGACCTCACCGCCAAGGCGGCCAGCGGCAAGCTCGACCCGGTGATCGGCCGGGACGACGAAATCCGCCGCACCATCCAGGTGTTGCAGCGCCGCACCAAGAACAACCCGGTGCTGATCGGCGAACCCGGCGTCGGCAAGACGGCGATCGTCGAGGGGCTGGCACAGCGCATCGTCAATGGCGAGGTGCCCGAGGGGCTGAAGGAGAAGCGGATTCTGGCGCTCGACATGGGACTGCTGATCGCCGGTGCCAAGTTCCGTGGCGAGTTCGAGGAGCGGCTCAAGGGGGTGCTCAATGAAGTGACCCGGCAGGAGGGGCAGATCATCCTCTTCATCGACGAGATTCACACCGTGGTCGGCGCCGGCAAGGCAGAGGGTTCGATGGATGCCGGCAACATGCTCAAACCGGCGCTGGCGCGGGGTGAGCTGCACTGCATCGGCGCCACCACGCTCGATGAGTACCGCCAGTACATCGAGAAGGATGCCGCACTCGAACGCCGCTTCCAGAAAGTCTTCGTCGGCGAGCCGAGCGAGGAGGACACCATCGCCATCCTGCGCGGACTGAAAGACCGTTATGAACTGCACCATGGCGTCGACATCACCGACTCGGCCATCATCGCCGCCGCCCGCCTGTCGCAGCGCTACATCACCGACCGGCAACTGCCCGACAAGGCGATCGACCTGATCGACGAGGCCGCCAGCCGCATCCGCATGGAGATCGACTCCAAGCCCGAGGAGCTCGATCGGCTGGAACGCCGGCTGATCCAGCTCAAGATCGAGGCCGAGGCGCTGAAGAAAGAAGAGGACCCCGCCTCACGCGAGCGGCTCGGCAAGCTGCGCGAGCAGATCAGCAGCGTCGAGCGCGACTATGCCGACCTCGAGGAGATCTGGAAGAGCGAGAAGGCCGGCCTGCAGGGGGCACAGCAGATCAAGTCGGAACTGGACCAGGCCCGCATCGACTTCGATGCCGCGCGCCGTCAGGGTGACCTGACACGCATGTCGGAGCTGCAATACGGCATCATTCCCGAACTGGAGAAGCGGCTGGCCTCGGCCGACAGTCAGCAGCCGGCCGAGACCAAACTGGTGCGCAACCGGGTCACCGACGAGGAGATCGCCGAGGTGATCTCCAAATGGACCGGCATTCCGGTCGCCAAGATGCTGGAGGGCGAGCGCGAGAAGCTTTTGCGGATGGAAGAGGCGCTGCACCAGCGGGTGATCGGTCAGGACGAGGCGGTGGTCGCCGTCTCCAACGCCGTACGCCGTTCGCGCGCCGGACTGGCCGACCCGAACCGCCCGAATGGCTCCTTCCTGTTCCTTGGCCCGACCGGTGTCGGCAAGACCGAGCTGTGCAAGGCACTCGCCAGCTTCCTGTTCGACACCGAAGAGGCGATGGTGCGGATCGACATGTCCGAGTTCATGGAGAAGCACTCGGTGTCGCGGCTGATCGGCGCACCGCCGGGCTATGTAGGCTATGAGGAGGGAGGCTATCTGACCGAGGCGGTGCGCCGCCGCCCCTACTCGGTGCTGCTGCTCGATGAGGTCGAGAAGGCCCATCCCGATGTCTTCAACATCCTGCTGCAGGTGCTGGAGGATGGCCGCCTGACCGACGGCCATGGCCGCACCGTCGATTTTCGCAACACCGTGGTGGTGATGACCTCGAACCTCGGCTCAGACCTGATCCAGACATTGGCCGGCGAAGCCCACTACAACGAGATGCGCGACGCGGTGATGGGCGTCGTCGAGCGCCATTTCCGCCCCGAATTCATCAACCGCATCGATGAGGTGGTGGTGTTCCATCCATTGGGTGAGGCGCAGATTCGCGCCATCGCCCGCATCCAGCTCGCAGCACTGGAGCGGCGGCTCGCCGAGCGCGATCTGTCACTGCATGTCGATGATGCCGTCATCGATCGACTGGTGGCGGTCGGTTTCGACCCGGTCTATGGGGCGCGGCCGCTGAAGCGGGCGATTCAGCGCTGGATCGAGAACCCGCTGGCGCAGGCACTGCTGGGTGGCCGTTTCGCGCCGGGCGCGCAGATCAGGGCGGTGATCGAGGCCGGAGAGATCCGCTTCGACTGACGCCCGCCCAACCCGCCATTGCGTCGTCGATCACTCGGCGACGCAATGGTCGCGGATCATCTGCCGTGCCCGCTCGATGCGGGCATTCTTCTCCTCTTCGCTCAGCATCCGCGAGCCACCCTGTGGATCGACCTCGCGCACCCGGGCGCTGTTTTCGAGCTGGCGCAGCTCGCTGCGGGCGTTGTTGCAGTTCTCCTGACGGATCTTCTGCTCACTGGCATCGGCGGCCGGCGGCTTGGCAGCATCACCCTGATCTGCACCGGGTTTCTCGGCGGCGGCTTCGGGCTTTTGCTGAGCAGGTGTCGTCTGCCGCACGACCTTCTCGTACGGGGTGCCCAACGGCGGCGGATGGTCGCTGAAGTGCTGCTGATCACCCTCGCTCCAGCGGTAGAGAATCTGTTTCTCGCCGTTGGCCAACGGTGCCACCAGCAGCGACAGCAGCAGACAGAGGCGCGTTCTTCGCAAAACGGACATGCAGCGGCATCCTTTGGAATCGAGATTCATGCGCAACAGAATCTTTCAATTATCAGATAATAGGGCAAAACCGCCAGCTCCACCTTCCATTTGCCCGCCAACCGCCCCGAAACGAGACCCTGGCTTGCGCTTTTCGGCCGAAACAGGCCAGCAGTCGACACTGCCCCTTGACAAAGAGCACCGGCAAGAGAGAATGCCAGACCCGCTCTGTACAGGGTGCAGGGCGGTGTGGTTACCCCCGCACCTGATGATTCGTCGCTGCCGAACCGGGCTGAACCCCATCGACAATGATTTCACCCTGAGCCTTCCCGGCAACCGACCGCCCACCCCCGCGATCGGTGCCCCTTCTGGCCATCTACCCGGCACCGGCACGCGCCAACACCTTTGATCCACCGCGACGAAGGTGTCGGTCATATCCAACAGCAATCGATCATCGACATACCCTAAGGTACTTGTGAGGTAGCACAGATGGAGTACTTGTCAGGCGCTGAAATGGTCATCCGCTTTCTTCAGGATGAGGGGGTCGAATACATTTACGGCTATCCGGGCGGAGCCGCCCTGCATATTTATGATGCGCTGTTCCGGCAGAGCCGGGTCAAGCATGTGCTGGTCAGGCACGAACAGGCCGCCACCCACATGGCCGATGGCTATGCCCGTGCCACCGGCAAGCCCGGCGTGGTGCTGGTCACCTCCGGCCCTGGCGCCACCAACACCATCACCGGCATCGCCACCGCCTACATGGATTCGATCCCGATGGTGGTCATCGCCGGTCAGGTGATGAGCCACCTGATCGGCGATGACGCCTTTCAGGAGACCGACATGATGGGCATCTGCCGACCGGTGGTGAAGCACAGCTTCTCGGTGCGCCGGCCGGAGGAGATTCCGCTGGTGCTGAAAAAGGCGTTCCACATCGCCAGCACCGGCCGGCCCGGTCCGGTGGTGGTCGACATTCCGAAGGACATGACCACGCCGAGCGAGAAGTTCCCCTATGTCTATCCGCAGAAGGTGAAACTGCGCTCCTACAACCCGCCCCAGCGCGGCCATGCCGGGCAGATCCGCAAGGCGGTCGACCTGCTGCTCGGCGCCCAGCGGCCGGTGATCTACAGCGGTGGCGGCGTGATCATGGGCGGCGCGGCCGAAGCCCTCACCCGGCTGGCAAAGCTGCTGGGCTACCCGGTCACCAACACCCTGATGGGGCTGGGCGCCTTTCCTGGCACCGATCCGCAGTTCATCGGCATGTTGGGCATGCATGGCAGCTATGAGGCCAACATGGCGATGCACCACTGCGACGCGCTGCTGGCGATTGGCGCCCGCTTCGACGACCGGGTCACCAATCACACCGGCAAATTCTGCCCGCAGGCAAAAATCGCCCACATCGACATCGATCCTGCCTCGATCTCCAAGACGATACCGGTCGACGTTCCGATCGTCGGGCCGGTCGAGTCGGTGCTGCGGGAGATGATCACACTCATCGAGGAGAGCACGCAGAAGCCCGATGCCACCGCGCTGAAGGGCTGGTGGGCACAGATCAACGAGTGGCGCAAACGGCATGGCGGCCGCTACCGCACCGACGACACCACCCTGATCAAGCCGCAGACGGTGATCGAGGCGCTCTACCGCGTCACCGACGGCGACGCCTACATCACCTCGGATGTCGGCCAGCATCAGATGTTCGCGGCCCAGTACTACAAGTTCGACAAACCCCACCGCTGGATCAACTCCGGCGGGCTGGGGACGATGGGCTTCGGCTTTCCGGCGGCGATGGGCATCAAGCTCAACTTTCCGGACCAGACCGTCGCCTGCGTGACCGGCGAGGGGAGCATCCAGATGAACATCCAGGAGCTCTCGACCTGCATGCAGTACAACATTCCGGTCAAGATCATCAACCTCAACAACGGCTCGCTCGGCATGGTGCGGCAGTGGCAGGACATGAACTACGAGAGCCGCCACTCCCACTCCTACATGGAGTCGCTGCCCGACTTCATCAAACTGGCGGAGGCCTACGGCCATGTCGGCATTCGCGTCGACCGGCGGGAAGATCTGGAACCGGCGCTCGAACGCTGCTTCGCCATGAAAGACCGGCTGGTCTTCATGGACATCTATGTCGACCCCGAGGAGCATGTCTACCCGATGCATGTGCCGCAGGGCTCGATGCGCGACATGTGGCTGAGCAAGACGGAGCGGACCTGAGATGCGAAGAATCATATCCATTCTGCTGGAAAACGAAGCCGGCGCCCTGTCACGGGTCGTCGGGCTCTTTTCGCAACGCGGCTACAACATCGAAACCCTGACGGTGGCTCCGACCGAAGATCCGACACTGTCGCGGCTGACGCTGACCACCCGCGGCGATGACCGGGTGATCGAGCAGATCACCAAGCAGCTCAACAAGCTGATCGAGGTGGTCAAGCTGGTCGACCTGAGCGAGGGTGAGCACCTCGAACGCGACCTGCTGCTGCTGAAGGTGAAGGCGGTCGGTCCGCAGCGCGAGGAGATCAAGCGCTGCGTCGACATCTTTCGCGGCCAGATCATCGACATCACCAGCACGCTCTATACCGTGCAACTGGTCGGCACCGCACAGAAGATCGACGCCTTCATCGCCGCACTCGGCGAAGCGCAGATTCTCGAAGTGGCACGCACCGGCGTCTCGGGCATCGCCCGTGGCGAGAAGATTCTGGCCCTGTAGCCGGCGGCATGAGCCGCTGCTGCAATTTTCCGTTGACCCCGCAGGGCACAGCGATGCACCCTGCCCCTGAGCATTGACCGAGGATGACCTGATGAAGATCTACTACGACAAAGATGCCGACCTTGCGCTGATTCAAGGCAAAAAGGTGGTGATCATCGGCTACGGCTCGCAGGGCCACGCCCATGCCAACAACCTGAAGGACTCCGGCGTGAAGGTGGTGGTGGCGCTGCGCCCCGGCTCGGCCTCCGCCAGCAAGGCCGAAAAGGCCGGCCTGACCGTGCAGCCGATCGAGCAGGCGGTCGCCGACGCCGATCTGGTGATGCTGCTGGCACCCGATGAGCATCAGGCCGCGCTCTACCGACAGATCGAGCCCAAGCTGCGCAAGGGCGCGGCACTGGCCTTCGCCCACGGCTTCAACATCCACTACCGGCAGATCGAGCCGCGCGCCGACCTCGACGTGATCATGGTCGCCCCCAAGGGGCCCGGCCATCTGGTCCGCTCCACCTACACCCAGGGCGGCGGCGTGCCCAGCCTGATCGCGATCCATCAGGATGCCACCGGTCAGGCACGCAATCTGGCGCTCTCCTACGCCTCGGCCAATGGCGGCGGACGGGCCGGCATCATCGAGACCAGCTTCCGCGAAGAGACCGAGACCGACCTGTTCGGCGAGCAGGCCGTGCTCTGTGGTGGCGCCAGCGCACTGGTGCAGGCGGGCTTCGAGACGCTGGTCGAGGCCGGCTATGCCCCCGAGATGGCCTATTTCGAATGCCTGCACGAGCTCAAGCTGATCGTCGACCTGATGTATGAGGGCGGCATCGCCAACATGCGCTACTCGATCTCCAACACCGCCGAGTATGGTGACCTGACCCGCGGGCCACGCATCATCACCGACGAGACCAAGCGGGAGATGAAAAAGATTCTCACCGAGGTGCAGAACGGCGAGTTCGCCCGCGAGTTCATCCTGGAAAATCAGGCCGGTGCCGCCACCCTGAAGGCCAAGCGTCGCCTGGGCGAGAACCACCCGATCGAAGAGGTGGGTGCCCGGCTGCGCTCGATGATGCCGTGGATTCAGGCCAACCGCCTGGTCAACAAAGAGCACAACTGAGTGCCGACCATGAAGGCAGGGGCCGCAATGCCTCTGCCTTCATTGTTTCCGCCCGCAACCCCGGGCGCTGCAAAACCAGCCCCCGGCTGGTGTAGCATGGCCCCGACCGGCAACAGGCAGTGCGATGGATGCCGCAGCGACAGGCCCGATACATGAATGAAGAGCACCCCACCGCTGAAGAACGTCCGAACCCATCCCTCCCCACCGATGGCATCGAACGGCTGCTGCCGGTCGATGAACACATCGAAGAGGAGCTGGCCGCCAGCGGCCATCGGGTGCGGCGGCGCGGCATCTTCCTGCTGCCCAACCTGCTCACCACCGGTGCGCTGTTCGCCGGCTTCTACTCGATCATCAGCGCCATCAATGGCCAGTTCGAAGCGGCTGCCATCGCCATCTTCTTTGCGATGGTGCTCGATGGGCTCGATGGCCGGGTGGCCCGCGCCGTCCATGCCCAGAGTGCCTTCGGTGCCGAATATGACAGCCTGTGCGACATGGTCTCGTTCGGGGTTGCACCGGCACTGCTGGCCTTCACCTGGGGCGTGTCGCAACTGGGCAAGGTCGGGCTGGCCGCCGCCTTCATCTACAGCGCCTGTGCGGCACTGCGACTGGCCCGCTTCAACACCCAGATCGCGGTGGCCGACAAGCGCTACTTCACTGGTCTGGCCAGTCCGGCGGCGGCGGCCCTGCTCAGCGCCTGGGTCTGGAGCGGGTACGAGCTCTTTCCCGCTGCGGCGCAGGTGCCCCGCGCGCTCGCCTGGCTGACTGCCCTGCTCACCTTCATGACCGGTCTGGCGATGGTGCTGCGCGTGCGCTATCACTCGTTCAAACAGTTCGACCTTGGCGGGCGCGTCCCCTTCGTGCTGCTGCTGGTCGTGGTGCTCGCGTTCTTCGTGATCGCGCTCTACCCGGCGCGCATGCTGCTGCTCGGCTTTGCACTCTATGCCCTCTCCGGCCCGTTGATCACCCTGTGGCGCCGCCGCAAGCAGCAGATGTCCGACAGCTAGACGAAACCCGCCCCGGCCCTGTGCAGGAGTTCGAGCATGCTGATCAAGAAGCGCCCCGACCTTGCGGAACATCAGGTCACCGACGAAACCCTCTACCACGCCCGGCGTGACTTTCTCGCCCGCTGCGGCCACCTGACCGGCCTGAGCCTGTTCGGCGGTCTGCTCGGCTGCGGCGACGAGGCCAGCTCCGCGACGCAGCCGCCGCAGTGGCTGAGTGATCAGCTCGCTCAGGCGCAGCCGCCACAGCCCGCCTTCACCACCGATGAGACGCGCACGCCCTTCGAGGATGTGACCCGCTACAACAACTTCTACGAATTCGGCAGCGACAAGGGCGATCCGGCCCGCCACAGCGACCGCTTCAAACCGCACCCCTGGTCAGTGGTCGTCGAGGGGGCCTGCCAGAAACCCGGCCGCTATGCACTCGAAGATCTGGTGAAGCCGCATCGGCTCGAAGAGCGCATCTACCGGCTGCGCTGCGTCGAGGCCTGGTCGATGGTGGTGCCCTGGGTCGGACTGCCGCTGGCGTCCCTGCTGCGCCGCTTCGAACCCGACTCCCGCGCCCGCTTCGTCCGCTTCGAGACGCTGTTCGACCCGCAGCAGATGCCGGGACAGGCCGCCACCTTCGCCGCCATCGACTATCCCTACGTCGAAGGGCTGCGCATCGACGAGGCGATGCATCCGCTCGCCTTCATCGCCGTCGGCCTCTATGGCAAGCCGCTGCCGGCACAGAACGGCGCGCCACTGCGGCTGGTGGTGCCGTGGAAGTATGGCTTCAAGAGCATCAAGTCGATCGTGCGCATCGAATTCGTCGAGACCCAACCACTGACCACCTGGGAGAGGTCGGCACCCAGCGAATATGGCTTTTATGCCAACGTCAATCCGGCGGTGGACCATCCGCGCTGGAGCCAGAAGAGCGAGCGCCGTCTGCCCGGATCGCTCTTCTCACCCCGCGTCATTCCGACCCGCCCGTTCAACGGCTATGAAGAGGTCGCCTCGCTCTACAGCGGCATGGACCTGCGCCGGCTCTTCTGAGCATGGCCATCGTCGGCAAGCCGCTGCCAGCCTGGATCGATCCGCTGCTGTGGGCCGTGGTGCCGCTGCCGCTGCTGTGGGCCAGCAGCCGGCTGCTGCTCGGCTGGGGCGTCGATCCGGGTGAACGGCTGGTCCATTTTCTCGGTCTGTGGAGCCTGCACTGGCTGATCCTGACACTGGCGATCACCCCGGCCACCTGGCTGCTGCACTGGCCACACCTGGTTCGCCTGCGCCGGACGCTGGGCCTGGCCTGCCTGATCTACGCCTCGCTGCATCTGCTGGCCTATGGCTGGTTTCTGCTCGGCTGGCAGTTTGCGACCCTGGGTGATGACCTGCTCAAGCGGCCCTACATCGTCGTCGGCTTCACCGCCTGGCTGCTGCTGTTGCCGCTGGGCGCCACCTCGACCCGCGCGATGCAGCGACGGCTGGGACGCCGCTGGAAAACGCTCCATCGGCTGATCTACCTGATCGCCCTGCTGGCGCTGCTGCACCTCGGCTGGCAGGTCAAGGCGGACTGGAGCGACTTCGCGCTCTACACGCTGCTGCTTGGCGGCCTGCTGGGCGCGCGCCTGCTGCGCTGGCTGCGACCACCTTTGGCCCGCTGAGCCGCCCGCGCTGCGCCCCACCCGCTGCACATGGTAAGATCGCCGGTTTCACGATCAGCGCGGAATGAACCGGAGGAGACAAAATGCTGCGAGTCATCGAGGAAGCATTCACGTTTGATGATGTGCTGCTGCTGCCGGCCCACTCGCAGGTGCTGCCGCGCGATGTCTCGCTCGCCACCCGGCTGACCCGCCGGCTCAACCTCAGCATCCCGATCGTCTCGGCAGCGATGGACACCGTCACCGGCGGCCGCCTGGCCATCGCCATCGCCCAGGAGGGTGGCATCGGCATCATCCACAAGAACTTCTCGATCGAGGAGCAGGCCCGCGAAGTGCGGATGGTCAAGAAGTACGAAAGCGGCGTGATCAAGGATCCGATCACCATCACCGCCCACACCTCGATCGGCGACCTGATCGAGCTGACCAAGATCCACAACATCTCCGGCATGCCGGTGCTCGACCACAGCGGCGACCTGGTCGGCATCGTCACCGCCCGCGACCTGCGCTTCGAGACCCACCACGACGCACCGGTCTCCAGCATCATGACCCCCAGGGAGAAGCTGGTGACGGTCAAGGAGGGGGCCAGTGCCGACGAGATTCGCGACCTGCTCCATCGGCACCGCATCGAGAAAATTCTGGTGGTCAACGATGCGTTCGAGCTGCGCGGCATGGTGACGGTCAAGGACATCTACAAGGCGCAGCTCTTCCCCAACGCCTGCAAGGATGAGTTGAGCCGGCTGCGGGTCGGCGCCGCGGTCGGCACCGGCCCCGACACCGATGAACGGGTGCGGGCGCTGGTGGCCGAAGGGGTCGACGTCGTCGTGGTCGACACCGCCCATGGCCACCACCAGGGGGTGATCGACATGGTGGCCCGCATCAAGGGGCTCTATCCCGACCTGCAGGTGATCGGCGGCAACATCGCCACCGCCGCGGCCGCCGCCGCACTGGCCG
>JADHED010001304.1_pt1 | contig 22082 bp, 18 predicted proteins | sample 8952041 | NCBI WGS metagenome assembly JADHED01 (sample SAMN16124423, study PRJNA663239) | bioreactor sludge metagenome | isolation source: sludge (control) | place: India:Bengaluru | collected 2018-09-08
CGGGTCGATGACGCGAACGACGTGATCGTCGAATCCGCCAACGGTGGCATCGACACGGTCTATTCGAGCGCCAAGGTCTACTCGCTGGGCGCTAACGTCGAGAACCTGGTCCTGACCGGCACTTACCAGAGCGGGGGCGGCAACGACCTCGACAACCGCCTGGTCGGCAACAGCGGGACCTCGTCGCTGCTCGGGCGTGGTGGGAACGACACGCTGGTCTCGACCGGCGGCGACGACGTGATGTGGGGCGGCGCCGGCCGCGACGTGTTCACGTGGGACAAGCTGCCCCGCGGCGACACCCAGATCACGGACTTCGCCCGCGGCTACGACCAGTTGGACCTCGGCGGCCTGCTGCCGAATTACACGGGCACGGACCCGGTCGCCGACAAGTACGTGAAGTTCGTGACGGATGGGGCGAACACCAAGCTGTTCGTCGACGTCGACGGCGCGGCGGGCCCGGTCGGCTTCATCCACGTCGCCACGATCGAGAAGGTGACGGGCGCCTTCAACCTCGGCAGCGACTGGGTGTTCTGACCCCAGCCCGGGTTGGATCGGGATATGCGCGGCGCGTCGGCCTTTGGCCGGCGCGCTTCGGCGTTCCGGCGTCCAGCTTCGCACTGAAATGTCCGAAAACCGCGAGACTTGAGCCGCCGCTGCGCCCATCTTCGCCGGCATGGACATGGATTTCGAAGCCTGCCGGCGCGCCTTCGCCACCCGCGACCCGCGGTTCGACGGACGCATCTTCTGCGCCGTCAAGTCGACAGGCATCTACTGCCGGCCGATCTGTCCCGCGCGGACGCCGAACGCGGCGAACGTTGAATTCTTTCCCAGCGCCGCGGCGGCGCAGGAGGCGGGCTACCGACCCTGCCTGCGGTGTCGTCCCGAAGCCTCGCCGGACCTGGGCGCCTGGCGCGGGACGTCGAACACCGTCTCGCGCGCCCTGGCCCTGATCGAAGGCGGGGCCATGGACGGCGGTGACGTGGAGGCGCTGGCTTCCCGGCTCGGGGTCGGCGAGCGCCAGCTTCGTCGCCTGTTCCGCCAGCACCTGGGCGCCTCGCCCGTCTCCGTGGCCCAGACCCGCCGGGTTCTGCTCGCCAAGCAGCTGATCCAGGAGACCCGCCTGCCGATGGCGGAGGTGGCCATGGCCTCTGGCTTCGGCAGCGTGCGCCGGTTCAACGAGACCTTCCAGCAGCTCTTCGGCAGGCCGCCGGGCGAACTACGCCGCTCGCGCCAGGCCGAGACACCGGCCGCCGACGGGATCACCGTCCGGCTTGCCTACAAGCCGCCCTACGATTGGGAGGCGATCATCCGCTTCCTTGCCGACCGCGCCATTCCCGGGATCGAACGAGTCGAGGCGCGCCGCTACGCCCGAACGCTCTGCGTGGACGGGGAGCGGGGGGTGGTCATCGTGACGCCGCGGACCGACGGGGCGCTACAGGCCGAGATCCGCTTCCCCAAGCTGAAGGCCCTGCCGGCCGTTATCGCGCGGGTCAGGCGGGTCTTCGACCTGTCGGCCGACCCGACGCTGATCGGGGCGCATCTCAGCCAGGACCCCGCGCTTGCGCCGCTGGTCGCCGCCCGGCCCGGCCTCCGCGCGCCAGGCGCCTGGGACGGGTTCGAGCTGGCGGTGCGGGCCATCCTCGGCCAGCAGATCACCGTCAGCGCCGCCCGGGCGCTGGCCGCGAAGCTGGTCGACGCCTACGGCGAGCCGATCAGCGATCCGGCGGCGGCCGAGCTGGGGCTTACCCGCGCCTTCCCTTCGCCCGAGAGGCTCGTCGGCCAGGACATCGCCGCCCTGGGAATGCCCCGCGCCCGCGGCGCGGCGCTGGAGGCGCTGGCGCGCACCGTAGCCGCCGATCCCGCCATCTTTACGCCGAGAGCTGACCTCGAGAGCGCGATCGCCGCGCTCAAGGCCCTGCCGGGCGTCGGCGAGTGGACCGCGCAGTACATCGCCCTGCGCGAGCTTCGCGAGCCCGACGCGTTCCCGCAGGCGGACGTCGCCCTGATGCGGGCCATGGCGGACGAGACGGGCGCCCGCCCGACGCCGGACCAGCTGTTTGCGCGAAGCGAGGCCTGGAAACCCTGGCGCGCCTACGCAGCGCAACACCTGTGGGCCGCCGATCCGGGCGCCGTACGGGTCGACAAACCTGCTTCCAAGAGGACAAGAGCCGATGATCTCCGCGCCGCATGAAACGCTGACCCTGGACCGGGTCGGAACGCCGATCGGCATGGCGCTGGTCGTCACCGACGAAGCCGGCGTGCTCCGCGCCTTCAACTGGACGGACTACGAGGACCAGATGTCGGCCTGGATCGCGCGCCGCTACCCGAAGGCCGTGCTCGGTGAAGGGCGTGGCCCGCTGCGGCAGGCCCTGGACGCCTACTTCGCTGGCGAGGTGCGCGCCCTCGAAGCGGCCTCGTGGGCGGGGGCCGGCACGGCGTTCCAGCGCAAGGTCTGGGAGAGTCTCTGCGCCATCCCCGCCGGCGAGACCATCAGCTACGCGGTCCTCGCCGAAAGGATCGGGCGGCCGACGGCCGTGCGGGCCGTGGGGCTCGCCAATGGCGCCAACCCCGTGGCGCTGTTCGTGCCCTGCCACCGGGTGATCGGCGCGAACGGATCGCTCACCGGCTACGGCGGTGGCCTTCCGCGAAAGCGCTGGCTGCTGGAGCACGAAGGGGCGACGTTCCGGGAGAGGGCGGCGGCCTGATCGCCCGCGGTTCCATCGACTTGGGGAACATTGCGAAAATTTAAGCTGCGCGCGGCTCCCTTCCGACGGCGCTCTGTGACATACCGCCGCTAGGCGGAATCCTTGGGGGTGTTCCATGGCGACACTGACGGAGATGGTGGCCGCGGTCGTCGTGCATTCGTCGGTCGCCGCGTTCTCTCATTTCGGCGTGACGATGGAAGCGCCGAAGGCCGAGGCGAAGCCGCCGGTCGCCGAGCAGCGCGTGGTCGCCCGCTCGCCGCGGCGCGAGGTCGAGCAACGCGCCGAGAAGGCCAGGGCGTCGACTAGCGACTGCCCGGACACGCCGAAGCTGCGCGCCCTCAAGGCCTGACCGCGGCGGGCCGCCGCGCTTTCCTGATCCTGCCCGATCCCACGTCGAATCGCGCGCGGGCCTGTTTGCGTCCGCTTGCATGGCGGGTATTCCTGAAGCCCTGACACCCTTGGCCCGGCGGCGGGCTCGGGTCGGGCGTCGCGGGTCGGCACGGCCGGCGCCGGGAATTTGTAAGGAACAGGCGTTTCATGAAGTTCTCCAAGCGGCCGCAACCGATGGATTTCGGGCGTCCCGAGGACGACGCGGTTGCGGACGCCGTGACGGGCGAATCCGCTCCGGAGGCGCTGGCGTTCCGGTCGCTGGACGCCAGCGAGGCGCCGTCGGCGCCGATCGCCGCCGCCTCGGCCGAGCGCTCTACCGCGCTGACGCCGCAGGTCGGGCCCCAGGCGCTGAACTTCGATCGTGATGCAAGGCCGCCCGCGGGCTGGCCGATCTGGCTCATCGCGGTGGCGGTCGCCGTCCTCTGGGCGCTGGCGCCCATCGCCTTCGCCATCGGCTATCGCAGCAACGTCGCGCCACTGACGCAGGAGCCGTTCGCGCTCGCCGTGTTCGCCCTGCTGGCGCTGGGACCCGCCGCGTTCGTGTTCGGCGCCGCCTACATGATCCGCCAGGCCCAAAAGCTGGCCTTCGAGGCCCGGCGGTCCCGCGGGGCGGCGGAGGAGATGCTGTCGCCTGCGCTCCTGGCGGCCGCGCGCACGGGTGACGTGGCGCAGTCGATCCGCGACGAGATCGCCCGCGCCGGCTCGGCGGCCGACGAGGCGCGCGAGACGCTGAGCGCCCTGCGTGAAGCTCTCGCATTCGAGACCGACCGCCTGACGGGGGCGACCGCCCAGTCCGTGCGCACGGCCCAGGAGCTGGCCGCCACCCTAGGCCGCGAACGCTCCGAGATGAGCGGTCTGGCCCAGACACTCGACGCCCAGGCGGCGCGCGTGACCGATGCGATCGCGCAGCAGGCCAGGATGGTCAGCGACGCGGCGGGTATCGCCGAGACCCAGATCCGCGAGGCGGAAGGTGTGCTGTCGGCACGGGCCGCCGACCTGGCTGCTGCGGCGGGCGAAGCCAGCGGCGCCGCGCGCATGGCCGGGGAGGACCTCACGCGGCACATCGCGCGCCTCGAGACGGCCGGCGTTGGCGTGGCGGAGCAGGTCCGCGCCGTGGAGGCCGGACTGACCGAGCAGCGGACGGCCCTGGTCTCCCTCAGCCAGGCCCTTCGGGGCGATCACGAGACCTTCGCGGTCCAGGCCGACGCCCATGCCGCGCGCCTGGGCGAGTTCATCGCGTCGGTGCGCGCGTCGGCCGCCGAAATCGGCGAGCGCGCCACGAGCGGTGGTGAGACCCTCCGGCGGTTGATGAGCGATGCGGCGCTGCAGTTCCGCGACATCGCCGAGACGGCCAAGGCCGAGCGGGAAGAGTTCGGCCAGTCGACACTGATCGCCCTGGAGGCGGTGTCGGCCGCGGCGGCCGAACAGCGGGCGCAGCTCGAGCTACAGACCCGCGCCGCGATCGACGCCCTCGCTCACGCGGCGGAGGAGACCCGCCAGGCCGCCTCGCGCCATGCGGCGACGGCGCGCGAGCAGGTGGACCAACTCTCCGAGGCCGCCTTCACCGCCGGGCAGAAGGCCAACCAGGTCTTCGAGGCGCGTCTTGAGGAGGCGAGGGCGCTGATCGAGCAGTCGTCGAAGATGGTCGAGGACGCTGGCGTCGTGGCCGCTCGCAAGCTGGCCGACGGCGCCGCCTCCGCACGGGCCACCCTCGACGAACTGGCCGCGATGATGGGCGAGTTGGAGCAGCGCGCCGCGCGACTGCCGGCCGCCGCCGCGGGCCAGGCCGAGCAGGTGAGGGCCGCGGTGGCTGAGGGCATGGACGAGCTGATGGCCCAGGCCCGCCGCACCGCCGCCGAGGCGGAGGCCATCGACACCGCCTTCCAGGAGCGCGTGCGTCGGAACTTCGAGATGCTGTCAGAGGCGGTGCGGCTCATGGGAGTGGCGGCGGTTGCGCCGGCCCCCACGCCGGCCTCCGTGGCGGTCCCGACCGAGCCGTTGGCCAAGCCCTCGCGCGGCGCCCGGGCCCTGGCCGAGGCGCTGGCCCCCGCGCCGACGCCCGAACCGGCGCCGGCTGAGGTCGCGCCTGAGCCCGAGGCGGGCGCCGCGCTGGCCGACAGGATCGGCCTTCGCAACCGCATCCGCCTGACGCCGACGGCCACCGACCGCGAGTTCTCGGCTGTGTTCGAGGCTGCGGGCGGCCCTGCCGCGCCGACGGTCGCCCAGGCTGCGGTTGACGACGACGAAGGCGGCGAGACCTGGACGTGGAAGGATCTGCTCGCCTCGCTTGACGGGGCCGACGGGGAGGGCGAGCGCCTGGAGGACGTGCTGGGCGCCGAGCTGGCGCACATGGGGGTCGACGCCGAGAAGCTGCTGCCCCTTAACCGAGTCGAGGAGATCGCCGCGGCGATCCAGACCGGCGACGTGGATGGCGGCCGCGAGGTTGTGCGCAAGCTGGCGCCGGCGGCGACCCGCCGCATCGCACGCCGCCTGTTCACCGACGAGGGCGTCAAGCGCAAGACCGAGGTCTATGTGCGCCGCTACAAGACCCTGGTGGACGACTCCATCGCCCGGGATCCGGAAGGCCTGATGCTGGCGAACATGCTGGCCGCGCCGGCCGGCCGCGTCTTCCTGCTGCTCGACGCGGCGGCCGGCGACATGATCTAGGCCGCGCCCGCCCTTGCCGGGCCTAGGCCGGCCGGGTGGCGATGAACAGAACCTCGCCCGGGATCAGGCCATATTCCACGATCTCGGGGCCGACGGGCGAGAAGTCCTCGACCTGGAAGCCCGCTGCGGCGAAGTCGTCCCGCACCGAGCCGCCGAACCGGCGCAGGTGGTTCTCCTTGCCGAAGTGGATGCCGCGGGACCGCTCGTCCTGGACCTGGGGGTTCTCGTAGTGCTCTCGCCAGGCCTCCACGACCGGGAACATGGCCAGCAGGCGGCCACCCGGGGCCAGGATACGGTACAGTTCCCGCAGCGCCTTGTGATGGTCCACGTGCTCCAGCACGTGCGAACAGACAATCACGTCCCAGCTGTGATCCGGCTGGTCGATCTGTTCGATGTTCAGCTTCAGATCGACGCCCTTGGCGAAGAGGTCCGCGGTCGTATAGCGACCGGACATCGGCTCGAGCACCGCTCTCACAGGGGCCTCGGGCGCGAAGTGCAGCAGGCGCGTCTCGGGGCCGACGAGCTGCTTGCGGTCGATCGCCAGTTTAAGGAGGCGGTTGCGCGTGTTCCCGCCACAGGCCGGACAGATCGCGTCGAAGACGAAGATGTCCGGGAAGTGAACCTCGGCGTGGAAGCGCCCCTTGAAGCCGCACAACGTGCAGGTCCGCGGCTCGTAGCCATAGGCGCGGGGGAACAGCTTAAGCAGCTTGCCCGTCGTCCGCGCGGCGTTCCAGGCCTTCGGGAAGCGGGTCTTCAGAAAGGTCTTGGCCGAGCCGTTCATCCGTTGCTCTCTATCAGTCGCTTGTCGTCGGTTCAGGGGGCGGTGGGCGCGTCGGCGCGCATCCATCCGGGCGTGTCGCGCTCGTTCATGAGTCCCCTCAGCCACCCATGCAGCGCGTATCCCCACTGGCGCCAAGCCCCCGCCTTCGCATAGCGGAGCGAGAGGTGGGCGAGCGCCAGGAGCGCCGTTACGGGCAGGATGGACGGAAAGAGGTCGCGCGTCAGCAGGATGCGGTTGCGTTCCTGCAGATAGACCGCGAGGCGGGAGCGGCCGCGCATCGGGCCGCCGCCGCCGGTGGACGTGCCGTGGTGGTGCAGGACGACCGCGTCTTCGGCGTAGCCCAACCGTTCGCCGGCCTTCAGGCCGCGCAGGCACCACTCGACTTCCTCGCAGTAGAGGAAATAGTCGGTCCGCATCAGGCCGACGCGCTCCACGAAGTGCGGTGAGACCAGCATCGAGGCCCCGACCACGTAATTCATCCGACGCTCAACCGACCCGGCGGGCGGGCGCGGTTCGCGCGGGGCGCCGTGATCCAACGAATTGGCGATCCCGGTCCATCGGCTCCAGGCTCCCCCGCCCCGACTGGCCAGCACGCCCTCCGGAAGGACGAGGTCGTGTCCCACCATTGTGCAGTCGCCCTTCCCAAGGCGCTTGACCATGGCGGCGAGCGCGTCCGGCTCCGGGACCGTGTCCGGGTTCAGCACCCAATAGGCGTCGACGCCCTCGGCCGCGCGCAGGCAGGCGTTGACGCCGCCCGCGAAGCCCAGGTTGTCGTACTGGTCGAGCAGCTTCACGGGCTGGCCGCCCGGAAGCGCCGCTGGGAGGGCTTCGGACAGGGCGCGCCAAGCCGCTTCGCCGCCGTTTTCGCGAACGATCACGCAGAAGTCGGTGTGGGTCGACCGGGCCAGGGCTTCAAGGCAGTTCGCCACGTCGGCGAGGCCTCGATAGGCGACGATGAGGACCCCGACTCGCATTCCGCTCCGCCATGCTCGGCGGCGTCCTGCCATCGGCGCCGCGAATTGGCGAGGAATTGCCCATAGGTCGGGTAGTGATTGGGTTAACCGCGCGCGGCCCGCGTGCGAGGATCCGCAACGGGCGGCGGCATTCGGGCATTCAAGCAGGCCATGGACCCTATCGAACCACGCGCACATACGGCCTGGCGACGAGCCGAGCGGATCAAGCAGCTCTCAGACCGGGTCGTCGGCTTCGGGCCGTGGGGTCTCGGCATCGACGGGGTGCTGGCCTGGGTCCCCATCGCCGGCACGGTCTATTCGGTCGGGGCCGCCGCCCTGCTGCTGAACGAGGCGGTGCGGGCCGGCGCGTCGCGCGCCACGCTGGTGCGGATGGCGGCCTACCTCGGTCTGGACAGCGTCAGTTCAGGCGTGCCTCTCGTGGGCTGGGCTCTGGATACGCTGTTCACCGGACACGCCTTCGCCGCGCGCGCCCTGCAGAAGGATATCGAGCGCCGGCATGGCCGCCCTCCCGCCGAGCTGCGTGACGGGGCGCACGACCCTGCGGGTGAGCGGGCCTCGACGACGGCGACCTAACGATCCAGGCCGTAGCGGTAGAGGACCCGCAGACCGACGTCGGCCACGCCAGGATTGTAGCGGCCCGCGAGGCGGCCGTGGCTGAGATGGATCCACGAGAGTTCCAGGGAGAGGCGCTGCGTCGCCTTCCATCCCACCGACAGTTCGGGTTCGAACAGCACGCGCGAGTTCAGGTCCAGCTTCGTACGCCGCGCCGCGATGCGGCGGAGTCGTTCGTCGGGCGTGAGGCCAGGCTCGTTCGGGGAGGGCAGGCCCACGTGACCGTCATGGATTGCGACGCCGACCCCCGGCTGGACATAGACGCGAGGCGTCAGCTCAAGCCGCCAAGCCAGGCCGCTGGCCACGTAGTTCACGCCGCCGGACGTGTTGACCCCGGCCAGGAGATGCACCCGCGGGCGGCCGAGGATCTTGAGCTCGTCCAGCGCGGTGGTTCGCACGCCCGCCACGACCTGAGCGCCATTCTCGAAGCGGCCGTAGGAGATGCCGTCGTCGACGTCGTGGGCATAGACTCCGACGAAGGCCTCGCCCGCGAAAGCGACGGCCGGCGCGAGGGAGAAGAGGAGCGCCAGCGGCAGCGGACGAAACTTCGGCATGGGTTCCGCCGCCTAGCCGACAAAGATGCTGCTGGCCAGCAGGCTGGACATCGAGACGCCCACCAGCACGACCTGTCCGGCCGCGAGCTGGATGACCGTGTCCGCGCCGGACTGGCTGACAGTGTAGGCCGTGCCGGGGTCGAGCTGGACCCGATCGCCCTCGGCGACACTGAAATCCAGCACCCGGTCGACGCCCGCGTCGGCAGAGGAGTGGAAGATGTCCGCGCCGGACCCGCCCGTCATGGTGTCGTCCCCGCGGTCGCCCGACACGAAGTCGCCTCCGGCGCCGCCTGAGAGGGAGTCATTGGCCTGGCCGCCGCGCAGGGTGTCCGCGCCCGCCCCGCCGTCGCAGGTGTCGTCGCCGAGGTTGCCGTAGACGAGGTCGCCGCCGTCATCGCCGAACAGGACGTCGTTGTCCTTGCCGCCCACGACCCAGTCGTCGCCTGGCCCGCCCTGGGCGGTGTCGTTCCCCATGTTGCCGTTGATGTCGTCGAAGCCGGAGCCCCCCACCGCGACGTCGGCGCCATCCTCGCCGCGGAGGTAGTTCGCGCCGCCCGGGTCGACGATGGTGTCGGCGCCCGCACCACCGAAGACGTCGTCGTCGCCTTCGCCGCCGTCGAGATAATCGGCGCCCCCGCCGCCGTTCAGGGTGTCGGCGCCGCCGTAGGCGCGAAGACGATCGTCGGCGCCGGAGCCGTTGAAGCGATCGTCGCCCGCGAACAGCCCGGCTTTGGCCGAGGCGTTGTCGCCGGTCAGCACCCAGCCGCGGAACTGCGAGGCGGATTGGGCGAGACCGTCGATATCATAGACCGTCCCGAAATCGCTCGAAACGACGATGCGGCTGATCGTTCCGCCCGTCGGCGGGCCGGCGCCCGCATACTGGAAGCCCGTCCCGAAGAGTTGGGTCGAGGTCCCCGCCGCGATCAGCGCGACCGAGGTCGGCGTCGCCGCCGAGGCCGCGACCGACGCCAGCGGCCCGAGGTCCAGGATGTCGAAGTCGACGCCGATCGCGCCTGCCGTGAACGTCGCCATCCCAGCCCCTCTTTGGCGGCCGCCCGCCGTGGTGGATCACTCATCTCAAACACGGTGCGACGGAGCCGATCCGTCGGTACGTTTAAGCCTCTGTATTGGCCGACTCGTAAACCTTCGAGGTTGATAGGATCGGCGGGGATCCGCTGGGGGGCGAGACGTGAGCCGACCGGGGTTGCTTCGACGCCTGGGATTGGTAGCCGCCGCGGCGGCGACACTCTCGGTGTCGGCTTGCAGCGGGGCGCGGAACGGCGGCGACAGTGGCGCCCCGCCGACCTCGACCGAGGCCTCGCGCTTCCTCACCCAGGCCAGCTTCGGCCCCACAGACGCCGCTATCAGCCAGGTGCGCGCGGCGGGCTACAGCCAATGGATCGACCAGCAGATGGTCGCGGCGCGTCCGACCTCGCACCAGGCCGAGGTCGAGGCGCGGCTCGCCGCGGCCCAACAGGCCAGCGCCGACGCCCGCCTGACGGCGAGCGACTTCTACTACACGTGGTGGAAACAGGCGGTCACAGGACCCGACCAGCTGCGCCAGCGGATGAAGCTGGCCTATTCCGAGATCTTCGTGATCTCGCTGACCGACACCAACGTCGATGTCCGCGGGGCCGCCAGCTACTACGACATGCTGGGCGCGAATGCGTTCGGGAACTTCCGCACCCTGTTGGAACAGGTGACGCTGCATCCCATGATGGGCGTCTACCTGACCTGGCTGGGCAATCAGAAGGAAGACCCCGCCACCGGCCGGAATCCGGACGAGAACTACGCCCGTGAGGTCATGCAGCTCATGACCATCGGGCTCTACCAGCTCAATCTCGATGGAACGGTGAAGACGGACGCCTCGGGGCGGCCGATCCCGACTTACAGCCCCGATGACATCAGCGGCCTGGCCAAGGTGTTCACGGGCTACAGCTATTACTCCCCCGCGCCGACGAACAACACGTTCCGCGGCGCCCAGCGGAATGCGGACTGGCCGGTCCGGCCGATGATCGGCTATCCGGCGTTCCATTCGACCAGCGCGAAGGCGTTCTTGGGGACGACGATCCCGGCCTCCACGACCGCGGATCCGGCGGGCGACCTGAAGATCGCCTTGGACACCCTCTTCAACCATCCGAACGTCGGACCGTTCATCGGTCGCCAGCTCATCCAGCGCCTGGTCACCAGCAATCCCAGCCCGGCCTACGTCCAGCGCGTGGCCAGCGTTTTCAACAACAACGGCAAGGGCGTCCGGGGCGACATGGCGGCGGTTGTGCGGGCGGTGCTGCTGGACCCCGAGGCGCGGGACGCCGCCCAGGCCGCCGGTCCCAACGCTGGCAAGCTGCGCGAGCCCGTCGTGCGCATGGCCAACTGGGCGCGAGCGTTCGGCGCCGCCTCGGCGAGCGGAGACTGGCTGATCGGCTCGACCTCGGGCAACACCTCGCTTGGGCAGACAGCCCTGACATCGCCGTCGGTCTTCAATTTCTTCCGGCCGGGCTACTCGCCCCCCAACACCCGGGTCGGCGGCGCAGGGCTGGTGGCGCCGGAATTCCAGATCGTCGACGAGGTCACGGTCGCGGGCTACCTCAATACCATGCAGACCGCCATCGACGGCGGCGTCGGCACGGCGACGAACGGCGTGCGGGACGTTCGGGCCGACTATGCGCCCCTTATGGCGCTGGCCGGGGACGTCAGCGCCCTGGTCGACCGGGTGGACCTGCTCCTGACCTACGGCCAGATGACGGCGACCACGCGGAGTCGCATCGTTCAAGCGGTGGGCGGCGTCACCGTTCCGGCCGCGACTGGCGCAAACCAGGCGGCGATCAACGCGGCCCTGACGAACCGCGCCAAGCTGGCGGTCTACATGACCATGGCCTCTCCCGACTATCTGGTGCAGCGATGAACCGGCGCATCGACAGACGCCACCTGCTGCGGGTGGGCGGGGCTTTCTCTTCCCTGGGCCTCGCGGCGCCCTTCGCGATCCAGCTCGCAGCCGCGGGGTCGGCCGCCGGCCAGGCCGCTCCCGACTACAAGGCGCTGGTCTGCGTCTTCCTGTTCGGGGGCAACGACTCCCACAACACGGTGCTGGCGACTGACCCGGACTCCTGGGGTCGCTACTTCTCAGCCCGCAACACGGGCGTCGATCCGATCGCGCTGATGCCGCCGGGCACGGCGCCGACTCCCGTCGGACAGACCAATGCCGTCACGGGACGGGTCGCCGAAGCCGACATGCCCGAGGCCTGGGGCGGCGTGCTGCCGATCACGCCGCGGACGGCGCAGGCCATCCCCGCCGGCACGAACGCCAGCGGCCGGACGTTCGCGCTGCATCCGTTTCTTGCGCCCCTTCAGACACTCTTCAGCCAGGGGCGGTTGGCCGTCGTGGCCAATGTCGGAACCCTGATCCAGCCGACGACGAAGGCGCAGTACCAGGCCCGCTCCGTCTCGCTGCCCACCAGCCTCTTCTCGCACAACGACCAGCAGTCCACCTGGCAGGCCCTCTCCACTGAGGGCGCACGGACAGGGTGGGGCGGTCGCTTCGCCGATCTGGTGGCCGGCATGAACGGCCAGAGCACCTTGTTCACGGCGGTGTCGACCGCGGGCAACGCCGTCTTCCTGTCGGGCCAGTCTGTGGTCCAGTACCAGCTCTCGACGGGCGCCCAGCCCGCCGTGGTGATCTCAGGAGCGCAGGGAAGCAGCCTGTTCGGCTCGACGTCCGCGCCCGCTCGCGTGCGGGACCTCATCACGGACACCAATCTGGCCGGCAATTTCGCCGCCGACTACTCGACCGTGGTGGCCCGCTCGATCTCGGCGGCTGGCGCAGTGAACGGCGCCTTCGCCCAGCCAATCGTCACCGGAGTCGCCGCGGCGCCCGCCTACACCAACCCGATCACCGGCCGGGCCGAGACCAACACCCTGGCCCTGCAACTCCAGACGGTCGCGCGGATGATCGCCGCCGGCTCGACCCTCGGGGTCCGCCGCCAAGTGTTCTTCGTCAGTCTGGGCGGCTGGGACACCCATGACTTCCAGAACACAACCCAGCCCAACCTGCTGGCGAAGGTGGCGCACGCCCTGAGCTATTTCGATGGGGCGCTCGCCAGCATCGGCGGCATCGATCGCCGCAGCCATGTGACGACGTTCACGGCCTCGGATTTCTCGCGCACCCTTCAGACCAATGGCGACGGCACGGATCATGCCTGGGGTGGCCATCACTTCGTCATGGGCGGGGCGGTGAACGGCGGCGACATATACGGCCAGTATCCGACCGTGGGGGTCGACGTCGGCGGCTTCAACAATCCGGACAACGTCGGCGGCGCCCTGATCCCGACGACCTCCGTCGACCAGTACGGCGCGACCCTGGGCCGGTGGTTCGGGGCGTCTGACGCCGAGATCGACACCATCTTCCCACGCCTGCGCAACTTCGGGACGCGCTACCTCAGCTTTGTCTAAGGGGCGGATACGGTCATCGCCCGTTAGCAGCCGCCAGCGTTCTCTCGCCTTGAACGGGCCGCCTTTCACTGTAATGGGAGGCGGTTGTATTTATCGCCGGGGGCGTTCTTGAAGATCCTCATCACAGGCGGAGCCGGCTTCATCGGCTCGGCGGTCGTGCGCAGGGCCATCGCCGACGGGCACCAGGTGGTGAACCTGGATGCGCTGACCTATTCGGCGAACCTGGAGAACGTGGACGGCGTGGCGAACCACCCGGCCTACGCCTTCGAGCACGTCGACGTCTGCGACCGGCCCAAGCTTGAAGCGGTGTTCGCGACCCATCAGCCCGACGCGGTGATGCATCTGGCCGCCGAGAGCCACAACGACCGCGCCATCGAGGGGCCGCTGGACTTCGTGAAGTCGAACGTGTTGGGCACGGCGATCTTGCTGGAAGTGGCCCGGGCGTACTGGAACGGGCTGGACGACGCACGGCGGGCCGCCTTCCGCTTCCACCACATCTCGACCGACGAGGTGTTCGGCGCTCTGGGCGAGGATGGCGATTTCACGGAAGAGACGCCGTACGATCCGCGCTCGCCCTATTCGGCCTCGAAAGCGGCGTCCGACCACCTGGTCCGCGCCTGGGGGCACACCTACGGGTTCCCGGTGGTGATTACCAACTGCTCGAACAACTACGGCCCCTACCAATTCCCGGAGAAGCTGATCCCGACGGTGATCACCCGGGCGCTGGAGGGCAAGACGATCCCGGTCTACGGCGACGGCCGTCAGGTGCGCGACTGGCTGCACGTGGACGACCACGCCGAGGCGCTGCTCCTCGTGTTGCACAAGGGGCGCCTCGGGGAGACCTATTGCATCGGCGGCGACGCCTCGAAGCGGAACCTGGAAGTGGTGAAGCTGATTTGCGCCCATCTCGACCGGATGGCGCCGGCGAACACGAGCCACGCCGACAAGATCACCTTCGTCACGGACCGTCCGGGCCACGATTTCCGCTACTCGATCGATTCCTCGAAGATCGAGGCCGAGCTGGGCTGGAAGGCGCGCATGCCCCTGGAGGCCGGGCTCGAGGACACCGTCCGCTGGTACGTCGACAATTATGGCTGGGTGGAGCGCATCCGCGAGCGCGGGTTCCATTCCGACCGCCTGGGCCTGGTGAAGGCGTAGGGGGCCTGACATGAGAAGAGGCATCGTCCTGGCCGGCGGGGCCGGCACCCGTCTGCACCCCCTGACCATCGCCGTCAGCAAGCAGTTGCTGCCGGTCTACGACAAGCCGATGATCTACTATCCGCTGTCGGTGCTGTTCCTGGCCGGCATCCGCGAGATCCTGATCATCACGACGGCCGAAGACCAGGCGGGCTTCAAGCGCCTGCTGGGCGACGGATCGCGCTTTGGCGTGAGATTCGAGTACGTGATCCAGCCGCACCCGGGCGGCTTGGCCGAAGCCTACCTGCTGGGCGAGGAGTTCGTCGGCGGCGAGCCGTCGACGCTCATCCTCGGCGACAACATCTTCTTCGGCCAGAACTTCGTGCAGATGCTGAAGAGCGCCGACGCCCGCACCGAGGGCGCGACGGTGTTCGGTTATCCCGTGCATGACCCGGAACGGTACGGCGTGGTCGAGCTGGCGGCGGACGGCCGGGCGCTGTCCATCGAGGAGAAACCCTCCAAGCCAAAATCGAACTATGCCGTGACCGGCCTCTATTTCTACGACGGCCGTGCCAGCGAGATCGCCAAGACCCTGACGCGCTCTGCGCGCGGCGAGCTGGAGATCACGGCTTTGAACGACGTCTACCTGCAGGAAGCCAAGCTGCATGTGGAGCTGCTGGGCCGGGGATTCGCGTGGGAGGACGCCGGCACCCACGACAGCCTCATCGGGGCGGGGGAGCTGATCCGCGTCTTCGAGCAGCGCCAGGGCCTGAGAATCGGCTGCCTGGAGGAGATCGCCTTCGAGAACGGCTGGATCGACCGCGCCGAATTGATGAGGTCCGCGGAGTTCCAGGGGAAGAGCGAGTACGGCCGCTACCTGCGGGGGCTGGCGGGCCAGTGAGCGCCTGCGGCGCCGCCGTTTTCGGCGTTGCAGCATAGTGGCACTGATATTGCTGGTGAAAATTCGGGCGGATCTCCGTGTTCGGTGAAAGCAACTCGCCTGTTGGGGGAATAGGGTTGCTGGGACATTAAGATCGGGGTCTCTACGCCTTGAACGCGAGTGAACGACCCGAAAGGTGACCTTCGCCCGCGGCTCGATATAAAGAGTTTGTTATATGAGCGTTTGACTGGGCCTTAACGAACGGTTAAGGTCGGACAGAAGTTGAAGGGGCTACGACGATGCGAGCTTTCACCAAGATCATGACGAGCGCGGCGATCGCTTTCGCGGCGTCGGCTGTCATCTCGACCGCGGCCAACGCGGCCGAACTCATCACCATCGCTGGCGACAACCAGGTCGGCAGCGGCAAGACCTTCCGCTGGGACGGCGTGGGTCCGAACGGCGGCCGCCTGTTCACCAACAACAACGACGGCGTGAACCAAGAAGCCGTTGAAGGCGTGGCCGTGAAGTTCGACTTCAACGCCCTCGGCATCAACGACCTCGATGCCCTCCTGACCTTCGACGGCGTCGCGCCGACCGGTCCTGCCGGCCAGCTCGACGACGGTCCGCAGGACGTGCAGTACGGCATCGCTGGCACGTTCTCGATCATCTACACCGGTCCGGGCTTCACCGCCTGGGGCAACAACTACAGCGCCGGCACCAACCTTCTGAGCGGCACGTTCAACTCGGCCTGGCTGTCGATCGGCGGCACCTCGGGCAGCGTGGCTGACTCTTTCGGTCTGACGGGCGGCGTCGTGACCTTTAGCTCGGACGTGCTGTACTTCGGCCCGAACGCGCTGCCGGACTTCGCGTTCGCCTTCACCGGCGTGACGCCGGGCGGTGCGGTGACCGGTTCGGGTGCGACCCGCCAGTTGCAGGACTTCCGCGCTGGTTCGAGCGGCGCCTTCTCGGTGGCCGTGCCTGAGCCGGGCACCTGGGCTCTGATGATCCTGGGCTTCGGCGGCGCCGGCGCGATGCTTCGTTCGCGTCGCCGCGCGGAACCCGCAGTGGCCTAATCCAAGGCCAAGGTGACTGAGGTTTCGGAGCCGCCGCCCTTTGGGGCGGCGGCTTTGTATTGGGGCGAGCGCAGGTCGTGATCTCTGCGGTCTGATCATCACCCTCATGCGCCGGAGCCTGGCACGCGCCTCGCATTCGCGTTGGGCGCTGCAACGGAAGCTTGAATGTGGGTCGGGCGCAGCGGCTTCAGCTGCCCGACCTTTTGCCTGCTTGACCAACCCATCGACCTCAACCCTCGAGTGGCCGCAAGCGAGGCGGGTGGATCGCTTGGCGACCCGCGTTAAGAGGCGGTGCGCATGTTGAGCATTTCGCCACCGGGGTGGCTGTTGAGGGAAATGCGCGCGCGATTCCCCTGGGCGCCATCTGGGTCACCTCCACTCGGATCGCGAGCGACGTTCTCAGTTTTGTCAGTACGATCGTTCTGGCCCGCTTCTTGTCCCGGCCGATTTCGCGCCGGTGGTGCTCGCGACAACGCCGCTTGCGGTCCTCAGTTCGATCGCCGGCATGTTCTCCAATTCAGCGCTCGTGCCGCGCAGTGAACCGACGCGAACACCATGGCCTGCGATGGGCCCAGTAGTGAACACCCTGAATTGAAGGCTAGACCAGCTCCTGACCGGGACAATGCTCTAGCGTTCGACGCGCCGCTACACCCTCGGTGACAATCTGGCGGCGTTGCCCAATTGTTGTTTTTGCGTGACGTTCAACAACTCTTTATCCGCGTGCCGCACCGTTATGAATGTTGGCGTTGTCAGGCGCCTAGCCGGGCCGGGCCTAGCTGATCAACTGGCGGCACCGTTGGCGCCCTCGTCAGCACTGCCGCTATGGGAGGCGCATCGTCGGCGGTTCCGGATGGTCGCGGGCTGTGGTTTCAACTCGCGGCGTGGACGGCCGAGGGGGCTGTGGTTTATGTCGGGGTGCGCGTGGGGCTCTGTTTAGCGGCCGGTCGTCCAGACAGCGCAGAGGCTGAGCTTCTGCGTCTGTTCTCGCAGGTGACAGCGCGCATCCGTGGGCGGTCGCCCGCGGACGTGGGGAGGGGACAGGCATGAGTTTGCGGAACCAACCCGTCATCGCGGCGCAGCGGGCCGAGCTCGACCGTATTGTCGGCCGCTTCCTAGGGCCGGGGCGGCCCTACGCAATCCTGGATTTCCCCGACCACTCCAATGTCGGCGACAGCGCGATCTATGTGGGCGAAGTCCGCCTGCTCGAGGCCCTGACGGGGCGGCGTGCGAGTTACGTCTGCACGCATCGCTCTTACGACCCAGCGGCGCTGGCCAGCGCCTGCCCCGAAGGGCCGGTTTTCATTCACGGTGGCGGGAACTTCGGCGACTTCTGGCCAGAGCATCAAAGGTTCCGCGAGCGGGTCCTGGAGACCCTGCGGGAACGCACCGTCGTGCAACTGCCGCAGTCCATCAAGTTCCGCGACGACGTGGGTATCGCCCGCTGCCGGGCGGCGTTCGCCGGGCACAAGGACGCCCACATCCTCGTCCGCGACGCCGAGAGCCTGGCCTTCGTGCGCCAACACTTCGACTGTCCGGTGGACCTCTCGCCCGACTGCGCCTTCGCGATTGGGCCCCTGGATCGCCGCGGCCAGCCCGAGGTCGAGACGCTGCTGCTCCTGCGGGAGGACCACGAGCGGGTTGCCCATGACCTCTCGCCGCTGGACGGCCTACAGTCCCATCGGGTTGACGACTGGCTCGACGAGCCCGCTCGCGGCCGAGCCCAGCGCGCCCTTGGCAAATTGGAGGCGGTGTTTGCTGGTCGGCTGACCCGCGCCGGCCGAGACGAGATGAAGTACGAGAAACTGGCGACCCAGCGCGTTGAGCGCGGACTGCGCCTGCTCAGCCAGGGACGCGCGGTCATCACCGACCGCCTCCACGCTCACATTCTCTGCACGCTGCTCGATATCCCGCACGTGGCGCTGGACAACGTCTACGGCAAGATCGCCAACTACGTTGGCGCCTGGACGTCCGCATATCCCGCTGTTCGCTTGGCCGGCGATCTGGCCGAGGCCCTGGCCAAGCTGGAAGCCCTGCGAGCCGAACTGGGCGAGGCCGGCCGGCCGACGCTCGCTACGGCGACCGCGTAGCCACGATCGGCGCTGGGGGGCGCAGCACGACCTTGACTGCTACCGACGTCGCCTTCGCCCGCGATCTGGAACAGCACGGAAGCCGTACAGCCGTCGTCACCGAGGACGGCTTAAGGCTTAGCTACGCCGAGCTGGCCGGTCGCGCCGACGCCTTCGGCGCGCGCTTTGGCGCGGCAAAGCGGCTGGTTGCCATCGAAGGCGCGAACACGCTGGACTGCCTGGTGGCTTACCTGGGAGCGCTGCGCGGCGGCCATGCGGTCCTGCTGGTGGCGGGTGGATCTCCCGAACGTGGCGGGATCCTGGAGCGCTACGGGCCAGCCTTCGTCTGCCGGGAAGGGGAGGGCGGCTACGTCGTCGAGGGCGGAGAGCCCGGGCCCGAGCTGCATCCGAAGCTGTCGCTCCTGCTGTCCACGTCGGGGACGACGGGGTCGGCGAAGCTGGTGCGCCTGTCCGGAGCCTCGGTTCAGGCCAATGCCGTTTCAATCGTTGAATACCTGGGTCTCGGCCCCGAGGAACGCGCGATCACCTCGCTGCCGATGCACTACAGCTACGGCCTGTCGGTCATCAATTCGCACCTGCTGTGTGGAGCAACCCTACTGCTCACTGCGCGCTCGGTGATAGAGCCCGAATTCTGGGACTTCGCCCGCCGAGAGGGCGTCACCTCCATCGCGGGGGTCCCTTACACCTACGAGTTGCTCGAGCGGGGCGATTTCCGCCGCTGGGCGCCGCAGACGCTGCGGACCATGACCCAGGCGGGAGGACGGCTACCCGTCGATCTCGTCAGAACGTACGGCGAGTGGGCTGCGGCGCGTGGTGTCCGCTTCTTCGTGATGTACGGTCAGACCGAGGCGACCGCCCGCATGGCCTTCCTGCCTCCCGAGCGCCTGCTGGAAAAGGCGGGCTCAATCGGGATCGCGATCCCAGGCGGTCGATTCCGGCTCGAAGACGACGACGGAAACGAGCTGGAGCTTCCCGACGCCCCAGGCGAGCTTGTCTACGCTGGTCCCAATGTGATGATGGGATACGCGGAGACCCCGGAAGACCTGCGACGCGGCCGCGAGCTGGAGGAACTGCGGACAGGCGACATCGCCGCACGGGACGCCGACGGCTTCTATCGCATCGTCGGTCGCCGAAGTCGGTTCGCGAAGGTGTTCGGGCTGCGGGTGAACCTGGACGACGTCGAGGCGCTGCTGCAGCGGCAGGGCGTCCGCGCGGCAGCGGCCAGCGACGACCGCATCATCGCGGTAGCGGTCCTGTCCCCGGCGGACCCCGGCGAGGTGGCCGGCCGGTTGGGCGCCGCCTTCAAGCTGCCAGCCGAGGTCTTCGTCGTCAGCGCCGACGAGGAACTGCCGACGCTTCCCTCCGGCAAGATCGACTATCGGCGCATCCTGTCGGAGGCCACCGAGGTGTCGCCCGCGGCCGACGACAGCCTGCCCGCGCAAGCCCGCATCACCGCCGCCTTCGCCAAGACGTTCCGGCGCGAGGTGCTGCCCCACGACACCTTCGTGAGCCTGGGCGGGGACTCGCTGAACTACGTCACGCTGTCGCTCGAGATCGACTCCAGTGCACGATCCTGATCGTCGCGCTGATGTCGCTGCGGAGCGTCAGGGCGTTCGCGGCGCGCGATCCGTGGCGCTTCGGCTTGGGGCTCCTGGCGGCGAGTCTGGCGGCGAAGGCCGCGGTCGCGTCCGCCTTCCAGACAGAACACTTGCTCAGCCGCACGGCGGACGCCGTGATGTTCCTGGTCGCCTACGGCTGGTGCGTGCAGCACGCTCAGACCGTAGGGCGGCGCGTGGTCGTCAGCATGCTCGCAGCAGGCTTTGCGGCCATGGAGGTGGCTCATGTCGGCTTCTGGCCGGCTTTGCCCCCGCCGGCCGATCGCGTGCATGCGCTGTGGCTGCTCTTGGCGTCGCTCGCCCTGATCTGGGCGCCGCGCGTGCCCGCCCCGAACCTGCTGCACGGCGTGTTGACCACGATCGCGGCGGCGAGCTTCTACATCTACCTCAGCCACGTGATCCCGGTGCAGATCGTCTATTGGTGGCTCGGGGAGAAAAATCTGTTGCTGAACCTGGCGCTGGCCCTAGCCGGGGGCGTCGCGGTCTGGTGGGTGGCTCAACGCGACGAGATGTGGCGCGGCCTGGTGCGCCGGCTCAAAGGAAGCTAGAGGCGCGGCCTACCAGGCGGACAGCGTGTTCAGCTGCCTGCGGATCTTCGCCATCAGGCGTCGGGTCAGCGGCGGACTCGGCTTGGCGTCCGCGCTGCGATTGCCGCGGTCGAAGTCGGCCTCGAACAGGACAGGATGGTAGATGCGCGCGCCGGGTTTCGACGGATCGGGAGTGAATGTCTCGCCCCGGATCGGAATCGTAAGCGACAGGGTCACGTCATCGTAGAACTCGCGCCCGAAGGCGTTGATGTCCTGGCAAAGGAAGTCGCCGTTGCTCAGGGTCGTGGCGACGAAGCCTTCGTCGTTGGGCCAGGTCTTGCGACGCTGGGCGCTGCGGCCATGCATCCGGCGCTTTTCCGCCAGCACGTCGATGGCGCGCGCGGACAGACGGACCACGCCGAACAGGCATCGATGGGGCTTCACGCCCCGGCCCAGGGCGTTGCCGTACCAGTCCCAGTCGGAACCCGCCGCCCTATAGCGGCAGGCCAGTAGGTCGATGTCGGGGCGTGCGGCGAAGGTCTCGAAGAACTGCGAAGGCGGTCCGCCGGCGAGCCGGATGTCGTATTCGAGCAGCCAGAAATGGTTCGCGTCCGGGAACTGGGCGCGGGCCAGATAAATCCCGTAGTCCCCACAGCGCCAGGCGAAGTCGGGGGGGCAGTAGAGGCCGAGGGCTTCGCACGCGGCCTGGGTGACCATGACCTTGGGCCGCGAGCTCTCGACCGTCACGGGATGGCGTCCGTCGAGCACGAACGCCACTGGTAGTCCGGAAGCGGCGGCAAGGTCCTCCGCGAACGCGGCTGTGGTCTCGCTGAGCGTGGTCGCGCGAATGAGGATCAAGGGTAGGCCTTCCGGTGCTCGTCCTGTTGGCGGGGCATGTCCTATCCTCTAACAGGATGCCGCGCACGCGTCGGTCTCCTGCGGACCGAACGCGTTAGTCAAACTGAAATGCGAGAATCGGATGCTCGGCGGCAATCTAGAACCTGAGCCGGCCCGTCGCGGCGGCGTCCCTCCGTCCCGATCTCCTGGCTGAGTCCCGTCCATGTCCGAGCCCCGCGTCGACGTCACCGTCGCGATCTGCACGCGCAACCGCGCCGGCCCCCTCGGCGTGATGCTGGACTCGATCCTGCGCCTCGAGGTTCCGGAAGGCCTGGCCTGGGAACTTCTGATCGTCGACAACGGCAGCACCGACGAGACCGAGGCGGTGATCCGCAGCTACGCCGACCGGCTGCCTGTCCGCTACGCGTGCGAGCCTGAGGCAGGGCTGTCCAACGCCCGGAATTGCGCCGTTCGCGAGGCGCGTGGCCGCTACATCTGCTGGACCGACGACGACGTGGAGCTCGATCCGTCCTGGCTGTCGGCCTACGCGGACGCGTTCCGCCGCCACCCCGAAGCGGCGCTGTTCGGAGGGCAGATCGATCCCGTCATCCAGGGGCCGTCGCCGGAATGGTTCACCCGCCTCGCGCACCTGTGGCCCATCGCAGACATCGTGGTGGCCCGGAACTTCGGCGAGCGCGAGATCCCACTGTCGTTTGACAATGGGGTGATCCCATGGGGCGCGAACTATGCTGTCCGCACCGATGATCAGCGCCGCTTCTCCTACGACCCGAAG
>JADHED010001313.1_pt1 | contig 22069 bp, 19 predicted proteins | sample 8952041 | NCBI WGS metagenome assembly JADHED01 (sample SAMN16124423, study PRJNA663239) | bioreactor sludge metagenome | isolation source: sludge (control) | place: India:Bengaluru | collected 2018-09-08
GCTACCTTGCCCTCCCGGGCATTTGTGAATAATCCTCATGACTTTGACCTACAAGACACCAGGACACGAAGAGGGGGGGATTCAAAATTCCTTCGAGTCTTCGTGCCTTCGGGGTGAATTTTCTTCTTGTTCGTGAATGGGCCGTGGCAGGGAGATTCCCCGGGCCATTTCGGAATCGCCAGAGGCGGGGAGGTGTGTTAATTCCTTTTGAAGTTCCCTTTTTCCGCAGATACAGATTTCAAATGGCACGTCGAAAAAAATCCTCCGTCCAGCCGATGTGGCTGGTTGCCGCCGCGGTATTGCTTCTTGTTGCCTTTTTTGGGGCACGGTTTTTTCTCTCGTCCGGGTCCGATCCTTTTCGCACGGTGAGTGTTCTTGATGTGCCCGCGTATCTGGACAACGCGAACAGCCTTCGGGGAAATGTCTACAAGATCGAAGGGGAGGTCTCGAACTCACTGGCATGGTCTCCGACGGCGGGGCGACTGATCGCGGTGGAGGTGGAGGATGACATCATCCCGGTCTTGGTGACGCCGGAGTTCAATGTGATCAACATCCAGAAGGGGCAGAAGTTCATTTTTGTCCTGGAGGTGGATGAAAACGGGGTGTTGAAAACCCGGAATCTTTCAAAAGCATGAGAAAACGTTGTTGCATCTTGTTTTTGCCTGTCCTGGCCGTGGCGCAGGTGCCAGACCAGCAGGCGGGGCAACCGGCTCCACAGTCATCCGCGCCGGCGCAGAGTTCTTCCGGACAGGAAAACAGCGCTGCTGGAAAATCCGCGGCTTCCGGGGGAGGTTCGAGTTTTCTGGGAAAGGACATGCCGTTTCTGGATCCCGGCAGCGAGATCATCCAATGGGATGGGAAGAACTGGAACATCAACAACAACCGGGTTTTTGAGGCGCGGTTCGAGAAGTTCCTGAACGCTCCCGAGGCCACGACGGAGAGCGACCGGGATTACAACCGGATTCTCTCCGAGATCATGGACAAGCTGGCTCCGAACAAAATCACCCCCAAGTCCACCGATGAAGCCTTCCAGCTTTTGCCGCAGGCGTCGCAGTTCGACATCGATGCCCGTCTGTGCGACGCGATTGCAAATCAGGTCTATGCCGCCTGGCTGGCGAAGAAGTCCGGGGAGCGTCTGTCCGCCGCCAACCAGAGTCTGGAGAACGAGCGCAAGCGGCTGGAATGGAATTCCAAGATGGTGGCTGTCGGATCGTCCCTGGGAGCGCCGTCAAGCAATGAATCCGCCGCCGCAGAGGAGTGGAAGAAGCAACAACAGTTGAAGCGGGACACCGAGATGCAGCCGTTGGTGACGCGGCTTGCCGAGGTGAATGCCCTGCTCAAGGCAAACCAACTGAAGCGCGAAGTCGCGGAGCTTCAGGTAAAAATCGAATTTCAGGCTCTGATTGTGCAGCACTTTTTGCAGAGGCGTTTCCAGCATGTTGTCATTGGCACGCGATTTTACCGGAGTGTTTTCAGCGATGGGGACAGCCTGCTGCGGGTGGGGGAGGATTCCAAAAGTCTGTTTTCCAAGACCACCGGGATGCCTCCCACCGTGGGAACGCTTGATTCGCTCGCGAATGAGGCCATGCGTGACGTGAGGGAAGGGGTGCAGGCTTTCAAGTTTCTGCTGGAGAAACACGAGATGGAGAGTGCCACGAAGCGGCTTGCGGAGACGTTTGTTCTCGGTGAATACATGCCCGAGGTGCGGACCTTGCCGCGGGATGACAAGCGGGAAGCGCTGGCCTTTGCGCAAAAGTCGAACCAGTTGATCAGTGCCATCGAGGTCAAGGACTATGCCCTGGCTGAGAAACTGGTGAAGGATCTCGAGAAGAGTGCCAAGGATTTCGACAATTCCAAGCCGATGGCCGCCATTGAGACGGCCCGCACGGTGGCTGCCATGCACATCGCGAAGGCAAAGAATGCGGCGGTGAGCGGTGACAAGGCCACTCTGGAAGCCGAACTCAAGGCGGCCACGGAGATCTGGCCGCGGAATCCGGCACTGGCCGAGGTGGGGGGGATGATCTTCAGCCAGGCGGATGTCCAGCAGCGTGCTCTCTCGGACTTTGACCAGCTTCTCAGCCAGAAAAACTACCGTCAGATTTACGACGACAAGATGCGCTTCATTGCGGCAACGGCCATGTTCCCGGAAAAGCAGGAGCAGCTTCGCAAGGTGCTTGAAGACATGGGCACGATCGACGCCGCGATCATCCGGGCACAGGAGGTCGAGAAACGCGGTGACTTTGCCGGGGCATGGGAGAGCGCTGAGACGGCCTTTCTTGAGTTCCCGAACGACAACAAGCTCAACCAGGTCCGGGCAAACCTCACCACCAAGGCGGCGGATTTTGTCCGGGCACTGAAACGGGCCGAGGAGCTGGAACAAAAAGAACAGTTCGGATCCGCGCTGGCGTGGTATCTGAAAGCCCAGAAGAATTATCCCGCCAGTGAGTTTGCGCGCCGGGGCATTGAGAAGATCAACGCCCAGCTTCTCCCGGACGCAAAGTAACCTCCTCGGAAAAGCCTGCGGTGAAACAAAAAATCCTCATCGTGGACGGGCACAGCATGATCTTCCAATGGCCGGAGCTGGCCGGGGTTTATGCGACCCAGGGAGCCTCTGTGCGGGAAACCCTTGTCCGGATGCTCACCGCGCTCCAGGACGGTTCCGACTGGACGGTGGCCGTGGTGTTCGATGGTCGCGGCGTCAAACCCTCCAGCGAGGGAGCGCCGGGCGGGATCAAAATTTTCTATTCCAAGACCGGGCAGACAGCGGATGCGATCATCGAGAGGCTTGCCGCCAAGTATGCGCCTGATTGCGATGTGACCGTGGCCACCGACGACCACTTGGAGCGTCTGACCGTGGAGTCCTTCGGTGCCATTTCCATTTCCTCCCACCAGCTTCGTTCGGAAATGGAAGCGGCCGACAGGAGCCTCCACCAGACGCTGCAACAGATGAAGCGACGGTGACCTGACGGAGCTTTTTTTCCGAGCCCGGCGGGCCGATTGGGATTTTGCCGTGCAGGTTTCGTGTCCGCAGGGTTGAATTCCTTTTCAAACCCACTAGCTTTCGGATCAGATGACTTTGACAGCCGACATTTCCATGCAGGAACTGCTGACCGCCTTTCCCGGTGCCCAGAGGGCTCTGTTCCGCCATTATCACATTGGAGGATGTGCCAGTTGCGGGTTCCGGCCCGATGAAACTCTCGCCGAAGTCTGTGCCCGGAACGAGGGCATCGCCCCGGGGGAGGTCCTGGAAAAAATCCGGGAGTCGCACGAACAGGACGAAAAAGTTTTTATTTCCCCGCAGGAAGCAGCCGCTGCCCGCGAGAAGTCCGGAGCCAGATTTCTGGACATCCGGACCCGGGAAGAACACGAGGCCGTTCGGATTGAAGGCGCGGAGCTGTTCAGTCAGGATCTCATCCAATCCCTGATGTCCGGCCCGAAAGACACCATGATCATCATTCACGACCACACTGGCACCCGCAGTCTCGATGCCGCCGCCTATTTTTCCGGGCATGGCTTTGAAAATGTCCGCGCCCTCCGGGGAGGCATTGATGCCTGGAGCCAGGAAATCGACCCCACTCTGCCCCGTTATACTGTCGAATGAGCAACCCCATTGACGATGCCATCAGTGATCCGAAGAATCTCGGGGAAATGACCGGAGCCGATGCGGTGGGCACTGCCGGGAGCAGCGATTGTGGGGACATGCTTCGCATGTGGATCAAATTCCGGGAAGACGACGGACGCAAGGTCATTGACAAGGCGACCTTCCAATCCTTCGGGTGCCAGACGGCCATTGCGGTCGCCAGCATGGCCACCGAGATGATCAAGGGGAAGACCCCCGAGGAAGCCCTGGCGTTGTCGGGTTCTGAGCTTTCCGCGCCGCTCGGTCCGCTGCCGCCGATGAAGATTCATTGCGCCCAACTCGTGGAGGGAGCCTTGAAAAATGCCCTTGAGGGAACGGAAGCTCCTCCCGCACCCGTGGGACCGACCCTTTTGGACAGTTTCCAGTCCCCGAAAAAAGTCACCATCAAACTCCAATCCTGAACCGATGAACACCCAAGGCGAAATCACCCTCTCCCGCGATTGCGATGCCATTCAGATTCCCAGCGGTCATCCGCTCATCCTGCCTGCCGGGATGTCGGTGGTCGTGACCCAATCTCTTGGCGGCACCTTTACCGTGGCCACTCCCGGCGGCCTTGCCCGCATTGAACTGAAAGATGCCGACGCCCTGGGCATCGATCCCGAAGCCGCCTCGACGAAAATCAAAGTCGAAGGCACAACCGAGCAGGCGGTCTGGGAACAGTTGAAGACGGTTTTCGATCCCGAGATTCCGGTGAATGTCGTGGATCTTGGTTTGATCTACGATTGTTCGGTCAGCAAAAAAGAGGATGGCAAGACGGCGGTGCTTGTGAAAATGACCCTGACAGCACCCGGCTGTGGAATGGGACCGACCATTGCCGCCGATGCCCGGGGGAAGATCCTTTCTCTTGAGGGGGTGGATGATGCCGATGTCGAACTCGTCTGGGACCCGCCGTGGAACCAGGCCATGATCAGCGAGGCAGGCAAAATGAAGCTGGGCATTCTCTGAGGCGGAAGTTTTTCCCATGGAGATCCTCGATTTTTTCCGGGCTCCCGAGATTCAGATCGGGGATTTCCTGATGCCATGGGGGATGATCATCTGCGTGCTGGGTTTTTTGAGCGCGTGGATCGTGGTTCTTGAGCTGGAGCGACGGGCCTGGACCCGTCACATCTGGCATGTGCCGCTTTTCTTTGTTGCGCTTGCCGTTTTGTTTGGTTGTCTCTTCGGAGTGATGCTCGCCCCATGAAATCTGTTCCGTCGAAATATCTGGTTACCTCGGTCGTGGTGATTCTGGCGAGCATTGCCGCGTTGGCGATGTATCACCGGTATGTGACGCGTCCGTGGACGCGTGATGCCCAGGTGCGGGCGAATGTGGTGGGGGTCGCCTGCCGGGTGGGGGGGCCGATCATCCAGATTCCGGTGAAAGACAACCAGCAGGTGAAGAAGGGGGATTTGCTTTTTGAGATCGATCCGGCGACCTATGTGGCCGAAGTCAACAACTGCACAGGGAAACTGGAACAGGCACAGGCCAAGGCGGTGCAGACAAAACAGGAACTCGACCGCCAGACCGTGCTCTACCAGACGAAGGTGACCGACATCCGGGATCTCCAGAATGCGCAGGATTCCTACATTGGAGCCCAGGCGGATGTGTCCGCCGCACAGGCCGCCTTGGAGTATGCCCAACTGAGCCTCAGCTATACGAAGATCTTTGCTCCGGTCGATGGATATCTGACGAACGTGACAACCTCCCCGGGCCAGTATGTCACCGCCGGACAGCAAATCCTTGCCCTGGTGGATTCGAGTTCCTTTTGGGTGGCCGCCTATTTCAAGGAAACCCAACTGCGTCATGTCGCAGAAGGTGGCAGGGCCGTCATCCGGCTCATGGGTCATGAAAGCGTTCCCTTCGAGGGGGTGGTGGAGAGCGTGGCCTGGGGGATTTTTGTGCCCGACGGTTCCACGGTCCAACTGTTGCCGGATGTCAGCCAGACGATCGACTGGGTGAGACTGCCGAACCGGTTCCCTGTTCGTGTCCAAGTCAGCGGAACCCCTCCGGTTCCCCTGCGGATTGGTCAGACGGCTTCGGTGTCGCTTGTCGGGCAATAAACCCGAATCCGGGGATTCCTCACGCAGCTCCGCGGGGGAGGCAGAGAAAAACCGTCTTCGACCTTACTCGACGGTGACGCTTTTGGCGAGGTTGCGGGGCTTGTCCACGTCGCATCCCAGGGTGGCTGCAATGTGATAGGCAAGGAGCTGGAGCGGGAGCACGGCGAGGATGGGGGTAAGGTAGTCCGGCGCGTGCGGAATGAGGATGACGTCGTCGCAGATTTTGGCGAGGGCGGTGTCGCCTTCCGTGCCGATCGCAATCACAGGGCCCTTGCGGGCTTTGACTTCTTCGATATTGCTGACGTTTTGGTCGAAAACCGCATCCTGTGGAGCAATGAAGAGCGAAGGGGTTTCCTCATTGATGAGGGCGATGACACCGTGCTTGAGTTCGGCACTGGGATAGCCGGAAGCGGAGATGTAGCTGATTTCCTTGAGCTTGAGAGCACCTTCGAGAGCAATCGGGTAGTTTGCCTGTCTGCCCATGAAGAGGAAATTTTCCGCCCGGGCATATTTTTTCGCGATTTTTTCGATTTGTTTGTCGAGTTCGATCGTGCGGGCGATGAGATCGGGGAGTTTTTCCATCTCCGAAATGATCGTCCGGCCTTCGGCGTGGCTGAGGTGGCGGATCCGGCCGAGCAGGAGGCCGAGAAGGGTGAGGATGACGAGCTGGGAGGTGAAGGATTTGGTGGCGGCGACACCGATCTCGGGGCCGGCGTGCATGTAGACCCCGCCGTCGCTTTCGCGGGCGATGGTGCTGGCAACATTGTTGCAGATGCCGAGGGTGCGGTGACCCTTGCGCTGGCTTTCGCGCAGGGCGGCGAGGGTGTCGGCGGTTTCTCCGCTTTGGCTGATCACGAAGACGAGCGTGTCACGGTCGAGAGGGAGGTTCCGGTAGCGGAATTCGCTGGCGAACTCGCATTCCACGGGGATGTGGGCGAGGGATTCGATAAGGTATTCTCCGGCCAATGCGGCGTGGAAGGCGGTGCCGCATCCGCTGAGGACGATGCGATCGACCGACCGGAGATCGGCATTGGTCATCTCGAGCCCTCCCAGCTTGGCCGTGGCTTCCTCGGCGGAGAGGCGTCCACGCATGGCGTCGCGCACGGAGTTCGGCTGCTCGTAGATTTCCTTGAGCATGTAGTGGGGGAAGCGTCCTTTGTCGACGGCTTCGGCACTGAATTCGACCTTGCTGATCTGGAAGTCGGCTCCCGAGCCGGAGACGGTGGAGATCTCAAACCGGTCGTCCTGAATGGCCACGATCTCGTAGTCGTTCAAATAAACGACATCTCGGGTGTGGGCGACGATGGCGCTCACGTCGCTTGCCAGGAAGTGTTCGTTTTTTCCGATGCCCAGCACGAGGGGGCTGCCCCGGCGCGCGCCAACCAGGATGCCGGGAACATCCGCGTGGAGGACGGCGATGCCGTAGGTGCCGATCACCTGCCGGAGGGCTTCTCGGACGGCTTCCACGAGGGCGGCTTTGTCGCGGCGCTCGGAGCGGTCAAAGGCTTCGCCGACCAGATGGGCGAGAACCTCGGTGTCGGTCTGGGATTGGAAGACATGGCTGCGTTCGGTGAGTTGCTCGCGGAGTTTCTGGTAATTTTCGATGACCCCATTGTGCACGAGGGAGAGGTGTCCGCTCTGGTCCAGGTGGGGATGGGCGTTTTCGTGGGTGACCCCGCCATGGGTGGCCCACCGGGTGTGGCTGATGCCGACCTGTCCATGCACAGGCTCGCTCTGGATGAGTTCGGCGAGATTGGCAATGCGGCCGACAGCCTTGCGGACGGCCAGCGATCCCCCGTTGAGAATGGCGACTCCGGAGGAGTCATATCCGCGGTATTCCAGGCGGCGCAATCCGTCCATAAGCACGGGAAGTGCTTCCGAACGGCCGATGTAACCAACAATTCCACACATAATTATTTTGAACCGTGACAATTTCCGGGCATCCGGGCAAGATGCAATTCCCTCTATGAGCCTTCCATTGAACGCCCTGCCGACCTCGAAGACTCTCGCCATCATCATGGGTGGGGGAGCCGGGACCCGTCTTTTTCCGCTGACAAAAGAGCGCGCCAAGCCTGCTGTGCCGCTCGGTGGAAAGTACAGATTGGTGGATATCCCGATCAGCAACTGCCTGAATTCCGGGTTGCGGGGGATTTATATTCTCACGCAATTCAACAGCACCTCGCTCCACCGGCACATCAATTCGAGCTACAAGTTCGATGATTTCACGCCGAGTTTTGTGGAGATCCTGGCCGCCCAGCAGACTCCCGAGGGATCGCGCTGGTATCAGGGAACGGCGGATGCCGTGCGGCAGAACATGCGGTATTTTCTGGAGCATCCCTACGAGTATTATGTGATCCTGAGCGGGGATCAGCTCTACCGGATGGATTACCGGGACATGCTGCGGCAGCATGTCGAGACGGGGGCGGATCTGACGATTGCAACCATCCCCGTGGAGCGGGAACCGGCGACGGGATTTGGAATCATGCTCACCGACGAGAACCGGCGGATCGAGCGGTTTGTGGAGAAGCCGAAAGAACCCGAGGTGCTCGACACGCTCAAGATTCCCGCCGATTTGTTGCGGAAGATCGGGCATCCGGCCGATGCCGATCTCTACCAGGCTTCGATGGGTATTTACATCTTCAAGCGCTCGGTGCTGGAGGCCTGCCTGGACAATGATTATGTGGATTTCGGGAAGAACATCATCCCGGCGGCAATCAGCCAATACAAGGTGATGGCCTACATTTTCCAGGGATATTGGGAGGATATCGGAACGATCTCGGCGTTTTATGAGGCGAACCTGAACCTGGCGGATGCGCATCCGCAGTACAGTTTCTACGTGCCGGGATCGCCGGTGTTCACCCAGCCGCTTTTTCTGCCGGCCAGTGTTGTCACCTCGGCGCGGGTGACGAGGGCGATTATTTCCGACGGGTGCATCATCGGGGATTCCACGCTGGAGCGGTGCGTGTTGGGCATCCGGAGCATCATCCAATCCGGATCCACATTGAAAAATACGATTATGATGGGGGCGGACTACTACGAGGCGGAGGTTCACAAGCCACAGGAAGGTGTGCCCCCGATCGGGATTGGGCAGGACTGCAGCATCAACGGGGCGATCATCGACAAGAACGCGCGCATCGGAAATGGGGTGGTCATTTCCCCGGAGGGCAAGTCCCAGGATCTCGATGGAGACGGGTATTACATCCGGGACGGAATTGTCGTTGTGCCGAAAAACAGTGTCATTAAAGACGGAACTTGGATATAGCGGACGCATGAGATTTTTCTTTCGTTCGGTTCCCGCGCTCCTTCTGGCATTGACGCTGACGGGGTGCTATTTCGACCAACCGCTCACCGGGGGGCCGTCCAAGGCTGTCAACACCTGGTTGCTGGGCGTCTGGGAGTCCAGGGATGAGCAGGGACGGGTGTCGCGGACGATGGTGACGCCGATTGATGCCGACCGGTATGCGGTGCATCTGGCGGTGCCGGGGAAGAAGCCGAAGGAAGTGAAGAAGTATGAGTTCGAGGCCTGGCCTTCCCGTGTGGGAGACACTCTCTTTCTGACGCTCCGTTGTCTGGAGAGCCCGGGGGATATCCCGACCGGAGCCCATGTCTTCGCGCAGATCCAGCTTTTGGATCAGAACCATGCCAGGGCCCGCGGTCTGAATCTGGAGTCGGCTCCGTCGGCAACGGCATATCAACTTCGCAAGGAAATCCGCAGGAAGCTCAAGGATCATTCCCTTTATGAGGGAGCCCCGAGTGTGACCTGGTCACGGGTGGAGGAAGTTTTCTGGAGCAATGACGGACAGGATCCTGCGTTCAAGCCGATCCGCTATCCGACTTACTAGGATTTTCCCGAAAAGAAATGGAAGCGGATCCTGCCATTGAGCGAAGGCTGGGGCCGGAGGTGTTTGCTGCGCGGATGCGGAAGCAGGAAAAAAAGTCCGCAAAGCTGCTCCATCAAGGGGAGGGAATCTTTCGTTTGGAACGTCTTTTTCCGTTGGATTCCCTGGTGGCAGTGGGGCTGAAGGTGAGCGGTTTGGAGGCTCTGTGCCGCCGTAATTTTCTGAATGTCCGCCTTGTGACCCGTGAATGGACGTTGCCGCGGTTGCCGATGGCATTCGATGGATTTCGCCTTCTTCAACTGACGGATCTTCATTTGGATCTGGAAACGGCCCTGACGCCCGTTGTCACGCGGATTGTGCGGGAGGTTCCGCATGATGCGGCGGTGATCACCGGGGATTTCCGAAACCGGACGTCGGGGGACAGTTCGGCCTGTCTTCGTGAAATTTCCAAGCTTGTGGATGTGTTGGCTCCGCTCAGGTGGGGGATTCTGGGAAATCATGATTTTTTGGAGATGGTTCCGGCATTGGAGTCGGCCGGCCTGCCGATTCTTTTGAACGAAGTGGGGGTGGTGGAACGCGGGGGGGAGACGCTTTGGATTGCAGGAATTGATGACCCTCATTTTTACAAGACCCATGATTTGTCCAGGGTGCGCGCGGGAATTCCGGAGGAAGCTTGCGGGATCCTGCTTTCGCACAGTCCGGAGCCCTATGCCGAGGCGGAGGAGTTGGGGTTTGCTCTCCAGTTGAGCGGGCACACCCATGGGGGGCAGCTTTGTCTGCCGGGAGGAATTCCGATTGTGGTGCCCTGCAAGTTGGAAAGAAAATTTGTTCGTGGGGCGTGGAGGCATGGATGTCTTCAGGGGTACACCTCGCCCGGCACGGGAGGGTGCGGGGTGGCAGCCCGGTTGAACTGTCCGCCGGAAGTGACTCTGCACATTCTCCGGGCTGGGCGGTGAATCCGCGGCGGGATTACCTGCCGTGGAATGTCAAAACGTAGAGGATGGTTTTCAGGACGATTTCCAAGTCCAGAACCGGAGAATAAAAGCGGATGTAGTAAAGATCGAAGCTCAGTTTCTTCATGGCATCTTCGAGGTTTTCTCCGTAGCGGAAGTTGAGTTGTGCCCAGCCGGTGATGCCGGGTTTGACGAGATGCCGGAGGTGGTAGAAGGGAATTTCCTGCTCGTAGGCGGAAACAAGGCGTTCCCATTCGGGGCGGGGACCGATGAGGCTCATGTCGCCGGAGAGGACATTGAAGAGCTGGGGGATTTCGTCGAGGCGAAGCTTCCGCAGAACCCGGCCGACACGGGTGACCCGGGGGTCGGCGTCCGATGTATAGGCGGGCCCGGCATCCGCACCCACGACCATGGTACGAAATTTTCGGATCAGGAAAAGTTTCCCGTTGCGACCGACGCGGGATTGACGGAAGAGGATCGGGCCGGGGGAGTCGAGGGCGATGGAGGCGGCCACCAGAACAAAAAGCGGGCAGAGGGCAATGAGGAGGAGCAGGGACAGGCCGATGTCAAAACCCCGCTTGATGAAACGGTATTGGGAGCGTTCCGCCAGGCTGAAGTCCTGCTCGAAGACCCAGGAGGGGCTGAGATTCAGGGTGGGAACCTGTCGCCACATGAGCGAATAGAAGGCGTTCAATGTGAGCACCGGCAGGCTGGAGAAATGCATGCGCACCAATTTTTCGATCAGGGCGGCATCCATTTGTTCCGGAGGATCGGTGAGAATGACGGCTTCGAAGCGAAGTCCCACGTCCTGCCAGAATGCGGAGTCTCCTTCCGGGGCGTTTGATTCCTCGGAAACGGAGGGGAGTTCGGCAAGCGTCATGGGGACAAGAGGATTTTTGAGTCCGGTCCCGGCATAGGTGGCGGAAAACTCGTGCAGGGACTCCCTGCTGCCGATGAGAAGATACGGACTTGTGAGCGAGAGCCGGCCCTGGATCCGGTAGAAGATCTCCCTTGTGAGGAGAGCGGCAGGCGCAAAAACGGCGGAGCTGATCAGAAGAACGGCACGGCTTTCCTGGACAACCCTGTCTGCCCCGAGGAAGACGACGTAGATAAAAAACAGGGCCCCCAGAGTGGCGAGGAGGGTGCCAAGAATGAATTCCGCCGCGGCATTCAGCCGGCGCAGTCGCACGGGTTTTTTGTAGGCTCCACTGACAGCGGTTCCGCACAGGATGCAGAGGACGTAAATGATGTAGGAGGCCCAGCCTCCACGGCCGTGTTCCGCACCCGGGATATAGCCGAGCCGGAGGAAGCTTGCCCCCATGAGACAGGACACGAGGAGCAGGACGTCAATGACGGGAAGCACAAGGGTCCAGAAGAATGTCCCGGACAATGTGTCGGAGAGGACGTGTCGGCGGTTCCCCTGGTCGTTGGTCCGGCCCGCATCTTTTCCGAAAGATCTGGCGGAGAGCGGTGTCATGAGCTTCCGCGGTCAGGCCGTCTTCTTTTTGCCGGCGGCGTTGTGGCTGTAATAGTAGTTGTAATAGGGATACTCGTGGTTCGACGGATCCACGGCATTGTAGACAATACCCCCGATGACAGCACGGCGCGATTGCAGGTGGGTGATGGCTCGCCGGGCCAGTCGCAGGCTTGTCACCCCGCAACGGATGGTGACAATGGCGACATCCACTTTCCCTGCAAGGATGCTTGTCTCATCAACGGCCAGAACCGGCGAGGAGTCGAAGATGACGATGTCGAAGTCTTTTTCCACCTGTCCCAGAAAGTGATCAAGCGAGGTGTTGACGAAAATCTCACTGCCTCCGGCCCCGTAGTAACCGCGGGGAATGATCCAGAGGTTGGCGGTTTCCGTGGCTTGGATGGCTTTTTCGACCGGCACGTTGCCATTGAGGACGTCGCCGAGTCCGGGATCCTGTTCGAGACCGAACTGGCGGTGGAGGGTTCCCCGTCGGAGGTCGGCATCGACGAGGAGAGTCCGTGCGCCGGAAGAGGCGAGACAGGTGGCGAGGTTGGAGGAGACCGTGGATTTCCCTTCGTCCGGAATGGCGCTGGCGATGAGGATGCTCTTCGGGGGACCGTTCTCCCACTCGGTGAAAAGGAGCCAGGAGCGAAGCTTTCGGAAAGATTCGAAAAGCCCCTGGTTGTCATCCTCATTCACTCTCAGAATCTGCTGGCCTTCCGGCACCTTGGGAATGATGGCGACGACTTCTTCCTCCACGATGGCCTGGAGTTCGGTGATGGAAACGATGCGGTCGTCAAGTGCTCCGATGATGAGAAGGATGGCGATCCCGGCCACTGCTCCCATGAGGGCTCCCAAAGCCAGATCGCGGGCAAGGGGTTGAATGCTCACTCCCGGTGGCGTTGCATATTCCATGATGGAGAGGATGTCCTGCTGGATGTTGGAGTTGACATCCACGCTTTGAACGCTGGCCAGCAGGCGGTCGTAGAGGCTTTTCTGGCGTTCCACCTTGGATTTCAGGCGTTCGAATTCCCCCATTCGGCTGCTGAGATCGAGAGATTTCTTTTCCCACAGGGCGATCTGTTTTTTTGTGTTGGAGATCTGGGCGGCCAGCGACTGGCGCTTGGATTCCAATTGGTCGAGAGCCTGGACGCGATAGACTTCCAGCAGTTTTTGGTTCTGACGAAGCTCCTGTTCGACTTCCTTGACCTTCGGATGGGCGGCCTGCCGGGTTTCGAGAAGCTGTTCCCGGAGGGCCAGGAGGAGGTAGTTGCGTCTTTTTACCGCAAGGTAGGTGTCGGCAGGGGTGCCACCTCCGCTGGAGATCAAAAAATCCGACACGGGCTGGCTGTCCATGTCTTCCTGCCTGCCCGAGGAGGAGGTGGCGACGCGGTCGATGTTTTGTTCCTCGGTGAGTTCGCTGATGAGGTTGTATTCGGACTCCAGCGTGGCGAGGTCTTTGTTCAGAGCGGCGAGATACCCTCCGGCACTGACACCCTCTTCCTGGAGAAAGGAGAGGTTGTTGGCCTTTTTCCAATCCAGGAGAGCATCTTCATCTTTGCGGAGAGTGGTTTCCACCCGCGCCAACTCGTCGGTGATCGCGGTGAGGGTGCTCTGGGATTTTTCATTGAAGATTCCCCGCCGCAGGGAGATGTATTCTTCCATGATGGCGTTGAGGTAGGCTTTGACGTATTCCGGATTTTGCCCGGCGGCCGTGATCACGAAAATCGAGGTGCGCGGAATCTGGGAAACATGGATGGAAACCGGAACGGCAGGGAGATCCGGACGCATGGATTGCACGAGAGCCGAGGCCCGTCGGCGCACTTCATCGCCCTGCATCAGTTCAATCTGGGTTCCAAAGAAATTGACCGCTTCTTCGTTGAACATTCCTCCTTCCGGAATCGAAATTCTGCCGCTCACGAGGATCCGCCCGGACGACTGGTAGCTGATGGGGCTGGTCAGCGAGATCCAGGCCTGGGCGGCAAGGCCGATGCTGATGGTGACAGCGGGGATCCACCAGTAGGTGGCGACAACCCTTTTGTAGCGGGAAATTTTGGATCGGATGGCTTCGGCCCGTTCGCCGTCGATGCTGAAAGCAGAGGAGCCTGTTGAGCTGTCCGGCAAGGTATGGAGCGGTTTGGGCATGGAGCTTTAGAAGTTGAACATGCGTTCCGGCACAACGATGTAGTCGCCGGGTTGGATGACCATGTCTTTGCGGGTATCTCCCCGTTCCAGGATGGCTTTGACATCAATCGTGAAGCGTTCCGGTTTGCCCTGAGCGGTCGGGCGGATCAGGTGAACGCGGCGGCGATCGGCAAAGTCGGCGAATCCCCCCGCTTCCAGGATGGCTTCGGACACCGTTACCTCACGGTCGCGGGGGATTTGTCGGGCCCCCTGGCTCATGACCTGGCCGGTGACAAAATAGGTGCCCATCGGAAGGGAACTGGCGGTCTCCAATGCGAGGCCGACGGTGGCGCTGTGGTAGAAGGATTTTTCGAGAAGACGGCGGACCTCATCCGCCACGGCTTTGCATGTTCTGCCGGAGGCCATCACTCGTCCGACATAGGGAAAGTCAATCTCGCCGGAGGATGTCACTGTGACGAGAACGGGTTCGTCTCCTTCTTCGGCGATGCGGAAACTCAGGCGATCGCCGGGTGCCAGGATCCGTTTGTTGTCCAAAGTGCCGATTCCGATGTGGGAAAGGGCGGGCTTTTCCTTCTTCTCGATGAAGGTCACCGGTGGCACGAGGCTCAAGTCGCCACCGGGAAGCTGTCCGCGGGAATTCGATGCGCCGAGGAGGCTGCACAGAATTGCTGCCAGTGCAGGAAGCCCCAATCTGTTCCGGAACTTTGGAAAACGACCAGGCATGAATCGGGAGTGTGGGTGGGGCAAAATCAAAACCGGTGGGAAATGGATAGGGTGAAAACTTGACGGGTATAATTGGCGTCCAATTCCGCCAGATCATTCTTATAATAGGTATAAGAGATTCCAAAATCAGTATTTTTCATGATGTGGAAGGAAAAATCCAGTTGTCCCATGAGAGTCGAGAAGGGAACGGGATCGAGATTGCGGGAGATGGTGCCGAATTGGTAGGCGGCTCTCCCGCCGACCGATGTGAATCGGTTGAGCCGGTATTGCAACTGATAGCCGATGCTATTTGATTCCTGGTAGTTGGATACCGTGGAGCCCGAGGCCATGCGGGAAAGAGAGAGCGTTTGGTCGAGGTATTTGTTGAGCTTGTTGGTGAGCATGAGCCGGAAGTAAGGCTGGACGTAATTTTTCCCTCCGAGGGTGCCTTCCACGTTTGTGTTGAAGCCGTTTGTTTCCTCGAAGACCAGGGTGTTTGTTTCTTTTCCTGTGTTGAAAAAATTTCCGGTCTGAATGCCCGCCTCGATGTAGAACGAGGTATAGTCTGTGAGCTGACTTTGGTAGAAAAGGCCTGTTTCCGTGGTGACAGAATTGTTGAGAATTTCCTGGGTGTAATTCGTTGCCGCCGCCTGGAGTCGGAGGCCCGCGGTCGTGGTGGGGGTGAATTCCCAGGAGGCCATGCCATACCAGGAATAGGCGGTGGAATTCTGCGAATTGAATTCGTCGTTTGTGAGAGAAAGGGTGTCCGATCTCTCGAAACCTGTGAGTAAGGTCAGATGGTTTGCATGCCAGAGGAGGGAGAGTCCGCCCCGGTTGGTGAACTGACGGAAATTCACCGAATTCGTGATGGCCGGATCCCGGGGACCTCCGTTGTTGGTGATCGAGGGGTAATCGTAGAGGGTGAGGACAAAATCAAGAAAGTAGATCCTGTAGTCCAGTCCGGTGTAAGGTGCCAGGAGCAGGCCGCTGTCATTGTATTCCGGATTTTCAAGATACTGGGTGTAGTTCAGCCCCAGGGTGAGTTGGAGTTCGTTTCGCCGGGTCGCCTGCCAGCGAAGTTGCATCTGGATCTGCACATAAAGCAGGACATCCGGCAGAGGGTTTGTCGGGGAACTGTTGATATTGGTGTCGTAGGAGGTGCCGGCCGAAGCCTCAAGGGCCATTCGCACCGGACCGAATCGGGCGACTTCCTGGGAAGTGCCTTCTTTTGCATTCGCGTTGGTTTGCAATCCCTGCCGATAAGTTCGGTAGGCCTGCCAGCCGGCCAGGGAGAGTTTGGCTTCCTGGACGCCGGAAGCGAATGGGGAGTTTGTGACCGGGGTGGGGGGAGTCAGCGTATTGACGGTGTTCCCAAATCCGATTCCGTTGTTGGAGATTTGGGCGGAAAGTGTCGGGACTCCAAAGGGAAAGACCGGAACAAGTCCTCCCAGTGCGAGGGACAGCGCAAAAGTTCGGAGCCAATACCGTGCCACCGCCGAGACGCTATACATCTCCCCGATGGAGGGACAATCCCAATCTTGGGGGGGCGGAGGGGGGTGGATACGGGGGATGGGTTTTATTCCTCGTCCTGAAAACGGTCGGGCAACTCGTCGGCTTTGCGGGAGAGGCGGTTGGAAAGGATGAAGAAGCTGGGAACCCAAAGCCCCATGAAGATGGAGAAGCGTTCGCCGTAGGCGCGGTTTTCCCGGGAGGCTGTGAACCAGGTCACCACCGACGCGATGATGGAGAGGAATCCGAGGTAGAGGCAGATGTCGGAAATCAGGCGGAGAGATTCCTTGTTCCGGCAGGGGCAGGTGGAGGCGAGGTATTCTTGAATTTTCGAGGTATCCATGGCTCTTTCATCCTACGCCGCGCTCTTGCGGCGTCAAACGATTTGCCGTAACACAGGGCGCATGATCAAGAAACTGTCTGTGGCCGCTGTCGTGCTTGCGGTGTTGGTTTTTGTTGGTGTGTTGGTGTTCAAGCGCGTTGCGGGGCCTTCGGATGCGGCGCGCCTGGTTCCCGGGGATGCGGTTTTTTTCGCTTCGTTGTCCGACCTGCCGCGTTCCATCCTGCGCTGGCAGTCCACATCGCTGGCGCAACTGGGCAAAGAGCCGGAGGTGAAGGCGTTTTTGGAGAAGCCGCTTTCGAAGTTGCTGGCGAATCCGGGGACGGGGGAGACGGGGAAAATCCTGGGAGGTCTCAAACCGGGCCGGATTTTTGTGGCGGTCACGGATGTGGCAACCGACCGGGTGGATGCCCTGGTGGGGTTCCAATACTGGGGCAGCCGGGCTGAGTTTGACAGTGCTGTTGCGAGGATGCGGCAGGAACTTCCGCCGGGGGAAACCACGAAGGAGGTTCACGACGGGGAGGAGATTGTTTGCACACGACATGGAAAGTTTTCTGTGTTTTCGGCCACGCACGGTCGCTGGGGGTTTGTTGCCACCAATGGAGAATTGCTCAAATCCACCCTGGACCGGGTGATGGGAAAACCACAGTCTCCGTCCCTGGCGGAAGGGGAAAATTTTCAGGCCGTCTCGAAAAAGCTGCTGACAGCACCGGATTTTCTTTTTTTTCTCCAACCCGGAAAAGTTGTGGATGTGCTCTTGGAGACCGGTCGGGCACTTGGAGCGGAGGCCATTCCCGGGCAGGTTGAGGAACTGCGTGCGACAGCGGCTGTCGGGGGGACTCTCAAGTTGGATGGAGCGCTGCAGCGGGATGCGCTCTTTATTTTGCGCAAGGGGTTGAAGCCGGCGGAGTCACTGACCCACAGCACGGAGCATTTCGCCACTCCCGAGACGGTGATCTTTGTGGATTTTCTGGCCCGATTCTCCGGGCTGCCGGGTCTTTTGGAGAAGGTGCTCACGGGGGCAGCCCCCCAGGAGGCGATTGTGGATTTGGCGGGACTGGCTTCCGAGGCTTTCGGGCCGGAGTGTGCGCTTGTGGTCAATTGGGCCCCGGGGCAGATGGCTCCCGGCGGAGTTCTTGCAGTGGGAATCCGTGATTCCGCCAAGGCGGACGAGGCTCTTCGGAAGTTCATCACTTTCTTTCCGGAGACGCATGTCGTCGAGGAAGAGGGGGTCAGGCTCTACAGCATCCCCTCGGTGTCCAATCCGCTGATGACACCCACATTGACTTTGACAGACAAGTTTCTGGTTCTTGGCGTGGCTCCGGAAGCGGTTCTGAAAGCCGCCGGGGTGCGGGGTGCGGGCCTGCAGACGCTGCCGGCCTTTGCTCCGGCCCTTCCCGCATTCAAGTCCGCGAACGAGGTGTTTGCCTTTCTGGACACGTCCGCGCTTTTTGAACGGGCCTACACGGCTTTGCGGCCGGTGATTCTTTTTGGGGCGCATGTCATGCCGGCGGCGGCCGATCTGATCGATACGACGAAACTTCCGCAGGCGGGAACCATCACGCGGCATCTCCCGCCGGTGATCCTTTCTCAGCAGCGTTTGGAAGACGGCGTGTTGATCGAGTCGAGCGGCCCGGTGACGGTCAGCGAGCTTGCGCTGGCGGCAGCCGCCGGAGGAGCCGCCGGAGCCCCGAAAGGCCGGACGGTTCCCTGAGGTGTGGCGGTCGTGACAGGGGCTTTTTTTTCCCTGTCACGGGAACTGGGTCAGTTGCCCGAGATCAACTGCCGGAGCACGAAGGGAAGGATCCCGCCGTGGCGGTAGTAATCGACCTCGATCGGGGTGTCGATGCGCAGTTTGACGGCCAGCGACTCGGTTTTTCCATCTTTGCGCGTGATGGTGAGTGTGACGTCCTGCCGGGGTTGGATGTCCTCGCCGAGGCCGGTGATGTCAAAGGTCTCGGTGCCATCAAGGCCCAGGGTCTGGGCGCTGATGCCCTCGGGGAATTGCAGGGGAAGAACGCCCATGCCGACGAGATTTGAGCGGTGGATGCGCTCGAAGCTTTGTGCGACGACGGCCTTCACGCCGAGGAGGCGGGTGCCCTTTGCCGCCCAGTCGCGGCTGGAGCCCGTGCCGTATTCCTGGCCGGCGAAGACGATGAGGGGAGTTCCTTCCGCCTGATATTTCATACAGGCGTCGTAGATGCTCATCTGCTCGCCGGAAGGCTGGTGAATGGTGAGACCACCTTCCACGCGGGTGCCATCGGCTTTCGGCGGAATCATGAGGTTCTTGATGCGGACATTGGCGAATGTCCCGCGCGTCATGACACGGTCGTTGCCGCGGCGGCTGCCATAGCTGTTGAAGTCCACGGCTTCGATTCCATTTTCAACGAGGTATTTTCCGGCTGGGGAGCTGGGTTTGATCGCGCCCGCCGGGGAAATGTGGTCGGTGGTGACGGAATCTCCGAAGATGCCCATCGGGCGGGCTCCGGTGATGTTCGTGATGGTTCCGGCTTCCATTCCGAAATCGGTGAAGAACGGGGGTTCCTGGATGTAGGTGCTGGAGCGGTCCCATTCGTAGATCTGTCCGGTGCTGGAGGGCACTTCGTTCCATTTCGGATTTTGTTCGGCAAATCCGGTGTAGAGTTTTTGGAAAACTTCGGGAGTGAGTGCGGCCTGCATCTCGGCACGGATTTCATCCAGGCCCGGCCAGATGTCTTTGAGAAAGACGTCCACGCCGTCTTTGTCCTTCGCAATCGGCTCTTTGGAGAGGTCGATGTCCACACGGCCGGCCAGGGCGAATGCCACGACGAGAGGCGGGGACATGAGGAAATTGGCGCGGATGTTCTGGTGGATACGGGCCTCGAAATTCCGGTTGCCGGAGAGCACGGCGGCGGTGACCAGATCGTTCTGGACAATGGCGGATTCGATCTCGGGATTGAGGGGGCCGGAATTGCCGATACAGGTCGTGCAACCGTAGCCGACGATCTGGAATCCGAGTTGGTCGAGGTAGGGCTGGAGGCCGGTTGTTTCCAGGTAGTCTTTCACCACGCGGGAGCCCGGGGCCAGCGAGGTCTTGACGGCGGGGTCCATGCGGAGTCCGCGGAGGACGGCTTTTTTCGCGAGGAGCCCGGCGGCCAGCATGACGCTCGGGTTGCTGGTGTTCGTGCAGCTGGTGATGGCGGCGATGAGCACGGAGCCATCGCGAAGCGTGCTGTGTTGTTCGTGGAAGGGAGACTTGGGCAGATCCTTGACCGCATCCGGCGTGGGGCGATCGGCGACCATCTCGGATTCATCCGCGGACAGGGAGCCATTGACTTTCACGCTGGCGCTGCGTCCGAGATCGGAGGCCGCTTTGCCATAACCGCCTTCCGAGACGGGTTTGGTGAGCAGAGAGGAGAAGGCCGGTTTGAGGTCGGGGAGATTGATCCGGTCCTGCGGGCGTTTTGGTCCGGCGACGCCGGGTTGAACGGTGGAGAGATCGAGGTCGATGTCCACGCTGTAGGTGATCTCTCCTTTGCGCGGCATGCCGAAGAGGTTTTGCGCCTTGAAGTAGTTCTCAAAGGCCTGGCACTGGGCATCGGTGCGGCCGGTGGCGGCGAGATAATTGACCGATTCCGAGTCCACGGGGAAGAAGCCCATGGTGGCACCGTATTCCGGAGCCATGTTGGCGATGGTGGCGCGATCGGTGAGCGGGAGTCCGGCAGCCCCTTCGCCGTAGAACTCCACGAATTTTCCGACCACCTTGGCCGCGCGGAGCAATTGGGTGACGTGAAGGGCGAGGTCGGTCGCGGTGACGCCTTCGCGGAGGCGGTTTGTGAGGTGGACGCCGACGACTTCCGGAGTCAGGAAATAGACCGGCTGGCCGAGCATGCCGGCTTCGGCTTCGATTCCACCGACGCCCCACCCGACGACGCCCAGGCCGTTGATCATTGTGGTGTGGGAGTCTGTTCCGACGAGTGTGTCGGGATAATAGATGGTCGAGCCTTCGGCCCCGGGAGCCGAGAGAACACCCTTGGCGAGGTATTCCAGATTGACCTGGTGGACAATGCCGATGCCGGGGGGAACAACCCCGAAGGTCTCAAAAGCCTGCTGGCCCCACTTGAGAAATTGATAGCGTTCGCGATTGCGCTTGAACTCCATTTCCAGATTCAACCGCAGGGCATCCGCCGAGCCGTAGAAGTCCACCTGCACGGAATGGTCCACGACGAGGTCCACCGGAACGAGAGGCTCGATGATCGCGGGATTTCCTCCAAGCCCTTTGACGGCGCTGCGCATGGCGGCGAGGTCCACGAGAAGCGGCACTCCGGTGAAGTCCTGCAACACGATCCGGGCGACGACAAAGGGGATTTCCTCGGGAGCGGGAGCTTTGGCATTCCAGTTTGCCAGCGTTTCGACATCCCGGGCCTGGACTTTCTTGCCGTCGCAGTTGCGGAGGACGGATTCGAGAACGATGCGGATGCTGACCGGAAGCTTCGAAACGGGGCCGATGCCTTTTTCTTCCAATGCGGGAAGCGAGTGCAGGCTGCCGGTCTTGTTGTTGCCGAGGTCGAAAGAACGAAGAGTGTCGAATGGCGATTTCATGCTTTCCGTCAAATCAAGCAGGTTTCATGCTGGCCATGCAATACCGCGCCGTGAAAATTTCAGGCAACCGGAAAAAAACGCCCGATGCCAGGAGGGGAGGCGGAATGCAGGGCTGTGGCCGAATACGGGGCGATTCCAGAAAAAGCCCTCCGATGGGGTCAATGGAATTTCCGGTCGAGTTCGGCAAAGGACCACTGGATCATGGTTGGGTGCCCGCGGGGTCCGGCATAGGGGAGTTCGCAGCGCAGGAGTTCCCGCACGAGGTTTCTGGCGCGGGTTTCTTCGTAGGCGAAGCGTTCGATGGCGGCGAGCGCGGAGACCGAGCGGGCGAGGGAGTCTGTGGCGGAGTTTCCGGTGCCGAGGGAGCCGGAGGCACGAAGGGATTCGCAGAGGTCCAGGAGAGAGGCGCGGGCCTCGCGACCGGCGAGCGCGGCGGGCAGGGACTCGACCTTGAAGGTGTTGGCACCGAAGGGTTCGATGCCAAATCCTGCTTTTTGCAGGGCCTGCAGGTTTTCCGCGAGCCACACGGAGTCTTTGGAGGGGAGTTCGATGACTTCGGGGAGGAGCAGACGCTGGGCGGGAGCCGTGCCGGACTCCATTTCCCGGCGCAGGGTCTCGAAGAGGATGCGTTCCGAGGCCGCGCGGACGTTCAGGAGGACAAGACCGTCGTTGCTCTGCATGAGGATCCACCGGTTGTCGAGCCCCCCGATCAATCGGAAAGAATCCTCCGCCGGAGCGGGTGAGTGTTCCCTGTCGGGAGTCCATTCCTTCTGGGCAGGACGGGCAATGGCAGTGGGGGGGGGGGGGGGGGGGGGGGGGGGGGGGGGGGGGGGGGGGGGGGGGGGG
>JADHED010001314.1_pt1 | contig 22060 bp, 21 predicted proteins | sample 8952041 | NCBI WGS metagenome assembly JADHED01 (sample SAMN16124423, study PRJNA663239) | bioreactor sludge metagenome | isolation source: sludge (control) | place: India:Bengaluru | collected 2018-09-08
ACTGTCCGCTCCCTATGCCTTCCTCCCCACCCGGGAAATCTTTGCCCGCTTGGATGCCCTCGGAACCGGGCTCGCCCTGTGGCCCGGAGTGGCCCTGCTTCGGGCGGGCGGCCGAATGGATTTTCTGACCGGTGCCTGCATGGGGGTCGGGGCCGATGCTCTCCGGCAGATCGGCGGCTGGGCTGCCCTGGGCCATGTGCTTGCCGAGGACAACGAACTCGGTCGCAGGATTTCCCGCGCCGGGGGGAAGGTGGACATCTCGGAAACCGTGCTGACCCTTCAAGCCCCCGAGTCCACATGTCGGGAGTGGCTTTTTCATCAGCACCGGGCCTATGTGACGTTTCGATTGTGCAATCCCTCCGGTAGTTTGGGAATTCCTCTCACCCAGGGGGTGGGGCTCACTTTTCTTTTCGCGCTTTCAAAGCCGTTTTCTCTTGTGCGCTGGCTTCTGCACTTTGGGCTTCTCTTCCTGCGGTGGAACTCGGCAAAAGCCCTCCCTGGTGACAGGACCACCTGCCGGGAACTTTGGGTGGTGAGCCTGCTGGAGCCGTTCTTCTGGCTTTTCTCCTGGATGCCGGTTCCTGTCCGCTGGGGAGGAAAATGGATTTTTCCAACAAAACTTGGGAGTTGACCGAAGCATGGTTCGGGGTTAAAACCATCAACCTTTCGCGGGTATAGCTTAATGGTAAAGTTCCTGCCTTCCAAGCAGGCCATGCGGGTTCGATTCCCGCTACCCGCTCTCTCCCCATTTTTTTGGGAGCCAGTCAATCAAGCCCGGCCGCGTTGGGCTGTGGGAACAAACACATGGGCCATTCCTGCGGCTTCGGCGGCTGCAATGCCGATGGGGCTGTCTTCAAAGACCACACATTCGTTCGGGGGAACTCCCAGGCGGCGTGCGGCTTCGAGGAACGGATCCGGGGCGGGTTTGCCATGAACATAGTCTTCCGCGCAAACGACGGCGTCGAAAAGTTCGGTGATTCCCAGAGCGGCAAGGGTGGGATCGACCTGTTCGTGATGTCCTCCGGAGGCCACGGCCATGGGGGCCGTGCCGTGGAGGCTCTTCGCAAAGTTGAGAACCGGTTCCACGGAACCCACTTCGGGAATCATGGACAGGTAATAGTCTTCCTTGCGACGGACGGTTTTTTCGACATCGAGAGAGAGTCCGAACAGGGAGTTCAATTCGGCGACGATCACTGTCGTGGGCTTGCCTCCCCAGGAATAAAAAAGTTCCTCCGGAAAGGTTCCTCCAAAATCCTCCATGGCACGGGTCCAGGCACGGAAATGCAGGGGCATGGTATCCGCAAGAGTGCCGTCGCAATCAAAAATATATCCACCGAACGAACGCGTAGGAAACTGGATGTCCACGCGCGGGAGCATCGGGGGAAGAGTGGAATCTGTCCACTTTTCTTTGCCAGGGTGGAGGCAGGGTGCCGATCCTTCTTTTGACAGAAAGAAAGCTCTTCACCCGCCCATCAGGAATCGTCAACTCAGGCCAGCAAACCCTTCATGTAATCGGAAGGTTCGAAGGCTTCAATCAACACCCGGGTCTCCCCGTTGCGAAACATCCGGGCCTGTGTGACGAGGATTTCCGGAGTTTTGTGGGGAGCGAACAGGATGTCGTCGTGGGTGGCATTCTGGCGGTTTGCAAATTTGTCCGGGGTCAGTGATCCCCCGAGATGGTCGCTCCGGCCGGTGGCCACATGAATCGTCCCCCAGATTTTTTCGTCCTGGATGTCTTTTCCGGACACGGGGAGGATTTGCGTGCCGAAACCCAGTTCCCCGAGCTCTCCGGTGACCGGATCGGAGGCGAGCTTGGCGTTGTGCGCTGTCACGGTGTCCGGGTTTCCCGAAAGGAGCGAGGCCTTTTGGATGCGCCCGCCCGCGACCTGCATCAGCCCGATGGTGCCGTCCTCGTATTTCATCGGAAATTCTCCCTGCGCGCCTGTCGGGACAAAATAGATTTCCCCGGCGGGAAGGTTTGCGACATCCGGTTCTTCGCCGCGACAGAGTCCGTGACTTTTCTGCGCTTCCTGACAACCAAGATCCAGATGCAGGGTGTGGGTTGTGCCATTGAGGAGAAAATCAATTTCCACCCAATCCGCCCGCGTCATTCCCAGACGAAGTTTTTCCGCATCGGCGCTGACTTCGTCATAATCCACGGACAGACCCGAGGAGAGGATGATCTGGTTGAGCCCGTGAAGGGTCGCACCACGGAATCCGAATTTCTTGGCAAAAGTCGTGAGTGGCGCGGTGGCAGAATAGGTCGAGATGCACAGAATGATGTCGTAGTGGGGGTAGACGTCCCGCTCCAGGCTCAACTCCCGGCCGTCCGGTGCCACGGCTTTGTCGGGCAGGTCGAGATTGCTGCCGCCGGTCACCTGATACGCGAAGATTTCCCCGCCTTTCAATCCCAGTTCCCCGAGCACCCCGTTCCGGAGGCCTTCATAAAAATGGGTGTGGGCATTTTTCTGAATCGAGAGATCGGGATTTTTCAGGAAGGCGAAATCCTTGATGTCTTCAGGACGGTCCAGGTCGATCAGGATGCAAATTTTTTGTCCTTCCCGCGGGGCGAAAGTGCCTTTCAACAAACGCGCGAGACTGAAGGGTGGGAAAGTGCGGGCGGAAGCTTGTTCGGAAATCGTCATAAGGCGGACAAACTACTCTATTGAGCGTGTCGCGGCAATGGCGATGCTTCAGATTTCTCCTGTGGAGCCCCTCCGGAAAAGTGTTTTCAGAGTGGGGGAGTCCTTCCCAAGCATCATGATTGATTTCATTCAAAACAACTGGCAGTCTTTTCGGGAATGAGGGTTCCCATGCATGTTGTCGAGGCGCGCCGTGAGAAGCTGGCCTCGCTCATCGAGCGTTACCGTTACCTTCCGGTCGGCGAGCTTTGCCGCAGGCTGGGCGTTTCCGAAGCCACGGCCCGTCGCGACCTGGCTTCGCTGGCCAGCCGGAACAAGGTCAAACGCACGCACGGCGGGGCGTTGGCGGAGTTTAATGAGCGGTTTCCATCATTTAACGAGCGGCAGGCCGTGGGGGCTCGGGGCAAGGCCCGGGTGGCCCGGCAGGCGGCCAGATTGCTCCAGCCGGGAGGCACCTACTTTCTGGACTCCGGCACCACGATTTTCGCCATGGCCGAAGTGTTCCGGGAAGCTCCGGTGGCTCCCCTGACCATTGTGACTTCCAATATTCCCGCCGGCGAGCTTCTGTCTTCGATTCCCGATCTGAATGTTTACCTGACAGGCGGGCAGATTCTGGGGCGCCAGTCCGTGCTTCTGGGTGAAACGGCCCGGCGAGGCCTGGAATTTTGGAATTTCGACCTGGCCTTCCTTTCGGCGGAGGCGGCCAATCAGGATGGGATCTGGAATTCCCAGGAAATCATTGTCCAGCAACAGACGGTCGCCTCCCGGCGGGCGGCTCACACCGTCTATTGCCTCAACTCCTCCAAGATCGGCGACACCGCTCCCTTTCTCCTGAAAAAATGGTCGGATGTGGAATTTCTTCTCACCGATGCTTCGCGGGAAAAGCTCCTCAAGGTCGGAATTCCCCTTGGGGAAGTGCATGTTCTCCCCTGTGAACCCTCGGCTCCGCTTCCCAACCTCCTCGTTCCGAACAAGGCTCCTCTCCCGGTGCATTTCCTGTAATTTCCCAAAGCTTTCCCTTTTCCGGACGAATTTTTCCAAAAAAAACGTTGACGTTCCTTTGGAAGAATATATGACGGGTTCCAGTCATTTAATTTCTTCTCTCTCCCGATGGCCTCTCTTGAAACTCCCAGCCGCCCTGTCGTCGAGTCCCTTGTTCGTGAGGCGTTGTTCCGTCAGTTGGGTCGCGCCGTTCCGGAAACTCCTGCGCCCGTGCTCGTCGTCAACAGCTCGGCCCGTCACATGCATATTTCTCCGGAAAATGTGGAAGTTCTTTTTGGAAAAGGCGCGGAACTGACCGTTCACAAATGGCTCTATCAGGAAGGGCAGTTTGCCTCGCAGCAGACCGTCACGCTGGTGGGCCCCCGCAAACGCATCATCCCGAATCTCCGGATTCTCGGTCCCTGCCGCAATCTGACACAGATTGAGCTGGCTTTCACCGATGCAGTGCAACTGGGCATTGATGTTCCGGTGAGAATGTCCGGAGACATCGAGGGCACTCCCGGCGCCTACATCATGGGGCCGAAAGGATTTCTCGAGATGAAGAACGGGGTGATCCGCGCGGCCAGGCATGTGCACATGTCGCCATCCGATGCCAAATTTTACGGAGTCAAGCACCTCGACCTCATCACCTTGAAGGTCACGGCCCGGGGATGCACGACGCGATTCGACGACTTGCTCGTCCGCGTGGACCCGACATTCAAGTTGGAAGTGCACATCGACACCGACGAGGCGAATGCCTGCGATCTCGATCACGCCGACAAGGTGGAACTTTTCAAATCCTAACCCTCAACACAACCAAACCAAAAAATGAGCGAAGCAATCGGACTACTCGAAACCCGCGGATACGTCGGCCTGGTGGAAGCCAGTGACGCGATGATCAAAGCCGCGAACGTGCAACTGATCAAATCCGTCCCCATCGGCGGAGCCCTGATCACAACCATCGTCCAGGGTGATGTCGGCAGCGTGAAAGCGGCCGTCGAAGCCGGACGTGAAGCGGCAACCCGCGTCGGCAATCTCGTGGCCTCCCACGTCATCGCCCGCCCGGCTCCGGAACTCCTCAAGTTCTTCACCGCCTGAGAAACAACGAAAGAAAGAGCGGAGATGGCCGCCAGAGTCTGAAATCTCGCCCATCCCATCCCGCCCTTCACATCAAAACTTCACCTATCAAAAATATGGCTAATCAAGCACTTGGAATGATCGAAACCAAAGGCCTCGTGTCGCAGTTCGAAGCGACGGACGCGATGCTCAAGGCGGCAAACGTGGACCTCATCGGCTGGGAAAAAGTCGGCTCCGGAAACGTGGCTGTTTTCATCGGCGGATCCGTGGCGGCTGTCAAAGCGGCTGTTGAAGCCGGCGCGACCGCAGCCAGCACCATCGGCGAAGTGGTCGCCGTTCATGTGATTCCCCGTCCGCACGAAGATCTTGGCAAGCTCGGGAAGTTCCTGACCGGAAAACCCGCCGCCGCCGCCAAATAATACTTTCGCCGTCCGCACCTGATTTCCGGACGGCCGCCGACCCTGCACAGACTCATGAACAACAAGATCCTCGTTGCCAACATCGGGAGCACCTCCTTCAAGTTCCGCTTGTTTGAGATGCCCTCCGAGCGTGTGCTCGCGAAGGGTGGCGTTGAGCGGATCGGTTCCGCGGATTGCCCGTTTACCATCACCATCGGTGATGCGGCGGCAAAAAAAGGAACCGCCTCGTTCCCCGATCATGCCTCGGCAATCCAGTTCATCGAATCCGAACTGGGTGGTTTCGACGGTCTTGCCGCCGTGGGTTTCAAGCCGGTCATGGCGAAGGGTATTTCCGGAACGCAGTTCATGGAGGAACCGGTGCTCCGGGCCATGGAGGAATTCAACACCCTCCTGCCCGCGCACAATCCGCCCTATATCGCGGGCGTGCGGCTCTTCAACAAACTGTATCCCGGTCTGCCCTGCATCGGAACGTTTGAGACGGCCTTTTACGACCACGTTCCGGTGGGCACCTACCGGTATCCTGTTCCCCTGGAGTGGGAACAGAAATATGGCATCCGGCGTTACGGGTTCCACGGGGCCAGTCACCGCTACGTCACCAGTCGGTGTGCGGAATTGCGGGGATCGGATCGCCTGCGGATCATTTCCTGCCACCTTGGCGGGAGTTCGTCGATTGCCGCCGTGGCAAACGGAGTGGCTGTCAATTCCAGCTGGGGAATGACCCCCCAGAGCGGCCTGCCGCAGAACAACCGTGTGGGGGACTTCGATTGTTTCGCTCTCATCTACCTTGCACGCAATCTGGGCCTGGGATTGGACGCCGTGGAAAAAGCTCTGACAAGTGACTCCGGTCTCAAGGGAATGTCGGGCCTTCCCACGGGAGATGTCCGCGATCTCCTGGAAGCGGCCGGTGCCGGAAATGCCGATGCCCGTGTTGCCATGGAGGTCTTCGTCGCGCAGATCCGCAAGTTTGTCGGCCAGTTCCTTGTGGAAATGAACGGAGCGGATGTGCTCGTGTTCACCGCCGGGATCGCCGAGAACAACGCGGAGCTCCGTGCCGCAGTCTGTGCCCACCTGGACTTCTGCGGTCTGGAACTCGATCCCGCTGCAAATACCGCCACCCGCGCCACAGAAGCCGTCATTTCCACGCCCGCCTCCAAAATCGAGGTGCGTGTCATCCCCACCAACGAGGAAATCATCATTGCCCGCAATGCCTGGCAAAAACTCGGAAAAAACTGAAATCCCATTTTCAACAACCAAACCAAACCCAAAAATATTATGTCACAACAAGCACTCGGAATGATCGAAACCCGCGGACTCATCGCCCTTGTCGAGGCGACGGACGCAATGCTCAAGTCGGCCAACGTGGAACTCGTCGGCCCCATGACCCAGGTCGGAAACGCGATGGTCACCGCCTGCGTTTCAGGCGATGTTGCCGCCGTCAAAGCCGCCACGGAAGCCGGTAAAACCGCAGCCCAGTCGCTCGGGGAAGTGATCAGCGTCAGCGTGATCGCCCGTCCGCATGGCGACCTCGGTGCCGTTCTGCCCAAGGCCAAGTAATTCACTGCCCGCGCATCAGGCGGGTGGACGCGGATCATTGGCATCCGTGGTCTCCTGCGTGATTGCGGGCAAAACCGACTCCATTCAATGATATTAGCGCGCGTCGAAGGCAGCGTTGTTGCCACCAAAAAAAATCCCAAGATGACGGGGCAGAAATTCCTCGTCGTCCGGCCGCTGGTCATTGATTCGCCCTCGGCCAAAGAACTGAAGCCGGGCTCTTCCACTCTGGTGGCAGTGGATGGTCTCGGGGCGGGGGAAGGGGAATTTGTTCTGGTCGTCCAGGGCAGTTCCGCAAGGCTTGCCGCGGATGACAAAGACTCGCCGGTGGATGCCGTGGTGATCGGCATCGTGGACACGGTCGATCTCGGCAAAACGATACTCTACAAAGCTCACTGATTTGATTTATGGCAGCAATTGACGAAAAACTTGTGGCAAAAGTGGTTGGCGAAGTGCTCGCCCGCCTGAAGACCCAGCAACCGGCGGCTCCTTCGGGGGGCCAGTCGGGGTTTGGCGTCTACGAAGACATGAATGTGGCTGTCGATGCTGCCCAGCGTTCGTTTGAAAAACTTCGCGAAGGTGGAATGACCGCCCGCAAGAAGGCGATCGCCGTTATCCGCAAGCTCTGCGTCCAAAAAGCGAAAGAGTGGGGGGAAATCGAATTCAACGAGACAAAAATCGGACGCCTTGATCACAAGATCGAGAAGCTTGGCATTTGCGGCGATCTGGTTCCCGGTGTCGAGATGCTGGACCGCATGGCCTTCAGTGGCGATTCGGGTTTGACCGTCATTGACTATGCGCCGTGGGGTGTCATTGGGGCCATCACTCCGTCCACCCACAGCGTTCCCACGCTTACCGGCAACGCGATCAACATGGTTGCCGCCGGCAACGCGGTGGTTTACAACACCCACCCTTCCGCCGCCAAGTGCGCGGCCATCGCGATCCGGGAATACAACCAGGCGATTTTTGCCGAAACCGGGATTTCCGACCTTCTCACCACGGTCGTCAAGCCGACGCTCGATACATTCGACGCCATGTGCAAGCACCCGAGTGTGAAGCTTCTTTGCGTCACCGGTGGTCCGGCTGTCGTGGCCGCCGCCATGAAGACCGGCAAGCGCGCTGTCTGTGCGGGCCCGGGCAATCCTCCGGTCGTGGTGGACGAGACAGCGGATCTTGATCATGCCGCCCGTTCGATCATCCAGGGGGCATCCTACGACAACAATCTCCTCTGCATCGGAGAAAAAGAAGTGTTCGTTGTGGCTTCGGTCGCCGACAAGCTCATGGAAGCGCTCCGCCGCGCGGGTGCCGTCCAGCTCGATGCGAAGCAGGTCGAAGCCCTGGCTGAGAAAGCCTTTGTTTTTCCACAGGGAAAAGGGGCCGGGTGTCCGCATCCGGTCGTCAATCGCGACCTCGTCGGCCGCGATGCCGCCGTCCTTGCCAAGGCCATCGGTCTTGATGTCCCGGCTTCCACGCAGCTTCTTTTCGGTGAAACCAAAGCGGATCACATCTTCGTGGACGAGGAGCAGATGATGCCCTTCATTCCGGTTGTCCGCGTTCCCGATGTCGATACCGCCATCGCCGAGGCGATCAAGGCGGAACACGGTTACAAGCACACCGGCATCATGCACTCGCAGAACATCCGGAATCTCACGAAGATGGCGCAGGAGATCGACACCACCCTCTTCATCAAGAACGGCCCCTGCATGACGGGTCTCGGACTGGGGGGCGAAGGCTTCCTGAGCTTCAGCATCGCCACGCCGACCGGCGAGGGTGTTACCACACCGATGACCTTCACCCGTTCCCGCCGCTGCGTCATGGTGGAAAATTTGAATCTCTACTGATGAGAATTGCAACGATCCGCGGATACGCGACCAGCACCATCAAGCATCCCAGCCTCGAGGGCTGGAGGCTTCTGGTTGCCGAGCCGGATTCCCCGGATCTTGCCCCGCAGATCGTTCTCGACAATCTCGGAGCCGCAATCGGCCAGAAGGTCATGATCTCGAGCGACGGCAGCGAAGCCCGCAAGATGGTGGGCGACGAACTCAGCCCCGCCCGCTGGTCGGTCCTGGGGGTCATTGACCCGGAAAGGGCTCTGGCACTATGAGAATGGGAACCGTCATCGGCCGGGTGACACTTTCTGTCCGCACACGGAAATATCAGGGCGAGCGCCTGTTGCTCACTCTGCCGTGGAAAAAAGAAACTTTCCAGGGCGCTGGCTCGTTTGCGCCCGCCATCGTTGTCTATGACGAACTGGGGGCGAATGTCGGCCAGCACATCGCCATCAGCGAGGGCCGCGAGGCCGCCTGTCCTTTCCCGAAACCCACACCGGTGGATGCCTACTGCGCCGCCCTTGTGGACGACCATTACTACAAAGAATAAACCATGAAACTGTTCGCACAAAAAGACGCCGAAGAATTCGCCAAAACCGGGGCCACCGAGTTCCGTTACAACCGGGAAATCCGCCTGACCCCCGGTGCCAAGGATGTGTTTTCCGACGCGGGAATCAAAGTGGTCTTTGACACGGATGCCCCTGCTCCCGCCGCAGCGGCTCCCGCCACAGCCGCCGTGGGGGCCAATGATGACGAGAAACTCTTCCGCTCCCCCGAAGCCGAACGGATCAAGAAGGAAATTTGCGACATCGGACGCCGGATCTGGATGCGTGAGTATTGCGACGGCAACGGCGGCAACATCTCCGCCCGAATCGGCCCCGACCGCTTCATCGTCACGCCGACCGGAGTGAGCAAAGGATTTATGACCCCCGACATGTTGAGCATGGTGGACATCAAGGGCACGCAGCTTGCGGGAACCTGGAAGCGTTCGAGCGAGTTCACCACGCATGCCGCGATTTACGAGACCACGCCGGAAGCGGTTTCCGTCTGCCATGCCCACCCGTGCCATGCGGGAGCATTTGCAATCAAGGAACTCCAGCCTCCGGCCCGGCTCATTCCGGAGCTTGAGGTTTTCGTCGGAACGGTCGCCGTGGCCGGATACCAGACGCCGGGTTCGCCGGAGATTGCCGAAAGCATCCGACCGCTCGCCCCGCAGCACCAGTCGATCATCATGGGTTGCCACGGTGTGATCTGCTGGGGCAAGTCCGTGGAGGACGCCTACTTCAAAATGGAAATCACCGATGCCTACTGCCGCACGGTCATTTTGGCCCAGTCGCTTCCGGGAGCCGCCTCGATTCCCTGCGAAAAATTGGACGATCTCCTGAAGATCAAGAAGAGCCTCGGTCTTCCCGACAACCGCTTTGAACTCAAGAACGCGGAACTCTGTGAAGTCGATCCGTGGGATCAGATGTGCGGCCAGCACGGCTGCTCAACGCCGGTCACTCCCTTCAATCCCATGCCCGCCCCGCAAAGTGGCGCGGACATGGAAGCTCTTGTCCAAAAACTCACGGACGAGATTGTCGCAAACCTCAACAAATAATTCCCAATGAAAGTAGCAATCATCGGCGGCGGCGGACGGGTCGGATCCTGCGCGGCTTTCGCACTCCAGTGTTCCGGCATCGTGAAGGAAATTCTCATGCTCGACGCCAACCAGGCGGCGGCGGAAGGCGAGGCTCTCGATCTTCTTCATGGGGCAGCCTATTGTGCGGATCAGAAGATTTCGGCCGGAACCTATGCCGACTGCAAAGATGCCGACATCATCTGCATCACGGCCGGACTCCGCAGAAAACCGGACGAATCCCGTCTCGATCTCATCAATCGCAACGTCACTCTCTTCCTTGGCATTCTGGAAAGCCTCAAGGGCGCGGGAATGAAGAAAGAAGCGATCATCTTCGTGGTGTCGAATCCCGTGGACATCCTCACCCAGCTCGCGGTTGAGAAAACCGGCCTGCCTGCTTCCCAGGTGCTCGGTCTCGGCACCGTTCTGGACACTTCCCGTTTTTGCTCGCTGATTGCCAGTTCCCTGAATCTTCCGGCCACCCAGGTCCGGGCCATGATCCTTGGCGAACACGGCGACACGATGCTCCCGATCTGGTCCTCTGCCACAGTGGATGGATTCCCGCTCACCAAGTTCAGCGGAGTCACCACCGCATTCCAGTCGCAAATTTTCGAACGCACGCAGAAGAGCGGCGCGGAAGTCATCTCCCGCAAGGGGGGGGCCGGTTATGCCGTCGGCGTGGCCATCCGCGAAGTCATCGATTGTATCGCGCTCGATCGTCGCCGCATCCTGCCTGTTTCCAGCCGGATCAATGGGGCCTATGGCATCCGTGACATCAGCATCAGTGTCCCGACGGTTGTCGGCCGCGCCGGAGTGATCAGCCATATCGAGCTGGAACTCTGGCCGAAAGAACTCCAAGGGCTCCAAGCTTCCGCCAAGGCTCTCAAGGACACGCGCGCGAAGGTCAAGTAGTCCGTTTTCTCTCTCTCCCCGCAAACACTCGTTGTTTGCGGGGAGTTTTTTTGATGCAAAAGCGTCATTAAATTAGCAAAAAGTCCAATTTCGCGGCAGGCGAAACAGGCAAGAAAAAGATTGCCCTGAGACGGGGGAGGTCTATTCTAACAAACCCGCCCGCGCCAGGAGGGTTGCAACTGGTGGAATTTTTCCATCGGTGGCGGAACACTCAACAGAAACCATCAACATTATGTCAGCATTGCAGGAATTGATCGCCAGCTCGATCAAGAATTATCGTGAAGGAAGCATCGTCAAGGGCCACATCCTTGAGATCAGATCCCGGGAATTTCTCGTGGATATCGGATACAAAAGCGAGGGAGTGATTCCCGCGTCCGAGTTTGAAGATCCGGAAGAAGTCGAGATTGGGGACGAGATCGAAGTCCTGCTCGAACGTCTTGAAAACGACGAGGGAATGGTTGTTCTCTCGAAGGAAAAAGCCGCCCAGCGTCAGAACTGGGAGAAAATCGTCGGCGTTTTCAAAGGCGACGGTCTCATCAAGGGAAAAGTCCGCTCGGTTGTCAAAGGCGGCCTGACCGTCAATGTCGGAGTCGAGGCTTTTCTACCCGCTTCCCAGATCGACATCATCCCCCCGAAAGATCTCCAGCAGTTCGTGGGAAACATCTACGACTTCAAGATCGTCAAGATCAACGAAGACCGGAAGAATGTGGTTCTCAGCCGCCGCGAAATCATCGAGCAGGAGCGCTCGGAAAAACGCCAGGCGTTTCTTTCCGGCGTCACCATCGGCGACCGCATCGTCGGGACGGTCAAGAACATCACCGATTTCGGTGCCTTCATCGACCTGGATGGAATTGACGGCCTTCTGCATGTCACCGACATGTCCTGGGCGCGCCTCAACCACCCCGGGGAACTTCTCAAGGTCGGCCAGCAGCTCGAAGTCCAGGTGCTCGACATCAACAAGGACAAGGAGCGGGTTTCACTCGGCCTCAAGCAGATGCAGTCGAATCCCTGGGACCGCATCGAGGAACGCTTCCCGGTCGGCCAGAAAGTCTCCGGAAAGATCACGAACCTCATGCCCTACGGAGCCTTTGTTCAGATCGAAGAAGGAGTCGAAGGGCTCATCCACGTTTCCGAACTCTCCTGGACGAAGCGCATTGCCCGTCCTTCCGACGTCCTCACCATGGGACAGGAAATCGAGGCGGTTGTTCTCGGCGTCAACAAGGAAGAGCAAAAGATCTCCCTCGGCGTCCGCCAGCTCGAACCGAATCCTTGGGACGAGATCGAACTCCGCTACATCATCGGCAAGCAGGTCAAGGGCAAGGTTCGCAATATGACCGCCTATGGTGCCTTTGTGGAACTTGAGGAAGGCATCGATGGAATGATCCACGTGTCCGATCTTTCCTGGACCCGCAAGATCAATCACCCGAGCGAAATGCTCAAGAAGGGTGACGAACTGGAAGCGGTGGTCATCGACATCGACAAGGCCAACCAACGGATCAGCCTCGGCATCAAACAGCTCGACACCGATCCCTGGAAGGAAATCGACACCCGTTTCCGCATTGGCGACCTCGTCAAGGGAACGATCAGCAAGCTCACCAACTTCGGAGCCTTTGTCCAACTTCAGGACGACATCGACGGCTTGGTCCACATTTCGCAAATCAGCGAAGACCGGATCGAGAAGGTCAAAGACGTTCTCAAGGTTGGCCAGGAAGTCGAAGCCCGTGTCATCAAGGTGGACAAAGCCGAGCGCCGCATTGGTCTCTCGATCAAGGCCGCCAATTACGGCGAGGAAGCTCTCCGCAAGGAAGCCGAAGCGTTCGACACTCTCCGTCCCGGCGAAGACATGGTCGGTCTCGACCAGGCCTTCCAATTTGCCGAAGAGGAATACCGTCCCGGCGAGGGCAAGAAGAAGTAATTTCAAATTCAACAAACAGGAAAGCCGCGGGCCACAAGCCCGCGGCTTTTTTGTTGTTTGCAGGAAAGGGGGAGATGTCGGGGGGGGAGCCTGCTCCCCAATTGCCGGGAAAAACTTTTCCTGTGATTTGCGCGCATCTCCACTTCTGGAAACGAGATCGCTCTTGCGCTTTTTCCCGGGAATCGTTCAGCTTTCCCCATGAAGAAAATGAAGGCGGGAATTGTCGGCTGTGGAAACGTCAGCGAGATCTACGCGCAGGCGGGGAAAAGATTTCGAAACTGGGAGATCGTGGCCTGTGCGGATCTGGATTTTGCCCGTGCCCATGCCCTCGCGGAGAAGCATGGAATTCCGCGTCCGTTGCGGGTGGAGCAACTGCTTGCCGACGGGGAGGTGGAACTGGTGATCAATCTCACCACTCCGGAAGTTCATGCGGAAGTGGGGTTGGGGGCTTTGAAAAACGGGAAGCATCTTTACAACGAAAAACCGCTGGCCCAGAAACGCCGGGGAGCCCGGGAGATGATCGGGCTGGCCCGGGAGAACGATCTTCTGATCGGATGTGCGCCGGACACTTTCCTTGGGGCCGGTCTTCAGACCTGCCGCAAGCTGATTGATGAGGGAGCCATCGGTGAGCCGGTGGCTGGAGCGGGCTTTCTGCTTGGACCGGGTGTGGAGCACTGGCATCCCAATCCCGAAGCCTTCTATAAAAAGGGAGGCGGTCCGCTCTTTGACATGGGGCCGTATTACCTGACCGCGCTCACCACTTTGCTGGGACCGGTTCACCGGGTGACCGGGTCCGCCCGCATTTCCTTTCCGGAACGGATCATTTCCAGCCAGCCATTGGCGGGCGGGAAAATCGAGGTGGGGACGCCCACCCATATCTCGGCCGTTCTGGATTTCGAGGCGGGCCCCGTGGTGTCTCTCACGACCAGTTTCGACGTCAAAGCCCACTCCATGCCATTCATCGAGATTTATGGATCGGAAGCCAGTCTTTCCCTGCCCAAGCCGGATACCTTTGGTGGTCCCGTGCGCATCCGGAGGAATGGTGAGCAGGATTGGACCGAAGTGACACCGGAGTTTGGGTATTCCGATGACTGTCGTGGACTGGGAGTGGCCGATTTGATTTCCGCATTGGAAAACAAGAGGGAACATCGGGCCAACGCCCGCACGGCCTACCATGTGCTCGACATCATGCACTCGATTCTGGATGCCTCGGAAAGCGGACGTCATGTGGAATTGAACAGTTCGATGACGCGGCCTTCGCCGATGCCGACAGGGCTTGCCGACGGGGAACTCGACTGAGATTTCCTCTTTGAATGCCGGATCGGAAGGGATTTTCAAAAATCCGGCACGCATGATGCTTGCAGTGGTTTTGAAAGACTCATTCAGCCATGCCGATTGCACGCATCTCCGGAACAGTGAACGGGGCCGATGACACTCATCGCGGCACCCGCGCGAAATTGCTTTACCATCTTTTTGCCGGAGGGTGGGACATCTACAACTCCAACGGGGACCAGCGCATCACGCTTTCAAACATTGAGAAAAAGATCATCGAGTCCGATGCCTTTGTTTTTACACCCGGGGCGACAATCGAAGACCTGTTCAAAGCTGTTTCCATCTTTGTCGGGTATCAGACGCTGGACAAGAATCTCAAAGGAAAAGCCACGGTGATCCTCAACAGCGACGGATCCTGGGATCCTTTCTTTGAATTGCTGGATCACCTGCATTCCCAGGGCACGATCCGGCAGAATTACAGGGATTTTTTGAGGGTGGCCTATTCTCCGGACGATGTCCTCTCCGGACTGAACCGTGTGCGGATCATGGGACTGCCCGATGCGGGACACGCTTTGCTTTCTCCCCCCGTGGAGCAGCCGGGCGGCGAGTCGTTTGAGACTCCTTTGCCGGAAGGGCATGAGGGCAATGTGTGTGTGTTTTGCTCCGCCAGTCTGAAAGATCCCTCCTACTTGGCGGATGGCCGCCTGCTGGGGCGTCTGCTGGCCGAAAACAATCTCGGCTGTGTTTCCGGTGCTGGAAATTCGGGAGTCATGGGAGAGGTTGTTTATGGGGCAGTCGAGGCCGGTGGCTGGACGGGAGGATCGAATGTCCCGCATATCATCGAGTTGGAAGGGCTTCCCAAAGGGCTTTCCAGTTTTTGGCTGCGTCCGGACATCTATACCCGCATGGAGATCATGATTGAGAAGTCGGATGCCTTTGTCATTTTCCCCGGAGGAGCGGGCACTGTGCAGGAAATGCTTGCACTCCTGATTCTCCAGCAGCAACGCCATCCGTTGATCGAAGGCAAACCCATTGTGATTTACAACCGGAAGAACGCGGACGGAGTCGCCTTCTGGGGACCGTTGATTCGTCTCCTTGCGGATATGGGAATGGGAACGCCTTTCCATGTGGTCGAGGAACTCGACGAGATCATCCCCCTGCTCAAAGAGCAGTTCGCATCCTGCCTTCTGGCAGCTTAGGAACAATTGATTTCCTGATTTTGTTTTGGGGAGAGGAAATTGTGGGGCGTTTCACGGAAAATCCCATCGACTTGACCCGTTCTCCGCGTGAAGATGCGGGGTTCGATGGCTTTGCTGAAAGAAGATGCATTGAACCGGTTGAAAACCGCATGGGAGGCGGGGCGCCTGGCCCATGCCTATATGTTGACGGGGCCCGGCGGAGCTGGAAAGGACTGGCTGACTTCGCGAATGGCCGGGATTGTTCTCGGGGTTCCATTGGAGGAAGTGGCCGCCCATCCTGATTTTCACAGTGTGGCGCCGGAGTCGAAATCCCGCCGCATTGTCATCGAGCAAATGCGGACGATGGAACAGGCGATCCAAATGAAGCCCATGCGTGGGCGGACGAAGGTGGCGGTGATCCGGGATGCCGACCGCCTGCAACCGCAGGCGGCCAATGCTTTTCTGAAGACACTGGAGGAGCCTCCCCCGGGGTGTCATATCTTCCTTCTGACCTCGCTGCCGGATGCGGTGTTGGAGACGATCGTTTCGCGTTGCATTGCTGTTCCTGTTCGGGCGGAAGGGGTTCCTTTGCGGGGGGAGGGGGAGCGCCTGGTGGCGGAAGCTTTTGTCAAGGCGTTGTTGCAAGCCGGTGGTCCCGATATTGCCTCGGCCATGCGCTTCACCAAAACATTCCAGAAAGCACTTTCCTCCATTCGCGAGCAGGTCACGGACGAGTTGGCCGGGGAGTTGAAACAACAGCTCAAGCATTATCGGGATTCCGCCGATTCGAAGTGGGAAGGGGAGCGGGAGGACCAGATCAAGGCCCAGGCCGAGGCGGCTGTGGTCCGTGAACGGGAGAGCCTTCTTCATTCCGCCGGGGAAGTGCTGGCGGCGGCCCTCCGGCATCACCATCTGCCCTCTGCGGACGCACCGGAATTTGTGGCACGAATCGCCGGAGCCAATCCTCCGGAGCTGTTGTTCAAACGTCTGGCCGCACTCGAGCGCACTCGGGATCTTCTGGCCCGGGGGGTGCAGGAAGGGCTTGCCTTGGAAAGTGGATTTTTGGAAATGATCGCATCGAAGTAAAATGAAACGTCTCGTCATCAAATTGGGAACCGGGGTTCTTTCCCGCACGGGTGGTCGCGCGCTCGACACCGCGCAGTTTCGCCGCATTGCCCGCGAAGTCGCGGCTCTTCACAAGAAAGGCATTTCCTGCATCCTCGTGAGCAGTGCCGCCATTGCCGCCGGAGTGCGTGTGCTGGGCCTGGGGCTCCGTCCGGATGATCTTCCCGGCAAGCAGGCCTGTGCGGCGGCGGGACAGCCGGAGTTGATGCGTCTTTATGCCGCTTCGTTTCGCCCGCACGGTTTGCATGTGGCCCAGCTTCTTCTCACCCATGGCGACATCGACAGCCGGATGCATCGTTCCAATGCCCGCAACACTCTCGACCGCCTGCTTTCTTCCCGGACGGTGATCCCGATCATCAATGAAAACGATTCCGTCGCGGTGGAAGAGTTGCGTTTTGGCGACAACGACCGGCTTTCCGCCGAAGTGGCACAATTGGTGCGGGCGGATCATCTCATCATCCTCACCAGCGTGGACGGGCTTCAGGATGCCGACGGGAAGCGGGTTTCCGTGGTTGCCGACATGGTTGCCGCAGCCCACCTTGTCCGCCCGGACAAAGGCGCGGAATCTGTCGGTGGAATGAAAACCAAGCTCGAAGCGGTGAAACTGGCCGTCACTTCCGGCATTCCCTGCACGATTTTGGATGGAAGAAAGCCCGGGCAAATTGCCGCCGCGCTCGCCGACAAAGACGTCGGCACACGGTTTCCGGCACCCAGGAAAAAACGGTAAGATTCCGGAACTTCCAGCAGAAGGGAAAGAAGAGGGGAGCCTGATTCGGCTCCCTTTCCCCCAAGATGTTTGATCAGTTTGAAGAATGCAGCCGCAGAAAGACGGCGTCATTTCTCGGCACGAAGATGGTGCTTCCAATGGTTGCTCCATTGTTCACATTGAACGTGATGCCATCGCGCGTTTCTGTCGGGCACTGGGTGCCGTTCAATCGTCTGTAGATCGCGGAAGTGTAAGCCTTTCCTCCATTCCAGGAAACGGTGGTGCCATTGGAACTTGTCAGTGTCAGATTTCCAGCGGAGTCGATGGGGACGACCCAGTCATGGGCAGTCATGTTGAGGAGAACCAATCCGTTTTCAAATTTTCTCACATAACGTTGGGCGGAGCCTTTGAAAAGTTTGACGTTCCGGAGAGTTGTTGTTCCCAGTTGTTCCGCCACACCGAAACTCGGCATGGCTCCTCCTGTTTTGGCGCGAATGCTGATGTTGAAACTGTAGAACGGATCGGTTGTTGTTCCGCTTCCCACCAGAACGCCGGTGGGGCTTGTGTCATATTCGGGATCAATTCCCCGAATGGAAATGAACCGGGGAACACTGCTCCAGGTCGTGGTGACCCCGTCGCGGGTAATGTTCCAAGAGTCCTGACCCTGGGCTCCAAATTGGAGTGTGTAGTATTGCCCCGCTGCCAATGTGGTGGCAGTGGTGGGGGCGAGTTTCACCCGCATGTAACGTGCCTGGGCCGTTTCACTGGAGGTCTCCGCCGGGGTCGTTGTGACATTTGCGGTATATGTGGTTGTTCCATTCGCTGTTACTTTCGATGTGGTGGCCACATAACCGGCGGATGTATCCACAGACCAGGCCCATTGCGATTGGGGGATGAGCCCCGCCGTGCCGGAAGAAAAATCAATGTCACTGAAGTCCTGTCCCAGCGTCCCGGTGGTTTTGCCCAACCAGCCAGTATAATTGTTCAAGTCGCCGCCATGATATTCATCCCAGTTGAAAGTTCCGAAAACTTCTTCGGTTGAAGCGTCTGTTCCGACATCCAGCGGATTATCCGGATCAAACTCCGTGCTCGTCAGGCTTGCAAAAGGATGTGCCATCTTGAGGAGCACGGACGAGGCCAGGCCCACCCGGAAATGCCAATCGGTTTTGAGAGTGAGGTTTCCCTGGGCGTCGGGGTCATAGACATTTGCAAACACTGTTGTGGATGTTTTTGTGAACGGATAGGAGAGATTCGTGGGTTGTTCCCCGAAATTGTGCCAGGAACGGAGATGTTGGAAGGCTGTTGCAAACTGGCTGAACATGTTTGCGTTTGGGAAGCTTTCCATCTGGATTCCGTTCGGGTATTTGTAGCCCCTTTGCCCCGTGGCCGGATTGGTGCTGTCCATCTGGATGATATGGTTTGGCAGCAGTTCCCGAAGTTTTGCGAGATAGGCCTGGCCGCCAAGGCCGAAGCTGTTGATGCCATCGATAAACCCATAATCGACCTTGCCGTTGTTGTTGCAGTCCATGGGATTGGATTCCGGGGTTCCCCAGGTCCAGCGCGCCACATCATGTTCCACTCCGTCCGCGCCAGACTGATAAACGGCGTCCTGAACTTCTTTTGCGTACCAAACGGCCGCTGTTTCCCCGTTGGCATCCTTTGGGCATTCAAAGCTGAAGTTCAACTGCCACTGGTTGGTCCAGAACTTCATGGGGGCGGCCACACGGATTTCCTTGTAGGTGACATTGTAGTTCGCCTGTGCAGTTGTTCCCAGTTGTCCACGGACCACCGTGATTGTTTTGTTGTCGGTGGCTTTTCCGACCAGTTTGACATATTCCGCGCGATTCCAATTTGGAATGCCGGTCGTTTTGTCCGCCTCGTAAATGGTCAGGTAGATGCCCAAAGTATTTGGATCCTGATCTGCCGGGTTGCTGGTGATGATGCCATTCGGCCAGCCATTGGCTTCGTTGAGGGTGGTTTGATTTCCAGAGAACAACAAGTTCGCGTCGTCCACCGCATACACGGTGGTGGTGGCATTGTTGCCCGTGTTGATTCCTCCGGGTGTGAGTTTCGCCGGTGCTTTGTAAAGTACATGTCCGGGCCAGACTTTTCTTCCGGTGCCTGCGGAGGGGTCGCCGGAAATGAGGCCTTTTCCCACTCCGCCCCATGCCTTTTGGAGAGTCACGATTTTTGAGGGATTCGCGTTCAGAATGTCGCTCTGTTTTGTGGAGTTGTCCGTGATGGCATGGATGACCTGCATCCATGCCTGCGCCGGGAGCTGCTCCGTATTGAAATCGTAAGGAGTGGATCTTCCCACGTCACTGTAATCATCCGCGACAACGGCAAGTGGATCGAATGCCCGGAACGACATGGGGATGGGAAATGTGTCCGGCTTTGTCGGAATGTCAGTTCTGATGTAGGGCTGGCCGTTTGTGTAGGACTGACCGACGAGTTCAGGGGGAAGGAGGGAGATCAGGAGGGCAAGCGCTGGGATTGCCAGACAGCAGGTGGGGATTTTTTTCATGGGGGGATATGGGGGGCTTTGGTTGTCTGCCGCCGATGCCGGACACCATTGGCTGACAAAGATGACTTTCATCATCATAACCAAGTGCTTTGGAGTGTGGGATTATTTGTAAATAAAATCAACAATATTTTGCCTTAAATTTAAAAAACGTTACCTATTAGTTATTTATGACAATTGATGTGTGTCAAAATATGCAAAAAATCCCACGACTGATGGAACGCACCGTGTGCAACGCAGGCAAAGGAGGTTTTCCCAGGTTTGAATCGTTTGAAAAACGATTTCTCCTCCTTGCCCCTGCGTGCCTGTGAGGTGGAAAAAAGGGTTATTTCGGGGCCTGATCTTGTCGACGTTGCCGAGAAAATCATTTTCTCGTTTCTGAGAATCAGGAGTCCCGGACCTTCCCGGCCACCATCATCCAGGGGACAGAGCCGGTGTGGGAGAGAATGGCTTCGGGTATGGAGGTCGCAGGACCGTTGAAGGGGATGGCGATCAGGTCGGCTTCGGCGTTCAGGGTGATTTCCCCGAGGCGTCCCTGGTATCCAATGGCCTTGGCGGGGTTCCGGGTGACCATCTCCAGGATTTGGGAGGGAGAGACGCCGGGGTGATGGTGGGCGGTGCACCGCATTTCCGCAAACATGTCGAGTGCGTGGTTGCTGGCCAGGCTGTCGGTGCCGAGGCAGACGTTGAAGCCTTCCCGAAGAAAACGTTCGAGGGGGAAGGGGCCACGGCCAAAGTATTCGTGACAGCACGGGCAATGGGCGATGCTGAAATTTTTCCCGCGCAGGAGTTCCCAGTCTTCTTCTTCGAGAAAATTCATATGGGTGAGGATCGCTCCTTCGGGCAGGGCTTTCTCCTCCAGGAGAAGGGCCACGGGAGTGCGGCTGCCTGTGTCGGACATCTTTCTTCCGAGGTTTTTCAGGAAATCGTACAAGGGGCCGCCGGCATGGCGAAACATCTCGAATTCTTCGTCGGACTCCGCCAGGTGGGTCATGAGCGGCATGCCGTATTTTTCACAACAGAACCGGGCCAGGCGGTAGAGATCCGGGGAAGTGGTGTAAGGAGCATGGGGGGAGAGGCCGAATCCGCCGGGCCAGCCGGAACGGTTTTCAAAAAAACTCAGCGCCCCGGCCACCACATCCTCGGTGTGGATGCGGTTCCGGACATCCATCATCTCATAAAACCACCAGGTGCGGATCGGTGGCGGCGGCATCCGGACCATCAGCTCCGGGAAGGACTCGATATTGAAGACGCTGGTGGTGCCATGGCGGATGAGTTGCTGGAAGCCGTCGGCGATGGAGGCCAGGTAGTCGGTGTCGGAGAGGGTGCGCTTGAGGTCGTTGATCCGGCGAATCCACTGGGAAAAACTGGCATTGGAGAGGATGGCTCCATGCATGACCGAGTAATCGAGATGGCAGTGGGCATTGATGAGCCCGGGCAGGAGGATGGTTTCGCCGAGGTCGACGGCTTCGCGTCCATCCCAGGAACCCCAGGCCGTGATTTTTCCGTGCTCGACGCAGACCATGCCATCTTCCACGGGGGGAGAGGACACGGGATGGAGAATGCGGGCACGGAAGGCGGTCATGCGGACAGGGGGCTGTTCTTTCAGGACTCTTCCGGGAGAAACCCCGCCGGAGCGAGAATGGCATCGCGCATTCCGTGAAGGAGTTTTTTGTCATCGGGGCAGATCGTGGCGAGCGCACCTCCGCAGGTGACGGATTTTTCTCCGACAAAGTAATACGGGCAAAGGCGAACCCGTCCGCGCATGGGGCGAAGTTCCGATTGGGTGGGAGTCCAATAGGATTCCTCCACGAGTCGTCCCGGATGGAAGTCCTGAAGGATGTGGGGCCGGTGTTCGAAATCCCGGAGGGAGTTCTCGAGTTCCGCCTGCCATTGTTTCTGGGGAAGATCCGAGGCGACAACGACTCCCCTTGATCCCCAGGCTTCTTCTGAAAATCCGCTGATTTTCAGAATATAGTGGCGCTGCTTTTGACTGAATCGCGCGACTTCCTCCCAGGTGTGGGTTTCGAGGCGCGGAAGCACGGCGTGGCGGGGAAGTGGAGTGGGATCGAGCAGCCAGGTGTAGGGGATCACCCGTCGAAGGGCCTGTTGTGCCCGCTCGCCAAGTTCCCGCCGCCAGAATTCCTCCAGGGGCTTGAGCCAGAAAAGGGCGAACCAGAGCTTTTCCTCAAGGGCCGGTTTGATGGGAGGAGTGATCCGGGTGGTTCCGTTTGCGACGGACTGCAGGAGGGCAGGTGCGGCGGGAATATTGTCGAGATCAAAGAGTTCGAAGAAGCGATAGATGTTCTTTTGC
>JADHED010001316.1_pt1 | contig 22032 bp, 20 predicted proteins | sample 8952041 | NCBI WGS metagenome assembly JADHED01 (sample SAMN16124423, study PRJNA663239) | bioreactor sludge metagenome | isolation source: sludge (control) | place: India:Bengaluru | collected 2018-09-08
CCGGCCGCCGGCAGCCACGCGCCCGCCGACGACGGGCACGCGGAGGCCGCGCACGGCGACGGGCACCACGAGGAGAGCCTGTTCTCCTTCCTCTCGCGCATCGCGAACTTCCTGATCCTCGCCGGTGGCCTCGTCTACCTGCTGCGGTCGCCGCTCGGGACGTTCCTGGCGGAGCGCGCCCAGCAGATCAAGGCCGACCTCGTCCACGCCGCGCGGACGCGCGAGACGGCCAGCGCCGAGCTCCGCGAGATCGAGGCGCGCATGCAGGCGCTGCCGGCCGAGGTGGACGCGCTCAAGGCGCGCGGGCGGCAGGAGGTGGAGGCCGAGCAGCAGCGGATCCGCGCGGCCACGGCCGCCGAGCGCGAGCGCCTGCTCGAGCAGGCGCGACGGGAGATCGACCAGCAGCTGCAGGGCGCGCGCCGCGCGCTGAAGCAGGAGGTGGCCGACCTCGCGGTCGGCATCGCGCGCCTGCGCGTCACCCACGAGATCACCGACGCGGACCGGGCGCGCCTGCTGGATCGCTACGTCACCCAGGTGAAGGCCGTCCATGAGTAGCCGAGCGATTGCGACGCGGTACGCGCGCGCCCTGTTCGACGTGGCGCTGCAGGAGTCCGACCCGGCACGGGTGGGCGACCAGCTGGCGGGGTTCCACGACGTGGTGGCGGGCCACGCCGAGCTCGCGCGCGTGCTCGGCCACCCGGCCGTGCCCACGCGGATGAAGCGCGGCATCGTCGAACGGCTGCTCGCGGCGGCGACGCTCGAGGCCCCGCTGGCGAAGCTCCTGCTGCTGCTGGCCGACCGCGATCGCTTCGGCCTGCTGCCCGACCTGGTGCAGGCCTACCGCGCGCGGCTGCTGCAGCACCAGCAGGTGGTGGAGGCGCACGTCACGACGGCCGTGCCGCTCGAGGACGCGCGGGCCGACGCCATCGCGCAGGGCCTGGCCACCAAGACCGGCCGGCGGGTGCGCCTGAGCCGCAGCGTCGATCCGGCGCTGATCGGCGGCGTCGTGGCCCGCATCGGCAGCACCGTGTACGACGGCAGCGTGGCGCGCCAGCTGGAGCGGCTGCGCGAACGGCTCGCGCAGGACACGTAGCCCCACGGCCCCCGACGACCTGGCACAAGGGACAGCGATGAACATCAAGGCAGAGGACATCTCGAAGATCATCCGCGACCAGATCGGCAGCTTCGCCGTGGACGTGGACGTGGCCGAGGTCGGCACGGTGGTGTCGGTGGGCGACGGCATCGCGCGGGTGCACGGCGTGGAGCGCGCCATGGCGGGCGAGATGCTGGAGTTCCCGCACGGCGTGTTCGGCATCGCGCTGAACCTCGACGAGGACAGCGTCGGCGCCGTGCTGCTCGGCGAGAGCCGCGAGATCAGCGAAGGCGACCAGGTGAAGCGCACGGGCCGCATCATCTCGGTGCCGGTCGGCGACGAGCTGCTGGGCCGCGTCGTCAACGCGCTGGGCCAGCCCATCGACGGCAAGGGCCCGATCAACACCCAGCGCTACGCGCCGATCGAGCGCATCGCCCCCGGCGTGGTGGACCGGCAGCCGGTGAAGGAGCCGCTGCAGACCGGGCTGAAGGCCATCGACGCGATGATCCCGATCGGCCGGGGCCAGCGCGAGCTGATCATCGGCGACCGGCAGACGGGCAAGACGGCGATCGCGCTCGACACGATCATCAACCAGCGCGAGACGGGCGTCGTCTGCATCTACAACGCGATCGGGCAGAAGCAGTCGACCGTGGCGCAGGTCGTGCGCATCCTCGAGGAGCACGACGCGATGCGCTACAGCATCGTCGTCGCGGCGGCGGCCTCGGATCCGGCGCCGATGCTCTACATCAGCCCCTACGCCGCGTGCGCGATGGGCGAGTACTTCCGCGACGCCGGCAAGCACGCGCTGGTGGTCTACGACGACCTGTCCAAGCACGCGCAGGCCTACCGCGAGATCTCGCTGCTGCTGCGCCGCCCGCCGGGCCGCGAGGCCTACCCCGGCGACGTCTTCTACCTGCACTCCCGCCTGCTGGAGCGCGCCGCGAAGCTCAACACGAGCCACGGCGGCGGGTCGCTGACGGCGCTGCCGATCATCGAGACGCAGGCCGGCGACATCTCGGCCTACATCCCGACGAACGTGATCTCGATCACCGACGGGCAGATCTTCCTCGAGAGCGACCTGTTCCACCAGGGCGTGCGCCCGGCCATCAACGTCGGCAACTCGGTGTCGCGCGTGGGCGGGTCGGCGCAGGTGAAGGCGATGCGGCAGGTGGCGGGCTCGCTGCGCCTCGACCTCGCGCAGTACCGCGAGCTGGCGGCGTTCGCGCAGTTCGGCTCCGACCTCGACAAGTCGACGCAGGCGCAGCTGAACCGCGGCGCCCGGCTCGTGGAGGTGCTCAAGCAGCCGCAGTACCAGCCGCTGGCGGTCGAGAAGCAGGTGCTGATCATCTACGCGGGCAACAACGGCTACCTCGACGCGCTGCCCACCTCCGAGGTGCGCCGTTACGAGGAGGAGCTGTTCCGCTTCCTCGAGGCGCGCAAGCCGGCGGTGCTGCGGACGCTGGCCGAGAAGAAGGCCATCGACGATGCGCTGAAGCCCGAGGTCGAGGGCGCCCTGAAGGAGTTCGCGAAGGAGTTCAAGGCGGCCGCGGCGGCGGCGGTCTAGGGCCCAGGTCCCGTCCCCGGGCGGGCCGGCCCTCCGAGTCGAGAGCGAATCCATGCCGTCATTGATTGACTACCGCCGGCGCATCCGGGCGGTGAAGTCGACGCAGCAGATCACGAAGGCCATGAAGATGGTCGCCGCGTCGCGCTTCCGCCGCGCGCAGGAGCGCATCCTCGGCACGCGCCCGTACTACCGGCAGCTCGTGCGGGTGATGCACAACCTGGCCACGCGCGTGGAGGGGGAGCGCCACCCGCTGTTCGCGGTGCGCGACCTCGACCGGCCCGGCGCCAAGGTGCTGGTGATCGTCGTCACGGCCGACAAGGGGCTGTGCGGGGCGTTCAACACGAACCTGATCAAGCTCGCGGCCCAGCAGCTGGCCGGCGCCGGCGGGCGCGCGTACGTCACCGCGCTCGTCGGGCGGAAGGGGCGCGACTTCTTCCGGCGCCGCGGCGTGCCGTGCCGCTTCGAGCTGGTCGGCATCTTCAACGACGTGAAGTTCGCGCACGCGCAGGAGATCGCGCGGGACGCGATCGAGGCGTTCACCTCGGGCGAGGTGGACGCGGTCGACATCGTCTACAACGAGTTCAAGTCGGCCATCCAGCAGCGGCCCGTCGTGGAGCGCGTGCTGCCGATCCCGCGCCTGCCCGCCGAGGAGGTCCCGTCGGGGCAGGTGGACTACCTCTACGAGCCGGAGCCGCAGAAGATCTTCGACACGCTGCTGCCCAGCTACGTGGCGTTCGACATCTACCACGCGCTGCTCGAGTCGGTGGCGGCCGAGCACGGCGCGCGGATGACGGCGATGGACTCGGCCAGCAAGAACGCGGCCGAGGTGATCGAGGGGCTGACGCTGCACATGAACAAGGTGCGGCAGGCGGCGATCACGCGGGAGATCATCGAGGTGGTGTCGGGGGCCCAGGCCCTGTAGGGGCGCACCGGGTGCGCCCGCGGCCGATCGCGCGCCGCCCTGGCGGGCCGCGCGCGCAGGCGTGAACGAACGGCGAAGGATCAATCATGTCCCAGGCAGTGGCGACGGAGCAGAAGGTCGGGCGCGTCATCACGGTGATCGGCCCGGTGGTCGACATCGAGTTCGAGGGCGGGCACCTGCCGGCCATCTACAACGCGGTCAAGATCACGGGCGAGGCCGGCGGCGCCCCGCTCGACATCATCGTGGAGGTGGAGCAGCACCTCGGCGAGAGCCGGGTGCGGACCGTCGCGATGAAGCCCACCGACGGCCTCCAGCGCGGCATGGCGGCGGTGGACCTCGGCGTCCCGATCACGATGCCCGTCGGCCCGGCCACGCTCGGCCGCGTGATGAACGTGCTCGGCGAGCCCGTGGACTTCGTCGACCGGCCCGTCGAGTCCGCCGAGCGGTGGCCGATCCACCGGCCGGCCCCGACGCTCGAGGAGCAGTCGACCGAGCTGAAGATGTTCGAAACGGGCATCAAGGTGGTCGACCTGCTCGAGCCGTACCTGCAGGGCGGCAAGATCGGGCTGTTCGGCGGCGCGGGCGTCGGCAAGACGGTCATCATCCAGGAGCTGATCCACAACGTCGCCATGAAGCACGGCGGCGTGTCCGTGTTCGGCGGCGTCGGCGAACGCACGCGCGAGGGCAACGACCTCTGGCTCGAGTTCCAGGAGAGCGGCGTCATCGACATCGAGGACGCGAGCAAGTCGCGAGCGGCGCTGGTCTACGGCCAGATGACCGAGCCGCCGGGCGCCCGCCTGCGCGTGGCGCTGTCGGCCCTCACGGTGGCGGAGTACTTCCGCGACGCCGAGGGCAAGGACGTGCTGCTCTTCATCGACAACATCTTCCGCTTCACGCAGGCGGGCTCCGAGGTGTCGGCGCTGCTCGGCCGCATGCCGTCGGCGGTGGGCTACCAGCCCACGCTGGCCACCGAGATGGGCGAGCTGCAGGAGCGCATCACGTCCACGCGCAAGGGGTCGATCACCTCGGTGCAGGCCATCTACGTGCCCGCCGACGACTACACCGACCCGGCGCCGGCGACGACCTTCGCGCACCTCGACGCGACGACGAACCTGTCGCGCGCGATCGTGGAGCTGGGCATCTATCCCGCGGTGGACCCGCTGGCCTCCACCTCCCGCATCCTCGACCCGCTCATCATCGGGCAGGACCACTACCAGACGGCGCGCTCGGTGAAGCAGGTGCTGCAGCGCTACAAGGACCTGCAGGACATCATCGCGATCCTCGGCATCGACGAGCTGTCGGAGGACGACAAGCTGACCGTGTCGCGCGCGCGCAAGATCCAGCGCTTCCTCAGCCAGCCGTTCTTCGTCGCGCAGCAGTTCACCGGGCGCGAGGGCAAGTACGTGCCGATCGCCGAGACGATCCGCGGCTTCAAGGAGATCCTCGAGGGCAAGCACGACCACGTGCCGGAGCAGTGCTTCTACATGTGCGGCGGCATCGAGGAAGTGACCGAGAACTACGAGAAGCTGCAGAAGCAAGGCAACTAGGCCATGCCCATCCCCCAGCACCTCATCTTCGAGCTGGTCACGCCCGACCACGGCGTCGTCACCGAGCAGGTGGACGAGGTGCAGCTGCCGGGCGCGGAGGGGTACATCGGCGTGCTGCCCGGCCACACGCCCCTGCTGACGCAGCTGTCGGTGGGGGAGCTGTGGTACCGGAAGGGCCAGCAGCGCACCTACGTGTCGGTGGCCTTCGGCCTGGCCGAGGTGCTGCCCGACCGGGTGACGATCCTCGCCCGCGACGCCGAGCGCGCGGAGGAGATCGACGCCGTGCGCGCCGAGGCGGCGCGGCAGAAGGCCGAGGGCGACCTCGTGCGGCCCAACGCCTCGCCCGACGACATCGACCGGGCGCGCATCGCCTTGCTGAAGTCGATCGCGCGGCTGCAGGTGGCACAGCGGGCGCGGACGCGCGGCTAAGGTGACCGGGCCCCCCCCGCCCGCCCCGCCGCCCCCCGCCCTTCGCGTCGCCTGGGCCGCGGCGACCGATCCGGGCCGCCGGCGCTCGACAAACGAGGACAGCTACGCCGCCCGTCCCGACCTCGGCCTCTTCGTGGTGGCCGACGGCATGGGCGGCCACGTGGCGGGCGAGGTCGCGTCGCGGCTGTCGGTGGCGTCCCTCGTGGCGTCGGTCGAGGCCACGCGCGGGGCCGCCGACGAGGTGACGATCAGCGTCGACCCGCTGCTCGGCCTCCCGGGCTCGCGCCTGCGCGACGCCTTCAAGCGGGCGAGCCGCCAGCTGGCCGCCGCCGTGAAGGACGATGCCGCGCTGCGCGGCATGGCGACGACGACCAGCGCGGTGCTGGTGCAGGGCGAGGAGGCGGCGATCGGCCACGTGGGCGACAGCCGCGTCTACCTCGCCCGCGACGGGCGCGTGGAGCGCATCACCGACGACCACTCGTGGGTCGAGGAGCAGGTGCGCGCCGGCATGCTCGACCGCCGGGTGGCCGAGCGCCACCCGTGGCGCAACGTCGTGACGCGCGCCCTGTCGGGCGGCGACGAGCCGCAGGTGGACTACCGCACCATGCGCCTGCAGCCGGGCGACCGGCTGCTGCTGTGCTCCGACGGCCTGCACGGCGTGGTCGGGGAGGCCCGGCTCGCCGACGCCCTCGACCACCACACGGGCGACCTCGACGCGCTGTGCCGCCAGTTGGTGGACGAGGCCAACGCGGCGGGCGGGCCCGACAACATCACCCTCGTCGTCCTGGCCATCCATGCTCCGTAACCTCGCGCAGTTGTTCCGCTACCGGGGGCTCGTGCAGAGCCTGGTGGTGCGGGAGCTCAAGGCGCGCTATCGCGGGTCGGTCCTCGGCTTCTTCTGGTCGTTCTTCAACCCGCTGCTCCTGCTGCTCACCTACACCTTCGTCTTCACGCTGGTGCTGCCCGGCATGCACCCGCCGTCGGTGCAGCCCTACGCGCTGTTCTTCTTCTGCGGCATCCTGCCGTGGACGTGGTTCTCCTCGTCGCTCACCGAGGCGGCCAACACGCTGATCGCCGGCGGCAACCTGATCAAGAAGGTGCTGTTCCCGGCGGAGGTGCTGCCCATCGTGGCCGTGCTGGCCAACATGGTGCACTTCTTCCTGGGCCTGCCCATCCTCGTGGCGTTCCTCGTGTGGTTCCAGAAGCCGCTCGACCCGCTCGAGCTGCTGTGGTTCCCGGTGATCGTGGCGGTGCAGTTCGTGTTCACGGCGGGCCTGGCGCTGCTGCTGGCGGCGCTCACCGTGCACTTTCGCGACATCAAGGACCTGCTGAGCAACCTGCTGACGGTGTGGTTCTTCTCGACGCCCATCATCTACTCGATGCAGATGGCGCCGGAGAACGTGCGCGGCTGGCTGAACCTCAACCCCATGGCGCACCTGGCCATCTCCTACCAGGAGGTGCTCTTCTACGACGGGCCGTTCGGGCACTGGAAGTGGCTGGTCGCGCTCGGCGCCGCCTCGGTCGTGGTGTTCTTCCTCGGCTACTTCCTGTTCGACCGGCTGCGAGACTCCTTCGCCGAGGAAGTGTGAGATGGCCAACGCGATCGAGGTCCGCGACGTCACGAAGATCTACCGGCGCTACGCGCGCCGGCGGCAGTTCGCCACGCTGAAGAGCGCGATCCTCAGCGGCACGATGATCAGCGACCTGCGGCCGGAGGAGACGTTCCCCGCGCTGCGCGACGTGTCGTTCTCGGTGGCCGCCGGGCAGACCTACGGCATCATCGGCCGCAACGGCTCGGGCAAGTCCACGGCGCTCAAGGTGGTGGCCGGCATCACCAAGCCGACGAGCGGCACGGTGACGGTGGAGGGCCGCATCTCGGCGCTCATCGAGCTCGGCGCCGGCTTCCACCCCGAGATCTCGGGCCGCGAGAACGTCTACATCAACGGCATCATGCTGGGCCTGTCGAAGCGCGAGATCGCGCGGCGCTTCGACGAGATCGTGGAGTTCGCCGAGCTGGCCGACTTCATCGACGCGCCGGTGAAGACCTACTCGTCCGGCATGTACATGCGGCTGGGCTTCGCCGTGGCCATCCACGTCGATCCCGACGTGCTGCTGGTGGACGAGGTGCTGGCCGTCGGCGACGAGGGCTTCACCCACAAGTGCCTCGACAAGTTCGGCGAGTTCAGGCGCCGCGGCAAGACGATCCTGCTGGTGACCCACTCGCTGGGGCTGGTGGAGCGCTTCTGCGACGAGGTGCTCTGGCTCGACGCGGGGCAGGCGCAGGCCACGGGCGACCCCCGGCGGGTGGTCGGCATGTACGTGACGGCCGTCGAGCGCTCCGAGGAGCGGCAGCTCGCGCGCGACGACCAGCGCAAGCGCGAGGCCGCCGAGACGACGCCCGCCGGCGAGGTGGGCGCCGAGGTGCCGGCCCATCCCGTGGAGACGGCCGAGGCGCCGCAGGACATGTTCCGGGCGAGCGAGGGCCGCTGGGGCTCCCGCGAGATCGAGATCTCCGGCGTGACGCTGGCCGGCGCCGACGGTGAGCCCGGCCACGTCTTCCAGAGCGGCGAGCGCGTGACGCTCGCCTTCGACGTGAAGGCCGCCGAGCCGATCACCGACTTCGTGTTCGGCATCGGGCTGTTCAACGCCGACGGCGTGTGCATCTACGGCACGAACACCGACATCGAGCAGTACCGCCCCGACGTGGTGCACGGCGAGGGCCAGGTGCGCTTCACGATCGACGCGCTCGACCTGGTGGAGGGCACCTACAAGCTCGACGTCGCCGTGCACAAGCGCGACGGCGTGCCCTACGACTACCACCGCTCGCTCTACACGTTCCGCGTGAAGTCGCGGCAGAAGGACGTGGGCGTCTACCGGCCCCCGCACAAGTGGGAGTTCAGCCGGGGCATCCGGTTCCGGCTGCCGGAGTACTGAAGCCGCCTGCCCTATGCTGTCCGCATGACGCAGGCGGTCGAGCCGCAAGACCAGGCGCTCGAGCGCGCCGTGGCGTTGGCACGCGCCGCGATCCGCGACCATCCGGAGTGCGTCTGGTCGCGAGCGCCGGATGCGCCGCTCGCCACCCGCGAGGATGTGGCCCTCGTGGTGCGGCGACTTCGCCAGCACGGCTCCGCGGCCGCCTGGCGTCGTGCCCGAGAGATCGAGTTGTGCCTGTAACGCCGTTCCAGGCCGCGGTGTTGCGCACGCTGGCGCCGAACCGGTCCCGCGACAGCTTCGTCGCGGGAGGCATCGCCTTGAACGCCCACGAGGCGGTGAGGTGGAGCGCCGGCGTCGGCGTGTTCCACGATGCCGAAGACGCAGTGATTCGATCGAGCGAGGCCGATCTCGCCACGCTCGCGGCCGCTGGCTATGCGACGCGCCGGGAGCTGTGGACGCCGTCGTTCCGCCGCCCTCGTGCGCGGTTCGCGTGACGGGCGGAACGACACGGTGTTCCTGGCCGATCGACCGTGCCGGGGCGAACCGCTCCAGGGGTCGGGGTTCCGGGCGCTCCTCCTGCGCGGGCCGGCCCCGACGGGCGAAGCGCTGCCCGGCCGGCTCGCCGCCTTGATTCTGCGCCGGACTATACTTTGGTGTTTGCCGTTCCGCCCGGCACCGCGGCAGGCGGGCCGCCGCCGGCCGTCCGGCGCGCTCCCATCCAGATGTCCAGCCCCTCACGTGTCCTGCTCTCGCTCGACGAGGCCGCCGCGTTCGCCGAGGCCGAGCGCCGCGCGGGCCGCCGCATCGTCTTCACCAACGGGGTCTTCGACCTGATCCACCCCGGCCACGTGCGCTACCTGCAGGCCGCGCGCGCCGAGGGCGACCTGCTCGTCGTCGGCGTGAACTCCGACCGCTCCGTGCGCGCCAACAAGGGCGACGAGCGGCCGGTGATCCCCCAGGAGGAGCGCGCCGAACTGCTGCTCGCGCTGGCGTGCGTGGACGCCGTGCTGGTGTTCGACGAGGAGACCCCGGATCGCGTGATCCGCGCCATCCAGCCCGACGTGCTGGTGAAGGGCGCCGACTGGGCCCACGACGCCATCGTCGGCCGCGACGTGGTGGAGGCCCGGGGCGGGCGCGTCCTCCGCGCCGAGATTGCCCCGGGCTATTCGACCACCGGCATCATCGCGCGCGTCAGGGCGCTGCCGCGGCGCAACTGAGGCCGCGCCGATGCCCGTGGCTGCCCCGTCGCTCGCCCTGCAGGCCCTGCTCAGGTCCGCGGCCCGCCGGGCCGGTCTCTACGACAGCGCGCCCGCCTATTCCGGCCTGACCCCGCCGGCCAAGGGCCTGTACGCCGCCGCGGCGTCCTCCAGCCACCCGCTGCTGGTCGTCGTGGCGAGCGACCGCGAGGTGGAGCAGGTCACCGCCGACACGCGCTACTTCCTCGGCGCCCTCGAAGGGGTGTCGGCGGCCGACGCCGAGCGGCTGGCGCTGCCGTTCCCCTCGCAGGAAGTCGATCCGTACCGCGGCCTGCTGCCGCACCTCGACGTGGCCTCGGCGCGCGCGCGGGCGCTGCTCGCGATGGCGCAGGGACGCGCGCGGGTGGTGGTGGCCTCGGCCGCCGCGCTGCTGCCCCGCCTGAGCCCGCCCGAGCGCCTGCTGGCCCAGTCGATCGAGCTCGCCGAGGGCGTCGAGGTGCCGCCCCAGGACCTGCGTGCCCTGCTCGCCGGCGCCGGTTTCGTGCGCGAGGACCCGGTGGACGAGCACGGGGAGTTCTGCGTCCGCGGCGGCGTCGTGGACTTCTTCCCGGCCGGTGACGCCCACCCCATCCGCGTGGAGTTCATCGGCGACACCATCGAGTCGATCCGGCGCTTCGACCCGGCGACGCAGCGCTCGGTGGCGCCGCTCGACCGCGTCACCGTGGTGCCGCTGCGCGAGCACGTCAGCGACGCGACGCCGGACGGCCTGCTCGCCCCGGACCGGTCGGCCACCCTCGTGGACTACCTCCGGCGGATGCGGGGGGTGGTCGTCGCCCTCTCGGAGGGCGAGGACGTCCACGCCGCGGGCCAGAAGCTCGAGGAGCAGATCCGCGGCAGCCACGCGGACGCGTCGGCGCGGGGGCAGCAGGCGCCATCGCCCGAGGCGCTCGTCGCGCCGTGGGACACGGTGCTCGGCATGCTCGGCGCGACCGTCCGCCTCGACGAGCTCGACGTCTCGGCCGGCGACGAGGCCGCGCCCCGCCACGTCGCCTGCCAGCGCACCATCGAGTTCCGCGGCCGGCTGCAGGACTGGGTCGCCGACATCCGGCGCGCCCGCGAGCACGACGAGACGATCGTCTTCGTCGTCGGCACCTCGGGACGCGCCGAGCGCACCATCGAGCTGCTGCGCGAGTACGACGTCACGGCGCAGCCCATCGACGCGGCCGAGACGACGCGCGGCGTGTCGGTCCTCGTCGCGCGGGGGCGCATCAGCCACGGCTTCCGCCTGCCCGACGCGAAGCTCACGCTCTTCGCCGAGAGCGACGTCTTCGACGAGGCCCGCCAGCGGCACGACCGGCGCAAGGCGGCGAGCGGCACGTTCCTCTCGGACTTCCGCGACCTGAAGACCGGCGACCACGTGGTGCACGTGGACCACGGCATCGGCATGTTCGTGGGCCTGAAGACGCTGAGCGTCGGCACCGAGGCGCAGGAGTTCATGGAACTGCGCTACGCCGGCGACGCGAAGCTCTTCGTGCCGGTGGAGCGCCTCGACCTCGTCCAGAAGTACTCCGGCGTCGCCTCGCCCGGCCTCGACCGCCTGGGCGGCACGTCGTGGGAGAAGACGAAGTCGAAGGTCCGGAAGGCCATGCGCGACATGGCCGACGAGCTGCTGAAGCTCTACGCCGCGCGCCGCGCCGTCACGGGCCACGCCTTCAGCCCGGACACGCACTGGCAGGAGGAGTTCGAGAGCGCCTTCGAGTACGACCTGACGCCCGACCAGCACGCGGCGGTCGCCGACATCAAGCGCGACATGGAGTCGCCGGTGCCGATGGACCGCCTGCTGTGCGGCGACGTCGGCTACGGCAAGACCGAGGTGGCGATGCGCGCGGCCTTCAAGGCCGTGATGGACGGCAAGCAGGTGGCCGTGCTCGCGCCCACCACCGTGCTCGCGTTCCAGCACCTGAAGACGCTCACGCAGCGCTTCGCCGAGTTCCCCGTGCGGATCGACATGATCAGCCGGTTCCGCACGAAGCAGGAGCAGCAGGCCACGATCGAGGCGCTGGCCTCCGGCCGCCTCGACGTCATCGTCGGCACGCACCGGCTGCTGTCGCAGGACGTGCGCTTCCACGACCTGGGCCTGCTCGTGGTGGACGAGGAGCAGCGGTTCGGCGTACGCCACAAGGAGCGGTTGAAGCAGCTGCGCAAGAAGGTGGACGTGCTCACGATGACGGCCACGCCCATCCCGCGCACGCTGAACATGTCGCTCGTGGGCATCCGCGACATGTCCGTGATCGAAACGCCGCCGCGCGACCGCCTGTCGATCCAGACGCAGGTGGTGAAGTTCGACCAGCGCGTCATCTCCACCGCGATTCGCAACGAGATCGGCCGCGGGGGCCAGGTCTACGTCGTGCACAACCGCGTGGAGTCCATCTACTCGATGGGCAACCTCCTGCAGCGGCTCGTGCCCGAGGCGCGCATCGGCATCGGCCACGGCCAGATGACGGAGGACGCGCTCGAGCGCGTGATGGTCGACTTCGTCAACAAGCGGTTCGACGTGCTGCTGGCGACGACGATCATCGAGAACGGCCTCGACATCCCCAACGCCAACACCATCGTCATCAACCGCGCCGACCGCTACGGGCTGTCGCAGCTCTACCAGCTGCGTGGCCGTGTCGGCCGGTCGGATCGCCGCGCCTACGCCTACCTGCTGATTCCCCCCGAGGACGGGCTGTCGCCGGTGGCCCGCAAGCGCCTGGCGGCGATCAAGGAGTTCAGCGACCTGGGCTCGGGCTTCCGCGTGGCCGCGCTCGACCTGGAGATCCGGGGCGCCGGCAACCTGCTCGGCGGCGAGCAGAGCGGCCTGATCGAGGGCATCGGCTTCGAGATGTACGCCAAGCTGCTCGAGGACACGGTCCGCGAGCTGAAGGGCGAGGACCTCGAGGACGACGTGCGGGCGACGGTGAACCTGAAGGTCGACCTGCGGCTCGACGAGGAGTACATCGACGACACGAACCAGCGCCTCAGCGTCTACCGCCGCATCGCCGCCGCGCGCACGGAGGCGGCGCTCGATGCGATCCTCGCGGAGATGCGCGACCGGTACGGGCCGCCGCCGCCTTCCACCGGGAACCTCGAAGGGTACGCGCGCATCCGCATCGCGGCCGATCGGCTGCGGGTCGAGTCGATCGAGCGCGAGGGCAAGGTGGTGGCGGTGAAGTTCCGCGAGACCGCGCGCGTGGACCCGGCGCGGCTGATGAACCTGCTGAAGCGGCGCCCCGACCTGCAGTTCGCGCCGCCGGCCATCCTGCGCATGGACCTCACGCGGCCCACCGTGGGCGTGGTGGCGCCGCCGCGGCCCCCGGCCCCTTCCGGCCGCCTGGTGCCGCGGCCCGGCAGTCGGCCCGCCGCGCGCCAGCCCTCTGGCCCGTCGGCCTCGTGGTGGACGACGCGCGCGACGGCGGGGGAGGTGGCGCCGGGGTTCACGAAGGAGGAGATCCTGAAGGAAGTGCCGCCGGATCCGACCGCGCCGGGAGGGCTCTACGAGCGGGTGTCGCGGCTGCTGGCCGAGCTCACCGACGAGTAGCGTCGCCCTGCCGGGCCGTGACAGTCCGGGCCCGGGCGCACGCCGGTGCGAGTGCTGCCAGGCGAGCCTGCTCCTGGGCGGCGGCACCGCGTCGACCGGGTACACTGGCGCGACGGGCTGCGCCGCGGCGGCGGCCGCAGAAGGCCAACGATGAACGAGGACACGTCGACACCTCCCAGGCAGTCGTGGGTCGCCAGGCACGCGGGCGCGCTCTTCGTGGGCGGGCTCGGGTTGGTGTTCGCCCTCGTGGGCCTGATCATGCTGTTCGTCGCCGTCCCGGCCACGATGGCGCGGTCGACGGAGCTCGGCGCGCTGGCGGTCGTGTCGCCCGCGACGGCGCCCGACCACCCGGACGGCGTGCGCGTGCTGGTCGAGGCCCGCATCGCCTCGGACGCGCCCGAGCGGCTTCGCGACTTCGTGGCGTTCCGCCGCCGGGAGTTCAGGGGCTGGAAGGAGGACGGCGGCCGACGACGCGAGCAGTGGGACACGCTCGAGGTCGTGACCCCGCCGCTGGCCTTTGGCGAGCCGCCCCACCGGATGTCGATCGTCGCTTCCGACTACGAGTTGGAGGGCGAGCCGCACACGTGGCGGAGTTCCGAGAGCCTGGTGCACTCGCTGTTCGGCGAGAGCACGCAGGAGGTGGTGGGGTTCCGCCGTGGCGACGCCGTGACGGCCGACGGGGTGCTCGAGCGAGGCCCGCAGGGGCGCGGCATCCGCATCACGGTGCTGGCCGGCGGCTCCGCGGAGGCCTATCGCGAGCGCCGGCGCGAGTCGGTGCAGGTGCTGACGATCGTCGGCCGCATCTTCTCGGGCGTGGGTGCAACCCTGCTGGTGGCCGCGGTGTTCACCATGCGGCGCCGGGCCGCGTGACGGATCGCCCGGCGTCCGTGTTGTCGCGTGGGAGGGGAGATGGTCGTCGTCCAGGGAGCGAGGCCGGAGGACCAGCCCGATTGGCTCGAGATGCGGCGGGCGCTGTGGCCGACGGCCAGCGAGGCCGAGCATCGTGAGGAGGTCGCCGACTTCTTCGGGTTCCGGTCGCGGCGCGAGCCCCAGGCCGTGCTGATCGCCCGCGACGACTCGGGCCGGGCCGTCGGCTTCGTGGAACTCTCGATTCGCCCCTACGCCGAGGGTTGCTCCACCGACCGCGTGGCCTACCTCGAGGGGTGGTTCGTGCGGCCCGACGCGCGGACGACCGGCGTCGGGCGGGTGCTCGTGCAGGCGGCCGAGGACTGGGGGCGCGCCCAGGGCTGCACCGAGCTGGCCTCGGACACCGAGCCCGACAACGCCGTGAGCGCCGCGGCGCACCTCGCCGTCGGCTTCACGGACGCGGGGCTCGTCCGCTGTTTCATCAAGTCGCTGTAGGCCGCGGGCCGCCGGCCCGCCGGAGCACTCATGTCCTCGCGCACGTCACGCCGTTCCGGCCGCCTCGTCTTCCTCGCCTTCATCGTCGGGTTCCTCGTGTTCGCCGCCGTGGTGATCTGGCTCGTGACGGGCCCGGTCCGGGCGCTCAAGCAGCCGGCCTCGCGCCCGGCGGAGGCCCCGGCGGCGACGTCCACCCCGGAGCCCGGCGGCCGCTGAGCCCGCGGCTGGCGGGCGGTCGAGGCGTCGACGCGGGCGACGCCGGCCAACGGGCCGTGACGCGCTAGACTACAGGGCCACCCACGCCCCGCGTGCCCGGAGCCCCGATGAGCCTCTCCCAGTCGGCCCTCGAAATCGTCCAGCGTGTGCTCTCGCTCCCGGAGGAGGACCGCGCCGCGGCCATCGACTGCGCCTGTGCCGGTGACGCGCGCCTGCGCACCGAGGTGGAAGCCCTGCTCGTCGAGCAACGGCCGGCCCAGATGACCGGCGTGATCGCGGCCGCGCGGCGGCTCGACGCCGGCAACGCGCCCACCGAGGCCGCCGGCGTCGCGCCCATCCCGCGGGCGGCCGAGGGGCCCGGGGCACGAATCGGCCGCTACCAGCTGCTCGAGCACATCGGCGAAGGAGGCTTCGGCTCGGTGTACCTGGCGCAGCAGACCGAGCCCGTCACGCGCCAGGTCGCCCTCAAGGTACTGAAGCCCGGGATGGACTCGCGGCAGGTGGTGGCGCGCTTCGAGCAGGAGCGGCAGGCCCTGGCGCTGATGGACCACCCCCACATCGCCAAGGTGCTCGACGCGGGCACGACGCCTGCGGGGCGTCCGTACTTCGTCATGGAGTACGTCGAAGGCCAGGCGATCACCACCTACTGCGACGCCCACAGCCTCTCGATCCGCGAGCGCGTCGAGTTGTTCGTCCAGGTGTGCACGGCCGTGCAGCACGCGCACGGCAAGGGAATCATCCACCGCGACATCAAGCCCTCGAACGTCCTCGTCGTCGCGCAGGACGGGCGTCCGTCGGCCAAGGTCATCGACTTCGGCATCGCGAAGGCCGTCGCCGGCGGGGCGTTCGATGCGCCCCTGGTCACGGAGCAGCTGCAGCTGATCGGCACGCGCGAGTACATGAGCCCCGAGCAGGCCGACGGCTCGGCCGACATCGACACGCGGTCCGACGTCTACTCGCTGGGCGTGCTGCTCTACGAGCTGCTGACCGGCGCGACGCCGTTCGGGGCCGAGCAGCTGCGCGCCGCGGCCTACGCGGAGATCCGGCGCATCATCCGCGAGGTGGAGCCGCCGACGCCCAGCACGCGCCTCGGGCAGTCCGGCGCCACGCTCGCGACGCTGGCCACTCGCCGGCGCACCGAGCCGCGCCGGCTCGAGTCGATGGTGCGCGGCGAGCTCGACTGGGTCGTCATGATGGCGCTCGAGAAGGAGCGCGAGCGCCGCTACGAGACGGCCAACGGCCTGGCCGCCGACCTGCGCCGCTACCTGGCCGGAGAGCCCGTCGCGGCGGCGCCGCCCGGCGCCGCGTATCGCGCCCGGAAGTTCGTGCAGCGGCATCGGACCGCCATCGGTGGGTCGGCGCTGGTCGGCCTGGCGCTCGTGGGCGGCCTGGCGGGCGTCGCCTGGCAGGCGGCCGTGGCGCGCGCCGAGCGCGACAAGGCCCAGGTCGTCGCCGAGTTCATGGGCGACACGCTGGGCGGCGTGGCGTCCGCCGTCGCCCGCGGACGCGACACGACCATGCTGCGCGAGATGATGGAGCGCGCCGCCGAACGCATCGAGCAGGGGGAACTGCGCGACGCGCCGGAGGCCGAGCTCGCGCTCCGGAGCACCATCGGTGCGACCTTCCGCGACCTCGCGCGCTACGACGAGGCGGTGAGGATGGCGGAGCCCGCGCTCGCGCTCGCCCGAGCCACGTACCGGGGCGACCACGAGGTGCTGGCCCAGGCGATCGAGGACCTCGCGCAGGCACAGAACGACAAGGGCGACCTCGACGCCGCCGAGCCGCTGTACCGCGAGGCGCTCGCCATGTACCAACGGCTGTACCCCGGCGACCACGAGCAGGTGGCCACGGCGCTCAGCAACCTCGCCTCCGTGCACGAAGATCGAGGCGATGCGAAGGGCGGCGAGCCGATCGCGCGCGAAGCCCTCGACATGCGGCGGCGCCTGTTCCCCGGCGATCACGAGGACGTCGTCGAGAGCCTCAACAACCTCGCGTCACTGCTCGCCGCCCCGGGCGGCCTGGGGCAGCTGGAAGAGGGCGAGGCCCTGTTCCGCGAGGCGCTCGCGATGAACCGGCGACTGAACCCCGGCGACCACCCGCGCGTCGCGGCCGGGCTCAACAACCTGTCGTACGTGCTCAAGGCCAGGGGCAACGCAGCCGAGGCGGAGGTGCTCGCCCGCGAGACGCTGGAGATGCGCCGGCGGCTGTTCGGCAACGACCACCCGTCGGTGGCCACCGGCCTCAACAACCTCGCCCAGTCCCTGGTGGACCGGGGCGATTTCGGCGGGGCGGATCCGCTCCTCCGCGAAGCCATCGCGATCCTCCGCGCGCGGCATCCCAACGGTCACCAGAACCTGGCCACCTACCTCGCCAGCCTCGGCCGCGTGCAGACCTCTCGGGGCGATGCGGCGGCCGGGCTCCCGTTCCACGAGGAGGCCGTCCAGATGTACGTGCGCCTCAGTGGCAAGGACTTCTGGCTGACGGGCAACGCCCGGCTGGGACTGGGCCGCGCGCTGATGACGCTCGACCGGTTCCGCGAGGCCGAGGGCGAGCTGCTGGAGGCACAGCGGATCTTCTCGACGGCACAGGGCGTGTCGAAGGACCGGCAGAGGCGCGCGTTCGAGGTGGTCATCGAGCTGTACACGCGGTGGGAGCAGGCCCAGCCGGGGCGCGGCCACGCCGCCACGGCCGCCACGTGGCAGGCGCGCCTGGCCGAGAGCGGGCTGTGAAGCGGCTCGCGGCCGGCCGGCGAGGTCATCGGGCGAGCGACAACTTCGTTACGGATGACCCGGACAATCGGCAATAATCACGCCCCCGTCGTGTATCGTCACGCCCACTCCGCCCCAGCCACACCCACGCCATCCTCCCCAGGGGGCCGCCTGTCGTGAAACGCCGTCGCTTCCTCCACCTTGCCGCCGTCGTGCCCGCCGGCCTCGCCTCGACGACCCCCGCCGCCGCGGCCCCAACCACCGCGGCTCAGGCAGCCTCGCCAGCGCCCCCACCGTCGCCGGGGGCCCCGCCTGCGCCCGCGCCGCGGCAGCACACGCCCTCGATCGTGCGCGCCGGCAAGGGGCGCTACGGCGAGACGCACAGGCTCAACGGCAGTGACCCCGTCGACCTGAAGCTGTCGGCCAACGACACCGGCGGCGCGCTGGCCGTCTGGGAGAGCCTGATGCCCGGCAAAGGGGGGCCCAGCTTCCACGTGCACCACGACGTCGACGAGTGGTTCTTCGTGATCGACGGGGAGTTCGTCTTCAGGCTCGGCGACGACCTGCACGACGTGCACCCGGGCGACAGCGTGTTCGTGCCACGCGGCCAGCCGCACACCTGGTCGCATTGCGGGACGGGCACCGGACGCGTGCTGTTCCTCGTGAACCCGGCCGGGCTGCTGGAGTCGTTCTTCCGCGAGAGCGCCACCCGGACGCGCCGGCTGACGCTCGAGGAGGCGCAGCAGTTCTTCGAGGCCCACGGCATGACCTTGCTGGGCCCGCCCCTGCCGGTGGCGTGAGCGGCGGGGGCCGCGGCCCACGCGGCCGGTCGCTGACGGGATCCCGGCCGCCACGGCTGGCGACAGCGTCAAAGGGAGAGCGCCCGTCGTGGAGCTCCGGCCGGGAGGGCCCCCGTCCCGGCGGGCCGGCGCACTTGCCGGGGCCCAAACCGGCGGGTTACGCTGGGAGATTCCGGACGTGCGCGCCGGTGGCGCCCGGGCCCCGGGTGGTGCGGGACGCCCCGCGCGTGGAAGGACATCCATGAAGAAGTTCGTCGCGGTCGTCGTGTTCGCCGCCCTCGCCGGGTTGGGCGCACGGGCCGAGGTCATCGAGCAGGTGCTGGTGAAGGTGAATGGCGAGATCATCACCAAGACCGACCTCGAGGCACGCCAGGTGGCGACCCTGCGCCAGCGGCTGCGGCAGAACGTGAGCAGCGCCGACCTGAAGTCCGACGAGGAGCTGCGGAAGGCGCTCGACGAGATCACGCCGCAGCTCATCGTCGACACCATCGACGAGCTGCTCGTGATGCAGCGGGGCAAGGAACTGGGCTACCGGATGACCGACGACCAGTTCCAGAACATCCTCCAGAACATCCGCAAGGAGAACAAGCTCGAGGACGAGGCGCAGTTCCAGGCCGCGCTCAAGCAGGAGGGCCTGTCGCTCGAGGACCTGCGGAAGTCGCTGGAGCGCCAGATGGTGTTCTCGCGCGTGCAGCAGGTGGAGGTCTACTCGCGCATCGCCATCACCGACGGCGAGGCCAGGGCCTACTACGACGCGCACCGCACCGAGTTCACCACGCCCTCGACGCTCACCGTCCGCGAGATCCTCGTGGAAGTGGCGGCGCCCACCGACGCGCAGAAGCAGGCCCTGTTCAGCGTGGCGAGCGACGACGACGCGAAGGCGAAGGCCGAGGCGATCCGCAAGCGGGCGCTGGCCGGCGAGGACTTCGCGCAACTCGCCGCCACCGAGTCGGCCGCCGCCTCCAAGGCCAACGGCGGCCTCATCGGGCCCATCGGCGCCGACGAGCTCGCGCCGGCCATGGCCGAGCTGTTCCTGAAGATGTCCCCGGGCGAGATCAGCGAGCCCATGCGGACGCAGCGCGGCTACCAGATCTTCAAGCTCGAGAGCAAGACGGCCACCGAGGTCCTCGACTTCGACAAGGCCCGCGACCAGATCGCCAACAAGGTGTTCGCGCAGAAGCGGCAGGGCGAGCTGGATCGCTACCTGCGGCGGCTGCGGTCGCAGGCCATCATCGAGTGGAAGCACGAGCCGCTGAAGCAGCTCTACGACCAGTACGTGGCCCAGCCGCCGGCCCCGCGCCCGCCGCAGGGCTGAGGCGCCCCGCCCCCTACGCCATGAAGATCGGCGACGTCGCCCTCGATCCGCCGTTCGGCGTCGCCCCGATGGCGGGCATGACCGACACCGCGTTCCGCCGCCTGGTGAAGCGCCACGGCGGGTGCGGCCTCGTCGTCACCGAGATGGTCAGCTCGGAGGGGCTGGTCCGCGGCATCGATCGCACCCTGGAGTACGCGGAGTACACCGAGGAAGAGCGGCCGGTGTCGATCCAGATCTTCGGGGGCGACCCGGCGAAGATGGCGGCGGCGGCCCAGGTCGTGGAGGGCATGGGCGCCGACGTCGTGGACGTCAACATGGGCTGCCCCGTGCCGAAGATCGCCAAGCACCAGGCGGGGTGCGGCCTCATGCGCGAGCCGGCGCACGCCGCGTCGATCGTCGAGGCGATGGCGCGGGCGGTGAAGATTCCCGTCACCGTGAAGATGCGGGCCGGCTGGAACGACCGCGAGATCAACGCGCCCGACCTCGCGCGGCGCGTGGCCGACGCCGGCGCGGCCGCCGTCACCGTGCACGGCCGCACCGCGGCGCAGTCCTACACCGGGCTCGCCGACTGGTCGCTCGTCGCCCGCGTGCAGCAGGGCGTGCCCATCCCGGTGATCGGCAGCGGCGACTGCGTCGAGCCCGAGCACGTCGTGGCGCGCCTGCGCGAGGGCGCGAGCGGGGTGCTCGTCGGGCGTGGCGTGCTGCGGAACCCGTGGATCCTGGCGCAGGCCCGCGACCTGCTCGAGGGGCGGGCCCCGCGGCCGGTGACCGCGGTCATGCGCGGCCAGTTCCTGCTCGACTACATCGACCTGCTGCTCGGCGACGACGCCGCCGAGCGGGACGGGTTCCGCCACCTGGCCCCGTCGATCGAGGGCCCGGCCACCCACCGCCCAGCCCGGGGACGCGAACGCTGGGTCATCAACAAGATCCGCGCGCTCGGCAGCTGGTACACGAAGGGACTGTCCGGCGGATCGCACCTGCGCCTGGCGATCAACGCCGCGGAGTCGATCCCGCACCTGCGCGAGATCATCACGGAGTTCTTCTCGGGCGAGGGGCATCGGCACGCCGTGCCGGCGGCGCCGCCCGAGCACGCCTGAGCCCGCCGAGACACTGGGGCGGGCCGGCGGCTATCGCCCCAGCAACCCTCCGGCCCCGGCGGCGTCGGCCGTCTGGAAGTCGAAGATCAACGCCGCGTCCAGGCTGCTCCTGAACACCTGGCCCAGGCCTGCGTGCACGGGGTGCGCGAGATACGACCGCAACCCGTCCATATCGTCGAACTCGATGAGGGCCATGAACGGGAAGTCCGAGATCGCGATGCCGCTGTAAACGGGGCCGTCCTCGAGCCGCCGGCCGATGGTGAAGCGCCGGATGGTGGCGATGTCGCGGTGCGCGGCCGTGAGTGCGTCGACGAACTGGGCGCGGGCCTCGGCGTCGAGGCCCGGCTTGGGGCGATAGAGCACGAGGTGGGCGATCATGGGTGCATCTCGGTCGGTCGTGCGGCTTGTGGCCTGAGGCCCAGCAGAGCCCCAGGGCCCCAGGGCCCCAGGACCCCAGGACCCCAAGGCCCTTGCAGGCCCCTTCACCCCTTGCGGCCCTTGGGTGGGCCTGAGCGCCCCGGCGGCCTGCTGCCGCCGCGCGGCGGACCGCCGGCCCCGGGCTTGCGGCCAGCAGGTCGATCGCTCCACGGCTTCCGCGGCCCCGCCGGGCGGGCGCCGCCCGACGGGCGCTCCCCCCAACTCTTGCCACCCGGACGCTCGCCGCCCTCTGGCCGATGGCCCCAGGGTTTTCTCGGCGCCGCGGGACGCTCGCCGCCCGCGGGACGGTTGCCCCACGGCTTCCCGCCGCCCGCGGGCCTGTCACCCGATGGACCGTGCTCCCCGCGTGGCCGGAACCCGCCGCCAGGCCGGTCCCCCCGCGGCGGCCGGTCACCCCAGGGCTTGCGCTCGCGGTCTGGGCGGTCGCCGCCCCAGGGCTTGCGTTCACGGTCGCGTGGCGGGGGCCCGCCCTCACCCTTGGGCGCCCAGGGGATGCGGCCCCCGGAGTCGCGCGGCCCGGTGGGCCGATCGCCTCGCGGCGGCCGGTCACCCCAGGGCTTGCGCTCGCGGTCTGGGCGGTCGCCGCCCCAGGGCTTGCGTTCACGGTCGCGTAGCGGCGGGCCGCCCTCGCCCTTGGGCGCCCAGGGGATGCGGCCCTCGGTGTCGCGCGGGCCGGTGGGCCGATCGCCCCGCGGCGGCCGGTCACCCCAGGGCTTGCGCTCGCGGTCGGGGCGGTCCCCGCCCCAGGGCTTGCGCTCATGGTCGCGCGGCGGCGAGCCGCCCTCGCCCTTGGGCGCCCAGGGGATGCGGCCCTCGGTGTCGCGCGGGCCG